>Ga0075011_10001641_pt1 | contig 12095 bp, 11 predicted proteins | sample TARM_MetaG_T_14_FD_72354 | JGI IMG/M metagenome (GOLD analysis project Ga0075011, IMG submission 72354) | Freshwater microbial communities from Pennsylvania, USA, analyzing microbe dynamics in response to fracking - TARM_MetaG_T_14 | ecosystem: Environmental > Aquatic > Freshwater > River...
ATATCGGCACAAATTATCTAGAAGTAAATTACTACAGTTTATCTCTGTGCATGAACCAACATTGATAGCAATGGAGGCTTGCTGTGGTGCTCACTGGCTTGCAAGAAAATGCCAAGAATATGGGCATCAAGTTAAGCTGATTCCCCCTCAATATGTTAAGCCATATGTGAAGAGTCATAAGAATGATTTTATTGATGCAGATGCTATAGCCGAAGCTGCGACCAGACCAAGAATGCGCTTTGTTTCACCGAAAACTGAACAAGCACAATTAGGAGTAGTTATTCGCAGGATTAGAACAGGCTATATTCGAGAGCGAACGGCAACGATGAACCGTATTGGTTCTATCCTTACTGAGTTTGGCTTCAGCTTTCCACGCGGGCATGCGAATATGAAGCGTCTTTTTCAATGGTTGGCAGATACAGGGCAGCCAGTTCCTTCTTTACTAGTCTTTGAGTTACGAGATCAGCTTAGTCATTACAATGATCTTAATGACAAAATTAAAGAGCAAGATAAGAAGCTGGAAACTCTTAATCGTGACAATGAGTTATTTACTATATTACAAACCGTACCAGGCATTGGACCTATGACAGCTTCTTGTTGCCTGTCTTCCGTCTCCGACCCTAAAGACTTTTCCAATGGCCGTAACTTTGCAGCTTGGCTAGGGTTAGTACCATTTCAATATTCAACAGGTGGAAAGCCAAGAATGCTAGGGATATCCAAGCGAGGTAACAAAGAACTTCGTGAGCTTTTTATCCATGCAGCTAGGGCTGTTTTATGGCGAGATGAAACTGCTCAGAGATACTTTGGCTCGTGGCTTACAGACTTAAAACTTCGAAAGCCTTTTAATGTTGCTTTAGTAGCTTTAGCCAATAAGTTAGCGAGGATAGCTTGGTCTGTTATGGCTACGAAGAAACCATTTGAAATAAGAGTATAAATCAAGTTTGCATATGAAAATGAAAGATGACAAAACGGTTAGACCACCAGATTGAAGACCTTGTGGACAGAACAGCGACATAGAACGCTTTCTCATTTTTGAGGACAATCTGGCGCGGATCTCATCGTAGAGCTGGGGCTATGTAGCATGTAGGTGTCCCCAATTAGACTCTGAATACATTAGCGCAAACCAACTCCGTTATTTGAATTTTTCACTTGCAAAACGGGGCGTACCATACATTAATGAGCTACGCTAACCTCTCTAATAATCGGAATTGACATGAGGAAATGTATGGCAAACCTTAGTTGGAACGCTGAATATTTATCTAAGGCTGTTGGTGGAACGTTTTCCTCCATCGGTTAGGGGTTACCTCATAACGCTCTTTAAATTTATCTCTGAAAATGAGAATTGAGCTAAACCCTGTTTTTGCGACAATCTGTTCAATAGACAAATCTGTAGATTCAAGTAGATCCTGAGCCAAGTTTAGTCGCTCAGCCGTCAGCCATTCTCCAAATGACATACCTGTAGCTCTATTAAATTTTCTCGTAAAAGTTCGGCGGGACATCATCACTGAATCTGCTAGCTCATCCAGTGAATATTTTTGATTGATATCACGCCTGATATTGTCCATTAATGCATTGATACGTGAATCAGATGTCGTCACAGGTATAGGTTGATCGATAAACTGAGCTTGCCCACCATCTCTGTATGGAGGCACAACCATTCTTCTTGCTACTCGGTTCGCAATCGTACTGCTGTAGTATTTTCGGAAAACATACAGACAGCAATCGATACCTGCGGCAGTACCTGCTGAGGTTATCACCCCGCTATCTTCAACATATAAGGCATTCGTATCGAGCGAAATTTCTGGAAAGCGTTGACTAAAATCCTGTTCTAATTCCCAATGTGTCGCAGCTCGTTTCCCCGCTAATAAGCCAGCATAAGCGAGAACATAACCACCAAGACATAAACCGACAACCAATGCGCCTCGGGCATGAGCACGACAGAGAGCATTGAGCAACTTTTCATTAGGGCGCTCGTCAATTGTTCTCCAATAAGGTACAACGATGATGTCGCAATACTCTAGGAAATCAAGCTGCGCCTCTGTATGAATTTCCATACCGATATCAGATAAAATCGGTCCTTCCTCTCCAGCGACAAATTTAAGCTCGAAAAAAGCTTCATTAAGGGTATCTCTTCCAAACACAATGCTAGGGACAGAAATATGAAACGGGCTAAAGCGATTGAAAACAACAACAGCAACGGAAGGAATTTTATGGTTTTCATTGAGATACATAGTTCGTTTCCAAAGTAAAATGCACAGAGCAATGTTAGTACGCTACTCTGTGCGGTTCATAAACGCAGGCCATAGGTTTGCTTTATGACATCAAAACTAGATTATCACTGTTTCACCATCTTCTGGAACAAACACAAAATCGCTAATCATATTTGCAGCTGCGTATTCGCGCATTTCTTGAGTAGTCACCAATACATGGTTAACCGCCCCCATATGAGTCGCAACGATTTTCGCTTTAGGTAGCACTTGGTGTGTTTTGAGTACATCTTCTTTACCCATAATAATAGGACCAAAGCCCAGTACATGCGCCCAACCTGTATTGAGAATAACGACACCTGGTTGTTCTTTTTTCATGGTTTCTTCTACACTTGGAATCCAAATCGTATCACCAACCACATATAACTTTTCTTCATCGGCATGGGAAAAAATCACGCCTGTCACTTCACCCAAAATTTCAGCCATTTGATCATGTTGGAATGCTGCATCAGAGCCATGCTGGCAGACTGTACGTGTAAATGAAATACCGTGATATTCAGTCTCTTCAGAGAAGATTTTAACGTTGGTAAAACCTTGTGATAGAAGAATAGTTTCATCACCTTCGTGCTGTACAAAAATCAATTTATCTTTAGGTATCGCATTCACCGCTGTTTCATCCCAGTGGTCTGGGTGAGTATGAGTTAGAAGAACAGCGTCCACATTGATGATGCTTTCAAGAGGCAGAGGCAATTCAACTGTTGGATTGCGTAAGTGTGAATTTGCTGTTCCTTCAAATCCAGGGTAAGTGCCTTTTGGCGCTAACATTGGGTCAATAAGGAATGTTTTACCTGCATAATCGATGACTTGTGTTGCATTGCGAATTTGTGTGATTTTCATAATTGTGCTCCAGTATTGCTGTGTTTTGCTGTAATGGAGTCATTTTATGCAATAGGATAGACGCTCAAAAGTGGCTTAAAGGACACATAAGGATACTATTGGGACAAAAATTTGTTCTTGGAATTAGTTGTTATTAGATAAATTGAGGGAAACTAATAGAAACCATTTTAGTGTTCAACAACTGACGTAACACCGTTTGGGGCAAAACATTGCTAGCGATGATCACCGCTGATAAGCCTTTGGACAACACCTTAATAGAGGCTTTGCTAATTTAGCTGCATTTAAAGGGTTAAGAGCGGTATTGAAAATACTCTAATCTGATGGCCAAATTCACTCATCCATTGAACTAAGATCTATCTAATTTTGAAAATCAAAATGTCGCTTAACGACGTGTCCAAACTTGCTGGTGCAGATCATTCTGGTTGATAGAGGGTGAAAGGGCTTATTTTCTTCTTTCTCTCTATCCGCAACAACCGTACGAATTACCATCACATAATTAATTCAGGTCCATAGTCTAATACATTGAAATAACATAGAATAATGTGACTATTATTCAAAGATGCGTAATGTTATGGGTGAGTTTTCAAAGTATGTTGGTGAAGTAGGCGAAGGGATTGTCAATGACTTCCTTATCTTGTTTAGATGGAAGAACATGTGCAAAAACAAGGAATTACCTTGTTGTACTCCTGCTCATAATAAAAAGACCCACGGGATTGACTCGCTTTTTATCTATAATTCACCATTGCAGAAGCAATCACTCGTAAGTGTAGTGGTTTCAACAAAATACTCGTCTAAACCTTATGATAAGGTTAGTACAACTTTTGGTTCACATTTCAGGGACATAGCCCATACCGTGGAATGCTATGGCAAGTCTCGTCTTAAAAGAGATTTAACCAAGGGGTTCAAAGGCAGCTCTCGCAAGGACGATGTAGGTGTTCTATTTTACATCAATAATGATAACAGTGGGACAAAAGACGACATCAAGCAGGACATAGCCAAGCGTCGAATTGGTGGTGATTTGAAGTTCAATACCATCCATGTGATTGACAATGCAAGAGCAGACTTCCTGTATGAATCACTGAATTTCATCAATAATAAATACTCGTCCTATGAGTTCTTCTGTTTAACGACATCACTAAATGTAGCAGCAAATAACCAGACAAACCACTCGCCTATAATGCCTGTCGAGTACATCACATCACCAATCATTCCTCTATCTGTATCAACCGATTCAGGCAAGAAGTTCGTAATGCTATGTGATTTTGCATTCACACAAGAATCTCTAGTGCTTGTCTACAAACTTGCACGTAAGTTGTGTGCTGAGTTTGCCAACCATTATGAAATATATTTCCAAAACTACAACTCACTAGAGCATGACCCTATCCGTGATGAGGTCAAAATGTCCTCTGAGTCAGAAGCAGAAATCGAGCTATTCGTTGGAACCTACAACAAGAGCTTTAGGAGCGAAGTTAATGGCTGACACCAATTTCATACCGTGGGGTGAGAACCTGAAAGGCTTAGTTAGCCAAACCAAGTGTACCGCTACGATAATCAATGACATTCTGCGAGAACGTGGTGTATTCTGTTCATCCTCTGAGAAGGTTAACACTGTACCAAACTTGATTAAGTCACTACTTAGTCCAGCAGAATCATACGAGTTACTAAACGGTATCAAGACCAAAGAGAAGCTAGATAAGGTCAACTTTCGTAGCTATGAGGTTAAGCAAGATAGTGACCTTCTTGATTTGGTAAGTGGGTTAATGGATACCGATGACCTTCAATCCAATGATTACGTAAATTATCAGATTTCCGACTTTAATGACTTCACATCCCTAGACGGAACAAGTTCTAACTCCCTCATACTTGATTTCGAGGTCTGCCGTAAGGACATCCTTGATGATTGGTATGAATCAGAGAAGTTCTTCAAGGGTTCGGTTGAAATCAAGAAAGGCTCAGATGACAACAAAGCCATAAGCATGAGTGTTAAATTGAATCACTCATCACCTGAAACTAAAGAAGTTGCGGATAAAGTCATCTCTATCGTAGAAAAGTCCCTTATTGAAGATGGTGTGATTGACGAGCCAAAGCAAGGCGGTCGAGTTCTCTTCGATGACTTTACTAACGAGAACAGGATTAATTTCTTGAACTCTCTTGCTTCTCAGCACACTGGTTACGACTTCTACCACACGAAGATTGATGATTTCAGCTTCACCCCAGATAAGGATTTGGACACAAAACACCTCAAGCAGGATACCAACCTTCTTGAGAAGGACATCAACAGACTCCGCGTATCAGGTGATTTAGAAAAGATTATTACGGTGAAGTGGAAGCACATTCACCCTTACATTAAAGCGACTAAGGTAGTCGCCACCTACACTATTGACCATAAATCCTATTCGGGTGAATGCAGGGTCTCTTACGAGTTTAGTGACTACAACAAAAGGAAGTTGATTAACCCAGAGTTGTGCATCAACTTTGTCAATCTAAAGCTCAAAGGCGCACCACCATCTGTTATTCATAACGTCCAGTCAATCATCATGAGAGAGATTGAAACCCGTAAGAATGAGTTACTGGCAAAATACAAGAAGCCATAAGCCCCAAATATAAAAAAGGGAGGTGATTAAGCCTCCCCATCTTATTGAACAAAAATTACACAGCACGCTTAAATACTGGTAGAATGTACAGGCATTTTGCAAATCACATTAACAACCCAGAGGTGACATTATGGGAAGAAAGCGTGTAACTACTACTCAAGAATCTAGTAGCGGAAGAAATACCAAGTTTCGTGACAATTACACTGGCGAAAGTATGACTAGAAGTCAGTTCGTTAAGAAGATTGAGAGTGGTGAATATTCCAAGTACCACGTAAGAGAAATCAACGGTGTTAAAACTCCAGTATCAAACCCAGACCCAAGCAAAGACAATAACTTGGACTAATCAACAACCTGTAGGGAATGGAGTCCCTAGCATTACCCCACCGTTTTCTTTACACGCTGCACTAACTAACACCCCACAGCCTAGCTTTCAGCGAGCTTGAAATTTTTCTTATTACGACCAGCTTGAGCACTAACAACGCGTGCCTGACGTAGTAACGTCAACTGCCCAACAAGCGTGTCCTCAGTAGCCTTACTATGTATTTAATCACTAACTCTTCATGCCCCATCAGCAAGCCTCTGGACACTTTTGAGTTACGAAGTGCCAACTGTGAATGTGATCAGCCTGGTATGAGTAGGGACAGTTCCGAGTTAGGGATTGTGGTTGAATGTGGCTATATCGAATAAGTAGAGTTTGGGGAGATTCATCTTCAAACTCGATTGCTATTCACCGATAAGCGATATATCAAATAAGTTGCATTGGCAAGCGCTTAACACGTAGTACAATACCCTGGTCTTTTCTGGGGGGTATATGCATGTTTAAAAACATAAAATCGATAAAAAATTTCGGTATTTTCAAGGGTGCTAAGACTAATGCTGGTCAGCCTTTCTATCAATTCAATCTGTTCTATGGCTTTAACTATTCAGGGAAGACAACATTATCAAGAATCTTCCGTGCGATGCAGTTAGGTGAAATGCCTGAAGGGTTTGAAACTGGTTCGTTTGAAATTGATCAGCATGAAAACATTTCAATCAAAAGCAACGCGATCAAAAAGGTTGAGAACCTACGTGTATTCAATTCAGATTACATAGCAAAGAACGTTAATTTTGATGAATCAAGTGTTAGCCCTGTTTTGATTGTTGGTGAACGCAATATCGACTTAGAAAATGAAATTCAAGAACTTGAAGCAGCTATTCCTGACAAAGAACAAGAATACGAAAACAATTTAAAATCAGCAACTTTTAAAGAAAAAGAAAAGAACATACGACTTGCAGCCGTTGGTCGCAATGTCACAGACTTAAATATTCTTGGCAGATCGACCTTCAACGCAGCAAGTGTAAAATCAATGCTTAGTGGTGCAACCGCTGAACATAAACTAACGCCAGAGCAATTAGGTGCGTTCATAGATACAGCAAAAGCCACTGCCGTTGCTAGTGCGCCTAAAGCAGTAATTACTGTTCCTGATATGACAACTATCTTCAACGAAATCGAAGATATCTTGCGTACGTCAGTTACACAGATAACCATTGCTGAATTAGATGCAGACAAGAAATTAAGGGACTGGGTTGAAGAAGGTATTGAACGTAACGAAGGTCACACGACTTGTCAGTTCTGTCAAAGTCCTATTAATCCAGCACGGTTAGATGAACTAAATACATACTTCTCAAAGGCATACAAAGATTTAAGTCAGCGAATTGATTCTGCTATTGCTTCGGTAAAAGCAAAGTCATTAATTTCCAGTATTCCTAAAACTAGCCAGTTGTATCCTGATTTACAGGCAGGATTTGATGATCTTAGAAATGAAGTTGAGCCACTGAATGAATCTTTTGATGCTGTAAAGCTATCACTAATTGATTTGCTGACCGATAAAAAAGAGCACATGGCTGAAGATGTCCCCTTCAGTGCTTCAGATTATCCGTTGCCAGATGCAACAGAGTTACTTGAGAAATTCAATATACAAATCAAAGCACATAACGAAAGAGCCTCTAATCATTCAACTGAACAGCGGCAAGCCATTGAAGCGATCAAGCGTCACTATGTCTATCAAGAGACGCAGGATTACGACCACCCAAAAGCAGCAATAGATATAAAAGCATTTCAAGATGCCGCTAAAATATTGCAAGCTGAAATCACTGTTATGGATACACGTGCCGCTGTCATCAAAGCCGAACTGAATAATACTAAGCAAGGCGCCCAAAGTCTTAATGACAACCTAAGACAGTACTTTGGCAAGACAGATATTGAAATTAAGCCGATTGCTGGCACTTACAAGTTCATGCGTGAAGAACGAGAAGCCAAGCACTTATCTGATGGTGAACGTACGGCTATTGCCTTTGCGTATTTCATAACGCAGCTTGAAGATGAAGAACTGAAAGATGTTAAGCCAATTGTGTATCTGGATGACCCCATCTGTAGCCTTGATTCAAACCACATTTACAACGTTCTTGGGATCATTAAAAGTAAGCTGAATCATGACCACGTAGAACAGCTTTTTATATCTACGCATAACTTTGAATTCTTCAATCTAGTGAAGATGTGGATGTCTTACTATCGTGCAAATGAAGGCAATCAGAAACGTTCGCAGTACTTCTTAATTAACCGTAAAGGCGATCATTCGCAAATTGACCAGTTGCCTGATTTATTGAAGAACCATAGGTCTGAATACGCTTATCTAATCAGTAAAATCAAAGAAGCTGTCACCCAACCACAAAACTGTGACGCTATTGCTGTTCAATCGTATGTCAGAAAGATAATGGAAGTGTATTTTTCGTTTAGGTTTAACCTGAATGATTTCAGAAAGCAAGGGACAGATTATATTGCCCCTAATTTATTGAAAGGTATTGATGACGCAGAAGTGAAGGCAAACGCCTTGTATGAGTACATGAATGAAAAATGCCATGCGAAGTCGATGGAGCTTGGTACGCAACTTCCTGAAGCCGTACAGCCACAATTAGCGGCTATTTGGAACATAATCTGCACTGCTATTGAAACGAATGATAAGCCACACTATGACGCTTATTTCGCTTGATATATTCTTCGAGTTTTGAACTCAACCTAGAGTCAGTGATTCCTTCGCTGACTCTATTAGCTAATACGCTGTAGCCAAAAAGCAGAGAGTAGGGAAGAGATTGCCCCATGATTTTTCGTGGTCATTGAACTCTCCGCAACATAGCTGTGAAAAACAGCCCTATCCCTAAAATAAACTCCAATCGATTCAGTCCGAACTGCATACAAACCTAACTCACTAAGGCAGAAGTTCCTTCACATCACAGCCCAAGGTCTCCGCAATCTGATACAACTTCTCAACCGTGATATTAACTTCACCGCGCTCAATGCGTCCCACATAACTTCTATCTATCTCTGCGAACAACGCGAGTTTATCTTGAGTTAACCCTTTGGCTTTCCTCATTTTTGCAATGCGTTTGCCCACAAGTGCTGCAATCTTCTTGTTCATGTTTTTTATTTATGAAATTAATTTGCTGAACAATTACACACTTGCGGCATATAGCTCCACGGATTATAATCCTCAAAATCATCAATAAAGGCCGTTTTTGGAACACATGAAGGTAAAGATCAGAAAAGAGTTATTTCTCGCCATTTATTACAATGAACACTTCTCTGCCAATGACTTAAAGTCCTTTCCAATAGACTGTGATGAGAAAGAATACTTATCAGATGAATACGTCGAAAAAAAATTGAAGGAAATGTCGTTGATCGGAGCAGTGCTCTCGTGCGGTTTCGATAAGCATGGTGACGAAGAATTTTCCAAAGGTTTTATGTTTAACCATATCGACTGGGAGGTCGTGGATTACGACAACTACAGTGAGGACTCCAACTGCCTTTCTTTCAAAAGAGAAAGTCTTTTGACGATTTTGCAAGATAGACAGTCAGAGCTGTCAGAGTCCTATTCTCTTCATAAAAGGACATGGAAGCATTTCAATCGGTTGTGTGCTCAACACTCAGAACTTCGGCTGTGTTTAGACGAGTATATATCCGAGTATGATAATCGTAGACTGGATCTCAAAGCCGAAATGCAGGCAGTAGAAAACGCAATTACCTTCTACAAAAACACAGCCCACCCAGTAGAAAGTGGGAACTAATTTGCACAATCTTATACTTTACGCACATGCTACAAACAACAACATGCTCGTGGGGCAGTTTGTCCAACAGTCGAAGACCAACGTATCATTTTCATACTCTGATGAGTGGTTAGCATATGATTCAGCTTTCCCTATTTCGTTAAGCCTACCGCTCGTAAGAGGAGAATGCTCAGCATTTAATGCACTGAATTTTATAAACAACCTCCTTCCTGACTTAACGAGTGAGCGATTAGAACTTGCTCGCTCAATAGGTGTGCAATCTGTCGATGCTCTCACTTTACTCTCTAAAATCGGACACGACTGTACAGGAAGCATTTCGTTCACTGACTGCAAGGAGCCTCCCGTTGTAGGATGGGAATATCGAGAACTATCTATAAGCCAATTAGATGAAATCGTTACTCAGCGTAAGTCATTTCTTCCTTTTTTTGGTGATTACCGTCCGTGTATTTCAGGGACACAACCCAAAACAACGCTAATGAAGTTGAATGACAAGTGGTATGTACCACAAGGAAAATCAATCAGTAGCCACATTATCAAGTATTCGATGGGGGCGATTGCACAAAATAACTCAGTGCTAGATATGAGAAGCAGTGTTGAGAATGAATTCATTTGTGCTCAAATTGCCAAGAAGCTTGGTTTTAATGTACCTAATGTGGAGATAATTACTACCGCGTCAGGAGCTAAAGCCTTAGCTGTAGAGCGGTTCGATAGATGTTTTAGTAGCAGTGTCGCGTCTCGTAGACATCAAGAAGATTTTTGCCAGATTTTCGGCGTTCCTGAAAATAAAAAGTATCAATCGGAGAACCAACTGGGCACTTCTAAGATTGCTGATTTTTTAACTGCTTCTACAAAAGGCCATGAAAATACTCGTGATTTTTTTAAGTTTATGATTTTACAGTACCTTCTTGGGGCAACTGATGGGCATCTGAAAAATTTTTCGGTGCATATTGATTCCAATGGATTCCATCAACTCACACCATTCTACGATTTACTGTCTGCTTATCCTGCTGTAGGTCCTAAAGGATTAAATAAGAGAAAACTAAAGTTATCGATGGGTCTAAAAGCATCCAAAGGATATAAATACCATATCAACAAAATTTGCTTACGACACATAGAGCAAACCGCTATTCAGTTCGGTATTAGTAATGCTGAATGCCATGAAATCCTTTCTGCCTTTCTCGCTCAATTTAGTAGCGCACTTAGCTCTATAGACAATCGATTTCCTGAAAAGGAGTTTTCGCTAGTAAAGGACGCAATATTTCAACATGCCACTAAGATCGTCGAAAAGTTAAACAGATCAATTAAGTAAACATCTCGGGTAACAATTATTGCCCATTTTGTAAACATACTCGTTAGCAGTGAGGGAAAGATGGCTGAAACCACAACCAATGGAAGTAACACGACTCTTGATTTGAAGCAGTCTTTCGCTCTGCTAAGTGTCGATAAGAACGGTATCGTAACGATGAAGTTTGGTGATGAGGTAATGGTTTTTATGAACGACAAATGCCCAGCAATTGCTACAGATTTGTTAAAAGTGATCGCGTCAATAAAAACGGGAGCAGCTAACAATGGAACGTGAGGAAGATAAGAGTAATGAGCTAACAGAACCTTCTTGTGAAAACCTGAGCGTAGCTCGCTTTTTAGCCTTGCTCGAAAAAGACATCGAGCAGCATACAGACAAATTAGTTATTCCTTCTCACGAAATGAAAGATGAATTGGGCGAGGTCGTTGGGGACTGTTCAGTCGATCTAGATGGCGACTATTAGGAGTGAGGATGGTATGAAAGCAACAATCGGCATTCTATCAGAAGAGCTTGCTCGTAAGCGCATGATTCGGATTGCAGAAGGAAAAGTGACGTCTAAAGAACCTTATCCTCAATTTTTGTTTGAGTCACTGGCAGCTCTTTCACAACTGTTGTCTAACGAAAATGTTGAACTACTGAATTTGATTGCTCGCGAAAAGCCAAACAGTCTTGATGACCTTGCTGAAATGAGTGGGCGTAGTATCAAGGATGTTACTGATACTTTCGAAGCTCTTTCATCTAAAGGTTTTGCTTGTATAGAAACGAAGGGTGGTCAATCTCGACCAATTGCGTTGTTTACAACATTCGAAATCGTTATGGGCAGGTCCCTTTTACTTTGAATTTTACTTTGAATCGCTAACTCACAATTGAACTAAAGTGAGTTACGCTGAATTCCCAATATTTATATCAAACTGTATTGTTCCTACGTTTACGACTTAAGCCGATATGTGAGATATCTTTTTACCACAGTAAGAACAGTACCGTGCGTTACCA
>Ga0075011_10001643_pt1 | contig 12080 bp, 11 predicted proteins | sample TARM_MetaG_T_14_FD_72354 | JGI IMG/M metagenome (GOLD analysis project Ga0075011, IMG submission 72354) | Freshwater microbial communities from Pennsylvania, USA, analyzing microbe dynamics in response to fracking - TARM_MetaG_T_14 | ecosystem: Environmental > Aquatic > Freshwater > River...
AGAGCAGGACATGCAGGTCGGTACGCTGCTGCTGAAAGAAGCCGGCGCGCTGATGGGCACGCCCAACGGCCAGCCCACCGTCACCGCAGAAGGCCAACTGATGGCCGCTGGCCCGCGCCTTTATAAAGCACTGATCAAACAGCTGGCGCCGCATTTCTGATAAGCCTTGTGTCACCTGTTCTCGATAACGCCCTGCCGGAATCCCGGCAGGGCGTTTTTCGTTGTGCGCTTGATTTGTTGTCGCGTCAGCGCTCTGATGAGTGCCTCGAGCCATAGGGAGGTAAAACGATGCGTGAACTATCGGCGATAGCCGTTTTTTGTGGATCCAATGCCGGAGGGTCGCCCGACTATGCCAAGGGCGCGGCACGACTGGGTACTCATTTTGCCCACGGCGGTATCAAACTGGTATACGGCGGCACCCACAAGGGGCTGATGGGCGCACTGGCGGATGCGCTGTTGGCAGCTCAGGGGCAGGCCCATGGCGTGATCACCGAACGCTTGCATGCCAAGGGGCACCTGCACCAAGGGCTCCAGACGCATGAAGTGGTGGCCACCATGCGTGAGCGCAAAGGCCGGATGGCGGATCTATCGGATGCCTTCATTGCCTTGCCGGGTGGGATTGGCACCCTGGAAGAGTTCATGGAAGTGTGGACGTTGAATCAACTGGGCGAAATACAGAAACCGCTTGGTTTGTACAATATCAACGGCTTTTTCGACCCCTTCATGGCCTTTATCGATCATATGATCGCAGAGCGCTTTCTACCTCCAGAGCACCGAGGCTCTATCGTGCTTGAAAGCGACCCGCAAAAGCTGTTGCAGGGACTGCACGACTATCAGCCCACCACGGTGCCCAAATGGCTGCCGTCTGCATGATGCCAGCGTGCTATACGCTGGCCTCCATCTGATCCAGACATTGAGTGAGCTGGTCGGCAAAACGAGCGGCGGCGACCGACAGCGTCCGGCCCCGGAGCTGGGCACAAATCAGTGGGGCCGTGGGCACGTCACGTTCATCGATCGGACGCGAGATGATGGTATTTTCCTGGGCCATGTCGGGTGTGCCGATAGCGATTTGAAAGCCGACACTTCGGTGATCTTGCAGTAGCCCCCGCATCAGTTCGAAGGAGTTGGTCTCGGCGCTGATCTGGGCCTGATGGGTACGGCGTACCAGTATCGGGCTCAGCAGCTCCCTGACTCCCAGCGAAGCGTCGGGCAGTACCAGAGGGTAATTCAGGCACTCGCTCAGTCGAACCTTGGGCTGCTCGGCCAACGGGTGCTGTGCCGACATCAGCGCCACGACGGGCTGGGCCACCATGATGAGCTGCAAGACCTCAGAGCTCATCTTGGGGAACACTACCACGGCCAGTTCTGCTTCAAACGACATCAGCGCTTTCAGGGCTTCGCCTCGATCTGCAATGCGAATCGAAAAAGAGACCCCCGGATGTCGCTCGCGAAACAGGCGGATCTGCTCAGGCAGAAACTTGAGCGCCAAGGCCTGGCTGGCGACGACCGAGACATGGCCCTTGCGCAACCCCTTTAGCCCCTCGATTTCTGAGCGCACCCTATCCAGGTCCGCCATGTGGCGGCGCACGTAATCCAGAAAAATCTCGCCTGCTGCGGTCAGCCGCATGCCCTTGGAGTGGCGCTCGAATATCTGGGTGCCCAGCTCTTCTTCGATTTGCTGGATGCGGCGATCCAGCGCAGAGGGTGTGATGTAGAGCGCTTCCGAAGCGCGCCGTATCGACCCCGCCCTGACCACGGCATCGATGTATTCGAACAGGCGTAAGTGCTTCATGCCTTCTCCTGTGTTGAGTTTTTTAGAACACTATCCGAATTTTTTAGCAATAGATATCACCACAAAAGCGGCGCAGTCTGGAGCAGTCACCAAGGAGACTGTCATGTCCAGCTACCCAGATGCTTCCCACACCGTGATGACTCATGCCCAGCCATCGGTGGTTTCTCTGGTCAGAGAGACACCCGAACCGCAACGCTTGACGCTGATGGCTTCCCCTTGCTCGGTCACCCTCGATCTGGCCAGAAGCGCGCTGGTGGTAGTGGATATGCAAAACGACTTCTGCCATCCGCAGGGCTGGTTCGCCAGCAGCGGCATCGATATTGCTTATGCAAGAAAGATCATCCCCGGCTTGGCAGCGCTGATGGCGAGCGCGCGGCAGCGCAACGTGCCGATCATACACCTGCACTGGGGAGTGCGCGCCGACACCATGGAGCTGAGCACTGGCCAACTGATGTTTGGTCGTCAGTTTGGCCAGCGCCAGGGCTATGGGGAGCGCTCTGCATCAGGCCACTCCATTTTGGTGCGTGACGAGTGGGGCGCGGCTGCTATCGATGAATTGGCTCCCCTCCACGAAGACATCGTGGTGCACAAGAGCCGTTTCAGTGGTTTTTGGCATACCGAACTGGACGCCATCCTGCGGCGACTGGATATCACCACGCTGCTACTGGCAGGCATCAATACCGAGCGTTGTGTGATGGCGACGCTCCAGGATGCCTCGTTTCTTGGCTACAACGTTGTGCTCATGGAAGAGGCGGTGGCTACACCGTCGCCTGACGTATCGCGACAGGCAGCATTGACGTTGATCAGACAGCTTTACGGGTTCACTGCGCGGGGCTGCTCGCTGGACGAGCAGTAACTCGCTCATCTCGCTGTTCAACTGGAGGTACTACCATGCACTTATCGACCAAGCACTTAACAACGATGTCGTTGGCTCTTCAGACCTGGCGCCGGGCCATCCTGGTACTGCTGGTTTCCCTGTGGATCGCCCCGGCTTCTGCGGAGACGTCTCTACGAATGGTATTGAACTGGTCGTATCAAGGGCCGCAGGCCTGGTTCTTTCTTGCTCAGGAGCGGGGTTACTTTGCCGAGGAGGGGTTAAACCTGCGCATCGATCAAGGGTCTGGGTCGGGCGCCGCCGTGGGTAGCGTGGCCTCCGGCGCCTACGATGTCGGGTTTGGCGATATCAATGCCTTGATCAACTACGCCGCCAACCATCCGGATGATTCGCCTGTGGGGGTGTACATGCTCTACACCCAACCGCCTTTCACCATTGCCGTGACTTCAGACAGCGATATTCATGAACCCGCTGACCTCGAAGGCAGAACCATTGCCGGACCCGCCAATGACGGCGCCCTGCGCCTGTTTCCGGCCTTTGCCGCGCTGGCAGGCATCGATGCGGACAGTGTCGAAATCATGAACATCGAGCCGCGTCTGCGTGAGCAAATGCTCAATCGTGGGCAGGTCGATGCGGCCTTTGGCTTCGTCAATACGGTGCGCTTCAACGCCATGTTGGCAGGTATCGACCCTGACGAGCGTTTGCGCTTCATCCGCTACGGCGACCACGGCATGGACCTCTATTCCAATGCGGTCATCGTGTCGCGTCGGCTGGCTGATGAGAACCCCGAGGCAGTGCGCGGGCTGGTGCGTGCCATCAACCGTGGTGTCGCCGACGTACTGGCGGACCCAGAAGCGGGCATGGAAGCCGTCATGGCGCAGGAGCCATTGATCAATCGGCAGGTCGAGACCGCTCGCTTGGCGGCCACCATCGAAGATGAAATGAATCACCCTGAGCTTCCCGAGATCGGCCTGGGCAATATCGATGAAACGCGTATGCAAGAGGCCATCGACATCGTGGTGTCGGCCTATGGGCTAGCGCATGCCCCTGCTCTGGAGGAGGTGTTCCGCACGGATTTCCTGCCTCCTGAAGAAGAGCGCATTTACTCCCTTTACGAATGAGGACCGCGTCATGGACTTGAAACTGAGTAACAAGATCGTTGCGATTACGGGGCCGGTAAAGGGGATGGGAGAAGCCATTACCCGAGCCTTCGCCGAAGAGGGAGCAAAGCTGGCCTTGTTGGCCAGGGATACCCAGGCCGTAGCCTCGCTGGAGCAAGCGCTGCGTGAGCAGGGAGCGGACGTCGTGCTGGTGGCATGTGACATCACGCACTCCGACCAGTGCGAGCGGGCAATGGCGCATATTCAGGAGGCGTTTGGCGATGTGCCGGATGTGCTGGTCAACGTGGCTGGCGGTTCGGGGCCGGTGGGCAAATCGGGCGCGGAAACGACGTTCGAGGAGTTCGAGGAGATCGTGCGTCTCAACATGGCAGGCTGCTTCAACACCATGCGCGCGGTGCTGCCGGGCATGATGGCTCGGCGTAGCGGCAAGATCGTCAATGTGGGTGGCACCTTCGGCATGCGTGGCAAGGCAGGCCGAATGGCCTACTCCGCCTCCAAGTGGGGCCTGCGGGGGATCACCAAAAGCATGGCGCTCGAAGCCGGCCCTTACAACATCAACATCAATATCGTGGCGCCGGGCATGGTCGATGGTGAGCGCTTTCGCAGCAAAGTGTGCCCCGACATGGCGGCAAAGCTGGGCATCAGCGAAGAAGAAGCGGCCCAGAAACATGCCGCCGACTATGCACTGCAGCGCATTTCCACCGCCCAGGACATTGCCGACGTTTGCCTATTCATGGCGAGTGACCGTTCACGACAAATCACCGGCGCCGACTTGCCCGTAGATGGCGGCTGGGCCGCACTTTGACAAGGAATCCTCTCATGACACACGCAGATCTCGTGATTATCAATGGTCAGGTCGTCAGCCATGAAGCCACTCAGCCTGCGGCGATTGCCATCCGCGATGGCAAAATCATTGCCGTGGGTGACGAGGCCAGCATGCCATCCGCCAAAGAGGTATTGGACGCCAAGGGCTTGCACCTGTTGCCGGGGGCGATTGACGTCCATGTGCACTTTCGAGAGCCAGGCTACACCCACAAGGAAACCTGGGAGAGCGGCACGGCGGCAGCGGCCATGGGTGGTGTCACCACCGTCTTCGATATGCCCAATACTCACCCGCCCACGGCAACTCCCGATGCCTTCGAGGACAAACTGGCGTTGGCGAAACAGCAGGCCTATGTCGACTTCGGTATTTATGGGCTGATGGCCGAAGACAACGTCGATCAGCTGGAAGCCTTGGCTGAGAGCGGCGTGATTGGCTTCAAATGCTTCATGGGGAACACCTTCGGCAACCTTCCGTCGCCTTCCACCGGGGCGATGCTGGAAGCATTCGAACGGGTGGCCCCCTATGGCCTGCGCACCTCCCTGCACGCCGAAACGGCCTCCATCATGGCGTGGCGTTACGAGCGCTTGCGCAAGGCGGGCCGCAATGACGCGCTGGCGCACGTGGCAGCGCGCCCGGATGTGGTGGCGGTGGAAGCCGTCTCACGCGCCGCCATTCTGGCCGAATGGACGGGAGCTCGTATTCACGTTCTGCACGTTTCCTCGGCAGCCGAGCTAAGGCCCATGCGTGAGGCAAAACAGCGTGGCGTCGATATCACCAGTGAAACCTGCCCCCACTATTTGATGATGGACACTCATGACTACGCGTCGCTAGGCAGTCTGATGCGCGTGAATCCGCCCATTCGCGAGGCCAAGGATAGCGAAGCACTCTGGGAAGCGTTGCGTGATGGCACGGTCGACATGATTGCCACGGACCATGCGCCCCATACGCCAGAAGAGCAGTACAAGGAGGTGATTTGGGAGGCAGACTGCGGTTTTCCAGGCGTCGAAACGCAAATGCCCTTGATGCTGACCGCTGTCAGCGAAGGGCGTATCACCCTGCAGGATTACGTGCGCATCAGTGCCGTTGCCCCCGCCAAGGCTTGGGGGCTGTATCCACGGAAAGGCGCACTCATGGTGGGGGCGGATGCCGATATTGCCATCGTCGATCTCGAGCGCCGTGATGTCATCGATCAGCAAACGCTGCATTCCCATCGCGCGCGGGCCACGCCATTTCATGGCTGGGCCGTGACGGGAATGCCGGTGCATACCCTGGTGCGTGGGCGCTTTGTCATGCGAGACCGTGCTCTGCAAACCGCCGCCAAAGGCACCGGCATGTCCGTGAAGAGGGTGCAGCAAATGACTCTCCCAACGCTCGTGAATAGTGACAAGACGCTGGCCGCCGAAGTGGCCAAGGCGACCGTCCAACAAGGGGAGCTAGCATCATGTTAACCATGTCCGTAGGCAACCAGACGACCGTGACTGCAGAGCCGCCGAGCGAGGCGGGCAGGGAAGCCATCAAGCTGGAGGGAGCGGAGGTCATCTATGGTCGCGGCAAGAAGATGACCCAGGCACTTGCTCCAACGCACCTGAAGGTAGAGCAAGGGGAGTTCGTGGCCCTGGTGGGGCCATCCGGATGCGGCAAGTCGACCATCCTCAAGCTGGTCAGTGACTTGCTGGCACCGTCATCGGGGCATGTGCATCTCGGAGGGCGCGAAGTCGGCGCCAAGCGGGTTGGCGTGGGCATGGCCTTTCAAAACCCGACCATGCTGCCTTGGCTGAGTGTGCGTGACAATGTCATGTTGCCCTTGAAAATCGTACCGCCGTTTCGTTCACGCTATCGTCAGGCGCGGAAAGGGGAGTTTCGCGAGCGTGCCGAGGCATTGCTGGAAAAAGTCGGCCTGAAGGGGTTTGGTGACAAACAGCCCTGGCAACTCTCCGGTGGCATGCTGCAACGGGCGTCACTGTGTCGGGCCTTGATTCATGACCCGGAACTGCTGCTGCTGGATGAACCTTTCGGCGCGCTGGACCAGTTCACCCGTGAAGAACTGTGGGGAATCCTGCAGAACCTGTGGCTGGAGAGCAAGCCCACGGTACTGCTGGTCACCCACGACCTGCGCGAGGCAGCTTACCTGGGGACGCGTATCTGCGTCATGAGCCCGCGCCCCGGCAAGATCATTGATGATCAGAAAGTCCACCTGCCCAGGCCACGCACCATTCCCATGACCTACGAGCAGGACTTCGTCCAGCTCACGCAGCAACTGCGCGAGTTGATCACCCATACTCGGCCAGATGCCGCCTAGGAGAAGTCCCATGGAACTCGTCGATAAACTACGCCAGAAACTTGCGGCAGCGCTATTGATTCTGGGCTTCTTCGTCGCCTGGGAAGTCATTTGTCTGGTGTTTGGCGTGCCGGAAATCGTGCTGCCACGGCCCAGTCAGGTCATGGAAACCTTGATTGCACGCTTTCCGCAGTTGCTACCCCATGTCATGCAGACATTGAGCACGACGCTCACCGGTTTTGTCATGGGAGTGACGGCAGGCCTGGTGCTGGGGGCCATCGTCGGCTCTTCGAAGGTGGCTTACGATACGGCTTACCCCCTGCTGGTCGGCTTTTCATCGATTCCCAAGGTGGCGGTGGTGCCGATCTTCGTGCTCTGGTTTGGCAGTGGCACCGTACCCGCCGTGCTGACCTCTTTCATCATCTGTATTTTCCCCGTGGTAGTGAATGTGGCAACGGGGCTGGCGACCACGGAGCCCGAGCTGGAAGATGTGCTCAAATCCCTGGGGGCCAAGAAGCGCGAAATTCTCTGGAACGTGGGCATCCCACGCGCCATGCCCTACTTTTTTGCCTCTCTGAAAGTGGCGATCACGCTGGCCTTCGTCGGCACGGTATTGGCAGAAACCATTGCCTCGAACCGAGGCATTGGCAACGTCATGATGATTGCCACCTCCAGCTTCGATGTCCCCCTCGTGTTTTCGGGGCTCTTCCTGCTCGCCATGCTCGGCGTCACCCTGTACCTGGTGTTTTCTCTGATCGAGCGCAAGGTAACGGGCTGGGCCATGCGTAAATCAGAGCTGCCTGCGGCTTGAACGTTTCAAGGAGATAACCATGAAAAGTGTTTCATACCTCAAACGCCTGTGGTGGGCATGCCTGTTGATGCCGATGACGGCGAACGCCGAGTTGACGCGAGTCAATTTCACGCTGGACTGGAGTTTTCAGGGGGTACACGCCTGGTACTTCCTGGCCAAGGAGCGCGGTTACTTCGAGGAGGAGGGGCTGGATGTGCGCATCGATCAGGGAGATGGCTCTGCGGCAACGGTCAGCCGCATCATGTCGGGCGCCTACGATGCTGGTTTTGGCGATATCAATGCGCTGATTCAAAACGCTGCCGAGCGACCCGAACAGACCCCGGTCATGGTCTACCAGATATACAATCAGCCGCCGTTTGCCCTGCTGACGAAAGCCGATGGCCCCATTCAGAGTATCGACGATATCGAAGGGGCCACGTTGGGCGCCCCTGCCGGTAGCGCTTCCACGCGCCTGTTTCCCGCTTTCGCCGAGGCCGCCGGGATCGACCTGGCGCAGGTCAGTATTACCAACGTTGCCCCCAACCTGCAGGAGCAGTTGCTCCATCGAGGTGATGTCGATGGGTCACTGGTCTTCAATGTGACCAGCTACATGAACCTGGTGTCGCAAGGGCAGGATCCCGATAGCGACTATCGCTGGTTTCCCTACGGTGACTATGGCGTCGAGGTGTACTCGAATGGCGTGATGGTTTCTCGAACGATGATGCAGGAGCAGCCTGCGGCAGTGGCCGGGTTGGTTCGGGCGATCAACCGTGCCGTGCAGGACGTGATGCAGGACCCGGAGGCGGGCATCGCCGCACTGTTGAAGGAAGAAGGGTTTCTCGACCGGGAAGCGGAAACGCGCCGACTCCAGTTTGCTCTCGACAATGTCATCGTGTCTGACGAATCCAGAGCAATAGGCGTGGGAGCGCTCGATGAGGAACGGTTGGCGCGTTCGATAGACACCATCGTCGCGCTATACGAGTTGCCCACTACGCCGAACGTGGCCGATATCTATAGCGCGGCATTCTTGCCGCCTCTCGATGAGCGCACGCTTTGACGATGCCACCAAGCTCGCCAGAGCGTCGGCAACATCGTTGTACTGGAGAGGCCTTCATGAGCCACCACACCTTTGCTGCCGCACTGCGCGGCAGCGCTTTTCAACTGGAAGGGCCTTGCTCGCTGCAGGTGCGTGACGGGCGCATTGCGGAGGTCACGCGCACGGCACACACGACAGCCACCCGAGAAAAACGGCTGGTCATGCCGGCCTTGGCGAATGCCCATGATCATGGCCGCCCATTGTCCACCAGTTCGTTTGATGCTGCGGGAAAACCGCTGGAAACCTGGCTGCTACGCCTGGCCGTGATGCCATCCGTGGACCCTTACGTGGCGGCCTGCGCGGCGTTTGGGCGTGCCGCCGAAGGCGGTTGTGCTGCCGTCATGATGCACTGCACGCGGCCTCAGGGGCTGGACTCGTTGGTCGATGAAGTCAGGAAAGTGGCCCAGGCTGCCCAGGACGTCGGTATCCGACTGACCTTTGCCGTAGGGATGCGTGACCGAAACCCTCTCGTGTACGGCGACCATGGCGCGCTGGCAGCGCAGCTGGCGCATGAGGAGCAACACGTCATCCAGCGCTACTTCAGCCTGCCATCCATGACCCCGGCAGAGCAGATCCGGCAAGTCGAGGCCATGGCAGCGTCGCTGGAGGGGTTGGCATTGAATCTGCAGTTCGGCCCGACCGGCGTGCAGTGGTGTTCCGATGAGCTGCTGCGTGAGATAGCCGATGCATCGGCCCAGAGCGGGCGTCGTGTGCATATGCACCTGCTGGAAACACGCTATCAGCGAGAGTGGGCCGACCATCACTTTCCTCAAGGCATCGTTCAGTACCTCGCCGACATCGGGTTGCTGTCGCCACGCCTTACCCTGGCGCACTGTGTCTGGGCGCGGTCCGAAGAGCTTGAACAGATAGCGGCGGCGGGGGCCACCATTGCCGTCAACACAAGTTCCAACCTGCATCTGCGCTCGGGCATCGCTCCCGTCGGCAACATGTGGCAAACAGGTTGCAAGGTAGCCATGGGCATCGATGGCTGTGCGCTGGATGAAGACGACGATGCATTGAGAGAAGTACGCCTCAATGCATTGCTGCATGCACCGCCAGGTTTTTCCGATGACGCTACTCGCCAGCGAATGTTGACCGCTGCCACCAGCGTGGGGCGCATGTCGCTGGGCTGGGAGCACCCGGCCTTACTGGAGCAGGGCGATGTCGCCGACTGGATCACGCTGGATCTCGATCGCTTGAATGGAGATGACCTGATGAAGGTAGACAGTGTGGATTTGCTGTTTGCACGGGCTACCCGTAGCCACCTGGACAGCGTGGTGGTCAGCGGCAAGCAGATCGTCGAGCGCGGCAAACTCATGACGCTGGATCTTGAGCAGGTTCACGAGGAACTGCGTGATATGTATCGCCACGCCTTGCACCAGCGCGCTGACCTGCAGCGTGCCTGGTCCGCCATCGAACACCATGTAGCCGCTTACTACCGCGACCGCATGGGATGTTGTTAAGGAGTTAGTCGATGAATCATTTGAAACACTGGCTGGAGCAGCGCGCAGACGAGCAGGTGGCCATGCTTCGGCAACTGGTACAAGTACCTTCAGACAACCCCCCAGGTGATGGTATAGCCCACGCCCAGTGTGCCACCGAATGGCTAGAAAAACTGGGCTTCGAGGTCGAGCAACACCCAGTGCCCAGCGCATTATGTCGGCAGCATGGATTGCAACGAGTCACTAACCTGGTGGTGCGGCATCGTTTTGGACCTGGCCCCGTCGTCGCGCTCAATGCCCATGGGGACGTGGTGCCCGCGGGGGGTGGCTGGAGCAAGGACCCGTATGGCGGGGAAGTCGACCAGGGCTGGCTGTATGGACGGGGAGCCGCCGTTTCCAAAAGTGACTTCGTGACCTATGCCTACGCGCTGAAGGCGTTGATTGATACGCAAGCGCTGGAGACGGGCAGTGTCGAACTGCACTTTACCTACGACGAAGAGACCGGTGGTTTTACGGGGCCTGCCTGGCTGCTGTCCGAGGGTATTTCTCGACCGGATTATGCCGTGTGTGCCGCTTTTTCATATCAGGTGATCACTGCCCACAACGGTTGCCTGCACCTGGAGGTCGTGCTCGAAGGTCGCTCTGCTCATGCCGCCTGGCATCACACCGGTAGTGATGCCATTGAGGCGTCTCTGCCCGTGCTGAGTGCCCTCTATCGCTACCGTGAAACCCTGACTGAAAAAGTCTCCGCTTACCCTGGGGTCAGTTCTCCGTCGTTGGTGATCGGCACCATCGAGGGAGGCATCAATACGAATGTGGTGCCCGACCGTGTGGTCATGACTATCGATAGACGGATCATTCCTGAGGAATCGCCGGATGTCGTCGAGCAAGAGTTGCGGTCGGTGATCGAAGCAGCGGTGCCACAGGGGGATATACGCGTGAGCATCCAGCGACGCCTATTGGCCAAGCCGTTCACCTCGACGCCTGATTCCGAAAAGGTCGCCAGCCTGTTTGCCAGTGAGGCACAAAAGGTGCTGGGAGTTCCCGTAGGTACTGGCGCCATGCCTTTGTACACCGATGCTCGCCACTACAGCGAAGCGGGCGTGCCGACCATCATGTATGGCGCAGGCCCCAAGGACCCGCTCGACGCCAATGGGCACCGTGCAGACGAACGTGTGCCGGTTCACCTGTTGACCGATGCCGCGCTGGTCGTCGCCAATAGCCTCAAGCGACTACTCGCCTGAGCAGCCGCTGACGCAACGAAAAAGGCCTTGTCGCGTAAGCGGCAAGGCCTTTTGCTGAAGAGAGCATTCGCGCCTTACGGCAGCTCTTCTTCCTCTTCATCGCTCTCTTTCTTGGTCGGGATCAGGTCTTCCCGAGAGAGCTTGAGCGGGATCAGCAGGGCGCCAGAGATATAGATGGAGGAGAAGGTGCCCACCACGATGCCAATCAATAGTGCGATGGCGAAGTTCTCGATCATGTCGCCGCCCAGCAGCAGCAAGGCCAGCAGCACCAGGATGGTGGTACCCGACGTTGCCAGCGTACGCGAGAGCGTGGCATTGATCGCTTCGTTGATGATTTGCGGCATGTTGTCGATCCGCGACGTGCGAATGGACTCGCGGATGCGGTCGTACACCACGATGGTATCGTTGAGGGAATAACCGATGACCGCGAGCAGTGCGGCCAGTACCGTCAGGTTGAAGTCGAGCTGGAACAGCGCGAAGACACCCACCACGATGACCACGTCGTGCATCAGCGCCAGCAGAGCGCCGACGGCGAACTTGTACTGAAAGCGCAAGGCCACGTAGACCATCACGACGCCGAGGGCCACCAGCATGCCCATGCCGCTCTGGTCGCGCAGTTGCTCACCTACCTGAGCACCCACGAACTCCGCGCGCACCAG
>Ga0075011_10001644_pt1 | contig 12077 bp, 12 predicted proteins | sample TARM_MetaG_T_14_FD_72354 | JGI IMG/M metagenome (GOLD analysis project Ga0075011, IMG submission 72354) | Freshwater microbial communities from Pennsylvania, USA, analyzing microbe dynamics in response to fracking - TARM_MetaG_T_14 | ecosystem: Environmental > Aquatic > Freshwater > River...
GGGGGGAAGGATGAAACGTGCGTCCGCATGGTTTGTTTTCAGTTTTCTGGTCTGCCTGCTGGCGACCGCGTCCGTGGTCCAGGCAGGCGGCTTTGCGCTGTATGAGTGGGGCAACCGCGCGCTGGGCATGGGCACGGCCAACTACGCTACCGGCAATGACGCCTCGGTTGTCGCCTACAACCCGGCGTTGATGACCAAGCTCAAGGGCACCACCAACGTTTACGGCGGCGTCACCGCGGTCTCGCCTAGCTCCGATGTGATCGTTAATGACGAGAGAAGCCATACCCAGAATCAGGTTTTCGGTGTCCCGCATGCCTTCGCAACCCGCAAGCTCAACGATGACTGGAGTATCGGCGTAGGTATGTTCACCCGCTTCGGCCTGGGCACCAACTACAACAACCACTGGGCCGGTGCGACATTGGTCAAGGACGCCCTGCTGGAAACCTTTTCCTTCAACCCGACCGTGGCCTACAAGGTGAACGACAAGCTGTCCATTGCGGGTGGCGTTGAGGTCGTCAAGGGTAACTTTATTGTCCGTAAGAATATTTCCGACACGATTGGCGGCGGCAACGTCAAGACCGATGTGGATGATACCTCTTTGGCTTTCAACCTTGCTTTGGCATACGATCTCAATGATATGTTGACCGTGGGCCTGACCTACCGCTCCCCCGTGCACTTTGAGGGCAAGGGAAGTGTCGAGGTGTCTAACGCCGGCGCAGTTCCCAACGGCAAAGGCGACGCCACCATGACAGCCGATTTCCCGGCCAGCTATACCGTGGGTTTGGGAATGACTCCCATGGAGAACCTGACCGTTGAGTTCGACGTGGTCTACACCCAGTGGGAGCAGTTCGACCGTATCGAGTTCGACTTCACAAACTCGGGCTTGCCGGACAATAATGAGGACTTCAACTACAAGTCCACTTGGCGTTTCCAGCTGGGTGCGGAATACCGGTTTACCGACTCTTTCGCCATGCGCGCCGGATATGTCTACGACCAAACCCCGACCCGCCAAGAGTACGCCTCGCCCATGCTGCCCGCCAACGACCGCCAGATGTTCACTCTGGGCGCTGGCTATAAATGGGACGCCTGGACCGTGGACGTGGCCGGTATGTATATCATCACCAAGGAGCGCGAGGGTCTGTCCATGACCAACGGCTATCAGGACTACCGAGTTGATTTCAAGAACGGCCGGACCTGGGGGCTCGGCACCTCCATCGGCTACAGCTTCTAAGAAACCGTTCGCCTCTCAATAAAAAGCCCTGCTTCGGCCAAGACGTTTCCATAAATGTTGATGAAAACGCATGAAAACTACCGTAACCCCCTGTTTGCTATAGCAAACAGGGGGTTTCTTGTAGATGTAATATTTCCCCAATTTGCTTGATTACAACTTAATCACATTTACCGTTGTCTGATCCACGCCATAGCACCCAAAATGGCTTTTTTGTCCTCAGCAATCAAGCCTTTGTGTTTCAGCATCCGGACGAAGTTCACAAAAGTCTCGTCAGAAAAATGTTTGGGGTTATTAATGAGATAATCTACTAGAAGGCCTGCATAGGTGCCGTAAGATAATTCGGGTTTATTTGGGATAACACCAAGCCGAATCATTGAATCACACATTGCGGTTATGTAACCGATGGCTGCAGCCTGCTCCCAAACGACCGTTGACTTGTTCATTCGGTTCCACTCTTCAGAAAGACTGTTTTCTGCGGCAATGGATGTGCCGGGCATCATGCATAATAACAGCGTCAAAATAAATTTCTTCATCAGCACCCCCTTCCAGTATACAGTTTTGGAAGATAACATGCCTCTTTAATTGCCCTTGATTGATTATCAGAAAAAAGTGGGTCCAACAAATTGGGCCCACTTTTTTAAACATTTATGGAAAACGCCTTGCGCTTCGGCGAGGTTTATCATTGTCGCCGTCGGGGTGCGGCGGGCTGTTTTTGGGGACTCCTCCGTTGACAGGTCGGTTTGGTATGGTTGAGTGTCGGAAAACGAGGAACGCATGATAGAACTCAATACCGTTACGTTCGCCTATCCCGCCGGGGATGAGGTCCTGTCCAATGTCTCCCTGGCCGTGAGCAAGGGCGGCCTGCTCGGGTTGGCCGGGGCCAACGGCAGCGGCAAGTCCACCCTGCTCGCTCTGACGGCCGGTTTGTACGCCCCCACCCGAGGGAGCCTGGAGGTGGCCGGGCGGGTCAGTCCGGGCCATGAAGGGGACATTCGTCATGTCTGCCGTCTGGTCATGCAGGATGCGGACCTGCAAATTATCGGGGCCACGGTGGAGGAGGACCTGCTCCTGGGGCGCGAGCGTGGCGAGGCCGTGACGGCCGAGGCCCGCGCCATGGCCGAGCGGTTCAACCTGCTGAAGTACTGGGGCAATCCGGTACAGACCCTGTCCTGGGGCACCAAGCGCAAGCTCTGCCTGGCCTCGGCCCTGTTGGACCGGCCGCGCGTGCTGCTCCTGGATGAGCCTTTCAGCGGGCTGGACTATCCCGGCGTGCGCGAGATGCGCGCCCTAATCCGCGCCAACCGCGAGGCAGGGTTGACCCAGGTGGTCTCCAGCCACGACCTGGAGAGTTTTATCGACCTGGTGGACGGGCTGGCCGTTCTCGACAACGGCGAACTGGTTCTGAACGGACCGGCCGAGACCGTGTTGGACCGCGTGGCCGAGCACTCGGTGCGAGCGCCGGGATCGTGGAGCGCCTGCCGGACCATCGTATCGTGGGATGGAGGGGATCGATGAAGGCGGATGTCGCGGGGGTGGTCCGCTCCCTGGACCCGCGTCTCAAGCTGGCGGCGGCCCTGCTGGTCGGTCCCGGCCTGTGGAAGGTCCCCATGCCCGCCGCCATCGGTTGCGCCCTGTTCCTGCTATTTCTGGTCTGGTTCCTGGCCGCGGGTCACCCGGGCGGGGGGAAGATGGTCCGCAGCCTCCTTTTCTTCGTCTTCTTCTGGGTGGCGGTCAAGGTTCTCCTGGACGCGGTCAGCGGGGTCCCGGTGGAGCACATAGCTTCTGACGCGGCCCAGTTGGCCGTGCGTCTGGTGGCCCTGCTCATGCTCGGCCTGAGCCTGGCCCTGTCCACCTCGGCCCGCGCCCTGGGCTTGGCCGTGGCCTGGGCGCTGAGACCGTTCATGGGCCGTGAGCGGGCCTGGCGTATCGCTCTGGCCCTTTCCCTGATGGTTCATTTCCTGCCGGTCAGCCTGTCCACGTTCACGGGTGTGCGCGAGGTGGCCGCCAGGCGCTTCCCCGAGGCCGGATTCTTTCGGCGTATGCGTATGATCCCCCAGGCCGTGGTCCGCAATCTCGGGCAGAAGACCTGGAATCAGACCCTGGCCATAGCCTGTCGCGGCCTGGACCGTGCCGGGGCTTGGGAACCGGATTTCACCTGGACAGGTCGTGACTGGTTCGGATTCGCCTTCGTGCTCGCGGCTTCCGGAGCCATGTTTTTCCTGTAGTATTCTCCCGCCTGTATTGACGGAATGAGCCGTCCCTCCTAAAGTTTCCCGAAAAGGGCGGATTTGCCCGCCAGACAGCAATATCCAGGGGGAAATCATGTCCACCATCACCCAGATGAAACCGGATGAGGCCCGCAAGTTCATGGAAGGCAGCAAGCCGGATACCTACACGCTTCTCGACGTCCGGCAGGAAGCGGAATACGAGCAGGACCATATCCCGGGGGCCAGGTTGATGCCCCTGTCGGAGTTGCCAGACCATTTCAACGAATTGGACAAGGAGCGGCCTCTGCTGGTCTATTGCGCCTCGGGCGGCCGGTCCATGGCTGCGGCGGCACTCCTCCAGGGCCAGGGGTTCGAGGACGTCAACAACCTAGTGGGCGGAATCTCCTCCTGGGTGGGTGAGGGGGCGTTCGGCCCCATGGAGTTGGGCATGATCGCCTTTACAGGGGCCGAGGGCCCCGTCGAGATCATCCTTAAGGCCTACGCCATGGAGAACGTGCTCCAGGTTTTTTACGTGCAGCGCGCGGACATGGCCGAGACCATGGAGCGCATCGGGTTGTTCATGCGGCTGGCCGGGTTCGAGGACAAGCACAAGGATGTCTTGTACGAGCTCTATACCCGAGTCGCCGACGAGGTCATGAGCCGCGAAGAGTTCGAGCGGACGGCCCTGCGCAACGCCACGGACATGGCCGAGGGCGGGGTGCCGGTCAGCGAATTCATGGACCGTTTCCCCGGCGCTTTCGAAGATGATCGCGGCGTGCTGGAGCTGGCCTCCATGGTTGAGGCCCAGGCCCTCGATTATTACCTGCGCTGCGCCATGCGCGCCAAGAACGAAGACGCGCGGGACGTGCTCCAGCTCTTGGCGCGCGAGGAAAAGGCCCACCTCAAGCTTATCGGCAAGTACATGGACGGGCAGAACTGAACCCGGTCCGGCGTCAGTTCGTTGTTGCTGGCTTCCGCAGGCGCAGGTTGGGCGCGATGATGCCCAGAATGATCAGGGCCGCGCCCCATATCTGAAGCTGGACAACGGGCTCGCTCAGGAAGACGGCCGCCGCCAGCAGGGTGATGATCGGCTCCACGGACGAGAAAATGCAGGCGTACGCGCTGCCTATCCTTTCGATGGACGTGTACAGGAAGGTCACGGCCACAAGGCCCGGGAATAATCCCAGCGCCAGGCTGATGCCCGCCTGCTCCATGTCCATATTCCACCACGCCTGGATGTCGCCGGACAGGGTGAAGGACACCGCCGCGAAGGCCATGACGTAGAAGGTGGCCGTCAATGGCCTGATTCCCCTGAGCAGGACCTGGACCAGGATGAGGTAGATGGAGAAGGTGGCCATGGCCCCCAGGGCATAGGTCAGGCCCGTGCCGTCCACATCGCGCAAAAAAGCGTCGTAGAAGACCAGGCAGCAGCCGGCCATGACCAGGATTAGTGAGAGGATGACCACCCGGTTGATCCGCATGCGTAAAAATAGGGAGGCGAGCAGGGTCACGGCCATGGGGTGGCCGTACAGGACCAGGGCCGCCGTGGAGGCGGGGATGGTTTCCAGTGCGCTGACGAAGCAGGTGGTCTGCATCCAATAAACCACCAGCCCCAAAAAGGCGCATTTCCCCAGGTCGCGCATGGATATGCGCAGCGTCCGCGGAGATTTGGCCAGCAGATAAAAAAGTAGCAGGATCACGGCCACGGTGAAGCGCATCTGCATCATCACCGCGCCTTCCATCCCCGCCATGTATCCGAACTTGATCAGGATGGCCATGGAGCCGAAGCAGGCGGCCGAGATCACGGCATAGACGAGCCCCTGGAGCATTGTCTTATTCCGGTCTGCCCATGTAGGCCATGTATTCCTGGTTGCCCTTGGGGCCGAGAATCTGGGACGGAACCACGCCGCGAACGGTCAGGCCGAGTTCGGTTTCGCAGAACCCGGTGACCATGTCCACAGCCTCCTGTTGCAGCCGTTTGCTGCGGACCACGCCCTTGTCGGTCTGCCCCGGCCCCACCTCGAACTGCGGCTTGATCAATACCACCAACTCGCCCCCGGGCCTCAGGAACTGTAAACAAGCGGGCAGGATCTTGGTCAGGGAGATGAACGACACGTCGGCCACGATCACGTCCACCGGCTCGGGGATCAGGTCTGCCTCGGCGTGGCGCATGTTGGTCCGCTCCAGATTGATCACCCGGTCGTCCTGCCTGAGCTTTTCATGCAACTGGCCGTAGCCCACGTCCACGGCATAGACACGCACCGCGCCGTATTGCAGCATGCAGTCCGTGAATCCGCCCGTGGACGCGCCCGCGTCCAGAGCGACCGTGTCCTTGAAATCTATGGAAAATTCTTCGATGGCCGTGAGCAGCTTATACGCCCCGCGCGATACGAACCTTTCGTCCGCAGGGACCACGAATTCAGTGTCCGGATCGAACTGCTGGCCTGGCTTGTTTACCGGCGTTTTCTGGTTCCGGTCCATGTAGTGGACCTTGCCGGCCATGATCAGCCGCTTGGCCTTTCCACGGCTTTCCACGAGGCCTTGTTGGGCCAGGAGCTGATCCGCGCGCTGTTTCTTGGGCATGATGTGCCTCCGGCGGCCGGGGGATGGGGAGAGGGAAACCCTTTGAAAAGGGCTTTCCCTCTCTCCTTCGCTCGAACCCCCATCCCCTCTCCCTTCCTAAACTTTTTAGGCCGCCTGCGGCGGGGCGGGAGAGTGGGGAACTGGTTATTTCTTTTCGAGGCCGAGTTTGGCGACAACCTTGTCGGCGGTCTTGCGGGTGAAGTCGACTTCGGACAGGGTTTCCTTTTCCTCCGGGGAGATGAGCAGCTCCGGCTTGTTGGCCAGGGCCATGTCCGGCTTCACCCCGAACTCGGGCGGGAAGGAGTTGTCGAAGTACATGTTCTGGAAATCAACGAATTTGAGCTGGTGGGCCGTGGAGTCGAGGATGCACAGCTCGTCTTTGGTGACCAAACCCAGCTCCAGGGCGCGCTTGGCCCCGGCAAAGGATTCGCCGCCCTGGGTGCAGGCTATGTGTCCGTTGCGGTTGGCCTGGATCATGGAATCCATGATCTGCTGCTCGGTCACCTGGATGACCTGGAAGGCGTCCTTGCCGCCCACGGCCTCAAACTTCTCGGCAAAGTACTTGACGCGCGGGAACGAGACCGGGTTGCCGATCATGGCCGCTTGGGCTACGGACGCGCTGACCTTCATGGGCTGGTATTCACGCTCGTTCGGGTCATCCGCCGCGTAGTAGCGGTAGACCGGGTCCGCGTGGTGGGATTGCACGCCGAAGATGCGCGGAAGCTCGGTGATGACGCCGAGATCGTACAGCTTGAGAAAACCGGCCATGATGGCGGTGATGTTGCCCGCGTTGCCGATGGGCACGAAAATGCACTTGCCCGCCATGTCCCAGTCGAACCACTGGGCGCACTCGAAGGCGTAGGACTCCTGGCCCAGGATGCGCCAGGCGTTCTTGGAGTTGAGCAGGGCCACGCGGTAGTTGTCGGCCAGATGCTCGACCACCTTCATGCAGTCGTCGAACACACCGGGCACTTCCAAAACCACGGCCCCGGAGCCGAGCGGTTGGGCCAGCTGGGCCGGGGTGACCTTGCCGTGCGGCAGGATAACCACGGACTTGATAGCTCCGCCCGCGTAGGAGGCGTAGAGCGCGGCCGCGGCCGAGGTGTCGCCCGTGGAGGCGCAGACCGTCAGGATCTGGTCCCAGCCGTGACGGCGGATGAGCGAGCGCAGGTAGGAAAAACCGCAGGCCATGCCGCGGTCCTTGAACGAAGCCGACGGGTTCTGGCCGTCGTTCTTGTAGGCCGTGGTCAGCCCGGTGGCCGCGTTGAGCGAGGGGCTGGAGGCCACCAGCGGGGTGTTGCCCTCGCCGAGGTAGACGATGTCCTCCTCCTCAAGCACCGGGGCCATCAGCTCGTAGAAGCGGAAAATGCCCCGCAGGGCGGTCTTCTTGGAGGCCGCGCGCTGATCGAAGATGGCCCGCCACTCCTCGCCGCTGGTCTTTTTCAGCTCGTCGAAATTCAAGTTGTCGAGCAGGAACACGCCGCCGCAGTCGGGGCAGGTGTAGTACAGCTCGTCCGTGGGGAATCGCTTGCCGCAGCCAAGGCAGAAGTATTCCATGTGGCCGCGGTAGGAGGGAAAAAGGTCGGCAGTCATTGTCTCACCCGATGGGAATAAGGTTCTCTCTTCACACTCGCCTAAAAGGGACCAAAGGTTCGCTTAAAAGGTAGTGTATGGCAAGTCAAAATTGTGTAGGTTGGCGTCGCAAACAACGGGACGGCGGGCTTTCTCCGGTCCGTCTCGAATCGGAGAACCATTGTATGAAAAAGAGAACCATATCCTTGGTCCTGGGCAGCGGCGGGGCGCGCGGGCTGGCGCATATCGGTGTGATCCGCTGGCTCGAGGAGCACAACTGCGAGATCAAGTCCATTGCGGGCTGCTCCATGGGCGCGCTGGTGGGTGGCATCCACGCCATCGGCAAGCTCGACGAGTACGAAAAGTGGGCGCGGCGCATCACCAAGCGGGACATGCTCGCCCTCATGGACCTGTCGTTCGGCATGGAAGGGCTGATCAAGGGCGACCGGCTTATCAACACCCTGCGCAACGTGGTCGGCGAGGAACGCATCGAGAATCTGCCCATCAGCTTTACGGCCGTGGCCGCGAACATATCCCGGCGAAAGGAGGTCTGGATCCGCAAGGGGCCGCTCTTCGACGCCATCAAGGCGTCCATCGCGCTGCCGTTGATTTTCAAGCCCGTAGTGGTAAACGGCGAGGACATCATCGACGGCGGCATCCTCAATCCCGTGCCCATCGCCCCGACTTTCGGCGACCGGAACGATTTCACCATCGCAGTGAACCTGTGCGCGCCTCCGGTCAAGGGGGCCGAGATCGCGGCCGTTAGGCACAATGGCGAAAACAATGGCTCCGGGGTGTCCCATGCCGTGAGCGAGTTCATCGGCTCCATGACCGACAAGATCGCCATGAAGCGCAAGGATATCCGCGCCTACGATATCCTCTATAAATCCTTCGACGCCATGCAGGGTTCCATCGCGCGGCAGAAGATCGCGGCCTATCCGCCCGATGCGGTCCTGGAAATCCCCATCAATTTGTCCAGCCTGATGGATTTCGACAAGGCCGGTCCGCTCATAGAGCACGGTTACAGTCTGGCCGGGGAGCAACTGCCCAAGGTGTTCGCCTCGCGCTAGAGGGCCAGGGTCAGTTCCTGACGCAGGAAATCGGCAAAGGAGTCAGGTATCGGCGTCGCCCCGTCCCGCCGCACGCGCAGGCGGATACCCACCGGGGAGATGTCGGGCAGCCCGTCTTCGGGCAGGGCCAGCCGACAGCCCTTCATGGTCGTGCCCACGGAAACCGGGCCCACGGCCAGTCCGGCGTGGATGGCCGCCAGCACGCCAGTCATGCTTGGGCTGCCGTAGGCCACGCGGTAGGGGATACCCGCCCGCTCCAGCGCGGAAAGCGCATTGCGCCGGTACAAACAGCCCATGTGGTACAGGGCCAGGGGCAGAGGCCGTCGATCAACGGGCGCGCCTCTATCGGCCACCAGCCAGGCCAGGGGCAGCGGGCGGGAGTCCTCGGCCCCGGCCTGTTCCTCAGTGGTTAATACCACATCCAGTTCTCCGGCCCGGTACTTGTCCCGCAACCGGGCCGAATCATCACAGTATACGTCTACCTGTACCCTCGGATGGGCGGCGGCGAACCTCTGTAGAGCCCCTGGCAGATAGCGGGTCGAGTAGTCCTCCGGCGCGCCGAAGCGGACCAATCCGTTTAGCTTCGGCCCGCCCATGGCGACCAGGGCTTCATCGTGCAGAGCCAGGAGCCTGCGGGCATAGCGGTAGAGCACGTCGCCTTCGGACGTCAGGACCACGCCTCTTCCTTCCCTGCGGAAAAGTTCTCGCCCCAGGTCTTTCTCCAGCTTTTTCATCTGCATGCTTACCGCAGACTGGGTGCGGTGGACCATGGGGGCGGCCTTGGTGAAGCTGCCGGTGTCGGCGGCGGCCACAAAGCTTCGCAATAGGTCGGGCCCTAGTTGGATCAACGACGAGTCATCAAACATGCTTATATGTTAAATGAAAACAATTCGTTTGTCGAATGTCTTTGCGCAATGCAATCTGTCGGAAACCAAAGCAAGGAGTTTATTCATGACCGAAAATCAGATGGAATTGCACAAAGCCATCGGAGAAAACTGGCAGGCTTACAAGGAGGCCATGCCGGAAATAGCCGAGGCCTACGAGGTTCTGCCTATGGAAGTGTATAAGGACGGCGAGGTCAGCGGCAAGCATAAGCGGCTCATGGCCCTGGTGGGTGCATTGGTCAGCGGTTGCCGGGGATGCATTCTCCATCAGACCGAAAACGCGCTGCAACTTGGAGCCACGGTGGGCGAGGTGCTGGAAGCCTGCGCCGTGGCCGTGTCCCTAGGCGGGACCATGGGGTCGGCGCAGACCGCCCGGGTCGTCGAATATTTGAAGGAAAAGGGATTGATGGACTAGGAAAGGGACGGGGCGGCCGCGTGCCGCCTCGCCTCAAGGCCAGATGCGTGGAATGGACAGGATGACCATGGTCGCGCCGATGGCGGTCTTGACCGTGAAGCCGAGCGCCTTGCCCACGAACGCGCCCTTGGCCGCGCGCATGGCCTCGGGCCGGGTCCGGCCGGGCGTTTCGGCGATGAAACAGCCGAGCCAGGCTCCGCCCAGGGCACCGACGAGGGCGCCCAGGCCGAGGAAGAAGGGAGCGCCGAAGATGGCTCCCGCAATCGCCCCGACAATGCCGCCCACGTTGCCGCGCGCGGAAGCTCCATAGCGGCCGGCGCCCCAGGCCTGCATGCCGAATTCCATGACTTCGCCCGCGGCGGCGGCCACGGCGAAGACGATGACGAAGTTCCAGGTCATGGACTCGGGGTAGACGTATTTCCACAGGGCCACCAGGGCCAGCGCCAGCCAGTTGGCGGGTAGGCTGAGTATCTGGAGGAGCTGGGAGAGCATAAGCCCCAGAATGAGCAGGACGGCCCAGACGTATTCCATGGTCCGGCCCTACTTCTTGTCGCGCAGGTCCACCACGCGCACAGCCTTGCCCTGTGCCTTGGGGATGGATTCGGACTGGCACAACTCCACGCGCGGGGTGACCAGGATTTCCGAACACAGATTCTTGGCGATGCGCTTTTGCAAGCCTTGCAGGGCGCGCATGTCTTCCACGAAATATTCGTCCTTGATCTCCACCTTGACGCGCATCTGGTCGGAAACGTCCTCGCGGATCAGCTCGATGAGGTAGTTCTGGCCCACCTCGGGCATGGACATGAGGCATTGCTCAATCTGCATGGGATAGATGTTCACGCCCTTCAGGATCATCATGTCGTCGGCCCGGCCGGTGATGCGGTCGATGCGCCGGTGGGTGCGGCCGCACTCGCAGTCGCCTGGGATGAAGCGGGTCAGGTCGCGTGTCCGGTAGCGGATGATCGGCATGCCTTCGCGCGTGAGGGTGGTCATGACCAGCTCGCCCACCTCGCCCTCGGCCACGTGCTCCCCGGTCTCGGGGTTGATGACCTCGGCGATGTAGGCGTCCTCCCACAGGTGCATGCCTTTTTGGTGCTGGCACTCGAAGGCCACGCCCGGACCGTTCATCTCGGACAACCCGTAGGAGTTGTACGCCTTGATGTGCATGAGCTCCTCGATTTTGGCCCGGGCCTCCTCGGTGTGGGGCTCAGCACCGATGAGCGCGATACGCCACGGCATTTCCTCGGGCGCGAAGCCCGCCTCGCGGACCTTCTGGGCGAAATACAGGGCAAAGGACGGGATGATGTGCAGGACCGAGACCTGATGGTCCAGGATCATTTTGATCTGGCGCTTGGTGTTGCCCGCGCCCGCTGGGATAGTCAGCATGCCCAGCCGTTCGGAGCCGTAGTGAATGCCCAGGCCGCCGGTGAACAACCCGTAGCCCGAGGTATTCTGCAGTACGTCGGATTTACGGCAGCCGCAACAGTACATGGACCGGGCCATGAGGTCGGCCCAGGTGTCCAGGTCCTTCTGGGTGTAGAACACGGCCACCGGGGAGCCTGTGGTGCCGCTCGATGCATGCAGCCGGACGAAATCGTCCAGGGGGCTGGTCAGCAGCCCGTGGGGATACTGGTTGCGCAGGTCATCCTTGGTAGTGAAGGGAAGACTGGTGATGTCCGCCGGACTCTTAATCTCACCGGGCTCCAGCCCCTTGAGCCGCTCGGCATAGAAGGGCGAGCGCTTGGCGATTTCGATGGTCTCTCTGAGGCGTTCGGCCTGGAGTGCCTCCAGGGCGGCGCGGTCCATGGTCTCTACCGGATCGTAGTACATAGCGGTTCCGCGTGATTGAAGTTAGTCGGATTCCTGGTGGAACCCCTCGGGCAGCTCCGAGGGATAGGCCGTGGCGTCCATATTTTCGAACAAGGTGTACTCTTTCTTGAAGAAGAGTTCGCACCGTCCGGTGGGACCGTTTCGCTGCTTGCCGATAATGACTTCCGCGTGGTTCTTGAGCGGATTGTCCTCGCTCTTGTTGTACGCGGCATCGCGGTAGAGAAAGATAATGATGTCCGCGTCCTGCTCAATGGCGCCTGATTCGCGCAGGTCCGACATCATGGG
>Ga0075011_10001645_pt1 | contig 12075 bp, 11 predicted proteins | sample TARM_MetaG_T_14_FD_72354 | JGI IMG/M metagenome (GOLD analysis project Ga0075011, IMG submission 72354) | Freshwater microbial communities from Pennsylvania, USA, analyzing microbe dynamics in response to fracking - TARM_MetaG_T_14 | ecosystem: Environmental > Aquatic > Freshwater > River...
AAGCTGGCCGACCCCGAGAACTACCGCAACGATCCGGGCAAGGTCTGGGAAAAGATCCGCCCGCCCAGCCGCAACCCCGCCGTGCTCGGCCGCCTGCGCGCGCTGGCCGCGTGGCGCGAATCCGAGGCGATGGACAAGAACATCCCGCGCGGGCGCATCATGCGCGACGAAACCCTGGCCGACATCGCCAGCCACCCCCCGCGCGAACAGCACGACCTTGCCAAAGTCCGCGGCCTGTCCTCGGGCTGGAAGGACAACGACATCGGGCGCCGCCTGATGCAGACGCTGGCCGATGCCAAGCCGCTGACCGAGGCCGAGATGCCCCCGCGCGCGCCGCGCGGCGCGCCCTTGGGCAAGGAAGGCGCGCTGGTGGCCGACCTGCTCAAGCTGCTGCTCAAGATCCGCAGCCGCGAGATCGACGTGGCCGCCCGCCTGCTCGCCCGTTCCGACGATCTGGAGGCGCTCGCCGCCGGACAGCGCAAGGGCCTGGCCCTGCTCGAAACCTGGCGCTTCGACCAGTTTGGCCGCGATGCGCTCGAACTCGTCGAGGGCAAGCTGGCCTTCGCGGTGGTGAACGGCAAGCTCAAGATGGCGCATATCGACCAGATCGGCGCCAGCGGCAGCACAACACCCCACGACGAAGCGGCGGATGACAAAGCGGGGCAGGACGAACAGGACGAAGCCCCCCAGGGCGACGAACCGGCTGCGTAAATGAGCACCTACCTGCCCACGCTCAAGCAGCTCCAGTATCTGGTGGCGCTGCACGAGCATGGCCACTTCGGCAAGGCCGCTGATTCGTGCTTCGTCTCGCAGTCCACGCTCTCGGCGGGCCTGCGCGAGCTTGAATCGCTGCTCGGTGTCACACTGGTCGAGCGCACGCGCCGTGTCGTGCGCTTCACCCCGCTGGGCAACCAGGTGGTCGCCAAGGCGCACCGCCTGCTGCGCGAGGCCGAGGAGCTGTCCGAACTGGTCCAGTCGCACGGCGCGCCGCTGGCGGGCGAGCTGCGGATGAGCGTGATCCCCACGATCGCGCCCTTCCTGCTGCCACGCATCCTGCCGCGCCTGCGCCACGAGCGCCCGCAATTGAAGCTCTTCCTGCGCGAGGAGCCCAGCGCGGCGGCCATCGAATCGCTCCACCATGGCCGGGCCGACTGCGTGCTGCTCGCCCTCCCCTTCGCCACCGGCGAGGTCGAGGTCGCGCATCTGTTCGATGACCGGCTCTACGTGGCCTTTCCCAAGGACGATCCGCGCGATCCGCCCGAAATCGTCTCTCCGGCCCTGATCGACGAGCATCGGCTGCTGCTGCTCGAAGACGGGCACTGCCTGAAGGAACACGCGCTCGCCGCGTGCAACCGCCCCGAACTGCGCGCGAGCGCCACGATGATCGGCACCAGCCTGCACACGCTGGTCCAGATGGTCGACAACGACCTCGGGCTCACCATGCTGCCCGAAATGGCGATCGAGGCGGGCATCCTGAAAGGCACCAACATCGTCGCCCGGCCCCTGCAATCCGACCATGCCTTTCGCGAGATCGCGCTGGTCTGGCGCAAGAATTCGCCCAGGGCCGAAGAATTCCAGCTTCTCGCACAGGAACTGCGCGCGCCATGAGCACGCCTCCCCAAACCGACCTTCCGTTTGAACCGCAACCCCAGCGCCACAACGCGCGCGAAGACATCTATGGTGTCACCACCGGGTGCATGATGCTCGCGCTGGGCGTCCACCTGCTCCATCAGGCCCACCTGATCACCGGGGGCGTGGCGGGTCTCGCCCTGCTGCTCTCCTATGCCCTTCCGGCCACGCCCGGCACGCTGTTTGCCGTGCTCAACCTGCCGATCTTCCTGATCTTCTGGCGCAGCCAGGGGGTTTTCTACACGATCCGCAGCGTCATCGCGACGCTGGCCATCTCGGGCATCATCACGCTGGTCGCCCACGAGATCGTGATCACCTCGGTCACCCCGCTGGCCGCCGCGATCATCGGCGGGACGGTCATGGGCATGGGCCTGCTGGCCGTCACCCGCCACGGGACGGCGGTGGGCGGATCGACGATGATCGCTCGCTGGCTGAGCGTGAAGAAGGGCTGGAACTTTGGCCGCCTGATGATGGCCGGAGACGCGATGATCATCGGCTCCTCGTTCCTCGTGCTGAGCCCGCAGCGCGCGCTGTGGTCGCTGCTGAGCGCGGTCTGCATGAACCTCATGCTGATGACCTGGCACCGCCCCGACCGCTATCTGGCCCAGAGCCGATAGACGGCATGGACAAATTCAGATCCTGGAAATGCATCCTGAGGTTTGAAAAAACCTGATTTGCGTGATTTTCTTCGTCATTCCCGCGCAGGCGGGAATCCAGCCTGATGCTCTGTTGGCATGCGCAACCCTCGGAACTGGATCCCCGCCTGCGCGGGGATGACGAGAAATGGAGCAAACTTTATGCGCCAAATTGGTCCACGCCGCCTGGAACCCGCCCTGGAACCCGCATAGCGAGAGGCCCCATCCGGGGCTCTCCACGCTCCGGTTCAGTCCATGTGCTTGAGGCCCACGCGCAGGTAATCCCAGCCGGTAATCACCGTCAGCCCCGCCGCGCCCCAGAGCGTGGCCAGACCCACCGTATGGGGCACATTGGCGACGATGCCGGCCACGCGCACCGTCCACCACGGCATTGCCCCGCCCAGGATCAGCGCGCCGAGCGAGATCATCTGGAACGTGGTCTTCCACTTGGCCAGCTTGGACACCGGCACCGAAACCTGAATACCGCCCAGAAACTCGCGCAGGCCCGAAACGGCGATTTCGCGCAGCAGGATCACCAGCCCCGCGATCACATGCATGTCGCCCACATAAGGGCCGGTCAAAACCCCCTGCGCGGTCAGCACGAGGATCACGGCGGCGACCATGATCTTGTCGGCGATCGGATCGAGGAACACGCCCAGCTTCGAGACCGCCCCCTGCGCCCGCGCGAGGTAGCCGTCGAAATAGTCGGTCACCCCCATCAGGCAATACATGGCAAAGCCGAGCGCATAGCCGGTCGGCCAGCCCGGCCACCACAGCAGGGCCACGAGCAGCGGAACGGCAAAAATGCGCGAGAGCGTGAGGATATTGGGCAAAGTCAGCATGGCAAAGCCCGCAATACGCGGCCCTTGCCCGACATGGAAACGGTTTATGCGCCCGATTGCAGGGGTTTTTGCGACCGGCCCCCAAGCAAAAATGATGATCCACCACGCTTGCCTCTTGCCCACCGCTTCGGGGGCGTTAAGGCAAAAACGGGAAAAACAGGGATGCTTGGCACCATAACCGAATGACCACCACGACGCATCTCCTCCGCACGCGCCGCTTTTTGCCCTTGTTCGTCACGCAGTTGCTGGGCGCGTTCAACGACAACCTGTTCAAGAACGCCATGGTTCTGTTCGTGGTGTTCAACGTCTACAATTCCGAGCAGGCCGAAGCGCGCTTCTCGGGGCTGGCCACGGCGCTGTTCATCGTGCCCTTCGTGGCGCTGTCGGCGATCTCGGGCCAGTTGGCCGACATGCGCGACAAGGCGCGCATCATCCGCATCGTCAAGACCTGCGAGATCGGGATCATGACCGTGGGCGCGGCGGGCCTGCTGCTGGCGTGGAAGGGGATCGAGGTCCACGCGCTGGCGATCCCGCTGATGCTGATCGCGCTGTTTTCGATGGGCATCCATTCGACGTTCTTCGGGCCGATCAAGTACGCGATCCTGCCCCAGCATCTCCATGCCGAGGAAGTTCTGGCCGGAACCGGGCTGGTCGAGGCTGGGACTTATCTGGCGATTCTGGCCGGAACCATCGTGGCGGGCTATATCTCGGCCCCGGCGGCGGCCATCGGCGTGATCGTGGTCGCGCTGATCGGCTTTTTCGCCGGGCAGCGCGTGCCCCCGGCCCCGCCCGAAATGCCCGACGTGCCGCTGGCCCTGCCGCTGCTGCGCCCGTTCCTGCGCCGCCCGCGCGGGCTGTTGCGCACGCTGGGCATGGTGCCGGTCACCGTGGCTGATCAGGCCGTCTCGCTCTACCGGCTCGTCCATTCGACCACGCGCCATCCGCGCGTATTCCTCGCGATTTCGGCAATCAGCTTCTTCTGGGCGGTCGGCGCGATCCTTTTCGTGCAGTTCCCGCCGCTCGCCAAGAACGTGCTGGGATGCAGCAAGGAAGTCGCCAGCCTGTTCCTCGTGGTCTTCTCGGTGGGGATCGCGATCGGCTCGATGTCGATCAACCGGATGCTCAAGGGCGCGGTCTCGGCGCGCTATGCCCCGGCCTGCGTGGTGGGAACCGGGCTGTTCGTGGTGGCCTTCCACTTCGTCTGCGCGGCCTGGCCGGTGCCCAGCCAGCGCGGGCTGCTCACGCTGGGCCTGTTCCTGCGCGCGCCGCTGGCGGTGCCGCTGGTGGGGACGCTGCTGGGCATCGCGATCACCGGGGGCATGTTCATCGTGCCGCTCTACGCGTTCCTGACCACGGTGGTCGAGAAGTGCGAGGCGGCGCGCACGATCGCGGCGAACAACATCGTCAATTCGGCGGCCATGCTGATCGGCTCGGTCCTGGCCATGGTGCTGACCTCGATGGGGGTGAGCATCGTCGACCAGTTGCTGTTCACCGGCCTGCTATGCTTCATCTCGGCCCTGCTGGGCTGGCGCCTCTATCGCGCCGAACTGGCCCACCACGGCGAGCAGGAACACCACACGTTCGACGAAATGGGCTGAGCGCCCACCCCGTCAACGAAGGCCTGTCAGCTCAAAAACGCCATGAGCGCCACAAAGCACGCGCAATAGGCAAGCAGGAAATCCCTGACATCGCGCGCGGTGATCCGCGCGGGATTGACCGGCGGGGACCGCAGCGCGGCGCCTTGTGCCATGGTGCGTGTCATGGTGCTGGTGGGCAAAGTACGGGCGGTCAGGGCACGGGCCATCGCCGCGCGCACTTCCGGCTCGTGAACCGGAACGATGACGGGAACCGGGCGCAGCGCACGTTCGGGCAGCGTGCGGCGGAACGGATGGCCGGGCCGGGCCGGAACCCGCCGACCGGGAAAGAAAGCAGAGCGGATCATTGCGCGATCCGTTTAACCAAAAATTTACCATTGCGGCACTGCCCGCGCACCGCCGGAAACGGGCCGTACCGTACCGGGACAGTTCGGGAATGGCGCCATCTGCACGGGAACTTTCTGCCCCCACGCAAAACGGGCCGCCCCCGAAGGGACGGCCCGCCTCATGCGTCTCGAAAAGGGTCAGATCCTGCGATCAGATCTCGTTTCCGAAGGCGCCCTTCACCTTGCCTGCGGCCTGCTGGACTTTGCCCTTGGCCTGCTGGGCCAGGCCCTCGGCCTGAAGCGAGGGGTTGTCGGTCAGCTTGCCGGCGGCTTCCTTGACATTGCCGAGCGCTTCGTTGGTCAGGCCCTTGGCGCGATCCTTGAGTTCACCCATGGTATGTCTCCTTGGCGTTTGAGGGTCGGGTGCGGCCGGGAGAGGAAGGAGCCAGCCGCACCCTTCGCAAACCCTACGCGCCAACCCCGGGCCGGGTTCCGCCCGCCATCGCCAGGACGTGCTCCCATTCGGGCAGACGGACCGCGCAGACCGAGAGCCGCGAAAGCCGCACCAGTTCCATCTCGGCCAGATCGGGCGTGGCCTTGATCGCCTTGAGCGTGACCGGGTGGACCAGCTTTGCCACCGGCTTGACCTTGACCGCCGCCCACTTGCCCTCAGGGTCGGTCGGGTCGGTCAGGCCGGGCACGCTGATCGTGGCAATGCCGACGATTTCCTTGCCGATGTTGGAATGATAGAAGAACGCCAGATCGCCTTCCTTCATCGTCCGCAGGTTGCGCGCGGCCAGATGGTTGCGCACCCCGTCCCAGGTGCCCTCGCCTTCGGCCACGAGATCATCCCAGCTATAGACATCGGGTTCGGACTTCATCAGCCAGAGCTGGGTATCGGCATTGATCGACAGCATGGAAACCTTGGGTAAGATGGAGAGAACGTTGCGCCCTTATCCCATTTCCTCGCGGGGAGCCAAATGAACCTCGATACCCAGCCGCCAGTTTCACAGCCGCTTCCATCGCTGCCCGTGCTCTCGCTGGCCGATGATCCGGCCCCGTTTGCCCAAGCCATCGGCGCCAGCTTCCGGCAATTCGGCTTTGCCATGGTCAAGGATCATGGCCTCGACGCCGACCTGATCGCGCGGGCCTGGCAGTTGACGCAAGCCTTCTTTGCCCTGCCCGAGGCCGAAAAGCGCCGCTGGGCGATCCCCGGCATCGGCGGCGCGCGCGGCTATACCCCGTTCCGCACCGAGATCGCCAAGGGCGCGCTGGTCAGCGACCTCAAGGAATTCTGGCACATCGGGCGCGACTTGCCCGAAGGACATCCCTTGGCCGGTTCCATGCCGCCCAATGTCTGGCCCGAGACCCCTGAGGGCTTCCGCGAGACGTTCGAGACGCTGTTTGCCGCCTTCGACGAGGTGGGCGCGACGATCCTGTCGCGAATCGCGGTCTGGCTGGGGCTTGAGGCCGACTGGTTCGTGCCCGCCATCGCCGATGGCAATTCGGTGCTGCGCCTGCTCCACTACCCGCCCGTGCCCGGCGCGCCCGATGGCGCGATCCGCGCAGGTGCCCACGAGGACATCAACCTCATCACCCTGCTGCTCGGGGCCGAGGAAGCGGGCCTCGAACTGCGCACCCGCGAAGGGAACTGGATCGAAGTCTCGCCCCCGCCGGGCGCGCTGGTGATCAACATCGGCGACATGCTCCAGCGCCTGACGAACCACGTCCTGCCCTCGACCACCCACCGCGTGCGTAATCCCGAAGGCGCACGGGCGGGCTTCAGCCGCTATTCGATGCCGTTTTTCCTGCACTTGCGCAGCGATTTTCCAATCGAGACGCTGCCCGGCTGCATCGGCCCCGACAATCCCGACCTCTATCCGGTCCCGATCACCGCCGACGACTATCTTCAGGAACGCCTGCGCGAGATCGGCCTGCGGATGTAACGATGCCGCCAAAGGCTCTCCCCCACGCGCGGGAGAGCCTTTGGCGGACGACTTCAGATCTTGACGGTAATCGTGCCCAGCACGCTGCGGGGCGCGTTGAACAGCAGCTGGTCGTATGGGCCATAGCCCGACTGTACCGGCTTGCCGTTGAGCCCGGTCGTCGTCGGCGCGCCCTTCGCGCTGTTCTTGACCTGGCTGACCTGATCGTTGTCGAACAGGTTGTTCACGTTGATGCTCAGGCGGACATGGCCGAAGTCGTAGCCCAGCGAGAGATCGCCGATGCTGTAGCCCGCGATCCGATAGAGCCGGAACGGCGCATTGACATCCGCTTCGCTCGTATATTGCGCACCGGTGAACTTGTGCGTGTACGAGGCATAGACCGGGCCATGATGGTAGAACACGCCCAGAGCTTCGGTGGTGAACGGTGTGTTCGCAATCTGCTGGTCGGTGGTGCCGTTGGTCGCCTCGTTGTAGGACGCATTGGCAAAGAGGGTCAGTCCGGGCAGCGGGAAGACGGAGACCTGCCCTTCGACACCCTTGTAATGAACCGTCCCGATGTTCACCAGCAGCGAGGAATCCGCCCCCGCCGTGGTCGGGTTGGCGATCTTGTTGTTGACGTCGATCTTGTAGATGTCGGCATCGAGCGCGAACTTGCGGCCATGATAGACCGTGCCGAACTGGTAGTTGGTGCTGGTCTGCGGCTTGAGCTGCGAGAGCGAATCCGCCAGATTCGGCGAGGCTGAATAGAAGCTCGACAGGTCGGGCACATACATGCCCTTGGCGAACTGGAAATAGGTCGTCCAGTTGGAGGTGATCGCATAATTGGCGGTCACGAACGGCAGGGTCGATGTCCAGGTCGCCTTGTCGTAGAGCGGCGCGCGCGACTTCTGGTTGACCGGGGCGTTGATCGAACGGGTGAAGTGAACATACTTGACGCCCGGCGTGATCGACAGCCCCTTGACCGGGCGATATTCGAATTCAGCGAAGAGCTGGTACTGGTTCCAGCCGGAATCCTGAAGATACTGGACATTGGCAGGCGGCTGCGAGGTGAGGCCAGACACCGACTTTTCGATATAGTTGGGCTGCATTGTCGACACGTCATAGTCGATCAGGTGGCGCGAACTGTCCGATGTCTCGTACCAGCCGCCCACGCGCAGGCGCCCCTTGCTGAAGTTGTAGTCCGCCTCGCCGATATAGCCGATCGTGCGATACTTGTTCAGCTTGTCATAGCCCGGAATGCCCGCAACGGCCTTGCTGCCGGGCGTCAAGACGACGGTATTGGCCGTCTGGCCGGTGCCATCCTGACCCGACAGGGTGTGGTTGGTATAGCCATACATGTAGACGCGGTTGTCGAGCGTCAGGCCCGGCGCCAACTCGCTCTGGAGACGGACATATTCAAAGTCGGTCTGCTTGGCCGTCCGGTTGTACCCGTAATAGTCCTGCGCGTACTGGTTGCTGACCGACTTGTCGTTGGTCATCCCGAAATAGCGGCCATAGACCGCCAGCGCGCCCGATGTGCAGGCATTGCCGGTAATGTCGCCGGTATTGGTGTTCGGGCCGGTCGAGGCGATGCCGCAAGTGCCCGTGCCCTTGTCGGCCTGATAATAGACGTTGGCATTGTAGGTCGCCATCACGGTCAGCGTGTTGCGCGTTCCGATCGGCACCACGGCCTTGGCAAAGATGTTCTTGGAATGGGTGGGGCTGTAGGTCAGCGCGCCCTGCGAATCCATGACCTGCCCGGTCACCACCAGCTTGGCGCCGCCCAGCTTGTCGATGGCCCCGGTCTGGAGTTCGGCACGGCCAACATACGTGTCGAAGCTGCCTGCGGTGAAATCGGCCCGCATGCCGAACGTGTCGGCCGCCGCGCGCGAATAGATGTTGAAGTTGCCGCCATAGGTCGCCTGACCCAGCTGGCTGGCGTTGCCCGGACCACGGTCGACCACGAGGGTTTCGATCGTGTTCGAGGGGAAGAACGAGGTCGAGTGGTGGGTCGGGTTGTTGGTGTCGCTGAACGGGATCGAGTCGTAGGTGACGTTGTATTCACCGTCCTGGAAACCACGGATCGACAGCTTGGATTCCCCCAGCCCGAAGCCGTTGTTGCCCCCGCTCAGCGTCACGCCCGGCGTCAACACGGCCAGTTCGCTGAAGTCGGCGGTGACCGGCGCGGCGTTCTGGATGTAGTCGTGCGAGACCGCGGCCTGGGGCTGGGTCGTCGTCAGCGAGGCCAGCGAAGGCGCCTGGGCGATCTGCGCGGTGCCGGTGACGATGATGTCGGCGGTGGTCAGCGAGGTGGCATCGTTCGCCTGTCCGGCCGACTGGCTCGTCGTCGTTTGCCCGGATACGGGTTCCCGCACGGAAGATGCCGGGCCCTCGCCCGCAGCAGTTCCCGTGTCGGCAGCGCCGGTGGTCGCGGCGGTATTGGCGGCAGTATCGGTGGCGGCATCAGCGGCGGCATGGGCAGGCGCGGCCATCCAGAGGATGGCGGCCGTGCAGCCCAGCAGGCTGCTCTTGGTGGTCGATGTCATGATGAAGCCTTCTTTTCCGGATGGAATGGGGGTCACTGCGCGGCAGCGGATTTGGGCCGGGCAAGTGCGGGGGGAACAGTCTGGGCACGCGCGAGTTCGGCGCGGGCGGCGGCAATCGGGCCCGCGACAGCCGGATCGAGCAGCAGCCGCACCGTCACCATCGTGCCGAGGGTGTGGCTGGCATCGATGTCGGCCGGGTAATGGACGCCGCAGATGACGCGGCTGAGCGCATAGTCGCGCGCCCGGCCAAGGATGGCCGAGGCCTTTTGCGGCATGAGTTCGGCCAGCATCAGGCCGACCGAATAGCCGATGGTGGAATGGCCGCTGGGATAGCTGCGCCCGGGAACGGCGGTGCCGTCGCAATTGGGCAGGGTCGGATCGACAGCAAAGGGGCGCAGGCGGGAAAACCGGGTCTTGGAGAGGTCCGCAGCAACCTCCCCCTCATTCTGGACCAGCCTCAGCAGGGCCCAGGTCGCCGGAAGATCCTCCAGCCTGATGCCCGCAGCCCCATCGAAGACCGACGGGTCTTCATGCGCGGCATCTTCCTTCGCCTGCGCCTTGCGGGCTGGCGAAGCGCTCTCGACCAGACGGTGCACGGCCATCAGGTCGGCCTTTTCCTCGATGGAACCGGCTACCGGTGGCGGCGGCAGCACGACATCGGGCGCAAAGTCCGCCGCGTCGAGAACCTGGAACCGGACGGGCGCCTGCGCCATCGCGGGCCGGGTCAGGCCCATCAGGGACGGCATGATCGCCGCGATGAGCAAGGCGCGAAGGACCCGCTTGCCTTGGGTGATGGGCCGGTGTCCCATCCGGCTGCGACAGGTCTGGCTGTGATGCGTCATGGTGCGCGACCGTCAGACGCGCGGCGCAAGGACGAGCACGACAAACGTGCCCGGCACCGGCAGGCCACGCTTTGCCCCCGGCGCCGGGGCCTGGAGGGTGGCAGTGGGCAGATAGATGCGTCCGTCACGCGGATCGAGCGCGCCGGTCCTGGCGCCGACCTGGGTCGCCACCGTGCCGATCACGCGGATCCGGGCCGGGTCGGCAATATCGATCACGCTGAGCGTGCCCGTCCCGCCACACGGGATGAAGGCCCGCTGTCGCCGGGCATCGACCAGCACGGCATCGGGATCGCGTCCGATTGCCAGCGTCGCGACGACTTTGCCCGTGCCGGGATCGGCCACCACGGCCTTGCCATTGGCACAGGCACTGATCAGACGCGTGCCCCCGTTCACCAGCGCGAGGCCGGTCGGCCCTTCGCAGCCGATCAGCGCAATCGTGCGCGTGACACGGCGGGCCCGCAGATCGAGCACGGCAATCGCATTGCGATCCTCGACATTGACATAGGCCCCGCCCTTCCCGTCCGCGACGCCGAATTCGAGACCGCCGCCGACCGTGATCGTGCCGGTGGCCTTGCGCGCAACAGGGTCGATCAGCGTGACCGTGCCATCACCGGCATTCATCACCGCGATCTGGTGCGTGGCCGGATCGAGGAAAGCCGCATCGGGCTTCCTGCCGGTCGGGATCCCGGCCTCAATCGCGCCGGTGCGGCCCTCGATCAGGCGCGCGACATTCGAATCCCCGTTCGTTTCGAGCACGGTGTCCGAACCGGGGAGCGGCAGGACCTGATGCCCGTGCTCGGCCCCGGCCAGCCGGGGCGTTACCGTCCCCGTCGCGAGATCGACAGCCATCACCGCCTTGGAGCGTGCCACATAAAGACGGCCATGTACCGGATCGACATTGGCATAATCCCAGCCCCCGTCAGGACCAGAAATTCTGCGGACAATATTGTAGTTCGCGTCAGATTCCGGCTGCGCACGAAGTACGCATGGCGCAAAAATCCCGGCCGCGACAAGAATCGCGGCAGAAACATGTACTTTCATGTGCTTATTTACCCCAATTACCCCGAGACCGTTTTTTAACCATCCTCTCGAAGACGGGGATGCGCTAATTTCCGGCTATTACAAACTTGTGACGTAATGTGTACAAACCCCCACGAACCCCCGAAGGTTGGGAATTTATAACGTTCAGCCACAGTCTGGATCGGGGATGAGAGGCCCGGCCGTGCGCCCATCTCGCGCGCCCATCCTGCTCGCGATGTTGGGAATCCATAACGTTGGGATCACCCGGAGCGAAGGTATGGGGTGATAGTCAGGCCTACCGTTACTGGTCCAAGGATTCCCATGCCTCGATTCCGCATGCAGCCACGGCCCGGAACCGGCCGGATTGGCCTGCACATCAACCTGCTTGCCGGACTGCTGGCCGGAGTGCTCGCCGGGTGCGCCCGCTATACGCCCCTGCCCCTCGCCACGACACCGCCCCTCGCGCCCGAGCTGAGCGCCCTTCCCGGCGCCCCGGCGCCCCATGAGCCCCTTTCGGTCGCGCAAGTGGTGGACCTCGCGCTGGCCAACAACCCGGATCTGAAAGCGGCCCGCCTGAGGCGCGCGGTCGCCGCCGGACAGACGAAACAGGCCGGTATCCTGCCCAATCCGTCCCTGGGCGGTTCCATCCTGCCGCTGCTCTCGGGGGTCGGCACGGTCACGGCTTGGAACATCAGCCTGTCACAGGACATCAAGT
>Ga0075011_10001646_pt1 | contig 12073 bp, 6 predicted proteins | sample TARM_MetaG_T_14_FD_72354 | JGI IMG/M metagenome (GOLD analysis project Ga0075011, IMG submission 72354) | Freshwater microbial communities from Pennsylvania, USA, analyzing microbe dynamics in response to fracking - TARM_MetaG_T_14 | ecosystem: Environmental > Aquatic > Freshwater > River...
CGATCACGTCCGCCAGATCCTCGACCGTCTGAGGCAGGTGCGGAAGATCGGCATTTCCCCCGACGTCGCGGGCCGCATCCACGCGGACCGATTTCGGCAATATGTCAGGGAAGGCCGTGCATCGCCTGCCTATATGATCGAGCGATACGTTCCTTCCCGGCGGCGTGCCACGCTGGTCGCCTTCCTGCTCGATCTTGAAGAGCGGCTGACCGACAGCGCTCTGGAGATGGCGGACAAGCTGATCGGCAGCATCTTCACCCGCGCGAAAAACGCCCAGGCACGCAGCTATGCCACCACGTCGAAGAACGTGGCGCGGCTGATGCTGATTTTTCGCAGGACGATCGACGCGCTGACTGATGCGGTCGATACCGGCGAAGATCCAATAGAGGTCCTGGACGCATCGGTCGGGTGGAACACCCTGATGAAGGCAAGGCCGGAAGTGGCGACCATCGCGGAAACTGCCAACCTCGATCCGCTGACGGTCGCGGCCGACCGCTATGCGACGTTGCGCAAGTTCGCCCCCGACCTGCTTGAGACGCTCCAGTTCAGGGCCGGAAAGGGCAGTACGAAAACGATCGCCGCTATCGAGATGCTGCGCGACCTCAACAGGTCGGGCAAACGCGATTTGCCTGCCGGCGCTCCGATGCCCTTCCGCAAGGAATGGCGGAAAATCGTCGTTGGCGATGATGGCAAGATCAATCGGCGGCTCTGGGAAATCGCGACGATCGCGCATCTGCGCAACAAACTGCGTTCCGGGGATGTCTGGGTGGAGCGATCGGCGGGATACCGCCGGTTCGACAGCTACCTGCTCAGCGAACCGAAGGCGAAGCCGATCGTATCAGCTCTTGGCTTGCCGCCGACAGCCAGCGAATGGCTCGAACAACGAGGACGCGAACTGGACTGGCGGCTGAAGAATTTCGCCCAGCGCCTGAAGCGCGACGCTCTCGAAGGTGTGCGGTTCCGCGACGGCCGTCTCCAGATATCCCCGGTTCGCACAATCGCAACGCCCGACGCCGAAGCCCTGGCCGACCGGCTCGATGCGATGATGCCCCGCATCCGCGTCACCGAGCTGCTGCATGAGGTGGCGCAGGAAACCGGCTTTCTTGCTGCCTTCACGAACCTGCGCACCGGCGAGGCGTGCCCTAACGAAAACGCGCTGCTCGCCACCATCCTCGCCGATGCCACCAATCTCGGCCTGTCGCGCATGGCCGCCGCAAGCCAGGGCGTGACGCGCGATCAACTCCTGTGGACCCATGACGCCTATATCCGCGACGACAGCTACCGCGCGGCGCTGGCCGTCCTCATCAACGCGCATCACCGCCTGCCATTCTCGCGCGTATGGGGCGACGGCACTACCTCCAGTTCCGACGGCCAGTTCTTCAGGGGCGCGAAGCGCGGCGCATCGGGCGGCGACATCAACGCCCGCTATGGCATCGATCATGGCTTTAGCTTCTATACCCATGTTTCCGATCAGCGCGGGCCTTACCACGTCAATGTGATCTCGGCCGCCACGCATGAAGCGCCCTATGTCCTCGATGGCCTCACCAGCCATGGCACCGATCTCAGGATCGTCGAGCATTACACCGACACCGGCGGGGCAACCGATCATGTCTTCGCCCTGTGCGCGATGCTGGGATTTCGTTTCTGCCCGCGCCTGCGCGATTTTCCGGACCGGCGTCTCGCGCCGATCGCGCCGGTCACGACCTATCCGTCCATCGCCCCGTTGTTGGGCAAGCGTATCCGCACCGACATCATCGTTGAACAATGGGACGACGTGCTGCGCCTCGTAGGGTCGATCAAGGCCTGTCATGTCGCGCCATCGGTCATGCTGCGAAAGCTCGCCGCCTACGAACGGCAGAACCAGCTCGACGTCGCACTACAGGAAATCGGCAAGATCGAACGGACCCTGTTCATGCTGGACTGGCTCGAAAATCCCGATCTGCGCCGGCGATGCCATGCCGGCCTCAACAACAGCGAGCAGCGCCATGCCCTGACGCAGGCGATCTACACCTTCCGCCAGGGCCGCATCATCGACCGCAGCCACGAGGCACAGCAATATCGTGCATCCGGCCTTAATCTGGTCATCGCCGCGATCGTCTATTGGAACACGATCTACATGGACGCTGCCGCCCAGCATCTCCGTTCAACGTCGATCGCGGTACCTGATGACCTCCTCGCCCATACCTCCTCGGTAGGTTGGGAGCACATTGCTTTTTCCGGCGATTTCCTTTGGGATCGTGCAGCCGCTTCCGCTGGCCGCAAGACCCTCAATCTCCCGCCGGAGAGCCGCGTAGCCTAAACGTTCGCTGATTGTTCGTCGTTAGCGTTGTTTAGCGTACCATCCACGCTACGCCCTCCAACTGCATAGCCTTGGCCGGCGTGCCGCGGGCACCCGACTGTGATGGGCAATCCACGGTGTACGGTGGGGCAGGTTCGTCCGACGCCCGAACTTAGACGGAGGATAGGCCCAGCGACGGATACGGGTAGTGCGGTAATCAACCCGCGGATGAGAGCATGATCAATCGTCGTCGATCAGGCGCCCGCGGCACACCCGCCAAGGTCAATGCGACCGCTGGTCTCGAGGCCAGCGAAGGAGTAAACTCGGCCAGCGTCTCGGATGGCAGTCATGAGAGCGTATATCTGGGTCCGTTCTATGTACTGACCCCGATGAAAGGCCAGAGGATCGGTTACGTCCGGGTGAGCACATTCGATCAGAATGTCGATCGCCAGTTGGAAGGGCCGGCGCTCGACCGGATTTTCACCGACAAGGCTTCGGGCAAGGACGTCAACCGCCCCCAGCTCGACGCCATGCTGACCTTCGCCCGCGAGGGCGATACCGTCGTGGTCCACAGCATGGATCGATTGGCCCGCAATCTCGACGATCTGCGCAAGCTGGTTCAGTCCCTCACCAAAAGAGGCATCCGGATCGAGTTCGTGAAGGAAAGCCTGACCTTCTCGGGCGAGGATTCCCCGATGGCCAATCTGATGCTCTCCGTCATGGGTGCCTTTGCCGAGTTCGAACGCGCCTTGATCCGGGAGCGGCAGCGCGAAGGCATTGCGATCGCCAGGCAACGCGGCGCTTATCGTGGGCGGAAACGGTCCCTGTCCGATGAAAAGCTGGCCGAGTTGCATCGCCGTGTCGCCGCCGGCGAGCGCAAAGCCGTCATCGCCCGCGATCTGGGAATCAGCCGTGAAACCCTATACCAGTATCTCCGCGCGGCCTACTGACGCCCATGTTCTCATTATGTCCATCAAATCGTTGTCTGGCGCACAAACCTTGAGGTGATGCCTAAAACATTTGCCCAAGCTACGGACAGCGGACGGTGAATTGATGCGGGAGAACGGGCCGGGGCCCGCCCTCCCTTGCTTTCGTTCAGTATTTCCAGCTCAGTTCCAGCCCGTATTGCGCGCAGGCGCCGGGCGAGACGAAGGTGCCGCCAAACTCCACCGCAGGCATGATTTCGGTCAGATAGTGCTTGTTGAGCACATTCGTGCCAAAGGCCGTCAGGCTCCATTTCTCCCCCGAGATCCCCGCGCGCACATCGAAAATCCCATAGGCATCGCGTCGTGTCCCGCTATAGTCGCCGGGCACACCAAAGATGGTGGGATTGGTCTGCGCCTGCACGACATGGAACCAGGTCGGACCTGTCAAGCGGTAATCGACACGGATCATGGCATTGAGCGACTTGCTGATCGGGGCGTCATATTGCGGACCGACATTCAGCGTATAGTTGGCCGTATAGGGCGATTTGTTGCCCACCGTATCGGGGCGGGCGCTATTTTTCTTGATCTCGCTGTCAGTCAGATTGCCCGCGACGGCCAGCGAGAAACCCTTGCCCAACTTGATGTTGGCGCTGGCCTCGCCGCCCCACAGGTCAACCCGGTCGATGTTCTCGACAATGCGCAGCAAGGCGAACTTGCCGACGAAGAATTCGAAGAACTGCATGTTGGTGACGCGGGTGTAATAACCAGCCAACGCGTAATCCACCGGCCCGATCCGGCCCTTGATGCCTGCCTCGAAAGCGCTGGTACGCTCCTTCTTGTAGACGTCCTGGATGTTGGCATCCGAGCCAATGGGGCGAAAATTGTTGGCAACGATCGCCGCGGAACCCTGATTGTTGAAGCCTCCCGATTTGAAGCCCACGCCCCAGTTGGCATAGAGTGTGGCCTGCGGCCCGAACTTGTAGCGCAGCGTGACCTTGGGCTCCAATTGCCGGAAGGTGCGATGGTCACCCGAAATGGCGCTGCACACATTGCCTGTGCCCTCGCCCGGGTTGATGCAATTGCCGCTAAACGGGTCGAGCACCACCGGCACGTTGTTGATGTCGCGCCTTTCCTCTATGTCATAGCGCAGCGCCACATCGACGTTGAAAGCATCGGTGATGTTGTAATCGCCCGAAGCGAAGGCGGCATAGGCATCGGTGTGGAACGTGTCGTCAAAGAGTTGGTTGTTCGGGCTGACCGAATTGGGAGCGCTATAGGCCTGCTGTTCAATGCCCAGCCCTTCATCCGCCTTCGATGCGACGATCACCCGCCGGTCCATATGCAGGTAATAGATGCCCGCCTGCCAATTGTAGGCATTGCCCGGTTTCGACGCCAGCCGGATCTCGGCGCTGACATCGCGCTGGGTACGGCGCTGATACTGCGCGCCGTCGCAGGTGGTGGGCGAATAGGCGCCCACCAGCGAGGTGGCGGGGGTCGCGCCGATATAGGTCGGGCTAGGCAGTGGATAGCCGGTGAGCGCCGCCGTAGTGCTGGCGCAGGTGCTGGCCGCGCGGGCGACAGCCGGGTTGACATAGGTCGTGAACATCTGGAAGCCTGCCGAGGTGCCATCGGCCACTAGGCTGTTGCGCACATCGCTGTAGGCGGCCCATGTCGTCAGCGTCATGGCGTCGAAATCATGGGTGATCTTAGCCGACAGATCGGTGATCTTCTGCGTGTTGTTGGGCGCGATGTTATTGTTGTAGACGAATGTGTGGTCGTTCACGTTTTCGTTATAGGCCGCGATGCCAGTCGATGCAGCAAAGGCAGGCAGGTTGAAGACCGCATTATAATTGACCGCACCACCGCTCAGGCGCCCGAAATGCCCCTTGACGTCCAGTTGGGTCCGATAGTCCAGATCGGCTGTGAGGCGCCCGTTCAGGTTCCATGTCGTCTGATTGTCGACCACATGGGCGTTGTTCAGATACTGGTTGGTGTAGAAGCCGTCCGTATGGCGAAAATCGCCCTCGGCCACAAAGCCCACGCCCGGAACCAGGGGGCCTGCCACCCAGGCACTGCCATAGGATGTGTTCTGTGAGGCATAGCTGACCTTGGCCCCGGCGGTCAGCGTGTCGCTGGGCTTGCGCGTCTGTATCACGATGGCACCGGCCGCCGCGTCGCGGCCATAGATCGCACCCTGCGGCCCCTTGAGCACCTCGACCTGCGTCAGGGCGCCCTGGTCCTGGTTCAGCACGCTGCTGTTGGTGCGCAGGATGCCGTCCACCACCAGCGCAACCGAGCTTTCGGCATCATGCGCGCTGTTGACACCGCGAATGTTGATGGTGGTGTCGCCCGCCTCAGTTGCGCCGGTCTGGATGGTGACGCCCGGGATCAGCTTGACGAAATCCTGCGCGCGGGTGACCCCGGCACGGGTCAGCGCAACCTCGCTGAGCACCGTGACCGAGGCGGGAACATCGGAGAGCTTCTCGTTCATCCGGCGGGCGGTGACGGTGATCTCGCTGTCCGGTCCGGACTGTATCGGTGTGGCACTGGGGGCGTCGTCCGTCGCCGCCCATACGGGCGTGGCCGTAATCATGGCAATGGATAGAACGAAACACGATGCTGTCGACATGAATATTTTTGTCATAAGCCCCTCATTTTTTGTAAAAATATCCCGATATGCCGTTCCAAATTCCTGCTTCTGATTATTCTGTTCTTTTATTTTACTTTATGCCCGTCAACAGCACGCAAGGGTCCATCCCCCGCCACCATGTAAGGTGAAGGGCCTGTGGCCACGGCCGGTTGTATCGATGCAATCCCCCCGGATCGGGCAAAGCCGGACAGAACGGCCCCCTTGCCCTCCCTTAGCTTATGGCGACAGGCATCCGTGCCAGCGCCTCCTCAAGGCTCAGCCGAAGACGTTCCGTGGCGGCCAGATCGACGGTCTCCTCCTCGAGATCGAGCACCACGCCATAGATCTCGCGCGCATCCTCGGGCGTGCAGAAGCCGTCCAGAACATCGTCAAGCACCTTGGCCGGATCGCGTTCCAGCGGATGGCCATAGCCGCCGCCGCAGGGGCTGTAATAGACCATGACATCGTCCTTCGACACGCTGATCCCATGGAATTTCGACGGCATGGAACGTGCCGGCGCATCGGAGAGGGCGTTGTAGATCTCGCATTTCCCCGGGGCGCCTTCATGCCCGCCAAAGACGCCCCAGGGCGCGCTGGTGTGGCGCTCGCTTTCATGAGTGATGATGCCGTCGGTCAACATGCGCTGCGCCTTGACCACGCCAATGCCGCCGCGCATCTTGCCCGCTCCCGCCGCGATGTCATCGCGCAATTCGTATCTTTCGCAGATCATGGGGATGTGCATCGCCAGATCTTCCAGCGGATTGTTGCGCGTATTGGCCATCAGATTGTCGATGGAATCCGGCCCGTCCGAGCCGGGACGGCCGCCATAGGCCCCCTCGTTGACCTCCAGGAACATCCAGTAGTCGCCCGAAGGACGCACCCCCGCATAAGAGGCAAAGGAGATCGAAGCCGAGGACCCCGCGATGATCTGGCGCGGCAGGGCCGGGGCCAGCGCCTTGATGATCAGGTCGATCATCGCGTTGCACTGGGTAAAGCGGGCCTCGGCAGCAGCTGGCGCAATGGGGTTGAAGATGGTCCCTTCGGGCGCGATGACGGTGATCGGCCGGAACGAGCCCTGGTTCGAGGGCGCCCGCGTCTCCGATGTCTCGGCATCCAGCAGCAGCTTGCGGAAGGCGGCAAAGGCGGCCACCTTGGTCGACCCTTCGAAGGGCACGTTGTAGGCCGTGGGCGTCTGGGGCGCCGATCCGGTCAGATCGACTTCCACCCGGTCGCCGATCACTCGCACACAGACCTTGACCGGCAGGTGCCTGTCACGGTTGCGGCCATCATCGTCCAGCCAACCTTCGGCGCGATATTCGCCATCGGGGATCGCCGCGATGCGCTGGCGCAGCAGGGTTTCGGAATAATCCATCAGCTGGTTGCAGGCATCGAACACCATGTCCTTGCCGTAATGGTCCAGCAGCTCGGTAAAGCGCCGCGCGCCCAGCCGAGCAGAGGCGATCTGTGCCTCGATGTCATCGGTCAGCTGCCCCGCCGCGCGCGAGTTGCGACGAATGAAGTTCCATATCGTATCGTTGCGCTCACCCTTGCGATAGAGCTTGGTACCGGCAAACAGCATGCCCTCGCCATAGATGTCGGGCACGTCGATGATGAGGCCCGGCGTGGCCGCGCCAATGTCGATGTGATGGGCCGTGTTGGCGGAATAACCGACCAGCTCGCCCCGGTAAAAGATTGGGATGACGATGGCCAGATCGGGCGTGTGCGAGGAGCCGTGGTAGGGGTGATTGTGCACCACCACATCGCCCTCGAACCACTGTCCGTCGTCCATCGTATCGCGGATGCCCTTCAGATAGGCCGGGATCGAGCCGATATGCATGGGCGTCGATTCAGATTCGCACAAAGTGTTGAAATCGGTGTCGAACAGCCCCGCGCCCAGATCCTCGGATTCGCGGATGATCGAGGAAAAGGACATACGGAAGAGCACATGCGCCATTTCCGCTGCAATCGTCTCGATGGCCCCGCGGATGACCTGAAGCGTGATCGGATCGATCTTCTTGTTCGTCGTCATGATGGATCCCCCTTCTTTCAGAGCCTGGTCAGCCGCAGGCTGCCATGGGCGAGAACTTCGGCCACATGCCCCGGCGGCAACAGGGTCGTCGAATTGTGCTGGGTAAGAATGGCAGGGCCCTCGATGCAGGTTCCGGCGCCCAGGCGGGTGCGGTCGTAGCGCGGTGTCGTCAGAGCCTGGCCATTATCGAAGATAGTGATGTGTTCGTAGAGGAAGGCATCCTCGACATCCGAAGCGCTGCCCGGGCGAACTTGCGGCAGGGCCAGATGCGGCACGCTGGCCGTGGCGATGACGCGGATGTTGTAGAGCTCGACCAGACTGTCGTCGAAAGCATAGCCGTAATTGGCGATGTGTTCCCGATGGAAGGCCGCGATCACCGCCTCCTTGTTCTGCAGGGACAGACGCCCCTCCGGCAAGACCACGCGCAACTCGAAACCCTGCCCGTGATAGCGGATCTCCGCGATCACCTCGAAGGCGCAATCGGCCAGATCCACCCCATCAGCCACCAACTCGGCATGGACCGAGGCCATCAGTTCCTCGATCACCTTGTTCACCCGCTCGATGGCGCCCTCGTCGGCCTTCAGCAGCGGCGTGATGATCGTGCGAATATGTTCATACTGCAGGTTGGTACCCAGCAGGCCCATGGCGGCAGTGATGCCAGGCGCCGCTGGCACCAGCACGTCCCGAGCACTAACCAGCTCGGCCAGCGCGACGCCGTGGAGGGGCCCCGCCCCGCCAAAGGGCATCAGCGAAAAATCGCGCGGATCATAGCCTCGGGCCACGGAATTGGCACGGATGGTCAAGGCCATGTTATTGTTGATGACCTTGATGATGCCCAGCGCCGCCTCGGTCACGGAAATGCCCAGCGGATCGGCGATCTTCTCCTTGATGGCGCGATGCGCCAGAGCCGGATCGAGCGGCAGGTCGCCGCCCAGGAACTTGTCCGGATCCATCCGCCCCAGCACCACCTGCGCGTCGGTCACCGTGGGCTCGGTGCCCCCGCGCCCATAGCAGGCCGGGCCCGGTTCCGATCCGGCCGAGCGCGGGCCGACATGGAAGCCCCCCGCCGCATCGATGAAGGCGATTGATCCGCCCCCCGCCCCAATGGTTTCCAGATCGATCATCGGCGCCATCACCGCGTGGCCCGACACCACCGTATCGCGGGCATTCTTGATGCGATAGCGCCCGTCGGCAATGGTCGAGACATCCGCCGAGGTGCCGCCGATATCGATGGTGAGGATATCTTTCACCCCCGCCAGCCGCGCCTCGGCCAGCGCGCCCAGCACGCCACCCGCAGGGCCGCTCATCAGGATGCCCACCGGCTTTCTGGCGCAGCCCTCGATGCTGGAAATGCCGCCGTTGGACTGGATCACCCGCAGCTTGGCCGGGATGCCAGCCTGCGCCACCTTGGCCTCCAAATTGCGCAGATACATCGCCGAGCGCGGGCCGACGTAAGCGTTCATCGCCACAGTGGAAAAGCGTTCGTATTCGCGAACGACATTGGCCACTTCGGACGAGATCGAGACATAGGCGCCGGGGATTTCCTCCAGCACGATGTCGCGGGCGCGGCGTTCATGCGCATCGTTGAGGAAGGAAAACATGAAGCCCACACAGACCGAAGTGATCCCCCGCTTGCGGAACAGCGCGCAGGCCTCGCGGACCTCATCCTCGGCAAGCGGGGTCTCGATCTTGCCGGTGGGCGGCATGATGCGCTCGGTGATGGCGATCCGGTTGCGGCGTTTGACCAACGGACGACTCTGCCATGGCACATCGAAATGAAGCGAGAAATTATGCGGTCGCTTGTGCCTGCCGATATGCAGGATATCGCGAAAGCCCCGCGTGGTCAGCATGCCGACCTCGGCGCCATTGTGCTCGATGGTGATGTTGGTCGCCACGGTGGTGCCATGGGCGATAACGTCGACCTCATCGGGCGAAATATCCGCGATTCGGCAGATCTGCTGCACCCCCTGCACCACGCCGATCGACTGGTCCTTCAGGGTGCTGGGCACCTTGTGGTAAAAGATGCCCTTTTCGCATTCCAACACCAGATCGGTGTTGGTGCCACCGACATCGACACCAATTCTCGCCATGATGCGCTCCATTGCTCCGTGCAGTACCATTGGCACGCCGGCACGGCTGTTGTGGGATGGTCGGCGGCAGGCCCCTCCCCTGCCGCCATTGTGCGTGCTGTGAGGCGCGCCTTACGCCTCGGCGGAAATGCTGTTGAGATAGGCGACGCAGGTGTCGACCGTCTCGACATCACCGAATTTGGCGTCGATGTCATAAAGATTCCAAGCGACTACGCCCGGGATCCGGTCACCAATGCACTCCTTCACTGCAATGGTACGGAACCCATCGGCCAGACCGTCGCAAATGGTGGTGCGCACACAGGCGCAGGCTGTCACACCCGTCACCAGAATGGTGTCCACGCCCGCCGCCCGCAGGATGCCCGCCAACTCGGTGCCGTGGAAGGCCGAAGCGCGCTTCTTGAGCAGGGTATACTCGCCCTCGACCGGGGCGATGCGGCTGTCGATCGCCCAGAGTTCCTTGTCGTTGATATCCACCACCTCGATGGGGATCTTTTTGTGCCACAACCCCATGTCGGTGAAGGACGCATCACGGTCGGTGATCTCGTAAGCGGTGGTCACATGCACGACGGGGATGTTGTTGGCGCGGCAGGCGGCCAGCAGACGCTGCATGCCGGGGATGATCTCATTGTCCATCTTGTCTTGGTCGCAGGTGAAGGGATTGCCCGGCCGCGTCCAGGCATTGGCCAGATCAACGCTGATCAACGCGGGGCGTTTGCCAAAGCCGACCCGGCGCTGGAACCCGTTCTGCTGATAGACCTTCGAGCCTTCATCGAAAGCCTTCTGAAGCATCGTGTCGAGGGAGATGGTATCAATGTCGCTCATCGGGAAGTCCTTTTTTGCCAAAGCAATAGCTGCGGTAATATTCGCATCCGGCTCCGGTGGATCGATCGGTTTCACCGCGTCCTGGGACGATATTGCGCGTCCACGACCATTGACACTATGGCCGTTTTATCCACTATTATGGACGAAATTGCATCAATGATACCGATGCTCTTCACAGCCGCAGCGCGATGATGCCCCCGACAGAGAGGCCAGCCATGTCTCAGGTTCCCAGCTTGCGCGATATCGAAATGTTCAATCTGGTGGCAACGGAGCTGAGCTTTCGCCGTGCTGCGGAAAGGATGGCCATCGACCAGAGCGCCCTGTCGCGCCGCATCCGTCAGCTCGAGGAGCAACTGGGCTTCCAGCTGATCCGCCGCACCACCCGCGAAGTGTCGCTCACCTCGGCGGGCGAGATCTTCCATGAAGAGACCCGGCTGATCGACACGCAGATCAGCAGCGCAATGGAGACCGCGCGCATTGCCGCAGAAGGAAAACGTGGGCGGTTGCGCATCGGCTACATGTCCTTTGCCGCCACTGAAATCATGCCGACCATCGTGCGCGAATTTATCCAGCTTTATCCCGACATCGACCTCACACTGAAATATATCCGAACGCAGGGACAGAAAATCGATCTGGCCCGCAATGAAATCGACGCCGGTTTCATGCTGGGCCCATTCTGGCATCAGCAATTCGCCTGCCAGCCGATCAGCCGGGAACTCTTGATGGCGGTCCTACCGGTCAATCACAGGCTGGCGGGTAGGACATCGGTCACACTGGCCGAGCTAAGCCGCTACCCGCTCATCCTGGGCAGCATGGCGGAGTGGGATTTTTTCCGGCGCCATCTGGCCGATGTCTTCGCCTGGGCCGGGGTGGAGGTCGAAACCTGCCGTTACGAGGTGTCCGATGCGTTGGGGATCCTGGGCCTGGTCGGCGCGGGACTTGGCGTCTCGATCTTTCCGAGCAGCATCATGCGCTTTCAGCCGCGCACCGTGATGACCGTGCCGATCTCCGATCCCAAGGGCGCGATCGAGACCATCCTGATGTGGAACCGCGCATACCGTAACAAAGTGCTCGACAATTTCATCAGCGTGGCCCGCGAGACCTATGGGCCGATGGGGCGGCAGTATTGAAAAGGTCTGACGGCTGCCATACCATGGGCAATCCATGAACACCTGATCGGGCTCTGTTGCAAACATTTGGGACCGCCGAACGACACCGCGCCTTTTTTGGGATCAGGCAGCATCGGCGAAATGCTGATTGAACATGTCCATGGCCTCGGTCATGGCCGAGGGGCCAATG
>Ga0075011_10001648_pt1 | contig 12061 bp, 4 predicted proteins | sample TARM_MetaG_T_14_FD_72354 | JGI IMG/M metagenome (GOLD analysis project Ga0075011, IMG submission 72354) | Freshwater microbial communities from Pennsylvania, USA, analyzing microbe dynamics in response to fracking - TARM_MetaG_T_14 | ecosystem: Environmental > Aquatic > Freshwater > River...
CTAGTGTATACCACCAACCCAATGATTTCATCAATAACAGACTCAGGAGTTAAAATCGCACACAGTATAACAGGAAGACTTCCTGGTGATAACTGAATACCATTTTCTACAGTTCGACTCACGCTACTACCGGTTAACAACATATCTTTGGTACTTAGTGTAAATAGACCAGTACCACTATTTAAACCATTGCCCGTAGGAATCAACTGTATTCTGTCAATAAACTCATTGGACCAAACTGTACCAATAAAATCTGAACTAGGTATCTGGTAGATATTCTGGTAGAGGACATTGGGATTGTTCTTTGTATTGAGTGCCAAACAAACCTTATTCAATCCTTCAGACTCTAAACCTGAAATTTCTAACGTATATCTTCGATTGGGGGCAAGTGGTAAAGTTATCTCAGATTCAAAGTTCAAATTAGCTGTACCTACTGGTACGGGAATTTGACGAGTTGTTGTAAACTCAGGGCTATTTGTAACTGCAGTTAATGCACTATGCGTAGTGGCAGGAGTCATTATTCTATCAGTCAAAACTCCATCAATAGCTTCTTGAGGAGTAGCCGGAGGATAGTTTTCAACATTACCTAATCCGACATCTTCACTGGTTACACTATGGGGGTTTCCGGTCTGGGTATTAATGTGTTCGGATATACTCTGAATTATCTGTGCGATTTGATTGTTAATCTCAGTAATCTCTGTCGTGGGGTCCAATTGGTCTAAGATACCTTGAAGATCTGTGATGTCCACAACTTTATGGTTATGTACTGCAGGTGCTGCACCGATGTCACCAGGGGTAGTATCATGTACATTGCCTGTAGCGGAGGTGTGTGTATCGAGTGTGTTGGTTATAGTTGCAATAGAATTGGTGACGTCCAGTATAATCTGATCAAACCCGGTTAGATCAGTAAGATCCGTCCATTTATGTTCATGGACTTTATGTGCAGCACGGATAATATCGGGATTGATACCGTGAGGGTTACTGGATCTATCCGCAATATGCTGACGAAATTCATCCATCGAAAGATTCAGTTGTTGGTTGGTATAGGTTTGAGAATTAGACAAACATGTTGCAAATGCTTGTGCTAAATCATCAAGAGATGCAAACCCAGAACCACCTGAAAGAATCCGTTCAGACAGATACTCCATATACACAGTAAATGGCGTTTTGATGTAATGTACGTTGATGTGATCTATGATACACGATTCACTCTGATTGACATTAGAAAGAACTGTGTCAAGTAGAGCAATAGTAGGTTGAACTACATCAAATTCAAATCTATACGTTCCGGGTGAGGTGATAGTTTGTAAAACTATCCCTCGTTCATTTTTAATCTCAAGCGTACCCGAGGTTAAAGTAAGTACTTGAATATAACAGAAATATTTTCCAGGGTATACAAATGCGGGAGAAGTAACTCTAGCTGTAGCTTGCACTCCAACTATCCCACCATCGTTAGTATACTGCAATTTTCCATTACGAAGAATGAAATCTAAAAATGTCCAATTCTCATCCAAAAAGAATGGTTGTATAATTGGATCTGACAATACTGGTGAAAAAAATACTGTCTCAACAAATGTCTTTAGATTTGCAAATTCTCCATTAATGAGATTACGAAACTGAGTTAAAACAAATGAGGATGGTACAGATGATGGACTATTGTCTAAAACATCCTGAGAAACAGTATCAATAGTCTGACCACCAATCTCTACTTCTGCAGTGGCGACTTTCTTAGAACTAACTAACGGGCTAGATACCGCTGTAGTAGTCATTGTAGATTTCATAGTAGAATTCTGCATGTTTTTCTCCAACAAGAAAAAATTATAGCTCAGGTGAGGTCATACTATTGACGAACTAGGGGTTCACGAAGAACCCCTAGTTCTAGCAGCATTTTCGAATTTAGTTCGGACGAATGGTTACTTCGTCAATGTCGAGGATTTCGGCACTGTCGTCATTTCCACATTCTTGGATATACGTGATCAAGTTGATTCCTGAAATCGGTTCGTTCCAATGAATCCGCAGATCAATTTCTCGATTTTCTCCCAACGGGAAAATTTTCGAGATGTCATTACCATTCTTAAGGTCATTCACCTTCAGCGTGATAATGGGATCTCCGGATGGATCTGCCAGAAGATACGGAGCAGTCTTTACTTTCATGATGGAAACAGTATCGCACTCATTAAGCTGGAACTTGGAAGTGGGATGAGTTTCACCAATGAAGCCTACCGTAACTTCATCTTCAGGAAGGTCTGCAGATATTTTCATGGCCGAAAATACCAGCTCGGTTACAGGGTCAGGTTCGGTGATGGAAGTAACTTCGTCTACGATGACTGGAGTATCTTCCTTAACCGGCTGTTCGTGAGTATATTCGGCAGGAACAATCTTCGGAGTTACTTCTTCCGATTCATGTTCTTCCTCATATTCGACTTCACCTTCAACTTCGTATTCAACTTCAGAAGTTGGCTGAGGTTCTTCTGTGGGAGAATCGTCGCAGACAGATTCAGACTCTTCCTCCACCACGGATTCATCAGAGATGGATTCTTCGATGGGAGTTTCCACGGGAGTTTCAGTGGGCGTGTCAGGAGTATCTACGGAAGAGGGAAAGGAGGTAACCTCTTCCGTAGATTCCTGAACAGGAGAGGCGTTGTCTTCCTGTCGATCGTCCACATCATCAACACCTTGCTGATTGGTCGGATCAGCATCTTCCGAGAAATGCGTACACAAATGCCACTTGGATATGTGGGCAAGTTTGTGAGTAGATTTTGTCTTTGTTTTTTCCATCAACATCTGGAACAGACCACGGATGTGTGCATCACGTCCAAATGAATTCAGGAAGAAGGACGGAGTATACCCAGAAAGAAAATCTTGGATTTCTTCCAAATGAGATTCTTCTGCGATGTACTCGACCATTACCGAGTCAAGCTTCAGCGGGTGATTGTGACCACGATTGTTGTGGAATATTCTACCCTGGAATGCCAGCTTCTTTTCTGCGTTTACAAAACAGCAGAAGAAACACCACACGAAGCGGTTGGTATTTATGTTGTAGTGGCGATCACACAGCATCGACATGTTCTGATAGAAGTCTTGAAGACTGTCTACGGAGCGTATTGTTTTGATCGTGACCGGATCGTGACAACCACTGTCAATGATAGCATTCCGCTTGTTCAGTTCATCCAAGAAACTATTGTAGACCAGCTGTCGGTCATTGAGAGGAATGTGTGAGAACGGCTCAACATAAATAGGTTGAGTACAATTGTAAAAGAACAGCTTCTTTTTGGTCATGAGTGCCAACTGATGAAGGTTACGTAGATTCTGGATATTTCTCAACCAATCAAATCCGGGATCGATATTTCTCGGATAGGTGTGAGCCATACGTTCCAGTTCGATAGTCGGACTCGATTTATCCATGTGAATCTGACGCACCTTGTAGAGGGCATAACTTGCATGTCCCCGGGTATGGTGACCGATCATGACAAGACATCCTGCCCACACCGGCACGTCGGCATGAATCCCAAGCTGATACCGCAGATGAACAATTTTAGCTTCCAGTGGAGATCCTGCAGGAGAAGCAGGAAGGATAGCATAGCCTTCAGATTCTGTCTGACCACCCAGTTCGTAGAGATAACCCCGTTTACTGATTGGGAGGTTAAGAGTTTCTGGCCATGATGCCCGAACAGATCGAATGATCCGTTTTACTTCGCTACCAAGATTTTTTCTCCAATTTCCTTGCAGAAAATTACCCATGAATAGTTCTCCTTCGAAGGGTTTAATGAGTGAACGATCAATATAGTGATATATACCCGTTTTTTAATTGACCTTACTATTATTAGGTATATAAACATACTACCTGGTGAGGGTTTGAATTTTTAATGTAGTAAGATAGGATCTCCAATTAAGGAGATCCTATCTATATTACCAAAGTCGCTGAATCTTAAGAGAGTATCTTGCGGGAGATTCTGTCCGAACCGTGATCCAATCCGTTGTAATTGATACTACTGACATGGAAGGTGTATACGGTTCTACCTGAAGACTATACGGAAAACATTCAATCATTGTTGAGTTGAATGGATTTCGAATCTTGTGGTACTTTTCTTGTTGAGGTTGAATCTCAAAATTATCAATCGGAATATTACAGAATCTACCTATAGGTAATCCGTGATGTTTGTATCCGATATAGTTTTGGGACCCATCGTGTATGGGTACTAATGCGCCAAGATAAATCAATTGTGAGGGTGAACATACGCCAGATGCTGTATTGAAATGTGCCGTATCAAAATACGGTATAAACTTACACAAATTCATACGAGACTGATTTCTGGTTGCGGTCAACAGCATTCGATAGCTACTAATGTTGGGATAGGGTGTGATATAGTCACGCCCCACAATCACAAGTGGAGATGCTCCAGTTATATTAGGAGTTAAGTTATTGTAATTGTGTACGTCAACTAACTCACCAAGATCTGAATAATACTCAATCGTGATGGTGTCAGGGTATACGTTGTTAACGATATCTTCTTTAAGGAAGACCAATTTCTGCCCTCGAATAGACACAGGGCTAAGAAACTGATGAGTAACTATCGCTGAGGTTACACCATCTCCAGAAGAGAAAACTGACGTATCATTCTTATACAGGTTTTCAACAGGATGAAGAATGTCTTCATAATCTGCAGCTATTGTACCCCAAACAGAATGTGTTTTAGAAGTATACGTTCCGAGTAATCCAGGAGTACCTTTACGTACAGCACTGTATTCGGGAGGAAGATCTTCTATAGCTAATTCTAAATCCAGAGTATCATTCTGCTTAACATAGAGATGCTTAATATTATCGTCTCCAGGTGTAGGTAGAGATAACTGAGGAATATCCACCAGCAGTATACTTTGGAGACTGTTTTCATCGACGGTAGTGACTAGGATATTGTTCGATACACAGATGTGTCCTTCAGAAACATCAGCAAATATAAATTCAACTCTAAACATCCAGTCTAAAGTAGATCTAAGATCTACTGCGGATATCTTGAATCCAAACTCAGTTCCAGTAACTGGATTGTCTAGAATGGTTTCATGAGTATCAAGGATAGTCAGATCATCAACTACTCTGGATCCACTGTGATACACAGCTCCGTTACACAACGCAGTCCATTCTGTAATTACACCTACAGAATCAGATTCTTTAGGTGGAAGTACCCGATATCCGGAGATAGTACGATCAGTATGGAAGGTGTATGCTAATTGAACATCTTGGTGTTCACCTTGAGGGATTATCTGGAATTTAGGATATCCTGCGGTAATATCCTCAGTAGTAATCAGTTCCTTAAATGCATACACTACAGGAACCGTCGTTTCAGGAATGGAAGCAGAAGCATATCCACAAGTATAATCGTAGTTACCAGATGCAGTATGTAAAATCTTAGGGATAAGAGTACTTACTACCGGCTCACTAAGATTGGATAATTCCATACCCTCGGGTACAGATCCAACTTGTGCAGATTCAATAGTTAATGGAGAAAATCCTGATTTGGTAGAGCCGGAGTTGAGTAACATCTGTTCTACCAATGTTGTAATCTGAGACTCATTCAAATACTGTGTGTGAGTATGAATCGCAGGTGCAGCTTTAACTTGGTCAGGTTCAGTGGGTATTGCACTTTGAAGTGCAGCTGCTATTTCTAAAACTTTCTTGTAAAGTGAAGATACTGCAAGACTAGTAGCAAGACTAGTACTAGACGCACGGGTATAATCATCACTTTTTTCATTAGGAATATTAGAAAGACCTACTTCCGTGGGAGTATGCTCATGTACTGCGGGTGCTGCACCAATTTCATCCGGAAGATGGGAATGGTTTCTATCTGCTGCACCTATAGATTCTGGAGTATGACCGTGATCTTCGGTAGCAGCGTGTATCAGTTCAGGAGTTATCCGATGTGGATTAATATCGCTAAGGTGTGCACTAATCTGACTTGCTATATCGGTCATTCCTGATGCTAATGCTAACTGAAGAATATCCGTAAGTTGATTAATAGCAAATTGTAATTCTTCGTGAGTTACACCTGTTCCACCACCGGTAGTAAAGATATACGTCATGTATTCTTTAAGTCGTGGAGTAATACGATGAAGCCAGCACGAATTAACAACAATCTTTTCTTCCGGGTATGTTCCTACTGCAACTAAATCAATTGTATAGATGTTGTTATTCGGAACATACACCTCGATATAGTGATTACCTACTCGAGAAATTTCCTTGATAACCGTACCGTCAGCAGTACGTAACTGAAGTACCCCAGAATCTAATCTGGATACTTCAATCTTCATGAAATAAGATCCGTCATAAGGAAAGTTCTCAGATACTACTTGTACATAGTTTTGATCCTGAACATCCTTACCTGTATAAATAACTAAACCATCCTGAATAGCCCACTCACTGATAATCCAATTGTCATCGTTGATGTCAAATGACTGAGGAGTGAGTGGGAGAGTAAGTACAGTGTTATCCAAGAAAAAGTTATGGTGAGGATCTATCTCATTTAACTTCTCACGAAGATTGATGAGTGCAGTATAAAGAGCATGTGAAGAAGGAATTTTTTCGGTAGAAGTTTCTTCTGGATCATGTACTACATCAGTGACTTTTGATCCACGAATATCTAACTCTTTAGTAATAATTCTTTTTCCCAGAAGGCCACCACCAAACAGGGTTCCTCCAGGATGCGCTGTTAAATCGTAAAGATCATTCGACATGATAGACTCCCTGAATGTCGGGTTTAGATTGGCATACTATCCCTAAACTGAAGGATCTCTCTTTTGGAGAGATCCTTCAGGTATATATCTACAACAAATCGTTGATGGCATCCATAACACTGGGGGACTGAGGATCGTCTGTATCAGCATAGATGTCTGTGACATAATTGGGAACTTCCAATTCTATATCGTCACCGATACCAGCTTCAGTAAACGCATATGCGCAATATTTATTCTTCTCAGGGGTATCATCCACATATCTGTGTTTTCCACGTTGCATTGTGAGAAACTTACGCCCACGGTGGTTAGTTTCGAGATGAATAAATATCTCTAAGTCAATTTCCTGTGATGCACCAATCGAACCTGCAGCACCGGCAGCAGTAAAACTTTTGACATAATTCGCTTGAGTCGAGTCACCGATCTTCTTCATCACTTCACGGTTTAACTGGTGTGCAGTAATGAAAAGAATACCGTTAGTTTTACAGTAAGTACATAGATGTTCGAACAGTGCGGTAATCAGAAGATCGTCTCGGGTGGTGGATACAAATCTACTAGTCTTTTTCATCTTGTTAGCGTAGTCAATGAATACAGCTGCGATAGAATACCCTTCAGACTTGTAAGATTCCATCAGAGCTTCAAATTCATCATACCCGAACTTATTCCCGGCCCAACGTTCAATTATGAAGTGCCAACCTTCTTTAAGATACACTTCTTGGACGAATTTGATTATATAAGCTTCATCCATTCCGTCGGATGATTTTCCTGTGATCGTTTCATAAGCTACTTTCCAGAACCAATAAAGGTTCTTGTTAGCTTCGTTCTCTAAGGAAATAAAAAGAATTAATGGTTTACCGGGAAGATGTGCAGGAGGACGATTGAATCGTAATATTCCTCTAGCAATGGTCATCAACAGACCGGATTTAAAATTGTGGAGTAGAGCATATATACAAACTGATTCACCGAGTGCAAGTGCTCCACGTTTACCACACATTTTGTTAAACCCAGCTAATCCAGTTTTCAGTGATCCAACTAAATCTCGTTCTTTAAATGTCTGTAATCCAGTTTGCATAGATTTACTGTCACTAAAATCTATACGTTCTGCTGCCCCACGTGAAGTACGTGCTGATTTAGAACTGGTATCTAAAATTTGTCTGGCGTAGTTAACGACATCCGTAAGGTATATTTCCTGTTGTTCGGAATCTGCAGACGATTGACAAGCATTTAACTTGTTCCACATTGAACGTACTTGCTGGTAGTACTTACGTCTGTTTAGATCATTTAGAACTTTTTGTTTAATATCCTTCAATTTAAAAGAATTATTTTCTTCACCATTTTCAGGAGGAGTCAATGCTTCTTTAAGGGCGTTGTAGAAAACTTTATCGTCTCTGATGATCGGATCAGTTAAGAACGATACAATAGCTTTAGCTTGTTCTTGTTTTCCTTCAGGAGTGGAATTGATATTCTTTAAACTCGTCAAGAGTTGAATAAACTTTTTGGATAGACCATTATCCTGATTAACATTATAAGCTTTATCAGTATTGTGACACTCAATTAGCTCGTTAACATATTCGATGATTTCATCATCTCTGGCTTGAACTAAAAGGCGAAGTGCATCAAGAAGAATATCCGTTGTTAGCCCAGACATGTAGTCTACCTCACTTAAATGAAAACATCGTGCAACGTACTGCAAAACATATGTTATGCGGGTGGAATTTTAAAACCACGGAGTATTTTACCATGTTTCAAACCGTTACATTTCGTAAGATGGTTGGACCTGGAGACCACACTAATCTGGTCTACTATGAAGATCCTGATATCGACTCCATCTATGATGATGATCAAATTCCTAAAAATCCGGAGATGCTCCTTCGTATATTAGCAGAACATGCAATTGTTGTACAGTTTACTGTAGATATGAACGATGGACATTCTCATGCTTGTCAAAAGTATCTTCAGAGACTTAAGGAATTATCCTTTAAACTTACAATGGGATCTACCAAGATTAATCGTCCTTTGTGGGAACGTTATGTAACGGCAGTTACAAGTTTAATTTATGGTAGAACTTTCAATGCACAAGATATCGCTCTCCTTTTGAAAGATACTCATCACTACCCGAATCAGAGTGCTCTTTCTATAGATTTCGTATCTTGTTATTTTCACCAGTCTCGATTAGCAATACTCGGTAAAGATTTGGTGTCAGCATTTGAAGTACAGACTCCACAGTGTCTGCAGGTATATAAATGTAATATGTGTGATCTTGTAATGAAAAATAAGACACACAGTTACAAACACGGAGAAGCATTAGTTGTTGACTATGTTACTTTCCCCACCATGGAAAGTTTCAAGTCAGGTACCAGGTTGAGCAATAACCCTGCACACAACTATGTTTTATCGTTTAATTGGGATATGAAAAGTGTCCAGAGCTTTGTCGATACTCTTCAGTCCTATGGTTGTGTATCACAGACCGGAGTAGAGTCACTTTACTCTATTCCTGCAATGTTACACAAAGCTATGTTTCAGATGATTGCTGCTTCGGAACAATATCGACCCACTGCACGTGCTGCATTTCAGATGATCGATAGAGTCGTAGCAGAGTATCATATGACCATTGACCCAGAGGCTATGTTGCCTATCGCATGGAATCTAGGTTATACTGAAGTAGAAAAGTTCCAAAATCGTGAGATTAATAATGTAGCCATAGCTGCACTGGAACAATATTCTGAACTTCATTTTCTGAAATCAGCTGTTCTTCGAGTCGCGCTCGAAGCTGTAGAAGCCGAAGAGAAAGAAGAAGAAGAAAAAGAAGAACCAACTTCATCTGAAGAACAACCTTCTGAACCCTCGACTGAACCTGATGACGCTGATCCGTTAGAAGATGACCCTGAATCTGATCCCGAACCAGAGGACTCTTTGGATGATACTGGTGATGAGTTTGGTTCTGATGCACCTGATGATAGTGGATCGTCAGATGTAAAACCCTTGACAGACATTGCAGAACCAGAGGATGAAATCGGATTAAACTTCAAGGTACAAAAATCCGAAACTATGTCGGATTATTTCTATCGGAGATGTGTTGCTCAGGAGATTCGTCAGATGGTTGTTAACCCTTCTGGTAAGATGTCTTCTGAAACAATATCCTTTCTTAAATGGTGGATGACACATTGGTTATATTTGACCAGTGTCGAAACTACCAAAAAGCTTCTCAGTACCCTGATTCCGGAAAAATTCCCGTGGGAAAAGTAAAATTCTAAGTTGTACAACGTTATCCTAGGATGGAGAATTTTCTATGAATAGCAATTCTAATGCTTACGCTGCACTCGAAGGTATGATCAGTGACTTCGCTGTAACCAATAATCTTGGTAATGTACCTCTGCCTCCTGTAGCAAGCGGTCAGTTTACCGTGAGTGATCGTAGTAAGGTGGGATCTATCTTTTGTGCAGTTGTCGATCAGCTGAACCAGTACAATCTGTACAAATCCAACATATTTAACAACGCACTGTCCGAAGAAGCGTGCAACAGCGTTGCTGTTGGTAATGAAGATCTGGGACAGACCAACCTCGTTAACATGTTTAACGAACTGTGTGAAGTTGCAAAAGTTCCGTCGGCTCATCGTGTAGAAACCATGCGTCAGCTGGCCAGCACTCTGGCACAGTACAACCACGGTGCAGTATCGACCAATCACTGGGCCGAGGCTAAGAATACCGAAGGTCGTACTAACCTTGGTACCATTTACCCCATGGGTGTAATGAACTCGGTTACCTTCCAGGGTGCTAGACCCGGTCGTGAATCCTTCGGTGCAGCCATCGATACGGTTCTTCCTGACATTCGTGTAGCTATGACTCTGGTTCTTATGAAGCCTCACGCTGGTCTCATGAGCCGCTTCATGCACCGTCGTGCAACCAACAGTGCAGTTGTACAGTACGTCATCAACTACGATGAATTCTACCGTCTCGATAAGTCTCAGGATAAGGAATCTACTGTACGTTACGATCATGGTCATCGTATTCCGATCGTGAACCTGTGGACTGATCCTTCCCCGACTGATATGACTCTGACCCGATTCGAACCTCTGGTATCTAACGACCCCACTGGCGAGTTTCTGGTAGCTGACGGTATCCTTAAGTTCGGTCCTCAGGCACACATGTTCGATCTGTGCGCTAAGCCCGACAGCCCGGCATTCCGTAACATCAACTGGACTGACCTTGTATCTGACCAGGTACTGCTCGACGCTATCGTTGTAGAAATCTCCGATGGTACCGTAACCGAACAGTTCCAGATTGACGTAGCCCAGCATTCCACTGCTCGTCTGCTCATGAGCCAGAACAATTTCGAATCTGGTAACCGTGAAACTCGTTTCAATGGTCGCGTTGAAATGAACAAGCATTCTGAAACCAGTGCAGGTGTACCCACCGAACTGTTTAAGGATTGTGATCCTGCGAACAACGAACAGGTTCTGCTTGAACTTGTGGCATCTCCTGCAGTAGACCTGAAGACTGGTATCGCAGCTTGTATCGCGGATCGTCGTCTTCATGTTCTTCCCCGTGACCACAAGAAGCCCATGTCGGATGCACTTGTAACCACCATTAAGAGTTATACTGTTACCCTCATCGGTTACAAGCTTGATATGAAGTACTCTGAAGAAAACCTTCGTAAGGTTAACCAGGCTGTGCGTTCGCTGACCCACACCCAGGCATACGAACTTCCTCAGGGTAAGGCCATCGTAGTAGACTTCTCCATGCAGCAGTCTATTCCTGACCACATCATGACCACTGCTCAGCAGACCCAGTCTATCGGCATTGACTATCGTAACCTTCAGGCATTTCTGAAGACCATCCGTTACGTCCATGACCGCAACATCCTCGAAAAGAATACTAAGGATCTGCGTTCCAACATGCAGGGTATTACGCTCAACCGTAACTACATCTGCGGTCCTCGCATCAATCCCACCGTACTCATGAAGAAGCTTGAACTGAACCGTATTGTTACTGTTCGTTCCAGTGACCTCATGGGTGACGCTCGTCAGTTCTGCCACAGCTTCCTTGTGAAGATGATTTCTCAGGAACATTGGCAGACTCTGTATCTGCAGCAGCTGAACGCTGGTGAAACCGCTTGTTACAAGTGCATCACCACTGCACCTATCCTGGAAAACCTGTTCGGTATTCCTCACATTCATCCGTCCATGATGCCCGAAGGTCATGTAGAGTCTACTTTACATAAGCCCCAGGATCGTGGTGCTAAGATTGAATTCCGGCTCACTCTGACCAACGGTGTTGTGGTTGAGTTCATCACCACTTCGTTTAAGTTCATGGAAGACACTATGATCCTCGTTCCTTAC
>Ga0075011_10001654_pt1 | contig 12032 bp, 19 predicted proteins | sample TARM_MetaG_T_14_FD_72354 | JGI IMG/M metagenome (GOLD analysis project Ga0075011, IMG submission 72354) | Freshwater microbial communities from Pennsylvania, USA, analyzing microbe dynamics in response to fracking - TARM_MetaG_T_14 | ecosystem: Environmental > Aquatic > Freshwater > River...
ATATTGGGCGTGTTGCAATCAGAAAAACAGGCAGTTTTAATATCCAGGCAGGTGGCTATGTTATTGAGGGGATCTCCCATAAGTATTGCCATCTGATCCAACGGGGTGATGGCTATCGCTATCATCAATCACAAACCAAGATAGCCGCTTAAAAGGAAGCGAGCACAGGGACAACCTTCGGTTGTCGCGCTATCCCTCCACCACCTAAAGGAAGTGGTTTCTCGCGCAAATATTTGATGAAAAATTACGGGGCTTTCTTTTTCAAAAAAATATTTTTATGATATAGTAGCCATATAACAATAAAAACAACAAAAAGGCCAACAATGAAAAACAAAGGGTTTACATTGCTTGAGTTGATGCTGGTGATTAGTATTACTACAAGCATGGCGATTGTGACTTTTCAGGATAAAATTCTTGAAACTGAGCAAGCACAGGCTCGGCGTCTGGGAATGGAGATTTTTCAGTATAATTCTGCTGTTCAAAATTATCTTGCACATCAGTCAGGAAGTACAAACCCATCTTCATTACAAGGAAAATACACGGGGGTTAATTGGCTTAAATCCACCAGTTGCGGAGGGACAGCTAGCCAGGAATGGTTGTCCTGTAGTTTTCTTAGTCAGACAGGTGGGAAGACTACCCTTGGCAAGCTAAATTTTAATACTGAAATAAAGTATGACCCAGCAGCAGGGCTCACTGGGCGCACTGTTATGAGCAAGTTGTCACTTGGTAGTGGGGGTAGTGTAGAAGATAGGGCGGATCTTTCTGGGCTTGCGGCATTAATAGCATCTGGTGCATATACCGTTAGCGAACAGAGTGGCGCGGTAACTGCTCAAGATAGCACTATTGCTTATTGCCCTGAGACCACAGGAGTCTCGCCGATTAATGCCGTCTGCCAAGGGGATAGAGGCTCTATTGTGATGCTCAGTCGCAATCTCAGCGAGTCTGATAGGTGGCTCAGGGTTGACCATGGCAACGTCATGCAGAACGTCCTGGAGTTCCGCACAGGCGATCCTACACCTGCTAGCCAGGCCAATATCCAAGCCATTGATTCGGTCAGTCGTCAGATCCGCAACGTGGCCCGCATCTACAACCTCGGCAGCGGTAATAGCAATGGCGAAAGAGACAATCTCTACCTCGGCAAGAAATACGGCAATGCTGCAAAATCGATGGTTACGCTACCAAACAATGCAGTGATCGTGGATGCAGATCAGGAGGTACTGGGTAAGTTAATTGTTGCTGCGACTATTGATGCCAAAGGAAATATCAGCACTGACGGAGACTTGATTGCCAAGAAAAATGCAGACATCAGGGGCAATATTAGCATTGGAGCGGATGCTCAAATAGGAAAAAACCTGACAGTATCAGGTCAAACTAGATCTGTTGGAAATCTATATACTGACGGACAATTAAGCTCAAAGGGCAGTGCATTTATTGAGGGGGCATTGCAGGCAAACCAAAAAATAACAGGTCTCGGTAGTCTTGATATAAAACAGGATGGTGTTTTTGGTGGCAATGTAAGGGCAAACAACATAAACGCAGCAGGAAATATAGATGGTGCATCTATTTCCTCAAGAAGCCTTAATGTTAGCGGTGGTGGCCGATTTGGCGGAGCTGTCTACGCGCCCAAGATAATTGACTCTGATAATAATTATTACGAAATAGATCCGGCATCAACATCCAGGCTTAATGCTATATCCGCATCGTCAATCACGGCAAGTCAACTCAATGTAAATGGCAGACTGAATGCCAATGAGTACATCTACGTTGGAGGAGGGGCCACAGAAGGGGCTGGTTGTAGCCCAAGCGGGATTATAGGAAAGGATTCTACTGGTGCATTAATGTCATGCGTTAATGGAGCCTGGTCTGGCGGAGGAAAGATGCCCAAGTGGCGAAGTGCATCGGTTGTTACTAACGGGGCCTACTGTCGAGTTTACAAAAATAAATCCGACTCTGATTTGTTTTTAAATGGGCACTCAATTGCTAGCTCATCTATCTCTAGGCTGAGGACTTCGTTCTTTATTCCTGTTACGAACAACGGCACGATAATACTTGAGCGATTTTACTACACAGTAGATACTGGTGGAAAAAACACTCATTACAAGAATATTGTGGTTGAAATAAATGCCTTTGTTTATGATACCTATGTTGATGTTGAAAGAGGTATTAACTCATCGGTCGTTGGGAGTGGTGATTGCTATAATGCATATCTAAGATAATTTAATTTCAAAAAAATACCAGAATAGAGGTGGGAAATCAAAGACTCACCTCTTTTTTCTTGGTTGATTTTCAGGCGCTCATGTATGGGCATTATTTTTGACTACTTACTTGATTTTGCATTTGCTTGCTCAATCATTATGTCTACCTTGCGAAGATGCTTGGCGAATTCCTGTTCCATGCGGAAGCGCAGCTCTCGAAGAGCCAGTTCTTCGGTTGAATGAAGGGGGATGGCACGTTGAGAGGTGGTTTTCTCTTTGCTACCAAGTGAATGACCAACAGTGCTTGAGCAAGCCTCTTTGACACCGTAGGAGAAAATAGAGCCCATAGACACATGATAACCAGAGATAAAAGGCACTTCCTGGCTGGCCTCAAGATCGGTAGGAACGGATGCGGTATGACGGAGAGCTGCGGAAGTCAGCGCTGCTTCGTATGCGATCTGTTCTTTTTTGGTCATTGCCATGATGATTTCTCTGCTTTGTTTTGATGGTAAGATCATATCATAAAAACCTAATAAATCAATATTAAAGTGAAAAACAATTGCAGGCGGGGTGATGCCAAGATTGCATTAATATTCAAGGTTTAGCATACGCTTGAAGAAGTGGTTTCGCTATGATAAGATATAAAACTCAAGGATCTATAATTGTTCCAATCCCAAGTGGGATTGAAGAAGATCCAGTTTCTTTATTTACTAATGAGGTTGTAGCATTATGGCGTGGCTACTGGTGATAGATGGTGCTTGCCTGGCGGTTAAGGGCAAAGGGGAGAGCGCTAACTCTTTGGCTAGCAAGCCCAAGATGCAGGAAATAGCGGAAAAGGCCATAGCTGCTGGGCTCAAGATGAGCTGCACAATGGACTTTGAGCGAGGAAAGATAGATGTTGTTTTAGGTCGAGATCTATACCCGAAGTGGTGCCTCTACCCTGGCGAAACAGCAAAAATCCAGCACGGCGACATCGGCAAGTATGGCGAAGATATGAAGCCGCTACTTCAAGAACTAAAAGAGTATCTTGAGGTGAACTTTGACCTAATTGACTGCCAAAAGGGCGTTTTTGTCAACGCCAGCGAATAAGACAAGACACTTTTTACTGCCAGGGCGATGACCCTGGCTTTGTCTTATTTATCGCAGTCAGCGGGTCGCAGCTTAGGGTTTAGCCATCGGTCTGCATCATCCAGCGATGCCTCCATTGTCCCGCAAAAACCATTATCCACCAGCAATTTTGCGTAATGCGTTGCAAGGATCTCATACGCTCGGCCAAGCTGTCGCATTGCATTAGCCTGCTCTGGAAGATTGCCCTCAAAAAGGCGATCAATTATTGGCTCATTTATTGTTATGCCTCTGATCCTGGCAATAGAAGCATCACGACTTTTTTCAACATCATTATCAAGCCATCCATCTGCCAGCTCATACATTTGTCTTTCGCCATTGGCGTGATCGATCATTGCATGAACCTTGGCTGATTCTGCTGTCAGCCAAACATACGCATCTGCAAGTTCATTCATTAATCTTGAGTAAACATGCATCCCGCCATTAAGAAGGAATGCGGAGTAATCTCTGAACTTGGAGATGTTTTTCATTTGATAGATGAACTCATTGGTTTATATGAGTCTTAATATACTCATTTGATGCACTATCGTCAATGAGCTGGAGTTAAAAAGGAGAAATATAATCCGCACCACAGGGAAGATAAGCTTCCGCATTTTTATCTTCTGGTCGGTTATGATGCTGCTTGCTATTTATTTATTTTTGCATATAATAATATCAATTCAAAAGACATATTGAGGCATGCATCATGGGTTGGACATTTATCAATAAGCCAGACAACATTAAACAGTTTTTTACTGAGATGTTTGAGGATGACGGAGATAAAATCAAATACAAGGTGCTTGATGCAAAAATTGTCTCCTTGCGCACTCTTTACATGGCAATTGAAAAGACCTATCCAGAATCAAAAGATCGGGATGTGTTTGGTTTGGTTGTTCTGCTCGATATGACCTCTGCCCGTAAGGAGTACCATAATTTTGGGTACAAAATCATGAATGAAAACGCCTGCCCCTATTACTTCAAGTGCCCTAAATCAATTCTGGATCTGCTGACAGAAACCCAGAATGAAAATGCGCTAAAGTGGCGTGAGAGTTGCCGAGAGTACGCAATGATGACCAAGCCAAAACCAGGTCAGTTTGTGCTGCTCAGTCGCGCAGTCGGGCTTACCGAAGACAAGAAAGACAACCTGTTTCAGGTATGCAAAGACAACTGCAACAAAACAACCTATTATGCAATGGAACAGGCGTTTCTCTGCCGGATCACTGCCATTAAGGACATCGGCTATCAGGTCTTTGATACGATAGAAGAGGCCAGGTGCGAGCAAAACAAGCGGCGAATGGAAGCAGAGAAGGTGCGGATGAGCAAAGAAGTTTCGGATGACGCTCTGGCCGACAAAGGAGCAAGCATGGCGTAATTCGATGTGCAGCTGGCAACCGCCAGCTGCTTTCTTGGAAGGAGTAGGTTAATGCCAGCAACATTCAGGATCGCCCAGATCGGCGGAGAGGTTACATTCTATGTGAGTCGAAGCCCAGATATTCGCTTCACCGACAAGCAGGATGAGGCGCTCATTCAAGGGCAAGATGAGACTCTGGATACGATGAATATCTTGATGACAATGCAGCGCATTAGCAGCGGGAAGGATGCTTCCGTCTTTGCCATTGAGTGCGTATCTAAAGGGCCTCGAAAGTAGGTGTTGGAATGGTTAAGACGATTCGATATCACTGCTACTGGTGCAGAAAGCGGGTTGAAGAAGGCGTTCTAATAAGAGAAGGTGGCCTGGGTTTTTGCTCTGCGCAATGCGCGAGCGAGACAAAGAAAAACGGTGGTCGCAAATGCCGGAAAAGGCAGGAGATCAAGAACGCCAAGTAAATAAAGCGCCTCTGGCGCTTTATTTGTTTTTCAACCCCTGCTCGGAAATAATTTATTTTTAATAATAATATTGACCTAAGTGGTTTCGCTCGGGTAACATTCCTAATGTCAGTTACTATAAAATTGAATAATAACAAAGGTACTGCAAATGAAGAAAACGATGATTTTGGGTTTGATGCTGGTTTCCTGCGGTGCATTTGCATCTGAGGGGATGTCTGGTCATGCTGGGAATGCCGCATCTGCTGCTGGTGTTGCCGTGGTTGCGAGCGGCGTTGCTGTTGGCGAGAGTGCAATGGCTACTGGCAAGCTGGCAAGCGGTGTTGCTGCTGTCCCGCTGAAAGCGGTGGGGGCTGTTGGTGCCGTTGCCGGAAAAGCAGGTGATGCGCTGATGAGCGCTGCCACTGGTGAGCCGCTGCCGATTGCCAAAGAAAGTGTGACTGTTGGCGCTCCTCCGAAAGCAGAATAAGGTTCCCTGGCCCATGCTAAAACATAAGATCGCAGCAGCCGTGCTGGCTGTTGCTTCATTTTCGGCTTGTGCTGGTGGATTTTCCCAGCAAGCCGATGCAAGGATTGATGCGAAGTACACTCTCGATGAGATGGTGGATTTCTCGAAGAAAGTGGAGTTGTCGCTTGCTGAAAAAGGCGCTCGTGTTGCGATTGTTTCCCGTATTGGGAGGCCCGAAAGTGAGCTCCCGAAGGGAGTTCATTACACCCACGTTGCGTACTGGGTTTACTCTCAAATCAAAACCGCAGATGGCAGAGAGATCCCAGGCTATCAGGTATACAACCTCTATCAGAAAGAAGACTCCATCGACAAGAGCGAGCTGGTAAATAATTATCCGGCAGACTTCTTTACTGGGGTTGACTCGCTGAAAGCAGGTGTCATTATTCCCAAACCGTCAGTCCAGAAGAAGATCCTGGATGTAATCACTTCCGATTCATACAAGAAGCTCCATGTCAGCAACTATTCCGTGGTTGCGAATCCGTTCAATGATGGCTATCAGAATTGCACAGAGTTCACGCTAGATGTGTTGATGAGCGGACTTTACGGCACGGATAATTACGCTCAAATCAAGGCTAATACCAAGGCGTATTTCAAGCCTCAAGATATTAATTTGGGGACAATGAAAGAATTCCTTGGGCCTATGTTTGTGAAGGATTTTACAACCAAAGATCATGATGGAAAAATCAAGACTGCAACATTCACCACAATTGCAGGATTCATGAAGGAATACAATTTGACAGATGCGGTATATCACCTTGGTGGTTAATTTCTACCCATGTTGGTTTTTGAAATGGTTCATTATATAGCGGTCGCATTATGCGGCTGCTTTTTTATGTAAAATGTAACATTGACCTATTATGCCTTGAACTGATACCATTCGCGCAAATAATTAAAATTAAAATAATAATAAAGGGCATTAAAATGAAAAATGCGATAATCTTGGGCTTTGCGCTTGTTTCTGGCAGTGCATTCTCATCAGAGGTGATCCCAGGCGTTGGCACAATTGATAAATCGGAACAGGCAGTTTCATTCACTGAAAAAGAACAAGGAAGTAACGAGCTTTATTTTTTGACGGGAGGCTTTAGTAAGCACTATAAGCAGTCAGGGCAGAATGAAGTTCACCCATCAGTCGGCATTCAGTACAATAATTTTTCCGTCATTTATGTTGATAAAAACTCCATCGAAAACCACTCTGTTCAAGTCGCCTACAGTGATAATTTCTACGAGTCAAAATGGATTGATTTTGGGTATCGGGTAGGGCTGGCAACAGGATATCAAAAAGGAACTGTTTTTGATGACGGTCGCCGAACCTATTCTGGTCTTGATGTGTGGCACGGTGTTATTCCGATCATCGCTGCTGAGACTACGATCCGCACACCTGTGCCAAATTTTAGCCTGGTAATTGATGCACTGCCGAATGCTGCAATTATTGGTGCTAAATACCGACTGCATTGATATTTTCCCCCTCTGTCAATAGAGGGGGCGTTTATGCTGACTATCAAAGATCTTTTTTGAATATGTCAGCATCAGGGTTTTTTGCGAGCGTCTGAATGAAATTCAGGGCCTGTTCAAATGTATCAAAGTAGCATTTGTGCTTGATCATTTGAGATTGGAAGTAGTCTTCGCTTTTGATGCCTTCGCCATAGTAGTGTTCGTAGTAAAACAGGCCGCTACGAATTGGGAGGACTTCACCATCCTGAGTGACATATGAGCGGCGAGCGGATGCACCACAATAGATGACATATTTGCCAACGATTTCTTTGTTGTCGTTGATGACGATATGCTTTTTGTCTTTGAACTTAGCATCCATATCGATGCCAGAACAATAAGTGCAGACCTTGGCGCGCTTGCCGCTCTTAACTTCTTCCAGATCTTCGCATTTAACGAGAGTCAGGCTGCGGCGTTTATTGGGGCGAGAAATGGTAATACTGGCGACACGACCTTCTTGAACCGGATGCGGAATAGAGAGGGTCAGGGAGTCAATCATAGAAGATTCAACATTAAACATTTTGTGGCCCTTCGCCATAAGTTGATGATTGAATTATACTAAAAACAAAATAAAAAGCAATAATCCACGACTTATTTTTTCAATAAAAAAGTGAGTTTTGGTCGAGTGCTTAGAGGGTGATTTTATGAAGAAAACAATTTTGGCTGTGTTAATCATGTGTGCCACAATCACTGGCGCTCATGCGGCTGTCAGCAGTGCAAAGAAAGAGATGACGATCAGCGAATATCAGCAATCCGCTGAAAAAGGAGACCCTGGCTCTCAGTATCTTCTTGGGCTCAAACTATCGAAAGGTAATGGCGTGAAAAAGGACTACTTGAAGGCCATGGAGTGGTTCAAGAAGTCAGCAGAGCAGGGTAATGCTGATGCAGCATTTAGCTTGGGTGCGATGTACCACAAGGGGATGGGGGTTGAGGTAAATAAGGATGCCGCCATCGAATGGTATGAGAAGGCAGCAGAACGGGGGAACTACAAGGCGCAGTTCAATCTGGGTACGCTGTACGGTAATGCAGGCAATTACATGATGGCAGAGAAGTGGCTTCGGAAGGGGGCCGTGCAGGGGGAGCCACGATCTCAGTACCGAATGGGCACCTTGTATGAGTCAGGAATCGTTGTAGGGAAAGACCTTGTGGTTGCGCATGCCTGGTACTCATCTGCCCTGGTGAATGCTCAGACCAATGATCCAGAAATCCTGAATCAACTGCATGAGAAACGCATAATAACAGCTCAGCAGCTGGACGAGCAGGAATTCTCAAGATCTCAACAGATGGCGATCAAGTTTATTGAGCAGTACAAGCTACCGGATAGGAAAGCGGAATAGAAAATAGCCCCGAGGGGCTATTTTACATGGGGGCGAAAATGATTGGCTGAGGGGTGAAATTCCGCATGGCTTCTCTGCAACGACCGATAGCCTCTCTGATGCATTCTCGGTTGTACGCCTTGTTGCCATCGTGGCGCGACTTAAACCACGCTCTGACCTCAAGCAGAGCCTCCATATAGGCGCACCGTCTGACGTTTTTCCATTCGCTGCCAGTGTCAAAGCCAAAGTGCATGGTGCTTTGCTTTTTGGATTTTCGAATGGAGTGCCGCCTCATTTTTTCGTAGCTCATAATCCGTACTCATCCTTCAATGTACCAAATCCGATAGAGCGTGAATTCGCTTCGTTGATTATTTTACTCGCCTGAAATGAAGATTTGCTTGCCGCCAAGAAGGTACTCCGTCTCTGCTATGCCATAGCGATAGACCTTGTTTGAGCTATCGACCGGAGTAAAGCCACCAACGATTTGGCGAACTCCGTCAACATCATCAAGCACAAAAACAAAATCACAGTGCTTGAGGCAATAGTAAATGCCATCACATTGCTCCTGAGTAAAATTATCAGGTGAGTCGATGCGTTCACCACTGCTATTGAGATGGCACAAATAGCCCTCGTTGTTAAACATTAGGCTTTCATTTTCTTTCAAGACAGTCAGTGCATTTGTGACAACTTTACCAATGCGACTTCTCATTGCTGTGGCAACACCATTCTTGGTGTTATATGTTGCGGAATAGCCATCCAGCATAAATGAGTCGAGGTAGCTAAAGTCGAAAAACTTATCTAGAGAGATAGATACTTCTTCTTTGCCTTTGTAATCTTCACCTGCAACTGGCATTTGGAATTCAATTTCCTCAATGTCCTCAAGGTAAAATACCCCCTCGTTTTTCAAGCAATCGTGATGGTAGTGGGGCACACCACGCTTTTTGGTCATGGAGGCCCTGGCTTGCTCAATCTCGGCTTGCCGCTCTGAACTCCCATCAAGCTGATAAACTCGACCGCTGCCATCTGCAAACATATCACTTGGCAAGCCAATATAATCGACCTTGATGAATGCCCGCACTTCCGGCCCTTCCGCTTGTTCGCCATTTGCTTGGCCGGACAAAACCAGACGTTTTTTGCCCATAATAACAGGTTCATTGAAGGCCCAGTTCAACAAGACGATGGGTGCTAATTCCATGATGGCGTTACCTTAATTAGTGAAGGTTGATGACAAGATCATAGCACCACCATTTATTTTTTCAATATAAAAATCTTCACGAAAGTGAATTATTTTATTGAAAATTATTGGTGCTCTGGTATGATTACATCATCAAAGAAAAGGAGACGGATATGTACCACTGCATCAAGATTGATGAAGACATGTTTGAAGGCGTAAAGGCTGAACTGCAATTTTTCCCGTTGAGCGTTCTGGAAAAGCGAATTGAAGATCAGTGCAAGCGCCCTGGCTACGTACCAGTCTTGATTAAGCCGCCATATGACTTTGAGTTTCACAATCTGACAGTGCTGGAGTATTACACTCTTTTCATCGAGCCGGTTGTTCGCCAGTGCTTTGATGGCGATCTTGAAGAAGATGCGCTGACCAAAATGATGGATGTTACCAAGGGCCTGCTGATCACTGGCGTGAAAAAGGGCCGAGGCAACATTGCCCTGATCGCAGTGGATGAAGATGGCAAGTACCACATTACAACCATCTTCCAGTGCTTCGGTGCAATCCAGCACAGCTATGATGCCCAGGGGATCTCAGAAATCCTGGCTATGGCGATGATCGCCGATATGTAACAACAAGGGGGGGGCTCCGGCCTCCCTCCTCTTAACTTCTTGGGGATAGAACAGTGGTATCTCTAGATCGGGTTTTTGATGTCGCTACAGACGGCTTCAATGGCAATATTGAGGCTTATCTTGCCAATGAGCATGAAGAGTATGTCGTCAACTTTTTGAATCGGCTGGTGGATGACAGCGAGCTCATTTCACGATTTGAAGAGCTCAGCAAAAAGAACAATCTTGAGATCCTGGTGATAAAAAGCCTGAATGTGGAAGAAGAGTATCGAGGCAATGGATATGGTTCATCCATTTTGGATGGGATCATTTTCGAATCAGATTGTGATATCGCTCTTCTTGAAGTGGACATGGGTGAAACTCAAGTTGAGGGGTTTGATCTGTTGGAATTTTATCTGAGGCACGGCTTTGAGGTGTTAAGTGGAAACATCCTCATTTATCCGGCTGGGGCTGTCCCAGTTATCTCTCCAAACCGTGGAGCTTGAGAACAATGAAACTGTCGAAAATGCCAAAAGATGATGTGAAAGCAGGCATCAAACTGAAAACGGAAGATGGAAAAACTGGAACTATTGGTTGCGTGGTGTTCGGCAACGAGTTGAAGGACTCAGATTTTGGCGGGATCCATATCCGGTTTGAGGCAGAAGATGGTGAAATTGAACTTCTCGCTTTCCCTCATGAGTGTGAGCACCTCTTTGTTGTGCCGAATGAGATCAGGGGCCTTGCTCCATCAAGAGTTGAGTGCAGGGCCTGCAATCGTCAAATCACTGACAGGGCCAGCATAGAGACCGCAATCAGGCATTATGGAAAAGGACGATGCAAAGACTGTCTTGGCGAACTGCATGTGGTTGTTGGGGCTGCTGATGTAAACCTCTTGCCGGAAAAGTACCTTTCTCGGGCAATGGATTCTTTTTGCGACTAAATAAGCCAGAAAAAGGGGGGATTATGTCAAAATCAGACATCGAAAAGCGCCGAATTGCAGCCTGCCTGGCCGTCTGCGAGGGGGAGGAGTTCACTATCGAGCGGCTGGAATCTGGTGCTTTTCATTTGAGAAGCCTCGTTGATAGCGCATTCTGCTCATCCCAGGCACATGCTGAGACCATGGGCAAATTGATGACAATGACCGAGCGGAAGGACGAATTACTGGCGGCCCTTGAACAAGCAGGCGAAAAGATGGTTGCTGCTGACATTGATGGTGCCCTGGAAATCATCAAAAATGCAGTTGCCAAGGAGTTCATGGCGTGATGTGAACATCGAACAGCTCTGGTAATCTATTGGAAATCACAGAGGGGGTAACATGGATATTCTTGAGCTTGAGGTTGAGTTGGAAGCGGCGACAGATGGAAAACCGATGTCGGCAGAGTTGCGGGCTTGGTGCCTTGAGCAGCATAAATTCTTGAGCGAATACACCAGGATTGATGATCCTAGCAAGGCAAGCGATCAAGATCTCGCGAAAGACGTTCAGCAAGCGAGCTATGACTACGTGCGCTGCACCATGGACGTTTAAGGGGATAGCATGAGCGATCCGGCAGACATCAAGGCTCGTATCGAGGAAATTCAGGGCGACTTGAATGCGATGAAGCAGGGGTGGGTACAGTTCAACAAGGACTGGGCAAAAGCCCTCAAGAATGAGTTGCAGCAGCTTCAAACGACCTTGAGGTTGCAAGAGGTATGAATGTGCCGCCGAATGGCGGCATTTGGCCTGGGGTCACCCGTATTTGGTCTGAGGTCACCCGTATTTGGTCTGAGGTCACCCGTATTTGGTCTGAGGTCACCCGTATTTGGTCTGAGGTCACCCGTATTTGG
>Ga0075011_10001655_pt1 | contig 12029 bp, 13 predicted proteins | sample TARM_MetaG_T_14_FD_72354 | JGI IMG/M metagenome (GOLD analysis project Ga0075011, IMG submission 72354) | Freshwater microbial communities from Pennsylvania, USA, analyzing microbe dynamics in response to fracking - TARM_MetaG_T_14 | ecosystem: Environmental > Aquatic > Freshwater > River...
GAATATAAAGAAGGGATGAGTTTTTTTACTTTTCTTTTAAAGATTTTAAGAAAAGTAAAAAATAAAAACAATATAATCCACTTGTTATCTAATAAATTTAATAAACATAATGAATTTTTAGGTATAATAAGTTTAAAAACAGGAGAAAAAATAGAATTTGTTTATCAAAAATATGAATTAGATAATGATTTTAAAGGTATTCTATGTAATTTTTATTTAGTAAATAGAGAGATTTTAAAAATAAATTATGACCAAGCTAGTGGTCTTTTGGAAAAAGATATGCTTTTAGAAGAAATGGATTTTTTGGTGAAATCCAATCAAGATAATTTAGATAAAATAGCACTTTTTTCTATTAATATAAAGTCTTTTAAGAATATTAACGACTTATATGGAATTAAAATGGGAAATTATGTTTTGAAAAAAACTGCGAAAAGATTAAAACAAATTACTAGGCATAAGGATATTGTTGGTAGATATAGTGCAGATGAATTTTTGATTATGGAAAAGAAGATATACTAGATCAAATTGCAAAAAGGATTATAGATAAATTGTCTTTACCTATAAACTTAGTTAATCGAATAATAAAAATAGAAGCTTATATTGGAATTAGTCGTTGTCAGTCAGAAGATATAGATGAAATGATAAAAAAAAGTTTTTCAGCACTTAGGCATGGTAAAAAAAATAGAGAAATAATAAGTTATTATAGTAAAGAGTTGGAATTAATAGATAAAGATAGACTTGTTTTTGAGTTTGAACTTAAAGAAGCTATAAAGAAAAAAGATTTTGTTGTATATTATCAAAAACAAATATCAACAGAACAAAATAAAGTAACAGGTGTTGAAGCTTTGGTAAGATGGATTCATAAGGAAAATGGAATTATTCCTCCAGATAGATTTATTCCAGTTGCAGAAGAACTTGATTTAATAAAAGATATAGAGGCCATAGTTTTGGAAAAATCTATAGAAGAGACTAAAGTTTTAAGAGAAAAGTTTGGAATAAAACTAGCTATTAACTTATCTAATAAGCAGTTTAATGATGAGGCTTTTTTCTACAAGGTAGAAGCTTATAATATGGATATGTCTTTTTTAGAGATTGAAATTACAGAAAGTATTGCTATTATTGAATTTGAAAAAAGTTTAGAAATGATTAACCGTTATAAAAAATTAGGAATAGGAATAGCTATTGATGATTTTGGAACAGGATATTCTTTACTTAGTCACTTAAAAAATTTGCCTATTGATGTAATAAAAATAGATAAGAGTTTTATTTGTAATTTAGAGCAAAGCAAAGGAGATCAAACTCTTGTTCAAGCAGTATTACTAATAGCAGAAACACTAGAAATAGGAGTTATTGTTGAAGGGGTAGAAAATGAAGTTCAATTAGAATTATTAAAAGATCTAGGTTGTACTCAATTTCAAGGCTATTATTTTGATAGACCAAAACCTATAAAAGATTTAGAAAATGAATTAGAGATAACCAGAGGTATTATTTAAAAGATTTAAGTTGTTTTTTAAATAGAACGCTCCTATAATACAATTGCAGTTAATAATTTGTTTTAGAAAGGAGTATTTAAAATGAAAAACAACATTTTTTTAATTGGACGAAATTTTTTATAATTTTTATTATTTTTTTTAGTTTTATTAATTTGAATTTTGCTAATAGTAAAATGTCGATTGTTTATTATGATTCTTTTCCACCTTATTCTTGGAAAGATAACGATGGTGTTATGAGAGGGATTTTAGTAGATATCTCTAGAGCAGTTTTAAAAGAAATGGCTATAGATACAGAACATACAGGTTATCCTTGGGCTAGAGCACAAAGTATGGTTAGGAATGGCACTTCAGATGCATTTATAACTATTGCAACTCCAGCTAGAAAAGAATATACTTTTACAAGTAAAGAACCTGTTGTTGTAGGTCCTATAACTATTTTTACTAGTTCGACTAATCCAAGATTAAGTGAAATACAAAGAATTAAAGATATAGCAGACTTAAATAAGTTTAAAATTTTAGATTATATTGGAAATGGTTGGGGTGATACACATCTAAAGGATTTTAATAGAGACTTAGCACCAAATCTTTCAAATGTTTTACAAATGATTTCTGCTAATAGAGGAGATGTTGTTGCAACAGATAGTTTAGTAGCACATTACTTAATATCTGAGTTAAAGCTTAGAAATAAATTGATTGAGATACCAGTATTATTAGATGAAGTTTCTTTTTCATTGTGTATCGGAAAAAATTCTAAATATTCTAATATCTTAGATGACTTTGATAAACATATGAAAGAATTTCGTAAGAGTGGTAAATTGGAAGAGATAACTAATTTTTATAAATAATGACATATTAAAACATTGTTTTTTTATCAGGTATTTCTGTTAAAAAAAATAAATTGAAGATTTGAAAATATAATTGTCTTAGGGGTTTTATTTGCAGTTTATGCAGGTAAAGCCCCTTTAATATTTTATTTTAAATTTATTTTCCTTGAAAGATTACTTGATTTCTTCCGTTATGTTTTGCACAATACAGTCTGTTATCTGCAAGATTAAATAAATCATTCTTTGAATAATTTTCATGGGCACTAGCAAAGCCAATACTAATAGTAATATTTTTATTGTTCATTTCAATATAAGTATTTTCTTCTACCTTTCTTCTTATTTTTTCTACTAACTCTAAAGCTTTTGTCCGATTTTTTTCAGTAAAAATAATAGCAAATTCTTCACCACCATAGCGAGCAACAAAATCGTTAGAATCAACATTTTCTAGTAAAATTTTTGCAGTTTTTCTTATAACACAATCTCCTGTAGAATGACCATAAGTGTCATTTACTTCTTTAAATTTATCTAAGTCTAATAAGGCAAGATGTAGTTCAAATTCATCTTCTTTGTATTGAATCAATAATTTTTCTAAATATTCATGAAAAGTTTTATGATTATATAAATTAGTAGCTAAGTCAATTTTAGATAATCTTTCCATATAAATGTTTTTGTAAAAAAGTTCCTGCTCATTTTTTATACTTGTAATTAGATTTTCATTGAGTTCTTTATAGCGAATAGTTAGCTTAATCCCTAGAAAATAAGCACTAGCCAAAATTGCAGAAAAAGAAATAAAAGAAACAATATCAAGATCTAAAATATTTGTATAAGTATTTATAAAAAAAATAGATATAAAACTAATAATAAAAGCAAATTTAATTTTAAAAATATCCAAAGTGAAAACAGATAAAAAAATAGGAATCATATACATTGATAGCATAGAATATCTTGCTTCTTGATGTATATAAATTAATATATTTGCTATAAGAGTTACACCAACAATTAATAAAAAATAAGAATATTTCTTATTTTTTTTAAATGAATGCTCTAGAACCAACATTATTATACAATTAAAAAAGCTAGGTTTAAAAACTCTTTCAAATAAAAAAAATTCCATTAAAAATTCATCATTAATAACATAGGGCATATTTATTAAAGGTACAATAAAAGACAAAACTAATACTAGCCATAGATAGTTTAAAATTTTTCTATTCCAACTTGTATTTATAATTTTCATAAATAACACCTATCCTTATTTTATACTTGTTGTTCGTTTTTTAATGTTTTATCTAATTTTACTACATTTATTAAAAAAAAGCTAATATAAACTTCTTTTTTATTCAATAAAATTAAAAAAAATTGTTATTTATAAAATTTAAACTAAAAATCAAACTTCTTGACAAAATTTGGCAAAAATGGTACTATTTTTACGATATGCTCTAAGGCATATTTCTAGAACGCATGTAGTAGGTTTTCAGCAACCAGATACAGCGAATAAATTATGGAGGTGAGTCTACATGTACGCAGTTATAAAAACTGGTGGTAAACAGTACAAAGTAGCACAAGGAACTAAATTAAAAGTAGAAAAACTAAATGCTGAAGTTAACTCAGAAGTAGTATTAGAAAATGTTTTACTAGTAGCAAATGGAGAAGATGTAAAAGTTGGAACTCCAGTAGTAGCAGGAGCTAAAGTTATAGCAATTGTTATCGCACAAGGTAAAGGTAAAAAAGTAGTTAACTTTAAGTATAAACCTAAGAAAGCTTCTGCAAGAAAAGTTGGACACAGACAACTATTCACTGAAATTGAAGTAAAATCAATCGAAGCATAAGATTATGACCACTTTTACAATTGTAAGGAAAAAGAATAAAATTGTAAAATTTTACGGTCATGGCCATACTGGTCATGCTTCAATAGGTGAGGATATTGTGTGTGCAGCAATTTCTGCTTCAAGTCAACAAACGGCAATGGGTATTTTAAATTATTTAAATATTCCTTGTCATATAGGTCAAAATGATGAAACAGGTTTTCTTTATTTAGACCTTGAGATACAAGCAGAAGGAAGCAACAAATCCTTAAATGAGTATAATGAAATAATAGGAGAAAAAAGGCGTGAATTAGATGCTTTATTGGAAACTATGCTTGTTATGCTAAGGGAAATTGAAAAAGAGTACCCTAATAATTTAGAAATTATTGAAAAGGAGGATAAGGAATAATGTTAAAGTTAAACTTACAATTATTTGCGAGTAAAAAAGGACAAGGTTCTGTAAAAAATGGTAGAGACTCAAACCCTAGTTATTTAGGTGTTAAGAGATATGACGGTGAGAAAGTAACAGCTGGAAGTATCATTGTTAGACAAAGAGGAACTAGCTTCCATGCAGGAAACAACATGGGAACTGGAAAAGATTATACTTTATTTGCTTTAATTGACGGATATGTAAAATTTGAAAGATTCGGAAAAAGCAGAAAGAAAGTTTCTATCTACTCTGAAAAATAGAATCAATCCCGGCATTAGCTGGGATTTTTTTATATACATACATTGTGAAGGAGGAAATAGACAATGTTTATAGATGAAGCAGTAATTACTGTAAAAGCAGGTGACGGTGGTGATGGAGCTGCTACCTTTAGAAGAGAAAAGAGTATACAATTTGGTGGACCAGATGGTGGAGATGGTGGAAATGGTGGTTCTGTAGTATTTGTTGCAGATAATAATATCAATACCCTTTTAGATTATAAATATAAAAAATTATTTAAGGCTGAAGATGGTGTTAATGGTTCAAAAAAAAGATGTATGGGTAAAAGAGGAGAAAGCTTAATTATAAAAGTTCCAGTTGGAACTATGATTAGAGACTTTGAAACTGGGAAATTACTTCTTGATATGGATGTTCTAGGAGAAGAACGTGTGTTATTAAAAGGAGGAAGAGGTGGACTTGGAAATACTAATTTTAAAAATTCAGTAAGAAAAGCACCAAAGATAGCAGGTAAAGGGAGAGAAGGAAGAGAGTTAAAAATAAAATTAGAACTCAAACTTCTTGCAGATGTTGCACTTGTAGGTTATCCTAGTGTTGGGAAATCTAGTTTTATAAATAAGGTAAGTGCTGCAAAATCAAAAGTTGCAAATTACCATTTTACTACTTTAACACCAAAATTAGGAATGGTAAGATTAGAAGAAGAAAAATCTTTTGTTATAGCTGATATACCAGGATTAATAGAAGGGGCACATGAAGGAGTAGGTTTAGGAGATAAATTTCTTAGACATATTGAAAGATGTAAAATGCTATATCACATAGTAGATGTAAGTGGTATAGAAGGTAGAAGTCCCATTGAAGATTTTGATAAAATAAATCATGAGCTACAAAAATTTAGTGAAAAACTTTCTACGAAAAAACAGATAGTTTTAGCAAATAAAATGGATTTACTATATGACACTAGTATTTTTGATGAATTTAAAACTTATGTAGAAGCTAAAGGAATGGAAGTATATCCTATTTCTGTATTATTTAATGATGGCTTAAGAGAAATTTTATTTAAAACGAAAGATATTTTAGATACAATTGAAAGAGAAGTTTTAGAAGAAGAAGAAGATGTAAAAAATATTTTTGCAGATATTGATAATTCTATACCAGATTGGTTAATAGAAGTTGATGCAGAAGGTGTGTATAATGTAGGTGGTAAAATAGTTAGAAATATACTTGATACCTATGCTTTTACAGGCGACGAAGGACTTGAAAATTTCTTATATATGCTAAGAAAATTAGGGCTTGAAAGTGAACTGCGTAATGCAGGCGTTGAAGAATATGATACTGTTAGAATTGAAGGTATGGAATTTGAATTTATAGATTAAAAAGATAACCACTTTAACCTATTTAGTTAAAGTGGTTTTTTATTTTTAATTTTAAAAAACATTTTTACTTTCATTGTAATTTCATAAAAAATGAATTATAATGAATAAAGAAGAAAACTTATGATAAATTAAAGGAGATAGAAGTGAATGGAATAGTATTAGCAGGACCGACTGGAGTGGGTAAAACTGCATTATCGATAGAACTTGCCAAGGAATTAGATGCTGTGATAATTTCTTGTGATTCTATGCAGGTATATAAATATATGGATATAGGAACAGCCAAAATCAAGGTAGAAGAAATGCAAGGAATAGAGCATTATATGATAGATGTAGTTGAACCACTAGAAAAATATAGTGTTGGTTCTTTTGCTAAGAAAGTGAATGAGCTTTTGAAAAAATTCGAAATAGAGAAGAAAAATGTTATTTTAGCTGGAGGTACAGGGCTTTATATTGACGCAATAGTTAAAGGTTTTTCAAATTTACCAGAAGGAAATAAAGAATTAAGAAAATCATTTGAAAAATACACTAATGAAGAATTATATGAACAATTAAAAACTTTAGATAGAGAATCTTCAGAAAATATTCATATAAATAATAGACCAAGAATAGAGAGAGCGTTAGAAGTATGTAAATTAACAGGAAATAAATTTTCGTTTTTATCAAAAGAAAATATAAAAGAGAATAGCTATGAATTTTTATATTTTGCTTTAGAAAGAGAAAGAAAAAATTTATATGAGAGAATTAATAAAAGAGTCGATATTATGTTTGAAGAAGGTTTGCTAGATGAGGCAAAAAAAATATATTTAAATTATAAAGAAGGAATAGAGAAAATTCAAGCTATAGGATATAAGGAATTATTTTTATATTTTGACAATTTAATTAGTCTAGAAGAAGCAAAAGATTTAATAAAAAAAGAAAGCAGGAGATATGCAAAAAGGCAGTTTACATGGTTTAAAAGAAACAGCCAAATTCAATGGTTTAATTTAGACCAAGTTGAAGAAAAACAAGTCAAACAAGAGATTTTAGAGCTTTTCAAGGCATAATAATTGCTTGCTTATTTAAAAGTTGTATGTTAAAATAAGAGCAGCTAAATGTACAAGGAGGAATACAAATTAGAAAGAAAATAATATTCTTATTAGTTTTAATTCTTTTTAATGCTTGTAGTAATTTACTTGTAAAATCAGAGAAAAGTGAAAAATATAAAGAAGTTTTAGAATATTATAACACTTGGCAAATAGAAGAAGGGGAAAAACTTCTAGAACTTTATACTTTATCTCTTGAAGAAGAAAAAGAATTAAAAAGGCTTTTTGAAAAAAGAAAAAGACAAAAATTACAATTAAATGACTTGGAACAACTTGCCAAAGATTCTATTTATAATGGAGAAGTTGGAAAACTTTCCCCTTATATTTCAAGCACGATAAGGACTAGAACTGCTCTTAGAAGAATCGATAAATCAGACTTAAAGGGTTCAAAGGTATATTTTGGTAAGAAACAATTTCACTTAGATGAACTAAATATGCTAATGATTATAAATTATTTTGAAGAAAATATATATATAGATCTTCAATTGAGATATAAAATTGATAGGTGGCTTATTGAGTCATTTGATGAGAGAAGGTGAATAAATGAATGGAATCAGCTTAACAGTTCCATCATCTTTGAGATTATTGTCTTTAATTAGAAGTACTGTTAGAAATTTTTTAGAAATCGAAAATATCAAAGAAAAATTTATTTTTCAATTATTATCTGTTGTAGATGAACTTAGTACCAATGCCATAGAACATGGATATAAGTATTCCCTAGAAAAAGATTTGTTAGTTAAGGTTAGGGTAAATATAGAAGAGAATCAAATAGAGTTAGAAGTTGAAGATTTTGGAGAAGGCATTCAAGAAAACAGTAATAGCAAAGAAGAGGGGGGAATGGGTCTACATATTGTTAGAGGCATGGTAGATAAATTCGAGATAATAAAAAAAGAGAAGGGTTTGGCAATTAAAGTTTACAAAAAAATAGAGGAGGGAAATTAATAATGCTAACAAACTTTGAAATAATTGAAGAAGAAAAAAATGAAACAGTCATCTTAAGGGTAAATGGAGAATTAGATGCACTAGTTGCACCTCAATTAAAAGATAGACTAATTAAATTAATTGAACTAGATAAGAAAAATTTTATAATAGACTTTGAAGGATTAGTACACATTAATTCATTGGCTATGGGAATTTTAAGAGGAAGATTAAAAGAAATAAGAGAAAAAAATGGAGATATCAAACTTATTAATCTCAACAATCATATAGCTACAATATTTGAAATGGTAGGTCTAGACGAGATATTTGAAATATATGATAGTGAAGGAGAAGCACTAAGTAAATTCTAAAGGAATTACGGTGATGAATGATGAAAAATAAGAAATTATTTATTTTACTAATATGTTTGATTTTAACACAAAATATATTAGCTATAAATATATATGATGACTATCAAAGTGCAAGAAAATTTTATTTTGAGAAAGATTACACAAAGGCTTCGTTTAGCTTAGAAAAGGTTCTAAATAAAGTGCCAGACTATGAAGAGGCTAAGCTTTTATATTTCAAAGTAAGATACGAAACAGGGGAAAGATTTAAAGTTGAAATAAAGGATAGTTATGAATTTGTTTATAGAAAAGGGGAAGGAGCAACTACAAGTGCTGCTAGTCTTTTTTATGAACTTATAAAAACCAATGATGAAACTAGAAGAGATTTGTTTAGTTATCTAATGTTGCAAGATGAGACTGATTTATTAGAGGTAGTTTATGATAGTTTAGAGAATAAAGAGGAATTACAAGCAATATTTTTAGAATACTTATTTGTAAATAAAGAATATATTAAAATATCTGAAAAATATCCAGAGTTGTCTTATACTAAAAAAATAGAAGGCAATAAATCAAAGGCAGATGGTTATTATTTTACTGCTTTAAAAATGCTTAAAGAGAATAAAACAATTGATGCAATGTCATTGTTGCACCAAGCAATTGATGCATATCCAGAAAATTATGTTTATTATTTTAAGATTGCTCAACTTTACGCTGACAATAAGAATTTTGATTTAGCAGAATATAATTTTTTGAAAGCACTTTCTTTTAGTGATTTAAATGAAATAAAAGAAAATTTGTTTAATTTGTATTATTTACAAGGAAAATATGATGAGGCATATAGTATATCAAGAGATATTAACAATATTCCAAAAATAAGAGAAAAACTTAGGGATATGTATTATAAACAAGACGATAAAAATGTATATGTTCGAGTTATTACAAAAGAAGGTAGAAGCCTTGGTGTTGACAAAAGACTTATAACTAGAGAAAGAAATTTAGAAATAGGTGATACATTTTTATTAAATACCACAGTGCCAGGAATTTATGATAATAGAACTGGTGAAAGATTGGCTACAAGAATGGAGCCAGTAGCTAGAGTAAGAGTATCTAATATTGAAGAGAAGCTTGTAACCTTTGAAATTGTAGAAGAATATAGAGTGGTCTTAGTAGATAGAGAATACATAATAGGAAAGAAGGAGGAACTATGAACCCATTGTTAATAGCTTCTTCTGTGATATTAATTGTAGGTATATTTAGTGCACTTTTATTTAAAAAAAATAAAATTGACACAAAAATTAGTGAACTTAATGAGAAAAAAATCGAATTAAAAAAAGCTGAGATAGAAGCAAATAATATTGTAGAATTAGCAAAAAAAGACGCATCAGGAATTACTAGAGAAGCAGATATAAAGGCAAAAGAAATTATACTGAAAATAAGAGAAAAAGCAGAAAAAGAGGCAAAAGAAGCTAAAATAGAAATACAAAAAAATGAGCAAAGACTATTTAAAAAAGAAGAAAATTTAGATAAAAAATTAGAAAAAATAGAATTTAGAGAAAAAAAATTAGAAGACGATTATAAAGAACTTGAAAAGCTTAAAGAAGAATTGAAAGTATTGAAAGAAAAACAAGAAGTAGAACTTGAAAGAGTTGCAGAATTAACTAAGGCAGAAGCAAAAGATATTTTAATTAATAAATTAAAAAATGATTTAGTTCATGAAAATGCTTTAGCAATAAGAGAGTATGAAAATAAGTTAGAAGAAGATAAGGATAGATTAGCTAAGCATATTTTATCAACAGCAATAGCAAAATCTTCATCTGAATATGTTGTAGATGCTACTATATCAGTTGTTCAATTACCTAATGATGAAATGAAAGGTAGAATAATAGGAAGAGAAGGTAGAAATATAAGGGCTATTGAAGCACTTACAGGTGTAGATGTCATAATAGATGATACTCCTGAAGCAGTTGTTTTATCTAGTTTTGATGGAGTTAGAAGAGAAGTTGCAAAATTAACTGTGGAAAAATTAATTACAGATGGAAGAATCCATCCTGCTAAAATAGAAGATACAGTAAATAAATCTAGAAAAGAAGTTAATAAATTAATAATGGAAGCTGGAGAACAAGCTTTGTTAGAACTTGGAATTACTGGTATGGACCAAGAAGTAATTAAAGTGCTAGGAAGGTTAAGATATAGAACTAGTTATGGTCAAAATGTTTTAACTCATTCTATTGAAGTTGGACATTTAGCTGGAGTAATAGCTGCTGAACTTGGTTGTGATGTTAATCTAGCAAAAAGAGCAGGACTTTTACATGATATTGGAAAAGCTTTAGACCATGATTTAGATGGTTCGCATGCATTATTAGGTGCTGAATTTTTGAAAAAATTTGGTGAAAAACCAAAAGTTTTAAATGCTGTTGCAGCACATCATAATGAAGTAGAGTTTATGTGTGTAGAATCTGTATTAGTACAAGCAGCAGATGCAATATCAGCATCAAGACCAGGAGCTAGAAGAGAAACTTTATCAACTTATTTAAAAAGATTAGAGCAATTAGAAACTATAGCAAATTCTTTTGAAGGTGTTGAAAATTCTTATGCAATACAAGCAGGTAGAGAGCTTAGAATTGTCGTTAATTCAGAAAAGTTAAATGATGATGAAGCTACTGTAATGTCAAGAGATGTTGCTAAGAAAATAGAAGAGGGAATGCAATATCCAGGTCAAATTAAAGTAATTGTTTTAAGAGAAACTAGATCTGTTGAATATGCAAAATAAAACTTTTTTTATAACTATATTTTAATAAAATAAAGGGCTTTGTTTGTAGAGTGTTTACATACAAAGTCCTTTTAGTATTATAAAATATTTATATGGACAAAATTTCAGAACAAAGCCACAAATAACAAAAATAGAATTGACAATGTACACTTGATAATTCAAAGGTTTTGCCAAGGTTAAACACCCTGCAAAAATTATTAATTCTTAATTTTTAATTGTTTTCTTTGTGCATCTATATTTTTCTCTTTTCTTTGTGATTAAATATAAAAATATCTGAGCAGTTACATTTGTTATTTGAAATTATTTACTTAATTTATAAATTTTAATATGACTGTGTGCATTTTTGTTGAATTCTACAAAAATTTTTATTTCATCATTAAAAAATTCAAGTTTATTTTTAGTTTTTAATTGGTGTAAAACAGATACGAATTCAAATTCATAATGAAACTTTAATTTGCTAAGTTGTTTGTATAATTCAGATTCTAATTTGAAAATATTAGAAAAATCACGAGATAAATCAACTAAAAGTTCATCTTCTTTATCTGCAATTGTTGTTTTTATTTTGAAATGATTTTCAACATAATTATTTTTTAAAGATTCTAATAAAAAAATATCAAAATCACCTTCAAAATGTTCAAGAGTATAGAGTATGTTTTCTTTTACGTATTTATAAGAGTAATTTTGTAAATATTCTTTTAATGTATTTAATACTAAGTCAAAATTATTAATATTTTCTTTAATTAATCCCATTAATTC
>Ga0075011_10001656_pt1 | contig 12026 bp, 7 predicted proteins | sample TARM_MetaG_T_14_FD_72354 | JGI IMG/M metagenome (GOLD analysis project Ga0075011, IMG submission 72354) | Freshwater microbial communities from Pennsylvania, USA, analyzing microbe dynamics in response to fracking - TARM_MetaG_T_14 | ecosystem: Environmental > Aquatic > Freshwater > River...
AGGTGGCGGATCGTCTCGCGGTCGGTCAGCTCGGGATCGAGCCAGGGCTCCAGGCTCTGTTGATCCAGGATCAGCGGCATGCGGTCGTGGATCTGTTTGGCAATGCCGCGGGCCGGCTCGGTGATGATGGCGCAGCAGGCGGTGTCATCGTCTAAGGGCGCCCAAATCCCGCCCAGGAAAAGGGGCTGTCGGTCCTCTCGGGTGATGAACCAGGGCTGCTTGCCTCCCTCTGCTGGCATCCACTCATACCAGCCATCGGCGGGTATCAGGCAGCGGTGCTTGTGGAAGGCACCGCGAAAGTAGCGCGAGCTGTCCAGACGTTCGGCCCGAGCGTTGATGGGTGCGGGGCCGCTATGCCCGGCCCACTGGGGCCGGTAGCCCCACCAGATCTCGTCGAACAGCGGATCACCGTCCATCGAATAGCGCAGCACACCCGTGATCCAGGTACCCGGCGCGACGTTGTAGCGCGGCTGCCAGACGTCCGATGGTGGCGGCAACCGAAGCGCGCGAGCGACGGTGACAGGATCGGCGTAGAGGGCGAAGCGGCCACACATGACGGATCAACCTCCCGATGCGAATGGGCCGCAGACCAGTGGGTACAAGGGTCGCCGCACAACATTGCACACGGCTGCTTGGTTCCCCCGGCTCTGGACCTGGTAATTCTAGCTTGCCGAGGATAACCTGGTATCATACGCGGCCCAGAGTCAGGCGCGACCAACCAAGGGCTACGTCAAAGCTGTATGCAGGGTTAATGCTCACGTTGCCTGGGCGGGCTCGGCGGCCACTCTTCATGCAGGTTAGTGCTCTGGATGAGATTCGAAATGTCGGGCAAGTTCTCGCGGCAATGCTTGAAGCCACACTCCCAGACGACCAGGACACGCCAGCCCAGGTGCTGCAGCTCCACATAGGCCCTGTTGTCTCGGCGGACATTGCCAAGGAACTTCTCCTCCCAGAACGCCTGACGTGTCTTCGGAGTCGTGGTGTAGTAGCAGCCGGGGTGCCGATGCCAGAAGCAACCATGCACGAAAACAGCCAGCTTGTAGCGAGGCAGCACCAGGTCGGGGGAGCCGGGAAGGTCCTTGCGATGAAGTCGAAAGCGGTACCCCAAGGAATGAAGGTATCGGCGCAGGAACAGCTCCGGCTTGGTATCACGGCCTCTGATGCCTTGCATCATGCGCGAGCGGGTCGTGCTGTCAACGACGTCGTTCACGCCAACCTCCTGACCATGAACATATTGCAGGTTCTCAACAATGACTAAGCCGGTTCAACTAGTAGATCTGTTCGCGGGCCCCGGGGGTCTTGGCGAAGGGTTCAGCTCTATCAGGAGACCGGATCGCAGCCGTCAGTTCAAGACGCTGGTGTCGGTCGAGAAGGAAGCATCGGCCCATCGCACCCTGACCCTGCGTGCGTTCTATCGCCTGTTGCTCGACAGCGATCGTGGCATGGATGCCTACTTCGAATACCTGCAAGGTGGAAAGCATCCAAGCAGCAGGGACGATGTCAAGGACCTGTGGCTGGAAGCTGAGCAGGAAGCTCTACGCCTGGAGCTCGGCGGCGAAGACGGCAACCATGCCTTGGAAGAGCGACTGCATCAGGGACTGGACCATGACCGCGACTGGGTTCTCATCGGTGGGCCGCCCTGTCAGGCCTACTCCGTTGTCGGGCGTGTTCGCAACCGCGGCAACAAGAGCTACCGGCCCGAAGAGGACAAGCGACACTTCCTGTATCGCGAGTACCTGGACGTGATCGCCAGGTTCCGGCCAGCGGTCTTCGTCATGGAGAACGTGAGGGGCATGCTGACGTCTCGGGTCGGCAAGGAGAGGATCTTCGGCCAGATTCTGGAGGACTTGCGAGACCCTGTTAAAGCAACCGGGCATGAAGGTCCAGAGGGCTGCAGCTCTGCAAGTGAATACACAATCTTCTCCCTCAAGGACGATCGCGTCTACTTCCCGAGAACAAAGGGACTTTTCAATACCCCTGATCCACTAGAGGAACACGAGTACAATTCCTTCGTGATCAAGGCGGAGGAGCACGGTATACCTCAGGCTCGCCACCGAGTCATCTTGGTCGGCGTCCGAAACGACATTGTAAAAGGCGTTGGCGTTCAGACGATGGCCACCAGCCTGAAGGTGGATAGCACTGATGATGAGAAGCGAACGGTCGAGCAAGCCTTCATCGGCCTTCCGCCACTTCGAAGCGGGCTGAGCCGTGAAGACTCCTATGAGGCATGGCACGAGGCCATCAAGCGGGTAGCTACTAAGGTAGCGAATGAGCTGCGATCTCAACCGAGCGAGCACCTCGAACCTGAAGACAGGAAGCGTATCGCAGCCGAGCTTAAAGAGATCGCGGAAACGCCACACGAAGAACTACCAAGGCGCCATGTGCCCAATGGAAAACCCAGACCTGTCGGACCGACGACCGAGCTAGAGAAGTGGTACCATGGTGCGCAGGACCCGAACACCAAAGGCCTGTGGTACAACCATGAGGCAAGAAGCCATATGGAGAAGGACCTTGCCAGGTACCTCTACTGTGCAACCTTTGCCAAGGTCATGGGATACTCACCAATTGGCACCAAGGAGATCTACCTCGACTACCTTGCTCCCATGCATGCCAATTGGAAGACCGGTAAATTTGCGGACAGGTTCAAGGTGGTTCTTAAGGATCAACCTTCCAAGACGATCACCAGCCACATATCCAAAGATGGTCACTACTTCATCCACTACGACCCCAAGCAATGCAGGAGCCTCACCGTACGTGAAGCAGCAAGGCTGCAGACATTCCCTGATGACTACTACTTCGAAGGCAACCGCACCGAACAGTATGTCCAGGTAGGCAATGCGGTCCCCCCCCTGCTCGCTCGGCGTATTGCCAACAAGGTGGTGGAAATACTGGAGCGAGCCCAGAGAGGAGAGCTTCAGCAACCTCACTCCAAGGTGCTGCAGGCCTGAACTAAGACGCCGGGTTCAGGTCTGGCGTGTGAATAAAACTAGCGGCACCATCACCAGTTCATCAGCAATCTGATAAGCCAACTTTACGTTAAAAACCTCCTGTAAAGCCGTCATTTTTCAATTTTTCAAGGGCTTTCATAGCTATGCCGCACTGCCTTTCAGTTGGAATGGAGTGTGGAATCTTACTACATCTGTCCAGAACTCCGGCTTCTGTTGGGGTAAGAAGCTTAGCATTCATCCCCCACTCAAGTGCCTGCTTCCAGAACACCCCCCCACACTCAACAACAAATATATAGGTATTCGCTTCTGAAATTTCGGATTGTTCTTTTCGCTCTTCATTGACAACTGATGCAGCTTCTCCAGGTGTTGAAAGATAATCTTTAAAATCTAAAGAATATTTTATACCCCTTTCCTGAACCTGAGCCCAGCAAGCCTGTTTTTTGGCCCACTCACTCATATTCCTGACACCTTCCGGGGGATGAGTGATTACATCATGAGCAATTTCAGCTGCGAGCAAGAGAGCACGTTCCACAGGTTCAGGGACAGACTGCTGACGCCAGATCCTGTCAAGATCAACGCACTGACCTTTTTTATCTATATCGTGTGCAATCTTCGCCATGGAATAGGTAACGATATTTGCCCTGTAACCGCCTTCATACCATGACTGTTGAGGAACTACCTTTTCGAGGCGGCGGAATATGATCGCCTTCGCAATCATCCTCTTGTACCAAGTCTCATCGAAACGTTTATCAGACTTTTTCCATTCTTTTCCAACTTCTTTTTGGAAAGCGACGAAGTTTTTCTGGGCGCCTTGACTCACTACATGAGGAAAACCAGCCCATGAATTCTCGAACTTTGCCAAATCTGTCTTGTTAAAATACTGAGATCGAGGATATTCAAGATCGAATTTCTTGCGTTCTGCCTCAGTACGCCGACTACGCTCATCAGGATATTGGCCACGCGCCCTCTCGTAGAACCACTTGGACTCTTGGTATGAGTTTCGACCTTTAGGTGCAAGGATCCGCCGAGAAAATTCCTGTAAACGCATCTGGAAAGGGTGGTTAGACGCTAGGTCAGCATCATTGACCTTATTCTGGCTGTTTGCATAAAGCGAAATATTAGGAATTATTTCTTCTGACGCCTCTCGCGGGACAACATTGAGCTTCATCTGAACATATACTTGATCCAAACGAGCCTTCGGACGATTAGGCCTGGGCTTGCGAGCTGCATGGATCGAGGCAGTTGTCTGTCCTCCGTTAACAATCTGCAAGTTATCTGCACGAACCAGAGTCGGGCCATTATCTGTCTCGCGTATCTCAACATTATCCGCTGTTGCCGTGATGCCATTGTTGTAGGCAAAGAACATTTCAGGCTCATTTTCCAAGGTCTCACGAATACCTTTGTTTACCTTTCCACGAGCCTGAAGAAAGCTACGAACGTTCGCCTCGAGAAGCCGAGTTCCCCATTTATCGTAAATATCGCCAAGCTGGCTTCCACGAATAACCGCCATATAACTTTCCAGTGCCGAATCACTCATCGATGCACTCAGCACAGGTATTGCACCACCAAAATCCTTCTCGAAGTCAATTACAAGATCTTCTCGAGTTTGGCCTGACCGAATAAATTTCTCAATCCTAGCCAAGTCCCATACACTGTATGTAATTGGTTTTTCATCGATAGTCCCTGCCGGAAGTGCGTCCGCCTTTACTCGCTTCTCAGCGTCCGTCACCAAGATCAGTTTAATTTTTGAAATACTAGACCATGTAGTAGAAATGAGATCAGCCAACATGAAACCATGACTAGTTTCCTCGAGCCTCTCCCGAAAATCTTCTCTTAGCGCATGTCTAAGAAAGACAGACAATCGATTGAAACGTGACTTTAGTTGTTCACCTTGGAAACGGCGCACTTCATCTGTGACCTCAAAATCACAGATAATCAAGCTCAGAATACCCTGCGCATCCCGAGGATCGCCACCGTAGCCATCTACTTGCAGTGCAACACCGTTCTGGCCTGCTCCCTCGAAATACGCATAATCCGCGCCATCCAGTTCGCCCGCCTCGGTCAGGATGTCGCCCATCTTCTCGAAAAAAGCTTCCTTTGTGTAGATCCCACCAGCATCTGCATCAACCTGGACATCGGCGACAAGTTCCCTGTGAAATTCACTGAGATCCGACATGTATCACATCCCTTATTTACTATTGTAAGATTGAGTCTTTTGGATTTCAGACAGAAGCAGGTCATCCGTAGCAATGAAAGGAGAGCAAGCATCAAGTGAAACTGAATATTTCACATTGATAACACCCATCGGTACGGGCGAGGAAATGCGAGGAAAGCCCTCCTCTACAAGGAATGTCATGCGCCTTCCTATCGTCCATCGTCTATCACTGTAATCATGAGCCCAGTCAAATCCTGCTGCTGCCAGCAGTCGTTCCCATGTTCCATAGGCAGCTAGGGTCGTGGATTGAAAGATATCCTCGACGACTTGGACATGATCCGAAAGAGTCATCCCCTCTGGCTTGATTGCGGCATCGACGTCATAGACCAGCAGGAAGACATCCGCCCCTGTGACATCCGCGAGCTGGTCTGCGGATGAGATCTGTACCTGAGGCCTTGCAGCCCCCCTGCGCGCTTTCACCTCCATGCACATACCATGAAGCTCGAAATCTTTCGCGCCATCCTCGGGGCCTCGCCACGCTTCGATCGCCGCTTCCGCCCCGATCTCGGCACAAAGAAGCTGGAGCACCTGGAGCTCCCCGAGCAGGCCTCTCTGTTCCTCGACACTCAAACGCTCAGAAGATCCCCCCCGGAGCAGATGATGCCAACGAAGAGTGCGCCGCACAGCCCTATCAAGGGCATCTGACGGAGTTTCTCCCTGCTCACCGGCTGATACGATATCCTTGCAGAGACTGGCAAAAAGGTCGACCTGCTCAGGATCACGGAGTGCGACGAGCAGCGCATCTCGCGAACCCAGTTTGCGATATCTGATATCGAGGCTCTTGATCTTTGGAAGCGGGAGAATCCTCTCCGCACCATCAGGCAGGGCCAGAGCGAGCGCCACGTTGTCATTTTCGACAACCGCCCAGAAAAAATCGTGTTGGCCTCGCTTGTCAACGCGGCGCGCTTCATCGAACCCTAGCCCCTGCCAAGGATATGATTCAGACATCTGCCATCTCCGCATCTTCATCGAGGTCTTCATCACCGAACAATTCGCGCAGCATGGTCGTATTCATGACATATTCCACCTTTTCATCGGGCCGCGATGAGACGGGGAAACTGATCCCGAAAGCGACGACAGGTTTCTTTGGGAGAAGATGCTGATACCTCTCTCGGTTCTCGGTCTTTTCAGGAAGTCTGACTGAAAGCAGGAAAAGCACGAGAAGCGGCTTATTTCTCACTCGCCGGTAGATATAGTCAGGAAAATTTGTCTTCCCGGTTTTCTTTATATTATGAAACTCCAAGAATTCGGCTTCAGCGCGAGAGGCGTCTTCTTGAGCAACACCAATTTTCTCAACACCTCTAGAGGCAACTCGGGCACGCCGCCCACTTATCGACAATATGCCATCCTCGATATTTTCGAGCCCGATGCTACGTCGCGCAGGCCCAATTGGCCAACCAAGGATATCGCTGACCTCTTCTTTTTCCCTGACGCTGACTAAGAAGACATCCCATTTTTCCAGTTCATCATGGGCTCGCTGATCAATATATCTGAGCAGTGGCTCGATAGTTGTTCCGACACTTTCTCTAGCATTCCGGAACCGCATCAGAAAGCTACCCACAAGAGAAACATCAACATTTCTCAGCAGATAGCCGCCCTTCTCGGGTTTGATATTACTTGGTTCATACCCGTTTTCACGGAGGGCAGTAACGAATTCCCTAGCCGCACTCCGATTGCCCTCCAAAACATCAGGAGCATTCGTCAGCTTGTGGGTCTCGACATAACCATTCGACAGACCGATTTTCACATGTTTCTCGCCCGAACCGAGTTTGTTTCGCGCGGTAACCAAGAGTGACGAAGGGTGGCTACGCACGGCCAGCCCAAACTGCAGGGGCGTCGCCCTATCCCTCTGCATACGCCTGAGCTCTTCGTGGAGCTCCTCGGTGGCTTCGGCGATATGGGCATACCAGCCGATTGCCTGAGGCGGCATCCAGATCCGGCACAAATCCTCGTAATTCCCCCGGTAGCCAAACCAGCGCCCCATCTGCATAAGGGTGTCATACATCATAGAATTGCGGAGGAAGTAGGAGACGGTCAGCCCTTCAAGAGTGAGGCCTCGCGATAGAGAAAACCCCCCAACTGCAATTACGGTCAAACCTCGCTCACCCGCCACCGAGTAGTCTAAGTCATTGACCCGACTGTTCACCTCCACGACCTTCGCACCTCCAATCGAACTGAGCAACTGCGCCTGGATTTCGTCCCAGTTCGACCACGCTTCATGGAACTCGGTGGCCCATACATCGCGTAGTGCAGCAATCTCTGGATCTAGAAGGCCCCGCTGACCCAAAGACGCGTTGATGCGGATAGAATCCCGGATCGTATCAAGCGCATCCTTAAGCCTGTTGCGGATCAGACCCTGCATCCGCGTGAAACGACTGGCATTCACCAACATCGAGGCGTGCTGATCGCGCTGTCCACGCAAATCACGGATGGTCCTCGCGACAAGGAATGCCCGGAGCGCCTCGATCATGCTGGGAGGAAGCGACACGAGATCGTCGTCTTTTTTGTGCCGGATCGGCAATACATCTTCGTTGTCGATTATGTTGCGTAGATAATATGGCTCTTCCTCGTCCGGCATGCCATCGAGGAAAACCTTGCGCGGACCGAAATAATTGTCCGGGGCATCGAGGCCGATGATGAAATCCCGAGGAAAAAGATCTTCCATTTCCATCGCTTCATCTTTTTCTGGATCGATGAAGATATTTGCGAACGGGGTTGCGGTGTAACCCACGTAACAACTTCGGCGGAAAAGGCCAAGTAGCTCCCGGATCTGACTGTTGATCCGGGAGACCTCGTTACTCCCATATTTCACATTGATCGAAGCATTGTCAGCCTCGTCATCGATCAGCAGCATCGGCTGGTCGACCATTTCAGAAGAGTGATTCGCACTGTGCTCTCGTAGCCATTCGGTCAGGTTGCGAAGGGTATGAGTATTCTTCTTGATCACCAGCACAACGGGGACCGCGTAAGAGGCGATCTGGCTCGTGTTCGAAGTCGCAGTGGCCTTGTTGAAGTCTCGGATCGTGTTGGTGAGGCTAACCGGCGTAAACCTGTCATCAAACTCAGCAACTCCAATCAGCTTGGGCCTTTCACTGGTGCCCACTTGGGCTAGTCGGCCGGTATCGCGACCGATGAAGCCTTCGTCAATCCGGCCTTGCGTCTGGTTGCGCAGATTGTTGTGCAGGCCGGCAATCACGATGATCAATCGGTATCCAACGTCGGCGGCCTTGCAGGCTAGCCCGGTGTAGTTAGCTGTCTTTCCGCTCTGTACATGCCCTACGACCATGCCCTTGCGATCCCAGGCTCTTTTATCTCGTGGATTACCGAGGCGCCCGAGGATCGTGTCTGTTACTTGGTCCGTGCCGGAGATGACGTCTTGGGGAAGCTTGTTCTTTAAAAGAAGTTTCTTGTAGCGCATCCAGTAATACCAAGGGTCAGACCCGCTCTCTATTTCCGGCCGGACTGAATCGAGCCAAGGCTCAAAATCATCCGCCGCAACAACAAGGGAACCAAGTCCCATGCTGACACCGATCCGTTCCTCGATATCGCGAGCCAGTATCTCAGCGTCTTCATCGGTCACATCAGAGAAGCGCGATAGTTGCCGAAAATCTGCAATCAGCTCTCGAATTCCTTCAGGAGTGCGGGGAGCGCCACTCGCTAGCATTTGAGAAACGGTGTTATCGAGCATGTCGAGATGATTGGTCATTCCGGCTCCCCTTGTTGGAGAATTTCTGTGAGCACAGGCTCAATTCGTTCCCATTCTTCACGGAACATATCGGTCGTCTTGAGCATGGAGCGAATGCTGGATTTCGAGATTCCGCGGTCAAGCAGGTGCGGAACCATCGAGTGCAGGGCCTGTTCCAGAGCATCCGTTTCGGCAATCGATGCCTTCACTGTCTCGGCGTGACCCAGCATGTCTGCATGCAATGAGTCCACCGGGAGGCCTGCGCCGACGAGCGAAATGCAGTTCCTGAAGTCCTGCCGCAGAGAATCTGGCAGCCGTTCTTGGAACTCGACAAGGGCTGGATGGTCGAGGTTCGGCTGATAAATAATCGTCCCGTCAGTTAGCACACGGTGCCACATCGGCACTCGTGTCTCATCCGTCAGCTTCTGCCCCTTCTTTCTGTAGGTCCGCTTGGAGGTCTGGACGAAGCGTTCGACAATCTTCTTGAGCCGCTCACGAACAGCCGGTGGTAACTGAGCGGATGCCTTCTTAACGTCGATCTTCCAGTCGGAATCCATCGTATTCGGTATATCCACACGAATACGGCAAAGCTTGGTCAGCTCGGTCTGCCTTGCCAGGCCGAGCCAGCTACCGCTGATAATCAGGCGGTCTCCTCGGTAGATGTAGAATCCCTGAGACCTGAGGTGGCCTTCGGGCCCACCAAGCTCCTCCCACTCCTCACGTCGCAGCACATTGTGATGCGGAATGGTGAAACTGCGAATACGCACGACACCATGCGCGAGAGCCAAAGTTTCTTCGGGGTCTACTTGGGTTGCGGGATTTTTAGATGCAAATGGGTCTATAGGTACTAAATCACGACCATTTATCGATATTGAAAGCTTTCCCTTCCCACTGCGTTCCATGAAGCGATGAAAGACAAGGCGTAGATGCCTCTCAGCATCCGCCAGTGCACTGTTAATGTGCTGTGCTCGCTTACTAGCATCTTGCTGATATCCACCATCAACACGATCAAGCTTTTCCCATAAAACCAAAGTTCCGTTGCCAAGAAAAAGATGCGCATGAGGTATATTATTATCGTCTTCAATCAGCGAGACCTCCCATCGGTCAGTCTCAGCAACTTCATCCAAATCCCATCTCGCACCTGCCAATACACCATCGCATCGCGTAAGGATGGTCAACCTGCGACATTGCGAAAAGCTGGCACTCTTAAGACCGAGACCGAAGCGACCTAGGTCAGTTGACGCCCTATCTTCTCGGGGATTCTTGCTGCCAAGGCGTAATGCCTCAATAAGCTCCGTACGTGACATACCACAACCATCGTCTATGATGGCAATGGATGGAGCATCGCTAAGAGTATCTGCGTGGATATGGACCTTAGAAGCCCCTGCAGTTATTGAATTGTCAACTATGTCCGCGAGAGCGGTTGACAGGGTATACCCTATATCCCTCAAACTCTCTATCAACGCTGAGGCGTGAGGTGTGGCATCCGCTTTTATCAGCTTCCCTACTTCCAATTAAATAACCTGCTATGCCGAGGATATGCTGTTATGTCATCCCCAGCTTAGACCACTTCCTAAGCTGAATGAAACCAGGTATTACAGCCAGCTCAGCGACACTCCCACGTCCGCTGCTGCAGCCCCGGCTCAGCCCACACACCCAAGCCTGCTTGCCGTGACCTCTGCTCGGCTACCGAATAACGCCACTCGTCGCAGTATCGGTCGTACACTGCCCTCGCGGGCCGCGCTGATTTCTCCGATGGTGGCGGCGATCACGCTGCCGGTGCCGGGCTTGACCTAGGCAATGCCCGGTAACGGGATGGTCACGACCGCCAGCAGGACCGCACAGGCCAGCTTCCCCCCCAGCCTATGGCTCGCATCCGGTGCCGCTCGTTGCCGGAAAGCGCAACGCCACCGCGCAGGCCAGAGCCAGAGCCACTCCACGCCGGCCGGCCGGCGTCAGCATATCGACTACCGGATGCGAGGCATAGCCGGCCACTACAGCAAGCCATACGCCGTAAGGCAAAAAGGGGACACAGCACCAGAGCCAACACCACACATGCCAGCAGCGAGTGTGTCAGGGTCCGGTGGCCGAAGCGGTAATCAAGCAGCTCGGACAGCCACGGGAACAGGCGGCCAACGATGCCGTGGCGCCTGTCAAGATCCGGAAGAAGTCCCGCGGCGGCAACCAACCAGGCCTCCGATAGTGTAGGGGAGTGCCCCACTCCGAGGCTGTCCTCGATGAAAGCCGCCTGACCGGCAATCATGTGAGTCGGTGCTAGCATGGGAGTCACCCACTCAGCAAGGAGATCCAAGGATGGCGCGCTTCACACTCGAGAGGGGCCGCTGGTATGGATGGAGCATGTACCCGGGATACGGTGGCCCCTACTTCTCGCCAATTCGGGTCGTCGAGCTGCGTCCGCTTGGGACCGGCAAGAGCCTCCTGCAGCTCAGGTTCTCAAACGTCAACTACGCCGCCGGCGTGCAGCTGTTTGAGAACCCGCTGCGGATCCTCTACCGGGCTCCCGACCACATGCTGGCTGCCCTGGTGAAGGATGCCGACCAGCCACCGGAGCGCACGGCAGTAATCAGCCCGCTGACCTGGGCATGGCTGAATGCCTGCGACCCACATCACCGCTTCGACAAGCGCTTCAAGGATGCCGAGCAGGCGGCCACGCACTATTATCAGAAGGTTACTTTTTGAGATACGTAGGCTGGCTCGCATCCAGCCTGTATGCTGGGATGGGCTTACCCGGCATCAAAATGGAAAGACGGATCAGGCTGGGCCCCGGGTCAGTTGGCGGGTTTCTCCACCAAACAGCCTTCTCGACAGGGTGACGAACAGCAGCGAGACCGAAGCCGCACGACCAATCATTAAAACTATCACAAACTGCAATTTTGATTATTTTTACCTATAGAACGATATTTTCAGATCTCCCGATTCTGCTGAACCACCGATGCCTACTAAGCAAAAAATGGCGGGGGTACCTGCGGGGGTACCAAGAAATTTAAAAAATATAAATAACTGAAAAATCAACTTCTTGCCGATGCTTTTAGCGGGACGCCGCCTCCACCAAACAGTCGACGAATCAAGCACCTACGGGTGCTTTTTTCGTTTCTGGCCCTGCCGGGCGGCTGCCATCGGCCCGTCATGATGCGTGCGGCAGAATGACCTGGCCTCC
>Ga0075011_10001657_pt1 | contig 12026 bp, 6 predicted proteins | sample TARM_MetaG_T_14_FD_72354 | JGI IMG/M metagenome (GOLD analysis project Ga0075011, IMG submission 72354) | Freshwater microbial communities from Pennsylvania, USA, analyzing microbe dynamics in response to fracking - TARM_MetaG_T_14 | ecosystem: Environmental > Aquatic > Freshwater > River...
GAAGATCTCCGTCCTCTTTGCTCTAACTGTCACTCAATGGTTCATCGCCGAAAACCTATACCTTGGGATGTGGAGAAAGTTAGAGAAATGATTGAGATTAATAAAAAATTATAATTTATGTTATAGTTATGCGCGTACATGATGCTATCAAGAACTTTAATATTGGCATAGACACAATAGCAGAATTTCTTTCCTCAAAAGGTATGCCTCTTGAAGAAAGAAATGTCAATTTGCGTCTACGAGATAAGCAATACTCATTGCTTTATAATGAGTTCAACAAACCAGCGCCTACTATTATACTAAAAGAAAAGCCAGAAGTACAGGCTATAATAGACGAAATACATCAAAAGAAAGGGAAAAATACAAAAAAGAAATCTATTAAGGAAACCACAGTTTCAACAAAAACTAAGAAAGAACTTAGAAGAGAAAAAGAACTTTGTATTCTTAAAGGTCAAAAAATCAAAGTAAAGATTAATGGGCTTGTTGATGGAATATTTTACACAAAAGGTTTTGAAACATTGTTCGCTGAAGGACGTGTTTATTTGAATGATGTGTACTACAATGGATATCAATTAGCAGATTGTTGGTCTGAGTATTTCTTGAGATCAATAAGATCCAAAACTGAATTTATAGTAATAGATCCAGAGGTGAAGGCGGATGAAAGCAAAAATAGTTTTGCCCATCTTAAATATTGCGTAACGCCAGATTCTTCATGGGTTGAACAATTCAAACAGTTAAAATGTGGGAAGATTCTTAATGGGAATGTCATTGGATTTATTGATGAACTGTATATTGTTCAGTGCTCGCTCGAGAGCAAGTATTTCGTCTGGGGATATGTAAGTAAGGATGAATACTTTTCAGAATACGACGAAAACAGCGCTATTAAAGTGACTTTAAAAGCTAAAGGTTCTAATTTGTTTGCTCCAGTAAACTTTGTAGGCACTGAATCATTGGGTCTTGATAATGAGAAAACTGTAAACACGTCACATACTGTACAAAAAATGATTTCATCTTCATTAGACGAGATAGATTTTGTCGTATGGAGAGAAAGGCAAAAGGAGCAACTTGAAGCACAGCGTGATCAATTGGAAAATGCATATTTAAGTAATGTTCAGCCATGTTCTGTTGGAAAAACTCAAGATTCAGTAAATATACATAACCAAGATGTTGAATTTCAAACATGTGATGGTTCTTATAAAAAAGAAGCTGAACAAGTAATAGCTGAAGATTACACATGTGATGCCAACTTCTTTGAAGATTATAAAGCAAAAAATAAAAGAATAAGTGACTTCATATACAATGATAAGTCGGTAACATTTGATGAATATTTGCAATCCACGGGATTTATCATAGTACGTTATAAATTGCTGATTGCATTAGCTGATTTAATATGTGAGTACCACAGGGCCAACCTGATTATGGGTGACATTGATACAAGTAACTTTATAGTTAAATCAGACGAACCTTTGTTGCTGAAAATGATTGAGGATGGCTTAGTGAACTATAAAACTAATATGATTCATATGCAAGATGGTTTGCACTATTTAGCTCCAGAGGTTAAGAACCACTTATCACCGATAACACCAATGAGTGAATGTTATTCCTTTGCCTTGCTAGTTATACATCTGTTGACTGGCGAAGAGTATCAAGGGAAAGGTGAATTTGGTGCATCTCCATATTTGCCCCAAATTATGGTAGATTTTTTATGCCAATCGCTTGACACTGATCCGATGTTACGTCCTAAGTTAGGGAAGTGGTGCCTAGCTCTGAGAGAAGGATTGGATAGCCTTATTTATTGCAATCAATGTCACCAATGGTATGCCCCAAAACAAGCATACGATTGTAACCTATGCCATAATAAGGCTAAACTTGCTATCAGCCTTCAAATCGGTCTATACGGAGAAACGGAAGTGTACAATGTTGAGAAGAATTCGATGGAGCCCAAAACTCAAATCATTGGCAAAACAAAGGGTAATGTTGTCATCTCAGAATCGACTGCTAAAGTTTTGTTAGGATATGGCTTTGGAATATCAGTGAGTAAAGATTCAGCGATAGCTGTCATAACAATCACCCAATGTAATAGCAATAATGACATTACTCTCCACATAATTCCAATAGCAGGGAATCGCTTCACCTTGCTTGATGAAGATTATCATTCAAAAGGAAAATCCTTTAGTAAAGCTACAGATATTGAAATCAAAGGTGGAGACCTATATAAAACAATGTTTTTAGTAGAATCCAAAATCATTAACAATAAAATATTAAAGATATGCCACATATAAAAGAGCTATTCACACGCTTTGAGGAGACTGCTTATAGTCACACCTACAATGTTTATCCAAGTGAAAGCATTGATATTGATGAGCCAACAGTGGTTTATCTTCTTAAATATGAGGAAAAGGCTCCTCTATTTGAAGTAAATGATAAACCTATCCGTTTGCATTCAAAAGAGATAATAGATATTGAAGTAAGCGAATTGCCTAAAATAAACTATCTATATCTACTTTCACCAGATGATAAGAAAAACTATATATTATCTTGTCTCCCAATACGAGAATGCCAACCTCTTGAAAACGATTTTACCATTGCGTTCGGTGATGAGTTTGTAGAAAGGAACAAAGGAAGACGTATGAACAGATTAGAATCATACTTACATGACAATCTGGTGTTTGATGGTGGAAAGTACTCTTTTTTGTTCTTACAAGTGTATGCAAATGGACCTCAATGGCAAATTTTAGGTCCAGACGTGGTAGCGTCTGGTGTGAGAAATGTAGATAAAGATGTCATTGGCAAGACCACTAAACCTAATAAAACGTCAAAGGTAAGATTCCCAAATGACTATTATAATTTCTCTGCACTATCTGTAAGGTGCTATAAGAAAATAGTATTCAAAAATGAATCTCAAATCAAAGTTAGTCTTGAGCGACTTTCTAATCTTGATCAAAAAGGTCAATCGCTGTTGAAACTGTGGGAATCGTATGCTGAATTGGAAGTAAAAAGATCCACAGATATGGCTGAGAAACTCGGCTCAATTCATTTCAAAAAGATTCGCAGCCTCGTTGATCGACAAGTTGAAGTGGAACTTTTAGTCAATCCTGAGGATGAAAATCTTCTCGTGGAATTGGCTCGTACAGGAGCATTGTTTGAAGTGTCCATGGACGAAAATAAGCTCCTGTTCAAATTGATGAGATATACGGCAAGTAACAAAAAGGCAAGATTCGAAGATGAACTATTTAAGATGCCTGAATATGGTGTTATGAATTTATCTGCGATAGGTGATCTAGTCATTAAGAAGAGAAGAGATTATGCATTGAATAAATTGCGCGAACAAACTTCTCCTTTATTGGCTTTCCTTTGGGAGGCAATGGAAGACAAGCCTACTTTGAAAACTCGCAAAGCAGGCAGGTTGATCATTTCTGATTCAACTCGCGATTTTGTCAAGAAACAGTTTGGTGTTAAGTTAACAGATGATCAAGAGAATGCTGTTAATTATGCCCTTCAAACGCCTGATATAATGGCGATTCAAGGACCTCCTGGGACAGGAAAGACAACTGTAGTATCTGCTATTTGTCATCGTCTAGTAGAACTTGCTGAAAAAGAAAAAGGAGATAAGACAGGAAAGCCTAAACTAATTCTTGCATCTGCATTTCAAAATGATACTGTTGAACACATAGCATCAAAAATCTACACAGAAGGACTCCCAACTGTAAAATTGGGTAAGACTTCTCAAACGATTAGTGCTACTCAACAATTTATTGATAATCTTGAAAAGAGTATTGATGCAGAATTAGAAAAATTAAGTCCTGATGGAATCAAATATACTGTTTCAGAAAGACTAAAGGACATTTACAATGTGCATATTGCTGAGAATAATCTCGAAGAGACATGCAATAGAGTAACTTCATTATTAAAAGACTGTTTGTTCGATCATGAATTAGCACAACAGTGGATCCAACTGATTGAACCCAAAAATCAGCTGGATAGGAAAACTATACGTATCCTTGATAGACTCCAAAAAATAAGTGCAGACATGGAAGACTATCAAGATATTGAATATTGCCATCTAGCTTCTGCTACACTTGACAAAAATTGCAAGGATGAACTAACCCATGTAGAGAATGTAATCTTGGACGATATGAACGGCAATAAAGTCCCAGATAGAAAAACCATAGATGATTTTCTGGATGTTCGTTCTAGGCTGATTGACAAATTGGGTGGAAATGATACAGAAATGTTAACAGAAGAGCATCTTATAGATTGGCTGTTGCAGGCAATAAAGAAAGGTAAGGAGTATGATTTAAAAACCACATCTGAACGCAAGCAAGTTTATTATTGGTCGGTACTTGATGAATTGAAGGAAACTCTTAAAGGAAATACAAATTATATCGAGAATGCCATACGAAGTTATGGAGTAAGTGTAGCAGCCACCAATCAGGTTTCTGCACGCTTGGCTCTTGAGTTAGGTAATGATATGGTTCGAAATGTAATATTGGAAGAGGCAGCACGTTCTAATCCTCTTGACTTGATTATTCCTATGACTAAAGCTACAGAAAGAATAATCTTGTTGGGGGACCAAATGCAGTTGCCACATCTTTTGGAACAAGATATTGCAGATGCGGTAGTTAATACCCTTGATGAAGAGGCTTCTATAGTTGAAGAAAAACAAGAATTGTTGAAGAAATCACTTTTTGGTATCATTTTTGACAATCTAAAGGGTATTGTGCCACAACGATTTATTATGCTGACTAAACAATTTAGAATGCATCCTGCAATTGGTTCCTTCATTAGTAATACCTATTACGATGGTCAACTTGAAAACGGTGTGACAGCGAAAGATAGGGCACATAATCTTCCGGATCCATGGACAAACAAAGCTATTGCTTTCGTAGATGTAGATGGAGAATCTATGGGATATGAAGAAAGAGGTCAGAGCAAGTCTAGAAAAGCTGAAGTGACTAAGGTTATGAATATTTTGGACAAAATAATACAGTATGATAAGAATCTGTCTGTGGGTGTTATCACCTTTTATTCCAAGCAAGTACGTGAACTAATGCGAGCTGCTGAAAAGAAAGGCTATACCCAACTTGACCGAGAAGGTAACTACATAATTAGTCCTATGTATTCAACTACGACTAATGGTAGAGAGAGATTAAGAATCGGTTCTGTTGACTCTTTTCAAGGTAAGGAATTTGACGTTGTTATTCTCAGCACTGTACGTTCAAATAATACAGAGCGTAAAGAAGGCAATGAAAGGAAGGCTTTTGGTTTCCTTTTGCTCGAAAACCGATTAAATGTCGCTTTTTCACGAGCAATCCGTCTTTTGATTACAGTAGGAGATGGTAGCATGTTCAATGATGATTTTGCCAAGAATCATGTGAAGGGACTATATGAACTATATACCCACCAAACAAAATTGCAATATGGAGTTCTCATCAAATAAAATTATATACAACCAGATAAAACCAACAGAAAAAAGTTTTCTTGTTGGTATTCCTATGTATATGTATAGGGTGCAGAGTCAGGGCTTTTCCTCTGAACTCAATTTTTTCCAAAATCTCGTTTTGAAATTCAAGAGACAACCTGATACGTCGTGCGGTGACATTTCAAATATGACAGGTTTGGATATAAAGCTGTTAGAACGTGTCGAGACAGAATTGAAAAAAAAGAATCTACTGTCTGAATATGGTTCAATCACATCTGGAGGAATTGAATTACTTGATAATAAGAGAAGCATAATCATTGAGCAGGATACTCAGAGCATCGGCTATGTTTTTCAATATCTTACGCAAACAAACTATTATCCTTATTATATTCCTTCTATCCATGAGGCGGAAGCGATAAATGAGGAAGCAACAGTCATTGCTATTGATGTTGAAAACGACAGCTCTACAGAAAAATTATATCATCTAAACCTAAAAAATCGTCAGATTGAGGGTAATGCTCCATCTGATGTAGAGATAAGCCACCTAATAGAAAATACAAAACACAATAAGGATGATGTAGATGAAGGTGATTCTTTGGAAGGATTATCAAATTTGCTCTCTATTAGATTTGTGCCTAATAGTAAACCAATTCCTGTATTGGTCTGTGCATATGTTTATCTCCCTTTAGTAAATGAAGAAGAGGGTATTTACAGCACTGAATGGAAAGTGACAAATCCATTCGCAGAAGGTGATAGCGAAGAGTTGGAAATATACTTGAAATCACTTAACATGCCAAGCCTTAAGAAAAAAATCGTAAATGAATTTAGGGAGGCGGATACGGATATCAACCGAAAGTATGCAGAAGTTGATGAACTGTTTGAATTGGAAACAAATAATGAAATAAAAGATTTGTTTGGTGCTAATTATGATTCGTTAGATGAAATTCTGAGAGAGCTTGTCAAGAATACCATAAGATGTTATGTGCGTCTGAAATATGTTGTAAGTTTCGACTACCAAGGACCACTTTATATTGAAATGCAGAAAACCATTGAAGCTATATTAGAAAAAGATTTTTCAACAAGAAGTTCTGATTACAATACTTTAAAGAGGTATTTCGATAGACGAACGTCTTTTGATAATGTGACAGAACAGTTGAATAGTTGGACAAATAGACAGTTTTATAAAAACATACGTCTTCTACAAGATGCATCTAGAGGTGCTACAGAGCGTAAATCGATGTTAGGTGAATTTGCAGCAATGATAATGACTAGACAATACAATAGTACAGCTGCAATATTCAAGGTCTTCCGCAATCATGTTCAATATATTATCATCTTACGATGCCTTAGGAATAAGAAAAGCCATGGAGGAAAAGAACGTGATGATAATTTGTCCGATGAAGATCGCAAAATTGATACACTCTACAATTCATATATTCAATTAGTAAAATCATATATAGAAATTATATAATATGGGAAAGGCAAGTAGAAAAAATGCTTCCAAGCAACAAAAGACAATAGTTAAGGAAATAACTCCTGAGCTTATTGCAAATCAAGCCTCAGATGTAGATAGAATGGAAAATACGATACTTGAGGTTAGTGATGAATCTATGTTAGAGGAAGCAGTACTGAGTGATGCTGAAAAAAGCTTCGTAGAAGATATTATAGCTTCAAACGATGCTGAAAAGTATCTCAAGCGTTTGATGGAAATTCATCGAATGCTAGTTGCAGCAAAGAAGAAATACGAAGAACTGCAAACTGAAGAAAAAGAGAAAGCTAAAGAACTTGAAGAAGAGATTTTAAAAAGAAAATCTGCTCTAGCTGGCGATGAAAAGAAAATTGAGTTAGAAAAAAAGGAAATAGCTCAGCAGAAGCAAGATATACAACGTCGAGAGGCTGCTATGAGCGACCAACTCTATACGGATGTGATTCTAAATTTGTTGGATAGCTTCAAGGAAACGGAAGAGAATGTTACAAAAGCAACAGCAGACCGAATAAAGGAACTATCAGAGCATCAACAAGAGCTTTTGAAAAAATACCTTGAACAATTAAGTGTCGAAGAGAAGTTGGCGGAACGTGAGGCTATGCTTGAAGCTGACAAGCTGTCTTTGCAAAAGGATAAGGAGCAATTTGAAAAGCATAAGACTCGTGAGAATAATAGACTTAATCTAAAGAAGTCTGAGGTACGAGATGATGTAGAAGAAGAGTACGAAGATAAGATTGAAGAACTTGAAAATGAAAACAAGCAACTTTCAATTGATAATACTCGTCTTCAAAAAGAGAATGCCAAATATAATTCTACTATTAATGAGTTGTGGACCTTAGCAGGCGATCTCTCTCCTGAAGAAATATTGACTCAATTTCGCAAGTCGCATGAAGAAGTCACTCGACTAAAGAAAGAACTGGAAAATCGTCCTTCAAATGAGGATTATCGGCAGAAAAATGAGTCTGTTCAGTTGTTGACTGCAAGAGTAGAAGAACTACAGGAACAAGTTAATGAAGAGGAATTGGCAAAGTTGCGTGAGAAGTTGTCTAATGAGAATTACTATATTCAAGAAATTAACCAGTTCAATTCCAAAATAGAAACTTTGACCGCAAATCTAGAGCACAAAGATTCACTGATTGAACAACTTCAAGGGGTGATAAGTCAGCTGAGAGGTGAGGATGGAAAACAGAAGAAGGCTTTTGAGTTTGCGTTATCTATAGATAGTTCTGAGGAATACAAAGAACTTCTACGGAATGTTAAGCAAACCAATAGCTATGGTTTGAATCAGCTGGCTCAATATCTTCAATCCTATATGTATAGCAATGAGGGTTATTCTTATGACTCAAAGACCATTCGTCTGTTTATTGCAGGGTTAAATATGTCTCCATTGACTATCCTACAAGGTATAAGTGGAACGGGTAAGACAAGTTTGCCTCGTGAGATAGCTAAAGCAATGGTTGCTGGCTCGAGTAAATATCAGGGGTTTGAATCAGGTATGCCGAATGCGCCATACCGCATCTGTGCAATACAGTCAGGATGGAGAGACAGAATGGACTTGATGGGATACTTCAATCACTTTGATAAGAAATACCAGGAGACGGATTTTTTTAGGGCGTTGTATATGGCTTCTCAACCGAAGTATAAAAACTCTCTCTTTTTGATAATCTTGGACGAGATGAATCTTTCTCATCCAGAACATTATTTTGCTGACTTTCTTTCGTTACTTGAACAAGATGAAGATGATAGATATGTTAATATTGATGCTCCTTCTGAATTTTTACCAGAATTGATCACAAAAAATGGTAGAATGAAGGTTCCTGCTAATGTTAGATTCATCGGAACGGCAAATCACGATGAAACTACACTGGGCTTTGCTCCAAAGACATGTGACCGATCAAATTTGATGGATATTAAAAGAGCTCGGAATACCAAGATTAAGCAGACAAATGAAAAGTTTATATTTACCTATGAATGGATCGAGAATCAATTCAAAAATGCGGAAGAGAAGTATAAGCAAGAAATAGAGATATTTGTTGATTTCATATCAAAACCTGAAGTCGAGGATGTTTTTGCCAAAATCGGAGTTGGCATTGGCAAACGATTGGAAAGCCAAGCGAAAAAGTTTATCTCTGCTTATATAGCATCAGAACCAGAGAGTAGAAAAAAAGGACTGGCAGAAGCTGTTGATCACCTCATTGCAACACGTTTGCTAAGAGGGGTTGAGAATAAGCTGGAGCTCAAAGCTTCAACACTAAAGGTTTTTAAAGAAGATCTTGAATTCTACTTTAATGACTGCTTCGGGGAAGAACCTTTTGATTCACAGTCGCTCTTAGACATAGCAATTGATAAACAATGATGATATATGATCGAATATATAACACGTTCGTAGAGGAGGCTAAATTGCCAAATCACATTAACTTGGGCAGGTATCTTATCACAGAAACGAATGAAGAACTGTGTGCAGATAACCTGCCAGAGTGTGATAGCTCTATAAATGATGCATTTCTTGGAGATACATTTTCAACAACTCATAAGATATTACGCCGATTGACACAAGAGATAAATGGTGTCATACCGTGTAAGAACAATTTGCCATCGCCTATCATTCGTGATGTTTGTACTGAAATAAAGTTGACTAATTTTGAAGATCATCTGTACGAACATATAAACCATATTAAGGCTGCGTTTAATAGTCCACATTCTAAACTGAATAGAATAGAAGAAAAAGTGAGCGTTTCTAAGGCAAAGCGCATAACCCCAAGAAGTTATCAACATTTGGGAGCACATACTGAGGATTGGCAGCAATATAGTATTGTGTCATTTAGACCTGAAAGAGTTTTGACTGAGGAACTGAGTCAGGATTATGACATTTATGAGAATAGACTGTTAGTGGCTTTTGTTCAGCGTACATTAGCATATTTACGAGGAAGATTAAAAGCTGTAGAGGATGCAAAAGAATTTATAAAGGAATACCGAAACAGTTTGCAGACATACCAAAAGGGTTTATCTGATAATTCTTATTGGTATGCTAAGCCTGAGCGGAATTTAAAGTTGTATGGTCGAGAATATCATGATCAAAACTATATTGCAGAAGGTGAAGATGATGAGTCTAAGTCTGATATGACTTATAGAAAATTGCATAGAATGATGAATGAGTGCGTGATTATGTTGGCTAAGAACTTGGCTCAAGAAGTAAATCAAAGAGCCTTGGAAACTATCACGTATCATGATACAAATGTACTCATAGGACACCCTCATTATAAATATCTCAAGTCTTTATGGGCTGATTTGAATACAGAGATACAAGAGTTTTCTGTAGAACGTATTCATGTAGAACACCAAGATACTATTAAGGGACTTGCTTCGTATGCAAATGCCATCATTAAATATATTGTTGCTGAATATTTTCATTATACTATTTATGATAGTTCAGAGAACGGTTGGACTGCTAAGTATCGAGAGAATACTTATCTGGTATTTCCAATGATTTCAGCAACTTCTACCAAAGGTGTACTTGAATTGAAGGTGGGGACTTATTTACTTAGGATTGTTACTATTATAGGCGAATTAAGGGATACAACATTGCCATCTAACTGTGTTGTATTGAAATATAACTTAAGACGCTATGAGAGCATTAAGTCCAACATACCAAATCAAATTATTGATGTCAACTTGAAAGATGTTAATTCTGTAGAGAGACTTTCTATGTTTATCAGATCTGTGATAATCGGTTTACATATAAAAGCAATAATGACTAATACAACAGAGCCTCAATCGCTTGATTTTCTGCATCCAGATGTGCCTGTCAAAATGTATGATGGAAATAAAAACTATCTGATGATGAATGATGATTTTGTCTTAAACATATCAGAAAATGATCATTCAGCAATATTTAGTAATGCAAACCCTCGCTTAAAACATCTAAAATTTAATGACTGGGGTATGGATAGTATCCGTATTAGTAATTACCTATTATACTAAATTGCATACAATGAAATTACAGCAATTATGCAGGTAGGTTGCATTGTTATAGACCAACTTTGCGTTAAAATAAAAAATTAAAAAATATGCCAACAAATAAAAACGCTCAGATACGCTATCAAGCACTAGATAAATGCTTGGGGAATTGGGCTCGACGTTATTACATAGAGGATTTAATTGAGGCCTGCAACGAAGCCCTTTATATCTATAATGGAGATTCAGGAAAAGAACTTGGCGTTAAAAAACGTCAGGTTCAGGAGGATTTAAAATTTATTGAAAGCGAAGAAGGTTATCGTATGACTATTGAAGCCATTCAAGATGGCCATAAGAAGTACTATAGATACAGTAAACGAAATGCATCAATTAAAGAACAGCCTATCAATCAAGAGGAAATAAATCTCATTCATGACGCATTGACGCTATTAAAACGTTTTGAAGGAGTGCCTCAGTTTGATTGGTTGGAAGAAGTACAAAATCACCTCTACTCTACCAGTAAATTGGGTGATAATGGCAAGACTGTAGTTAGCTTTCAAAACAATCCTTATTTGAAAGGGATGAACAATTTCTACAAGCCTCTTTTTGATGCCATTGTGAATAAACGAGTGATTGATCTAAAATATCAACCGTTTGGCAAAGATGAACGAACAATCACCGTGAGTCCATACCATTTGAAACAATATAATAACCGCTGGTTCTTGATAGCCAAACGAAATGATCTGGATGAATTCTTCTCAAATTATGCCATAGATCGCATCGTATCTGTTGAAGAAACTTCCAAGCCATACGAACCATTAGACGAGGACTTTGATTTTGACGATTATTATAGCGATGTGGTTGGTGTATCTGTTTCAAATAATCCAGTAGAAACCGTTGTTCTTCATGTAAATGAGAAAGCTTTGGGATACATTATGACCAAGCCTTTGCATGAATCTCAATCTTCACAGCTCGTTCAGGTGGACGATAAATATTGGGAGATAACCCTCAAAGTGAAAGATAACTATGAGTTGCGTTCTCTTCTACGTTCATTTGGCGACCAAATTGAGGTTGTGAAGCCGGAACATTTAAGAAATGAAATGAAAGGTCTCGCACAAAGAATGATAGAAATTTATGGGAATGAATAATTGACAACTATTAAAG
>Ga0075011_10001658_pt1 | contig 12019 bp, 12 predicted proteins | sample TARM_MetaG_T_14_FD_72354 | JGI IMG/M metagenome (GOLD analysis project Ga0075011, IMG submission 72354) | Freshwater microbial communities from Pennsylvania, USA, analyzing microbe dynamics in response to fracking - TARM_MetaG_T_14 | ecosystem: Environmental > Aquatic > Freshwater > River...
CTTTCAAATGCCCTGCTTATGATTCTGTAGCTAAGGTCCACATCACCTGTGACCTCAACTATTATGTCAATATCCTCGTCCGAAACAATGTCCTCGGGATTCAGAGTCAGCTTGCTCAAGGGCACCTCAGTGCCACGTTCCTTGTAAAGGTCCCTTACAAGTATGCTCTTGATTTCAATTTCACTTCCAAGGAGGGCCCTAAGGTCCTCCCCTTTTTCCTGGAGGATCCTGTAAACTCCCTGTCCAACTGTTCCAAATCCAAGTAGTCCTATATTTATCATTTCACATCCTCCCAATTCTCAACAAGCAGCTTGCCTATCTGAACCGCATTTGTTGCCGCTCCCTTCCTTATGTTGTCGGCCACTATCCAGAGATTCAAGGTATTGTCCTGGCTGAAGTCCCTTCTTATCCTACCGACATACACCTCATTTTTTCCCTCTGCATCCTGGGGTATTGGATATTCACCATTCTCTGGATCATCCTTTAGGACAATCCCGGGATAGTCTCCCAGCATCTTCTTGACCACATTCAGGTCAAACTTACCTGAAAGCTGGACATTTGCCGAAACACTGTGGGCAAACCTTACAGGAACCCTTACGGCTGTTGCGGTCACCCTCATATCATCATCGTGGAGAATCTTTCTTGTCTCATCTATCATTTTCATCTCTTCCTTGGTATAGCCATTATCAAGAAATACATCTATGTGTGGCAGAACATTACCCTTTATGGGGAATGGATAGAATTCATTGACTCCCTCGTCCAGGTCCCTTAGACCCCTGGTCCCGGAACCCGATACACTCTGGTAGGTGGAATAAACAACCCTTTTAATTCCGTATGCATCCTGCAATGCCTTAAGGGGAAGCATGCACTGGATTGTTGAGCAGTTTGGGTTGGCGATTATTCCCTTGGATTTCATTATGTCCTCTGGATTAACCTCTGGGACCACCAGGGGAACCTCAGGATTCATCCTGAAGACTGAGCTGTTGTCCACCACCTGGATTCCTTTCTCTGCCGCCACAGGGGCGTACCTTTCACTTACTGCACCTCCCGCTGAAAAGAATGCAATGTCTATTTCATTGTCGAAAGCCTCATCCGATACCTTGATCACCTTGTATTCCCTGTCCTTGAACTGGATCAGGTCTCCCTCAGACCTTTCCGATGCCATGGGATACAGATTTTCGATGGGAAAATCCTCCTCCTGAAGAACCTCTAATATGGTTCTGCCAACAAGTCCCGTAGCTCCTACCACCGCAACATTGAATTTTCTCATCTAATTACCCTCCCTTTCGTTGAATGCATTGTATATTGCTCTAACAGACTTCTCAAAGTCGTCATTCTCAATCCCAATAAGAATGTTCAGCTCGCTTGAGCCCTGTGAAATCATCCTGATGTTTATATCGTCCTTGAAGAGGGCAGTGAATACCCTTGATGAAACACCCTTGGTGTTTATCATCCCCCTTCCCACAACAGCCAATAGGGCCATCTTGGAATAGGCGGCTATATTGTCAGGATTGCAGTATATCCTTATCTCTTCCATAAGCTTTGAAAGCTTTCCATTCAGTTCCTTGTCTGAAACGATCACCGATATTGAGTCTATGCTTGAGGGCATGTGCTCAATGGTAACATCATTGGCCTCAAAGACCGATACAAGCTTTCTTAAAAATCCCTTCTCCCCGGTCATTTGAGTCTTTTCCACTGAGATTACAGTGAAGTCCTTCTTTCCTGCAAGGCCTGTTATTATTCCAGGACTTGGTTCTGACCAGTTGTCATTTACAATAAGGGTTCCCGGATCCTCAGGCCTGTTTGTGTTTCTTATCTGTATGGGTATTCCCTTGCTTCTTACAGGGAATATTGCCTCCTCGTGAAGTACAGGTGCCCCCATGTAGGATAGCTCCCTCAGCTCCTTGTAGGTTACCTCCCTAATGGGAAGTGGGTCCCTTACAATCTTGGGGTCAGCCTTTAAAAAGCCTGAAACGTCAGTCCAGTTTTCATACAGCTTGGCTCCAATCCCATCTGCAAGTATGGATCCTGTAACATCCGATCCTCCCCTTGAAAAGGTGACGATGTTTCCATCACCGTCCGCCCCGTAAAATCCAGGTACTACCGTCCTTTGAACATCTGACAGTCTTTCCTTGACAAGTCTTTTGGTCTCTGCCTCATCAAAGGCTCCCCTCTTGTCAAACCTTATGACCTCTGCAGCATCAACAAAGTCCGACTCCAGATAATCCGCAAGTATCCTACCGTTGATGTATTCCCCCCTGCTGGCACAGTAGTCCCTGGAGGCTCCCTTGGATATGTCCTCCCTTACCTGATCCAGTATTTGACCAATGGGGGTCTCAAGGTCAAGGTCTTTGCATATGCCTTCGTACCTGTCCCGGATAAGCTGGAAGACCTCATCAAAATGCAGGTTGTGTGAGGAGAGCTGATGGCACATGTACAAGAGATCCGTGACCTTGTGGTCCTTTCCATGCCTCTTGCCTGGTGCTGATGGGACTATGATCCTCCTGTCAGGGTTTTCCGTGACTATTCCCTTCACCTTTCTGAACTGCTGGCTATCAGCCAGTGAGCTTCCCCCGAATTTTGCTACAACAATACCTTCCATCCGTTTCCCCTCCTTTAAATTTATTTCTAAAGCCTGATATTCAAAAAAAAGAAACACTCGTCCAAAAAAGGACGAGTGTATATGCTCGCTTCCACCTAAATTAAAAAACTCTAACAAGAGGCCGTAACGTGTGCCTACGCAACTCCCTACTGGGTTTCAGGGTTGTACTCCGAGGTGGTTTTCTGACCTGGGTATCGTGAGAAGTCTTTCAGCCGGTGAACCTCTCTCTCTTTTGACCCTACAGGACATACTCTTCCTCATCAACGCTTTTAATCATTCTAATACCAAGAATGAAATATGTCAAGAGAGGATTTTAAATTTTCTGTAAAAACTTTATTTTGTTATTGCCCTACTTCACAGCATCCACAAATGTTTTGACAAACACTGGCAGGTCATTTGGATTTCTTGAGGTTATTAGGTTTCCGCTAACAACAACCTCCTTGTCCACCCAGTTTGCACCTGCATTTATAAGGTCATCCTTGATTGAGAAGAATGAAGTCATGTCCTTGCCCTTAAGGTCGCAGCAGGATGCCATCATCCATGGTCCGTGGCAGATTGCAGCAATTGGCTTGTTCTGGCTGCAAAACTCCTTTACAAGGTCCTTGGTGGACTCTGTCTTTCTCATATTGTCAGGTGAAAAGCCTCCGGGAATAAGGATTCCCGCATAGTCATCGGCCTTTACATCAGCAGACCCATGGGTGCTCTTCATGGCAACCCCTGATTTGCTGGTGTATGTCGTATCCTTCTGGGAACCCACAAGGTGGACCTCAAAATCCTCCTTCAGTCTGAAGTAAGGATAGATCAGCTCCTTCTCATCAAACAGGTTCTCTATCAATATTGCTACCTTTTTCATAAAACAATCCCTCCTAGTATATTCTCTATCTTATTAGATACCCAAAGGAGGGATTTTTATTCTATTAGACCATTTCAAACATGATCAGCCCAACGGTATTTATGGCCAGATTGGCCATCAGGTGTACCACCCAGGAATTGATGATATTTCCGTTTCTTTCATTCAGATAGTTAAATATCAGTCCACCAATAAAGAGCCCCGCCATTGCAAGCAGGAATATCAGAGGACTGAACCAGCTTCCTATTATTGCCACATGATAGGCTGCAAACAGAAAGGCACTGATGGAATATGCCGGAATCCTTCCAGTCCTTTGGAGAAGCCCCAGGAAAAGATAGCCCCTGAAGAAGAATTCCTCAAGAAGTGAATTCATGAAGGAAATATAGAGGGCAACCAATATGAAATTATCCCGATTGACTCCAAGGTCCTCCGCTAGGGCAAGCCTTATTGTCTCCAGATCAATGTAGGGTCTTAGGATAAAATAGGCTGCCAATATTCCTGCATAGACTCCAAGGCCAAGGACAAGTGTTCTTGACATAGCCCTACTTCCCGTGGGTCTTAACAGGTCCTTGAAGCCTTTTATCCCAACCCAGCCTGCACTGATGATGGGCACCAGGAAAAAGAGTACAAGCTTGATTGCAGACTTCACCCCGTAGCCTGGATTTATGAATCCATCCACCAGGGACATCAGAATCACCGAGAAAATGGAAATCAACACTATTTTTTTCATTACAGCGGGTACCTTCCAGCAGATGTAATCACCGGTTTACCATCCTTGTCCAAGAGAACCGTAAGACCTCCTGCATAGCCCTCACCTACAAACAGATAGTTTACTCCCGTTTCCCTGTCCACTATAACCTTGGTGCTGGATAGGGTTCCCTCCTTGTGGACAACCTGAAACCTTTTTTCTGCCATTACCCTCACCTCCTTGTTTTCTCCATTGTACCACAAGTGTGTTGGGTAAATAAGTCAGAACTTCATTCAGAAAATAATTGAAAAAAATAGATCTCAGGTGTATAATTAAAGGTGTTCATGCGGCTGTGGCGGAACTGGCAGACGCGCTAGATTCAGGTTCTAGTCCTAATTGCTAGGGTGGGGGTTCGAGTCCCTTCAGCCGCACCAGACTTGACAAGGCATTAAGCCTTGTCTTTTTTTCGTTTACTAGTGATATTCCCTCCGTTCTTTGCTATACTAAAGGGGAAGAGAGGGGGTAGAATCATGTTATTACATTATGTAAAGGTAAATCCGGCACAAAATACCACGGTCTTTGTACTGGACCAGATTCCAAGAAAAGACCACTCCGCAATCTCACGGAAGCTTATGAGCTATGAAAGTGTACATGCAGAGCAGGTAGGTTTCATAGAAAAAACCCTGCTTTCAGATTCCACAGAAACCCTTAGACTCCAGATGATGGGCGGGGAGTTCTGCGGTAATGCCAGCAGGTCTTTCGCAGCCTATATGGTCTACACGGGATATCCCTCAATCAAGGCCCAGGGGGAGAATTATCTGGTACCCATACAGGTATCAGGCTGGGAGAGGAACGTGGACTGTATTGTCACACCTCTTAAGGTGAGGAACAGATTCCGTTCCAGAATCCAGATGCCACTGCCCAAATCAGTAGGTGCCCAGGAGTTTGTAATCCAGGGAGAGACCATCTCAACAATCAGGGTGGACTTCTTTGGAATAACACACTTTGTGGTTGACAAGGACGCAGTGAGAAGCACACTTGAATTCTTCAATATTGTAAAATCCAAAATGGACCAGGAGGGTTATGAAGCCTTTGGTATCATGTTTTACAATTTTGAGGAAAAGTACCTTGAGCCCCTTGTTTATGTTAAGGGAACAGATACAACCTGCTGGGAAAAAAGCTGTGCATCAGGCACTGCAGCACTGGGAGTTTGTCTGTCTTATCTGGATGATGTGAGTATTTCCAGGGATGTGGCCCAGCCAGGTGGAATGCTCAATATCGGCGTAAGCTGGTCAGATGGAGGAGCTGAAGAGATTTTCCTTGACGGAGAGGTTGAAATCGTATCAGAGGGAACCGTATCACTTAATCTATAGGAGTAATCACATGGAAGAAACGATTTTAAAGAAAGCAATTTCAACAGCTGTAGAGACAGGAATGATCATGCTCCAGAACGGGGCTGAAACCTATCGGGTGGAGGAAACAATAAACAGGATGATTTCCTCAAAGACCAATTCTCCCGTGGAGGTTTTCGTAATGTCCACAGGGATAATAGTTGGAGCCCACATAAATGGAGAGCCCTATACAACGGTTTCCAGGGTGCCTTCAATCGGACTTGACCTTGAAACCATAGCAAGGGCAAATTCCTTTTCCAGGATATTTACCCAGGGAGACATGACCCAGGAGGAAACCGAGATTATCCTGAGTGAGCTCAGGTCTCCTCCTAAATTTTCAAAGCCCATTAGGTATGCCTTCAGCGGTATGGCAGGAGGCTTCTTTGTGCTGATGTTCGGAGGTAGCTTTGTTGAGTTTGTCCTGGCATATGTGGCCTCCAGCATTACGGTCTTCTCAATGGATAAACTTACAGTTAGAAGGTTGAACTTCTTTGTCAAGAATATCCTTGGGGGACTGATTTCAGCCCTCTTAAGCATATTCATGGTCTTTGTGGTGGGTGGTCTTTCAATGACCGCAGATTTTAACACGGTTATAATAGGTCCCTTGATGACACTGGTTCCTGGGGTTTCCCTTACCAATGGAATTCGAGACCTAATCTCAGGAGAGCTTATAGCAGGGACCACAAAGATGATGGAGGCACTTTTCATTGCTATAGCCCTTGCCTTTGGAGTGGGTATCGTGCTTCAGGGTATCATTGCGTTCATTTAGGAGGATTTTTATGCATATATTAACCCAGGGATTTTATTCCCTCTTGTGTGTAATCGGTTTTTCAATAATATTCAACCTGCCAAGAAGGCTTGTTCCCTTGGCATCCCTAAGCGGAATGCTGGGCTGGATTGTCTACATACTGCTTCAGCAGACTGCAACAAGCTTTATTATCCCCGCCTTTGTGGGATCCATTTTTGTGGGCCTTGTGGGAGAATTGGCTGCAATCTACAAAAAACAGCCTGCTACAATATTTATTATTCCAGGAATAATACCATTTGTACCAGGCTATGGAATCTATTACACCATGTTTCATATTATCGACAACAACTTTTCCCAGGCTCTTGTTACAGGTGGAGAATCCCTTTTCATTGCAATCTCAATAGCCTGCGGCGTAGTAATTGCAACCTCTGTTGTACGGTATATCCGCCCCTATCTGAGTCAGGGGGACGGTTCTTTTTGACTCATTCCACCAAAATGTGCCCACGGGGTAGGTCCCCCGGTCTAGAATGACAGTCTAGCCTGGGCCTCCTTAAGAAGGAGCTCTACTATAACCGCCATTATGGTTACGGGAATGGCTCCCTGGAGTATAAGGACCATGTCAAAGGTTCTCACTCCGTTGACCACAAGTACACCAAGGCCTCCCGCACCTACTGCAGCCGCAAGGGTTGCTGCACTGATATTGATAACCAGGGCTGTTCTTATTCCCCCCAGAATCACATTCATGGCAAGGGGAATTTTTATTTTTCTGTAGAGCTGGAAGGGGGTCATGCCCATTCCAATGGCAGCATCCACAACAACCTCCGGAACCTCATCTATGCCTACCACCACATTATACACTATGGGCATCAGGGCATATACCACCAGGGCAATCAGGGCTCCCTCATAGCCATATCCAAGTATTGGAACCACCAGTGCCAAAAGAGCTGGAGATGGAAATGCCTGCCCCAGGTTTACAACCTTAAGAAGGGGGACTCTGAATTCCTCACCACTTTTGGTGGTTGCAAAAATTCCAAGGCCAACACCAATCCCAACTGCTATAACACTTGAAACAATCACCATCCATATGTGTTGTCCAAAATATACAAGCAGGGGTGTTCTGGATCCGGTAGTGTTTTTTGTGCTGAAATACCTATATAGCAGGTCCTCAAATTCCCTTGAATAGATAACGATCAGAGCTAGGATTAGAATCAGGACAAGGGCTGCAGCCATGTTACCCTTAAGCCTTTTCATTAATATCCCTCCCTACCACCTGAAGTATTCTGTTGAATGATATGCTTCCGCCTCTTACGGGAATCCTGTCCTTACCTGTAAGTAGCATCAGGGAAAGTGCCTCCTTCAAGGTGGAATCCTCTTCCAGCTCTTCACCTTCACATGGCATTTCTTCCATGTAATCACCAAGGTTCTTCCTAGACAGGATTGTGAGGATCCCTTCCCCCTTAAAGAAGCTGTCCACAAAGTCATCCTCTGAATGAAGGACCACCTTTTCAGGGGTGTCAATGCTTACCACCCTTCCATGGTTCATTATGCATATCCTGTCCCCAAGGAGTATGGCCTCGTCTATATCATGGGTAACAAACACCACAGTCTTCTGGAGCCGTCTCTGGATCTGTCTGAATTCCTTTTGTAGCCTCAGCCTGTTTATGGGGTCCACCGCCCCAAAGGGCTCATCCATAAGCAGGATATCCGGATCGGATGCAAGTGCCCTTGCAACTCCCACTCTTTGAGCCTCACCGCCTGACAGCTGTGATGGTTTCTTGTACTTGTACTTATCCGGGTCCAGTCCAACCAGAAGGAGCAACTCTTGGACCCTTCCGTCAATTCGACTTTCATCCCAGCCCAAAAGCTGGGGTACAGTAGCAATATTTTTCCATACGTTCATATGTGGAAAAAGACCTATGCTTTGGATGACATAGCCTATTCCCTTCCTTAGGTCCTCCTCCACAAAGGAGTCGATCTCCTTTTCCTTTATTCTTATGGTTCCCGAGGACCTTTCTGCCATCTTGTTCATGAGCCTTAAGGTTGTTGACTTGCCACAGCCTGAAGGCCCCAAAATGACCAGAAGCTCCCCCCTGTCAACATGAAGGGACAGATTGTCTACCGCCTTGAAATCTCCATATGATTTTGTTACATTCTGCATTTCAATCATAAACAACCCTCCTTACATATTTCTCAAAAGCCTTTAGTGAATAGTCCAGAATAACTGTAAAAAATACTATGGGGATTACTCCCAGAAGGATCAGGTCCGGGGATGCCTCTGCCAATCCCAAAAATACGAAGCTTCCCATTCCTCCACCGCCCACAAGACCTGCCAAGACAGCTCCACCTATTGTCTGGATAAAAGCAATACGGATCCCTGTAAATATAACTGGAAAGGCCAGAGGCAGCTCAATCCTTTTTAGGATTTGACCTCTACTCATTCCCATTCCTTTGGCAGCCTGAACAACGTTTTTGTCTATTGAATGAAAGCCGGTCAGTGTATTTCTTCCTATTGGCAGAAGTGTGTAGAGGGTTAGAGCCACAAATGCGGGAGCCCATCCAATCCCGCTTACCCCAATTGCCCGGAAAAAGGGTAGCTGTCCAAGTCCTGAAAGAGGTACAAGTAGTATACCAAAGAGGGACAGGCTTGGTATGGTCTCAATTATGCTCAAGGGGACCATAATCCTTCCCTCCAGTCTCTTCTTGATATATGCAAGGTATCCCAGGGGTATGGCTATTAGGCCCCCTGCCAGAACGGATCCGAAGGTAAGGACTCCGTGGATGTAGAGATTGTTGTAGAATTGCCTTTGTCGGACCCCGTACTCCTTGATTATTGAAAGCCTTTCAAAGTAACCCATATAGATAAGACTTCCCATGGCAAGTAAGGCTCCGGCTCCCAGAAGGAGTTTGAGCCTTCTTCTCCAACCTGCCCTGGGAAGGTAGGTCGACAGTATTATGTACAGAAAGAGAACCTGTATATAAAAACCTGATGAAAAGCTGATTCTTGGGTTTGCACCAATTTCCTGGATGCTTCCTCCCCCAATTGGAAGAAGAACTACAAGTCCTACTGCTGTAATAATTGCAGCTATGGATATGTATTCATCCTTTCTTTTTGTTCCATACAAAGAAAGGGCCATTAACATGGCCCATCCCATAATAATCAAAGCTCCCAAGGCACCAAGATATTCAAGTGCAAGCAGTTTCTCTCCAGATACAATCCTGTTTGGCTTTGCCTCCACAAGGGGAAGCAGGAAGAAGCCTGCGGTCCCCAGGGCTGATAGTAGAATCAATACCCTGTCTTTTTTATCTGCCATAGTATCACCCACTCTAGCTATTCTTCAATCATTCCGTTCTGAAGGAGGTGGTCCTCTGCAACATCCCTAGGTGATGCACCGTCAACTATCACCAGCTTGTTCATTTCCTGAAGGTTGACCAGGTTCAAGGTGGCGAAAACCTCTTCAATGATCTCCTGGATCTCAGGATACTTTTCAAGCACCTCACCTCTTACAATAGCCGAGGGCTCATACACCGGAGGTATTGACAGGGGATCGTCTATTACCACAAGGTCCAGGTCTGCTATTGAACCGTCCGTACCATAGGCCAAGGCAACATTGACTCCATCGGTCTCGTTGGCCAATGCGCTCAAGGTTTCAGCCGTATTGCCATGTGGCAGCATAATCAGCTGGTCTGGATTGAGTTTAAACCCATAGGCTTCCTCCATTCCCAGAAGGCCTGTGTATTTCTCTGCGAAAAGCTGGCTGGTGATAAACTTCACGTAGCCGCCATTGTTCACATACTCTGCAAAATCGTTCATATCTGTGATGTCATTCTCTTGGGCAAATTCCCTCTTAACAGCAAGGGCTTCAGTGTTGTTTGCCTTGGCAGGGCTTAACCATATGAGATTGTTGTTCTCCTCATCGTAGCCCTTTATTGCCTGGTATCCCTCATCTGCATCCCGCCACAGGTCTTCCTCGAAGCCCTCCGAGTAGAACTGGCCGTTGCCGGTGTAGTCGATTCCTATGTGGAGTTCTCCTTCAAGAAGTGCATTCCTGTGGACATCTGGCGTTCCAAACTGAACCTTATCCACAATTTCGTAGCCCTTATCCTCAAGTGCAAGAAGAATCATGTTACCAAGAATTCCTCCCTCGGTGTCAACAAAGGATCCCAGGACTATTGGGTCATCCGTATTCTTTATTGCTTCGTCACTAGATGGTCCACAGGCTGAAAGCAAAAGGACCAGGGTCATTATTCCAACTATTGAAATGAGTCTTTTTCTCATTTTTCTCCTCCTCCATTTCATACTTTAACAAGCTAATCCATGGTCAATACATACCCTTTTAGTCGGTGATTAATCAAGTGAGTCGCTGGGGACGGTTCTCCTGAGTCACTCTGTTTTGAGTCAGGAGAACCGTCCCCGTTGACTCATCAGGCGGATGTATTTGAAGGAGGCTCCAATGGAACCCTTGAGGATCCTTAGGATATTTATAAGGCCATACTTTCTTATCATCTCCGTATTTCTGTTGAGGGCAAGGTTTATGTAGAGATATGTCTTCAGGAGCTCCATGTAATAGGACCTGAGTGACATTTTTGAGGGCATGATCATCACCTGCCCAAAGCTCCACATATGAAAATCCTCCACCCTGTAAAGAAGTCTGTCCCTGTATTTTTCAAACAGGGGTAGACCTGGAAATGGTGTAAGGGGGTTGATTGTTGATATCTCAGGTGAGAGCTCCCTGATGTACCTTCTGAAGGTCCTGAAGTCATCTCTGGTCCAATCGGGATGGGCCATAAAGGATGCCCAAACATCTATGCCGATTTTCTGAAGAAGCCTTGCTGCCTCCCTGTTCCCTTCAGTTGTGGACTTCTTCCGGTACTTGACCAGCTCCCCATCATCGAAGGTTTCATATCCCACCAAAAGGGCCTTGAGCCCAAGGGATGCCATCTTCCTCACCTTATCCTTGTGTCTCAGAACTCCGTGGACAGACCCATATGCTATGTAGTTCTTGTCTATTCCTTTCTCCTGGATGAAGCTTATTAGGTGGTCCACCTTACCGTCATCTGAAAAAAGGTCATTGTCTATAAACATGACCGTGGGCTCCTTGATTGAAAGAAGGTCCTCCTGCCATATTCCCTCAGGAATCATCTCCTCCCTGGCCCCCTCTATCCTCCAGCGAAGGCAAAAGTCGCAGGTTTTCCCACACCCAAGTCCAAGCTCCATGATTGCAGCTGGCCTGTAGCCAAAGTAGGAGTAGTGGCTTCTGTAGACCCTTGTGGACTCCCGGTCTGGAGGAAGGTATTCATTCCTACCCTGGGCTCCAGTATCGTAGTAGGCTAGGTCTCCGGACAGGACCCCATCCAGTGCTTCAATCCGCCCTTCTTCAATTTGACCCATCAGCTCAAGAATATTATCCCTTGTGGAAAACTTGAAGATATGGTCTATCCCTTCATCAAAAAAGCTCTCAGGGTACAGGAGGGTCTGGGTTCCTCCCACCATTGTAACCATGCTTTGGTCAAAATCCTTACAGGCCCTGGCAATTGAAATCACCCTGTCAACATCTATGCATAAGCTTGTTATTCCAACAATATGTGGCGAAAATTCCCTTAGCTCCCCTGGGAGGTCATCCTGGATCATCATGTCCAGGATCTTCACCTGGTGGTCCTTCTTAAGGACACCATATATCATTTCAAGGCCAAGAGGCTCAGAAAACATGAAGCTTCCAAGGGTTATGGCCTGCTTGATTCT
>Ga0075011_10001663_pt1 | contig 11996 bp, 9 predicted proteins | sample TARM_MetaG_T_14_FD_72354 | JGI IMG/M metagenome (GOLD analysis project Ga0075011, IMG submission 72354) | Freshwater microbial communities from Pennsylvania, USA, analyzing microbe dynamics in response to fracking - TARM_MetaG_T_14 | ecosystem: Environmental > Aquatic > Freshwater > River...
GGATGATATAGATTACCAGGTTGTATTCCTAAACCTCAAGCAGCTCTTCATAAAGAACAATCTTATGAATCAGACCAGTGCAACCAAGGATGTAAAGCCTCGGGCATCAAGCCAGAAGGACCTCATAGAGGCAAACCAGATTCCAATTATAAACAAGATGTTCAACAACATAGATTTCATGATGCGCAGGCAGACCGCTCCAATGGAGAAAAAGCAAATCCTGTCCTGGATCCAGGACTACAACATGAATCCCGATGTTATCGAGAAGGCCTTCAGCTATGGTGCCGAGATGAAGAACAAACGGAGCATCAAGTACATTGAAGGAATTATAAGGAACTGGTACGACCAGGGACTGACAAATATGGATGCGGTAATGGAACATTTCAACAAGGTTGACCAGAAGTACTTCAGGTACCAGAAGGTTATGAAATCCATAGGCCTTGAGCACAAGGGAGTCACGGATGGGGACTTGAACCTTATAAACAAGTGGTTTGACCAGTATGGCTACTCCATGGACCTTGTACTAAAGGGCTGTGAAGCTGCCAACAAGGTCCAGTATCCAACGGTCAATTACATTGACGGGGTCATCAGTGACTGGTACAGAAAGGGAATCAGGAAGGTTGAGGATATAGAGGTTCTGGACAAGCCTGAGGAAAAACCTGAAAGAAAGACCTACAAGGCCTCCGGGAAGAAGGCCACTCCTCACAAGACAAGATTCCACAACTTCGAGCAACGTAGCGCAAAATACTCACCTGAGGATCTTGAGAAGATGGCCAAGAGAAAGCGTGAAGCCCACAGAATGAAGGGAAGCGGTGATTCAGATGAATAACCCTGTATTGAAGGAGATACAGCTCATATACGAGAAAAGAAGGGACAAGGCAGAAAAGGATTTGAGAATGAGACAGCAGGAGGTCTACAAAAAGCTTCCAAGGGTGAGGGAGTTGGATGATGAAATCAGGAACACAGGTCTCAAAATGGCCAAAAAGGTACTCCTGAAGCCTGAAGACTCGGAAAAGGCAGCCAGGGAGGCAAGGGAGAAGATAGAATCCCTTAAGATGGAGAAGGCCTTCGTCCTTACGGAGGGAAACATATCCGCAGATTATCTGGAGCCAAGGTACACCTGCAACATCTGCAAGGACACGGGTTATGTGAATGACTCAAAAAGGTGCAACTGCATGAAGCAGCTGCTTATAAACAGGTCCTACAAGATGTCAAACCTTGATAATATCCTCCACAAGGAGAATTTCCAGAAATTCAACATAGAACTTTTCAGTCAGGAGCCCTTTGATGGTGAGGACCTCACCCCAAGGGAGAACATGCTGGACATACTTAGCTATGCGGAAGGCTTTATTGCCAATTTTGAGGAGAACAACGGTGAAAACCTGCTCTTCTACGGGACGACGGGCCTGGGCAAGACCTTCCTTTGCAGCTGCATCGCAAAGGCTCTGCTGGACAAGAACAAGATAGTCATCTACCAGACTGCCTTCACCATTCTGGACATCCTTGAGAAGAGAAGGTTTGGAAAGGGGACCAGGGAGATATCAGACTATGAGTATGACCTGCTCTTCCAGGCTGACCTTCTGATAATCGATGACCTTGGAACAGAGATTTCGAACACCTTTACCAATGCGGAAATATTCAACATTGTAAACACAAGACTGCTTGCAGGTAAAAAGACCATAATATCAACAAACCTTACACCTAATGAAATATCCGAGATATATACCGACAGGGTATTCTCAAGGATATTCGATAAATTCATACCCTTGAGATTCTACGGAAAGGATCTCAGATGGGAATAATTCTAAAAGGAGTCGAAGAATGGCAAGAAAAGCAACTGGAATACAGGACTACATTGTAAAGACACTTAACGGGATGGCCCTAGGATTGTTTTCTTCACTGCTGATAGGTCTCATAATCAGACAGATCGGAGTATACGGTGATATACCATCCCTGGTGTATTTTGGGAATGTTGCCCAGAGGATGATGGGCCCGGCAATTGGAGTGGGAGTTGCCTACAGCGTCGGGGCACCACCCTTGGGTATATTTGCCTCGGCAGTGGCTGGAGCCATAGGTGCTGGAAGCGTTTCCTTTGATGGGGCCACCGCTGTAATTGCCATCGGTGAACCGGTTGGTGCCTTTGTGGCCGCTCTGGCTGGGGCGGAACTCTCAAAGCTTGTGGCAGGAAGGACCAAGTTTGACATCATACTGGTTCCAATGATCACAATCCTTGCGGGAGGTCTTGTGGGAAGCTACATATCCCCCTACATAGCGGCATTTATGAATGGAATCGGAGCAATTATCAACCAGGCAACCGAGCTCCACAGAATTCCCATGGGAATAATAGTTTCAGTGATCATGGGAATCACCCTTACCCTTCCAATAAGCTCGGCAGCCCTTGCAATATCCCTTAACCTTTCGGGACTTGCTGCTGGAGCCGCTACCGTAGGCTGTGCAGCAAACATGGTTGGATTTGCCGTGGCTTCCTACAGGGAGAACAAGATGGGAGGCCTTGTGGCTCAGGGACTTGGGACCTCCATGCTACAGATTCCCAACATAGTAAGAAACCCATTGATCTGGATACCTTCAATTGTTGCCTCGGCAATACTTGGACCTGTATCCACATACCTCCTTGAGATGAGGAGCAATTCACTTGGAGCGGGTATGGGGACAAGTGGTCTAGTGGGCCAGTTTGCAATGATTGAAACAATGGGACCAAGCGTATACGTCATTCTTATGATTTTAATGATGCACTTTGTATTCCCGGGACTTATAGCCTTTTCCGTATCTGAATGGATGAGAAAAAGAGGCTATATCAAAAGAGGGGACATGTCACTATAATTTAGGAGGAATCAGATGGAGAAACCAATTGGAGTACTGGACTCAGGTGTAGGAGGGCTGACGGTTGTAAAGTCAATCCAAAAGATCCTTCCCCACGAGGACATCATTTATTTTGGGGACAGCAAGAACGTGCCCTACGGGAATCGAGACGAGGATGAGATTTACAACCTCACCATGGCAATGCTGAAATATTTTGAGAAGAGAAACGTCAAGATGGTGGCCATAGCCTGCAACACGATATCCACCATAGCTGACAGGTTCAGGGACAAGTTCGACTTCCCCATAGTGGACATAATAAGCCCGACTGTGGACCATATAGAGAACATGGGGATAGACAAGATGGTCATACTGGGAACTGATTTCACAATCAGGACCAAGGCCTACGAAAGGCTATTGAGGGAAAGAAGAAAGGATTATGAGATATCCTCCGAGAAGAGTCCAAGACTGGCTGAACTGGTGGACAAGGGGGACTACAAGTCCAGGGAGATATATGACACCATAGGGGGACATCTTGAGAGCATATCCCAGATGGGTAATTTCTACAACATAGTTCTTGCATGTACCCACTATCCAATTGTCGAGGACATATTCCTTGAGCTGGATCCAACCCTCAACTACATAAATCCTGGCTTTCAACAGGCCAAGGCCATGAGGATGGTTCTCCACGAGCATGGAACCCTAAAGAAGGAAGGAAAGGGCAAGCTTGAGATTTTAACATCAGGATCTCCTGAAATCTACCAAATGGTCCTGAACAAGCTTGAAATGGGATCTTCTGGAGAGATAAGGACAGTGGAAATCCCACCTTATACGGATTAATGTATTGACATTGAACTCAGATATGCTATAATGGATTTTAATTAAATAGGGCAGTGAAGGGAAATAGTATGCAGGTAAGTCTTTTAGAGAGTCGGTGGCTGGTGAAAACCGACAGATGGAATTGCAGAATCCAACCCTGAGCCTAGAAAATTCGAGTGAACCGTCTATTCGGTTAACTAGGGTGGCAACGCGGGTATACTCTCGTCCCTACTTTGTATGGGGACGGGGGTTTTTTTTATTACCAATAGGAGGAGGAATATTATGTTAGATATCAAGAGAATCAGAATGGATGCACAGGAGGTAAAGGAGGCACTCGCTAAAAGACATGGAGACTATCCAATTGACAAGGTCCTTGAGCTTGATGAAAAGAGAAGGGAATTGCTAGTCCATGTTGAGGAGATGAAGGCTGAGCAGAACAAGGTGTCAAAGGAGATTCCAAAGCTTAAGAAGGAAGGCAAGGATGTGGAGCCCATATTTGCCCAGATGAAGGAGCTTTCCGAAAAGGTCAAGGAGTTCGACGGCCAGGTGAAGGATGTTGATGATGAGCTGAGGACACTGCTCCTTCAGATTCCCAACACTCCACATAACACTGTTGTTGAAGGAGAATCCGATGAGGACAATGTGGAAGTGAGAAAGGATGGAACCCCAAGGGAGTTTGACTTTGAACCAAAGGCCCACTGGGATATTGGTACTGAGCTGGACGTCCTTGATTTTGAAAGGGCATCAAAGATATCAGGGGCCAGATTCAGCGTTTTCAAGGGTGCGGGCGCAAGACTTGAAAGGGCCATAATAAGCTTTATGCTGGACCTTCATACTGGAGAGCACGGCTACACTGAAATGTCCACTCCTTTTATGGTAAACAGGGACAGCATGATTGGAACAGGCCAGCTGCCAAAGTTTGAAGAGGACATGTTCCATGTGCCAAGCAAGGATTTCTTCCTTGTACCAACTGCAGAGGTACCCCTTACAAATCTCCTGAGGGATGAGATCCTCACTGAGGACCAGCTGCCGGTATACTACACCGCCTACACTCCTTGCTTCAGACAGGAGGCGGGATCTGCAGGAAGGGATACAAGAGGGTTGATCAGGAATCACCAGTTTGACAAGGTGGAGATGGTAAAGTTTGCCCATCCTGACAAGTCATATGAAGAGCTGGAGACACTTACAAGCAACGCTGAGGAGGTTCTTAAAAGACTGGGAATACCCTACAGGGTTGTCATGCTCAGCACCGGAGACCTTGGATTCTCATCTGCAAAGACCTATGATGTTGAGGTGTGGATGCCAAGCTACAACAGATATGTTGAAATATCAAGCTGCAGTAACTTCGAGGACTTCCAGTCAAGAAGAGCCAATCTGAGATTCAGAAGAGAGGACAACGGCAAGGTTGAATACCTTCACACGTTGAACGGCTCAGGCCTTGCTGTGGGGAGGACATTTGCAGCAATACTCGAGAATTTCCAGCAGGAAGACGGATCCGTGGTCATTCCCGAAGCCCTTAGAAAATACATGGGAGGCATGGAAAAGCTTGAAAAATAGAACATTATGGTCCGAAGAGAAAATCTTCGGACTATTCCATTATTAGAGGTTTGCAAATGGCACAACCATCAAATTTGAGAACAATCAAACAAAATTTTAGTGGATTATCACTTAAAATTGAGTTATAATGTAGTTACAAGTTGTCCAAATAGTCAGAAACGGGCAACTGGGAAGGTAGAAAAACAAAAAGGGGGATGAATATGAACAAAAAGACATTATCATTATGGTTGGTATTTATACTGACCCTATCACTTATGGTAGGTTGCTCACCAGCAGCTGAGGAACCAGCCGGAGAAGAGCCTGGAGACGCTCCAGCAGAAGAGGTATTCCTATCTGTAGCAACTGGAGGAACAGGCGGTACTTATTACCCACTTGGAGGAGCAATTGCCAAGATATTCAACGAGAATATCGAGGGAGTAACTGCAAATGCTCAGTCAACTGGTGCATCAGCTGAGAACGTTAACCTTGTAGCTCAAGGTGAAGCGGAACTGGCATTTGTACAGAACGACGTAACATACTACGCATGGACAGGAACAGAGACATTTGACGGCCAAGAGCCAATAACAAACATCAGAGGTATGGCAATGCTTTATCCTGAGGTTATTCAGGTTATAGCAACGGCTGACTCAGGAATTGAAACTATCGAGGACCTTGCTGGAATGAAGGTTGCAGTTGGAGCTCCTGGGTCAGGAACCGAGGTAAATGCTAGACAGATCCTTGCAGAGTACGGAATGACATATGATGACCTTGGAAAAGCTGACTACCTTTCATTCAACGAAGCTGCTGACCAGCTTAAGAACAAGCAGGTTGACGCTGCATTTGTAACAGGCGCACTTCCAACATCAGCTGTAACTGAAGTTACTCAAACTGCTGATATCGTTGTAGTTGCAATGGACGGAGCAAAAATTGCCACATTGGCGGAGAAATATCCATTCTACACTGAAGTATCAATCCCTGGAGATACCTACAATGGTATGACTGGTGATGTTACATCAGCGGCGGTAATGGCAATGCTTATAGTACCTGAAGACCTGAGCGAGGACTTGGTATACAACATGACCAAGAGCATATTCGAGCAAAGACAGGTAATAATTGATACACATGCAAGAGGAAATGACATCAAACTTGAAACTGCATTGGCAGGTATGCCAATAGACCTACATGCAGGAGCTCAGAAGTATTACGATGAGCAAGGCATCGAGTAGTAAGGAGTTAAATGGAAAAGGTACTGATAGTATCAGTACCTTTCCCTTATTAAAGAGGATTTTGGCTGTGGTCGTGGCTCTACTGGCGATTGGCGCGATGCTTTATCCAATAGAGGTCCTAAAGGCCTCTGATTCAAGAAGTGGAAAGTATCTGAGTTCATGGTGGCCCAGGGAGGACAAGTCCTTCACAATCAAATACATACATTCCGTTGAACGGACTCCCGTATGGGAGATGTACACCATCGAAGAGGGAGAGATTGTACTTAAGGAAACCGTTTTTCAGTCTTACGGCGCTGGACTTCCAGCCACAAGTCCCTATGACTTTGATATAGTTGAGGATGGTTTCAGACTGTACAACATTGACCAAAAAATGACAAACCTCGTTTACAGAACAGGAGCAGTAAGGGCAAATCACGAACTGACGGTGGGGGGAAGAACATACCTTTTTGTTGAATTCTCAGAACCTACCGAGGGAGTAAAATTTGAAACCCAAAGGACTCCAATCATAGTTTATTTGGCAAAGGAGGGGTTTAAATGAATGAAGATAAAAAATTAGACAAAGAAAATCTTGAAGAAGACAAACTTGTTGAGGACAATGACACCAGTGATTCAGCAGATGATGATGTCCTTGAAGAGCAGACTGTAATAGCTGATACATCCGGTGGAACAGCATTGGATGAGGAAGCCCTTGACGTGGATCTCTTAATGGAATCCTACGACAAGGAAGCATCAAAGCTTAGAAAGATGAAGGGTACACTTTCAAAGGTTGTTATGATTATAGCAATAGCCATGTCATCCTTCCACCTTTACACGGCAGGCTTTGGAACCTTGCTATCTTACAGACAAAGATCGCTACATATTATTTTTGCATTTATAATTGGATTATTCCTTTATCCCGCAAGAAAGAAGTCAAGCAGGGAAAAACCTGCAATATTTGACTTCCTTTTGATGGGTGTTGCAATAGTGGTATTTGGATACATATTCCTATTCCCTGAGCAGATGGCTCTTAAGGGTGGAAATGCGACCCCATTGGACTTGGTTTTTGGTATAGCTGCAATACTTCTTACCCTTGAGGTAACAAGAAGGGTGGTTGGTCCTGAGCTTCCAATTGTTGCAATAGTCTTTCTTAGCTACGCATACTTTGGACCACAGATGCCAGGAATTCTTGCCCATAGAGGATTCTCGGTCACCAGGATAGTTTCACACATGTACATGGGGCTTGAGGGTATCATGGGTATACCTACAGGTGTATCGGCGACCTTCGTATTCCTGTTCATACTTTTCGGTTCCTTCCTGGACAAGACGGGCGTTGGAAAGTTCTTTATTGACATGGCATTTGGAATGACCGGACACCTAAAGAGTGGTCCTGCAATGACGGCTGTAGTGGCCAGTGGATTTATGGGATCAATTTCAGGTAGTTCAGTAGCAAACACTGTAACAACCGGTGCATTTACAATACCTTTGATGAAAAAGACAGGATACAAGCCCTACTTTGCCGGTGCAGTTGAGGCAGCGGCATCCACAGGAGGGCAGATTATGCCTCCGGTAATGGGAGCTGCAGCGTTTATAATGGCAGAGTTTACAGGAATATCCTATCTTCAGATAATAATTGCAGCGGCAATACCCGCAGTATTGTACTACTTCGCAGTTGGTACAATGGTCCATCTTGAGGCTTCAAAGCTTGGACTTGTTGGAATACCAAGGGACAAGCTTCCAAAGGTTAGCAAGCTACTTTTAAGTAGAGGCTTCCTTCTGATTCCACTTGTGAGTGTTGTTTACTTCCTGATTGCAGGTAACACACCTACACTTGCAGCCTTCAAGGCCATAATAATCAGTATGGTTGTTGCAATAATTGCAGCAGTAATAAGAAAAGACGGATCCTTTACATTCAAGGACTTTCTTGGGGCACTTGAGGCTGGAGCAAAGGGTTCGGTTGGGGTTGCCTGTGCCTGTGCTACTGCAGGTATGATAGTTGGAGTTGTAACACTTACAGGACTTGGATTGAGGATAGCTGAAATCATTGTAACCGTGGCACAGGGAAACCTCTTGCTGACATTGTTCTTCACAATGGTAGCTTCAATAATACTTGGAATGGGTTTACCAACAACAGCAAAGTACATCGTGCTTGCAACCATGGCAGTGCCAGCGCTACTGAAGCTGGAAGTGAACCTTTTGGCAGCCCACCTTTTCATTCTTTACTTTGGTGTGGTTGCAGATATCACCCCACCGGTTGCCTTGGCAGCATACGCCGGTGCGGGGATAGCGGGATCAAACTCAATGAAGACCGGCTTCCAGGCCTTGAAGATAGCCCTGGCCGCCTTTATTGTACCCTATATCTTCGCAATGAACCCAGAGCTTATAATGGTTGAGGATATTGTGGGAACAACAGTTGTATTTATGCCATTCATTCAGGCATTACCTGTAATACTGTCGGCAGTAATCGGAATACTCTGCCTGGCAGCGGCCGTTGAGGCCTACCTGATAAGAAGAACCAACATAATAGAAAGGGTTCTACTGGCAGCTGCAGCATTGATGCTTCTAAATCCAGGATATCTATCCGACGCATTTGGACTGGCAGTACTTGTAGGAACATATCTTATCCAAAGAATGCAGAACAAGAAAGAGAACGTGGCATAGGAATCAATTGACCGGATTGTGTGATCTGCACAATCCGGTCTTAAAAATTGTCCAATATGTTTGACAAAGGCAAAAAATAGTTGTAAAATATCTTTGTGACTTGCACCCGTAGCTCAGAAGGATAGAGCGGTGCCCTCCTAAGGCATGAGCAGGGGTTCGATTCCTCTCGGGTGCACCATTTTTTTAAAGGTGATCTAAAATGGATGAAAAATACATGAAAATTGCATTGGAAATTGCCAAAACCAGCACCTACGAAGTACCAGTGGGTGCTGTTGTTGTATATAATGGCAAGGTTATAGGAAAGGGCTACAACAGAAGGGAGACGGAAAAGGATCCAACAGCCCACGCTGAGATAATGGCAATACAGGAAGCCAGCAATTATCTTGGAGGCTGGAGGCTTGTGGACTGTACCCTCTATGTCACCCTGGAGCCCTGTGCCATGTGCGCAGGAGCCATTGTAAACGCCAGGATAACAAGGCTAGTAATCGGAGCCATGGACCCTAGACATGGCTGCTGTGGATCTGTGGAGGACCTTGTTAGGCATCCAAGGCTCAATCACAGGGTGGAGTTGAAAACTGGAGTTCTGGAAAGAGAGAGTGCACAGCTGTTGAAGGATTTTTTCAGAGAGCTGAGAAAGAGAAAGTAGAGGAGGCAACCATGGAAAAGAAATGGATCAGTACTGCCTGTACCCTGGACTGCTGGGATTCATGCTCAATAAGGGCCTTTGTAGAGGACGGCCAGGTCAAAAAGCTTGTTGGTAATCCTGAGAATCCTGTGACAGGGCACTTTCTTTGCGAGAAGGGCTACAAACACATAAAGATGAGGAATGGCAGGAAAAGGCTAATAAAACCCCTTATACGGGAAGCTGGAGCCCTTAGGGAGGCAAGCTGGGAGGAAGCTCTGGACCTTGTGGCAGAAAAGCTTCTTAAGTTAAGGAAGGATTATCCCACATCAGCCCTACTATACATAAGTGAATTTGGAAATTCAGGAGTGGTAAAAAAGGCAGACCAGAGGTTTTTCAATGCCTTTGGTGGTGTGACCATGCCCACTGGCAGCCTGTGTGCAGGTGCAGGAGTTGAGGCCCAAAGGTATGATTTTGGAAAGTGTCTTGCCCATGAGCCAACAGACTATCTCAACAGTAGGATGATAATAGTCTGGGGAAGGAACCCTGTAACCACTGGACCCCATATGGTTCCATTCATCAAGAAGGCACAGGAAAATGGAGCAAGGCTTGTTACAATCGATCCCCTTCCATCCGAGACAGCTGCAATGTCAGATCTTCACCTGGCACCAAAGCCCGGATCGGATGGTCTTCTGGCAATGTATATGATCAAGGTTCTGATTGAAAATAATCTTGTGGACATGGATTACATAGAGAAAAATACCATTGGCTTCCATTACCTAAAAGAGGCTGTGATGGAGCTTGACAAGAACCAGGTTTCCGAAGTAACGGGAATTCCATATGGAGATATTGAAGACCTTGCCCTGGAATATGGAAGTACAAAGCCTGCGGCAATAGTCCTTGGCTTTGGCATCCAGAGGTATTCAAACGGAGGGGATACAGTCCGTGCAATTGATGCCCTTGGTGCTGTAACAGGAAACATTGGGAAATCAGGTGGAGGGGTCAGCTACAACAACAGCGTTTCCCAAGGGCTCATTGATGAGGACTTTCTGAAGGGAACGGGGCTTGCAAAAGAAAAGAGAACCTACGACAGACCGCTTCTTGGAGACTTTATCCTGACAGAGAAGAATCCTCCAGTACGGTTTATATACACAGCAAGAGCCAATCCGGTCAACCAGGGCATGGACATAGAAAAAATCCTTAAGGCCTTCAAGTCAGTGGATTTTAAGGTCACTTTGGATATGTACCTTACAGACACGGCAGCTGCCTCTGATGTGGTGCTACCAGTAAAGCATCCTCTTGAGGAGGATAATATTGTCATGCCTCCAGCAAACCACAGCTATATAAACTACTGCAATAAGGTGGTTGAGTCTCCTGAAGGAGTTCTTTCCGAGCTTGAGATCCTAAATGAGCTTGCAATGAGACTTGATTTGGGAAGTTTCCCGCTTTTATCACCGGAAAAGTGGATTGAAATAATTACTCAGCCCATGAGAGGAAAAATTGATATTGAGCTACTGAAAGAGAAACCGTTGAAAGTACCTGGACTTCTGGATATTCCATGGAGTGACAGTAGGTTTTTTACCCCTTCAGGTAAGTTTGAGTTTTATTCGGAAACAGCAAAAGATGAGGGCTTCTTTCCAACAGCTGGATACAGAGGTCTTGAGACTGAAGTCTCCAAGGAATTCCCCCTGTACCTGATTACTCCAAAGCTAAGGGGATCCCTTCATTCGCAGCATTTCGCCCTTGTTGAAGGAGACCATGTCCCAACAGTCCATATAAACAGTACCAAGGCAAATGAGTTGGGGATGGAAGAGGGTGATACGGTAAGTGTATCCACACAGATGGGATCAATTAAAGCCATCCTCAAGCTGGATGAAGATATCCTGCCTGACAGGGTTAAGATATACCAAGGTGGATGGACCAGAAAGGGTGGAGGAATAAATAGAATCATTCCTGAACGTTATTCAAGGATGGGGATGCACGCAGCCTATTATGAGCTGGTATGCAGGGTTGAAAAGGAATAGCAGGCTTCTGAAACCACTCCACTAAAGATGTTTGCAAACTAATTGAATCGGCTGTATAATATTATTTGTCAACTCCATAGGAGAAGTACCCAAGTGGCTGAAGGGTCCGCTCTCGAAAAGCGGTAGGTCGGCACAACCGGCGCGAGGGTTCAAATCCCTCCTTCTCCGCCAATATCAACACTTACAGGGTGTTGATTTTTTATGTCTTTTTTGATATGTTGACCAACTGTTGACCACGGTTGGTCAACAGGATTAAAACAAATTCATATAAATCTTATTGTTTTTGTATGAGTAGTCCAATACATTGTACAAAAA
>Ga0075011_10001665_pt1 | contig 11994 bp, 11 predicted proteins | sample TARM_MetaG_T_14_FD_72354 | JGI IMG/M metagenome (GOLD analysis project Ga0075011, IMG submission 72354) | Freshwater microbial communities from Pennsylvania, USA, analyzing microbe dynamics in response to fracking - TARM_MetaG_T_14 | ecosystem: Environmental > Aquatic > Freshwater > River...
TGGGTATCATGTTTTTACCTTGGAATCCTTACATGGCGCTTACGCAAGTTGCAGAAACTTTGCTCCGCTTTATGATATTCCAGAAGAATCAGCAACCGGAACCTCAAATGGTGCACTTGGCTGCTACCTGTATCATTATGGAAAAATCAACAAAGAACAGGCATCGAGCATTGTGTTTGAGCAAGGTTATTCAATGAAAAAACCATCTGAAATCCTGGTCGCGTTAACCGTTAAGGATAATGAAATTTGCGAAGTTAAGGTGGGTGGAAGGGCAATGAATTTAACGTTATCAGAAGTTGAGATATAGAAATATAAATAAGGGAATCTTTTTTAATCGTTTATGGCATGTAGAGACGGTTGTATTGATTGAGAATACCATTGGCAATCAAGGTATTGCCTGGGAAAGCACACAGTAAACCGCGGTATTATGATTGAACGTCGTCACAACGGGGTAGTAACAATGTATGATCAATAAAATGAGGAGGCCGAAATGGATAAAAATTTAAAGCCCCGGGTGATTGTCAGTAAATGTATCGGTTTTGATGCCTGTCGTTATAACGGGCAGACCCTTCCCGATAAGTTTGTCGAAAAACTCAAAGACTATGTGGAGTATTACCCGGTTTGTGCAGAGGTGGAAATTGGCTTGGGGGTTCCCCGGAATCCGATCCGGCTGGTGTTAGAAGAGGGCGAGACGGTTTTATATCAGCCCGCTACTGCTACCGAATACACCCAGCAGATGATTGATTTCAGTGAGTCTTATTTTGATAAGATTAAAGAAGTGGATGGTTTTATCTTAAAAGGGCGATCGCCTTCCTGTGGTACCAAGGATGTTAAGGTCTATCTGGGCAAAACCAAGGTCGCCGGTTCGGTTAAAGGACAGGGCATCTTTGCGGCCCAGGCCTTTAAACACTATCCCCATGGGGCCATTGAAGAAGAGGGGCGCTTGACAAATTTCAGAATACGGGAGCATTTTCTGACGAAATTGTATACCATGTGCAGCTTTCGTCAGGTGCAAAAAATCGGAACCATGGCGGCTTTGGTTGAATTTCAGGCCAATAATAAATATTTGCTGATGGCTTATAGTCAAAAAGAGCAAAAAGTGTTAGGGCGGATTGTGGCAAACCACGAAAAATTAGCGACGAATCTGGTGATTGGCAGTTATAAAGAGGGCTTAGCCAGAGCCTTTTTTAGGATTCCCCGGTATCGGAATTACATCAATGTGATGATGCACATCTTTGGCTATTTTTCGGACTCCCTTTCAAGCGGCGAAAAGACCTTTATTCTGGACAGTTTTGACAAATACCGTAGCGGTAAAATTCCTTTAAGTGTTCCCCTTAATGTGCTTAAAACTTATGTAATTCGCTATAATGACGGTTATCTGCTGGATCAGACCATTTGGGCGCCCTTTCCGGAAGAACTGATGGATATCACTGATTCAGGAAAAATGGAGGACCTGGTAGGCCCTTGACCAGCCGAACGATATGAAACGTCCCCGCGTCATGGAAGGACGCGTAAAAAAGGAGAAAAAAATGATGATAAGCGAAAAACAAGGTAAAACCATGAGAAGGATATTTTTAGTTAGTCTGATTTTTGCATTGATCGCCATTTTAATGCCGGCCTCTGTTTTTGGTGCTGGTTCAGATGAGGCATCAGCGCTTGGGGTGGCTTATCGTGGGCATGTAGAAGATTATGGGGACTATCCCACGGACGGAACCTGGGTGAGTGAAGCAAAAAATCTGGGGACCACCGGTGAAGGCAAACGGATTGAAGGGTTTTGGATCAAGCTGGTCGGAACTGATCAATTGCCTGCTGGTGCCAGTATTCGATACAATGTCCATGTGCAAAACCAGGGCTGGCTCTCAGACACCGGTTTAGACACCGCCATCAATTGGATTGGAGACGGCGGCTTTGCTGGATCACAGGGAAAAGGCCAACGGGTTGAAGCCATTCAAATTATCCTGGTGGGCGAAGATGGTAAGCAATTACCCGGTTATACGGTCAGTTACAGTGTTCACGGACAGGATTATGGGTGGTCCCAAGGTTGGAAAAAAGACGGCGAAGTTGCCGGGGTCACGGGTCAGTCAAAACGGTTGGAATCGATTCGCATTAAAATTGAACGTGAAGGTGCGTCGACCGGAACACCAGTTGATGAGCATGGCAAATTATCAGTGGTCGGAACACAGCTCACCGACGAAAGCGGTCTTCCTTTTCAGATAAAAGGGGTTTCAACCCATGGTCTTTCCTGGTTTCCGGAATATGTTAATGCCGATGCCTTCCAAACCATGCGCGACGATTGGGGCATTAATGCAGTTCGACTGGCCATGTATACCGAAGGCTACAATGGCTATTGTGTGGGGGATGACAATAATCGGGCGCTGCTAAAAGAACGGGTGATCAATGGCGTTAATCTGGCGACGGATTTAGGCTTATACGTAATCATCGATTGGCATATTCTCAGTGACGGAAATCCGCTAACCCATCAGGCTGAGGCGATCGCTTTTTTTGACGAGATGGCAGCGCAATTTAAAAATAATAACAACGTAATTTATGAAATCTGCAACGAACCGAATGGTGGAACTACATGGAGTCAGATCAAACAATACGCTGAAACGGTGATTCCGGTGATCAAGTCGCATAATCAGGATGCAATTGTGATTGTCGGTACGCCAACCTGGTCCCAGGATGTGGATCAGGCTGCTGGCAATCCTATTTTGGGCTATTCCAATCTGATGTACGCCCTCCATTTTTATGCAGACACCCATCGGGACAGTCTTCGCAATAAGATGAGTGCCGCTATTGACAAGGGACTCCCCATCTTTGTCAGCGAATACGGTATTTGTGATTCCTCGGGAAGTGGCCCAATCAACGAAGGTGAAGCCAATCTGTGGATGGATCGATTAAACCAGTATGGTGTTAGTCATATCGCCTGGAATTTATCTAATAAAAACGAAACCTCGGCACTGATCCGCAGCGATATCAATAAAACTGGCAGTTGGCTGGAATCTGAGCTTTCGATCTCAGGACAATGGCTGGTAAAAATGCTCGGAAAAACGCAATAAAAGCAGTTAACGGAATCAAAAAAAAGAGAGCTCACTCTCGTGAGGTCTCTCCTAAGCTTCCGGTTATTCAGATGTGATTATTTTACCACGTTGCCAACCAAAACCATAAGCTCTTCAAATAGATCTGGCTCCCAGGCGCTGCGGCCAATGAATAAGCCATCGACATTTTCAAGACGGGCATAGTCGCTGGCATTGTTTTTATTGACGCTACCGCCAAATAGAAGCGGAATCTCTTGACCGATGGTGCCGTACAGGTCAATCAGAACGGTTCTTAAGAAATTATGGATTTCTTCAACATAGGACGTTTCCGCCGGGATCCCATTGACACCAATGGCCCAGACCGGTTCATAAGCAATCCAGAAATTAGAAATAGCATTAGCGGGCATATCCTTTAAGGCGATTTTTAATTGTTTAGCCAGCATTTCCTTAGATACCCCATAGTTTTTATCTGCCAGCTGTTCGCCAATGCAAATCAGTGGGATGAAGCCGTGTTTTAATGCGGCCAGGGCTTTCTGGTTGACGGCTTCATCGGTTTCGTTGAAATATTGTCGTCGTTCACTATGACCCAGCTCAATCACATCCAAACCGATTTCTTTTAGCATCACCGGGGAAATCTCGCCCGTAAATTGGCCAAAGTCTTCTTGATGCATGTTTTGGGCGCCCAGCTTCAGGGGGCTTTTTTGGGCATCAATAGTCTCTTTAATTTTCCAGAGGTGGGTATAGGAAGGGATGATAAAAAACTCAAACTGTGGATACTTCTCAATGATTGGCATTAGATCATTGGTGTATTGAATGCTTTCAGTCAGGGTTTTGTTCATCTTCCAATTCGTTCCCAGCAAAAACTTATTCATAAGTGACCTACTTCAGATAAGTTTTTTCAAGGCTACGCATCGTTTCAACTTTTTTAGTCGATCCGCCGCCCTGAAAATCACTTTTAAGCCATGCCTCGGCTACCATTTTAGCCAGCTCGGTGCCAATTACCCGGGCCCCCATCGTTAACACGTTGGCATCGTTGCTTTTAGCCAGTCGTTCGGCTGAATAAACATCGTGGCAGGTACCGGCAAAAACTCCGGGTACCTTATTGGCCATCATGGCAACGCCAAGTCCGGTGCCGCAAAAGATAAAACCCCGGTCATATTCCTTGTTTTTAATTGTTTCGGCCAGGTTAAAGGCAATTTCCGGATAATCGCAATCGTGGGTTGCAGAATACGTCAAATCAGTGATGTCGTAACCGGCTTTCTTTAAATAATTATAAATCTCGTCTTTAAAGTCAATGGCAGCATCGTCACAGTCAACAGCAATTTTCATGGCATGATCCTCCTGGATATTTAATTTTGGATATTTATTTTTAATTGTGTAAAAATAAGTTTTTTTAAGGTATTCTGGCAATGTATACGGTATCATTATTACACAGGTTTTCGGGTTTGTAAAGTATATATTCATCCGCTCCACGAAGAAATTAAGTAAAAATAGTTTGGAGAGATGTTGCCATGAGAGATAAACACAATGAGGAGAGGTTATGGAAAAAGCGCAAAGAATTATTATCAAGAATAAAAATGGCCTTCATACTCGAGTGGCTGCCATGGTCGCCAGACAGTCTCAAAAAATCGAAAAGATCTGGGACTGTCAGTTATATCTGAGACGGGTTAATGCGATTGATGGCGTGCCATGTAATTCGGTATTGCCTTTGGTATCCCTGAAAGTAAAGAACGGTGAAATGGTTGAAGTTTATAGTCCGAGTTCGGGAAGTGAGGAGGCTGTTTTTAAACTGGGGTCTTTTTTAAGCCAGACGGCGGAGTTGGAAGTGCCGGATACGGAAGCCATTGACAGCATCCTGCAGGAGAATACCCTGGCCAGTGAGAAGATTTTTGAGAGCATTAATAATGGCCTTATCGCCATGGACAGCAACGGGATCATTAACATCTTCAACCGCGCAGCAGAAGAAATTACTGGCATCAAAGCCGCGGATATTATTGGGAAAAAGGCCGATGAATGGGTGCCAGATTTTAATTTGAACAATTTACTCGCTTCAAAAAGAGAAAATCTTGGTTTAAAGCATAAAATTGGTAAAAAGTGGGTAATCACAAATAAGAGTCCTATTATTGTGGATGACGAGGTCATGGGTGGCGTTGTCGTTTTTCAGGACATCTCCCAGATTGAAGAGTTATCCTGGGAGCTTCATTCTGTTAAAGAATTAAAAGAAAAGCTCAATAATATCCTTGAAACCGTGGATGATGGGATCTGCATGATTAATCATCTTCGCGAAGTGACTTATGTCAATCATCCCTTTGTGAAGATGTTTAGAAAAGAAGGAACCCAGGTTTTATCCCGGAAAATACAGGATCTGTTTCCCAAAGAAAAATTCGGCGAGACTTTTTTTTCAGGGAAGGGCGAGCTGATTATCACCAATAAAGACAACCGCGAATTTATTATGACCGCCCGGCCAATTATTATTGAGAACAAGTTTCGTGGCAATGTGATTGTGGCCAGAGAGCTGACTGAGATTGCCAAGCTGGCTGACCGAATTGAGCTACTCTCTGAAAAAACCCGATTTCTTCAGGATGAACTGGCCAAAAAAGAAGCATTGAATTCTTCTTTTGACAATATTATTGGCAAAAGTGGGGCCTTGATTGAAAGCTTGACGGTGGCATCTAAGGCGGCTAGAACCGATGCAGCGGTACTGATTCGAGGGGAAAGCGGCACCGGCAAAGAACTGGTGGCCCGGGCTATTCACCGGGCGGGGTCTCGAAGCAAAAAGCCCTTTGTGGGGATGAATTGCGCTGCTATCCCCTCAAACTTACTGGAAAGTGAACTCTTTGGTTATGAAAAAGGAGCCTTTACCGGTGCTTACAAGGAAAAAAGAGGGAAATTTGAAATTGCCAGCGGCGGAACTATTTTTCTTGATGAAATCGGCGACATGGACAAAGCGATGCAGGCCAAACTGCTGCGGGTGCTCCAGGAACAGGAGATTGAACGTATCGGTGGGGCCCATCCGATAAAAATTGATGTGCGGGTGATTGCCGCGACCAACAGTCCATTAGAAGAGATGATGAAAGAGGGCAGTTTCCGGCGGGATCTTTATTATCGGCTAAATGTCATTACCGTGATGCTGCCGCCACTACGCCAGCGTAAAGGCGATATTCCTTTGCTGGTGGAATGCTTTACCGAAAAAATCAGTAAAAAATATGATTTGCCTAATTGTGCCATTACCAAAACGGCTTTAAGCGCTTTGGAACAGTATCATTTTCCGGGAAATGTTCGGGAATTGGAAAATATGATAGAGGGTGGAATGACCCTGTCAAATACGGATTGGATTACCCTGGATGATTTGCCGGGTTATTTATGCGATGAAATGGGTTCGGTGGCGGCACTAAAAACCATACAATCATGGGATGGGGATAATCTCCCCACATTTGCCGAGATGGAGCGGGAGTTGATTGCCAGAGCCCTGGAGAAACACGGCAGTTATCGTCAGGCTGGTTTGGCATTGGGACTGGATCATAAGACCATTTCAGCCAAAGTCCGGAAATATCAACTCGATTAGTCTTTAACGTCTTGACAGTTGGCACGAATATTGCGATCATATAAGAACAGGTAACACAGAAAAGAGTGGGAGGAAGCGAATGACAGGTGTAATTATCGTATCGCACAGTGAGAAGTTGGCCGAGGGACTAAGAGACATCGTTATGGAAATGAACGATGGCAGTGTCGAAGTAATAGCTGCCGGTGGAGCTGACGATGGTCGGATTGGTACCAATACAACAAAAATAAAAAATGCCATCGAAACCCTGGCCAAACGGGACCAGATCCTGATTTTTGTGGATTTGGGATCGGCCGTGATCTGTAGTGAAACCGCCATTGAATTATTGGAGGATGAAGAACTTGAGAAAAAGGTGCACATTGTCGATGCGCCGTTGGTTGAAGGGGTTATCGGTGGGGTGATTCAGGCCACCATTTGCAATGATCTGGAAAAAATTATTGCTACCGCCAAAGAAGGTGCAAGCCTGAAAAAGGTTCATTAACAGGTCTATTATTTGGGAAATTTTCCCCAAACGGGGAAAAAATACCCATTATATAGAAAAAGTAATTTGTAATTGGCTTTATGAGTGGATTTCACTCTGGCATGGTTCTTGCGTTAGGTAAACGTATACAAAAATAATTTCAGGAGGAAGAAATGAAACGATTAATCAATGATCCCTATGATGTAGTTGAAGAAATGTTGGAAGGCTATGTGGCTGCCCACAAAGATCATGTGGTTCTGGATCCGGCATCTGAAGCCCAGGGTCGGGTAGTTGTCAGCAAAACAGCGAAACAAAAAGACAAGGTTGGGGTGATCATCGGCGGCGGATCTGGACATGAACCCTTATTCCTGGGATATGTGGGAAAAGGATTTGCAGATGCGGCAGTTATAGGAAATATTAATACCTCACCATCCCCTGACCCCTGTTATGCTTCGGTAAAAGCAGTGGATACTGGCAAAGGTTGCATCTATCTTTATGGAAACTATGCCGGCGATGTGATGAATTTTGATATGGGTGCTGAGAAAGCTGACGAAGAAGACAGCATCCGAGTCGAAACCGTGCTTGTTACCGATGATGTCATTTCTTCTGAAAATATTGAAGATCGTCGGGGGATCGCTGGAGATTTCTTCGTTTTTAAAGCTGCCGGAGCAAAAGCTGAAATGGGCGGCGATTTGGATGCAGTTGTGGCAGCGGCAAAAAAATGCAACGATGTCACCCGGACCATGGGTGTGGCCATGTCCTCAGCGACGCTGCCGTCAAAAGGCGGTCCTATTTTTGAAATGGAAGATGGCGATATGGAAATCGGTATGGGTATTCATGGCGAACCAGGGGTACGACGTGGCAAAATTGAGCCTGCGGACAAGGTCATCGACCAGATCATGGCACCGATTCTTGCGGATCTTCCCTACGAAAGCGGTGATGAAGTTTATGTTCTGGTCAACAGCCTGGGTGCGACACCACTGATGGATTTACATATCTGTTTCCGTCGGGTTGCCGAGATTTTGGCAGAAAAAGGCATTACGGTTTATAAATCACTAATTGGTTCCTTTGCCTCATCGATGGATATGGCGGGTATGTCGGTGACCCTGGTAAAATTGGACGACGAAATGAAAGAGCTCCTCGATTATCCCTGTGATACCCCTTATTTTAAACAGTTTTAGTTACCAAAGAAAATAACAAAGATAGCAAAAACTAATCGGGTTGATGGGAAACCATCAGCCCTTTAATTCATTGTCAGGAGAAACGTTATGAGCGATTATATTTTAAATAAAGACTATTTTATTGAGGTGATCGATGACCTCATTGTTTTGGCGGAAGAAAAGAAGGATTATTTTTCGGAGTTAGATTCAGCCATCGGCGACGGCGACCATGGTATGAATATGAGTATCGGTTTTCGGGAAGTCAGTAAAAATTTGGACTCCTGGAAAGGCGAAGACATCAACACGCTTTTCAAAAATGTGGGGACGGCCTTGTTGGATAAGGTTGGTGGAGCATCGGGTCCGCTTTATGGTGGCTTTTTTTCAAAATTTGGCGTGCCGGCCAAGGGCAAAGAAGAAGTGAACTTTGACGAATTCATCGAAATGATGGAGGCTGGGGTTGCCATTATCGAAAAACGGGGAAAAGCAGTCGTTGGCGACAAAACCATGGTTGACACCTTGAGGCCAGCGGTAAATGCACTAAGAGTCGCGTACGTTGAAGAAAAAATGGCACCTAAAGATGCCATGAAAAAAGCCCTGGAAGTGGGTTCTGCCGGCTCCGATTCAACGATCCCGATCATTGCCAAAAAAGGTCGGGCGATGCGTTTAGGCGAACGGGCTATCGGTCATCGTGATCCAGGATCAGCCTCCAGTGCCGCTATTCTTGAGATTTTCTATAAACGGATGCCGTAACTAAAGAATTGCGATAAAGCGACAAAATGATGTCCGCACATGACAGCGAGCATGTCACACCGGGGTTTCCGGTAGTTATAGCTTGAAGGTGCGGACTTTTTTTAGGCGATATAAGGGTTGGAATAAAGTCGTCGTGACAGACGGGAGAGCATAAATTTTGGTATAAAATGATGCAAAGGACTAGCAATGCACAGTGATAAAGTGTATAATAGGCTCAGATTATATTAGGAAAAGAGGACAAAAAGGAATGAAAAAAAGAAGTATATTTGGTCTGATGCTTGTTGTTGTTCTGGTCGCTGGTTTATTCGCAGGATGCAGCAGTAACACTGCAAAAACAGAAACCAACGCCAATAATGACGATAAAACCTTTGTTGTTGGTTTGGATGATTCCTTTCCACCAATGGGTTTTAGAGATGATAAGAACGAAATTGTTGGTTTTGATGTGGATTTAGCCAAAGAAGTTGGAAAACGGATGGGAATGGAAGTAGAACTTCAACCGATTAACTGGGACACAAAAGAGCTGGAACTGGATTCCGGTAATATCGATGTGATCTGGAACGGTTTAACCATAACCGATGAACGAAAAAATGCCATGGACTTTACCGTCCCCTACCTGGAAAACGATCAGGTTATTGTGGTGAAAAAAGACTCGGCAATTAAGACCAAAGCTGATCTGGCTGGAAAAAACATCGGCGTCCAAAAAGGTTCTTCAGCCTATGATGCTTTCACTGCTGACCCAATCAGCAAGGAGGCCGCAGCCTTAAATGAATATCCTGAAAATGTATCCGCCCTCAGCGATTTGTCAATCGGCCGTGTGGATGCAGTCATTGTTGACTCGATTGTGGCCCGCTACTACATTACCTCTGAAAGTGCGGAATTTGTTATTTTAAGCGAAAGCTTATCGCCAGAACTATATGGTGTTGGGATCAAAAAAGGCAATACCGAATTATTGACCCAGATCCAGGATGCCATGGATGCGATGGTTGCCGACGGAACGGCAGCTACCATCTCAACGAAATGGTTTGGTGAAGACATCATTTACAAACCATAACTTAAGAAAACAACCAGTTTCTAGAAATCGGATAGTTTCTATCCGATTTTTTTATGACTTTTACGATTAATATCATTTCATTCCTCAGGAGATTAAAATGCCAGAATTTTTTATCTATTTATCAAATATTACCATACCGATGTTGCAGGGGATGGTGATTACCCTCAGTGTTTTTGCTGTCACCATTGTCTGTTCGATCCCACTGGGTTTTTTGTTTACCTTAATGGCACGCAGCAAGGTGAAATTGGTTAAGTCATTTGCGAAGGGTTATATTTATGTGGTCCGCGGAACCCCTTTGTTGCTACAAATCATGTTTGTTTATTTTGGTCTGCCGCTACTACCGGTGGTGGGGAAGCATCTTGTTTTTGGTCGCTTTATGGCAGCTTGTATTGCCTTTTGCATGAATTATGCGGCTTATTTTGCCGAAATATTCCGGGGTGGTTTACTGGCTATTGACAAAGGTCAGTATGAAGCGGCCAAAGTCTTAGGCCTCACAAAAATAGAAACCATGATCCGGGTGGTGATTCCCCAGATGATTCGGGTCTGTTTGCCAGCGGTTAGTAATGAAACCATAACCCTGGTAAAAGATACGGCACTGGTCACCGTTATCGGCGTGGCTGAGATTCTGCATTATGCCAAAACGGCCGTTAATCGCGACAGCGATACCTTTGCCTTTTTTGTAGCAGCGGTTTTATACCTGTTGATTAATTTTGTAATTACACTGGTATTTAAAAAGCTTGAAACCAAATATGAGTTTTAGAGGAAGCATATGGAAATTATAAAAGTCAATCAACTTAATAAAAGTTTTGGAGACAATCATGTCTTAAAAGATATCTCGTTTGAAGTGAAGAAGGGCGATGTGATGGCCATCATCGGATCATCGGGATCGGGGAAATCGACCCTGCTCCGGTGCCTGATCGATTTAGAAAAGGCTGACAGCGGTGATATCATTATGGAAGGTAAACCGTTGTTAAAGGATGGCGTTTACCCCAGCCCCCCAGAGATTCGGGCGATTATCATGAAAATGGGAATGGTTTTTCAGCATTTTAATCTGTTTCCTCATCTCACCGTTCGTCAAAATCTGGAGTTGGCGCCCAAGGTGGTCAAAAAAGAAGAAGCAGTAGCAATGAACCAGCGCTGTGAAGCTTATCTAAATAAGGTCGGCTTGCTGGAACGGATTGATGCCATGCCATCGACTTTGTCCGGGGGCGAAAAGCAACGGGTGGCCATTGCCCGGGCGCTAATGATGAATCCCGATATTTTGCTCTTTGATGAGCCCACATCAGCGCTCGATCCGGAACTGACTGGTGAGGTGCTGAGTGTTATGCAAAGCCTGGCCAATGAGCACATGACCATGGTGGTGGTAACCCACGAGATGAGCTTTGCCCGGGAAGTTGCCAACAAAGTTGTCTTTATGGACTCGGGAACGATCCTTGAAGAAGGCTCACCGGAAGACATCTTCATCCACCCTAAAGAAAAAAGAACGCAAGAATTTTTAAGTAGCGTTTTGAGAGATCAGAAAAAGAAGGTTCCTAAAAAATACCGGCTAAAAAAGTATTGCTGAGTAAAAACCGCAGGGCGAAAGAATAATTTATCAAAGATAAAGAAAGCCTTCCCAGATGATCTGGGAAGGCTTTTAAGATACAAAATAGGCTTGACAAGTTGGAAATTTTATGATAGTATTTAAAATTGCATTGGTATCTTTAAAAACAAGATTATAATGCATCCTTGACGTCAATTTTTGGGCGATCAACGAATCATTTGCGACTCGGTCATGTTAAACTGATCAAAGGGGAAACCGATTGGAGTCGGTAAATATGAAATTGATTACGGTCTAATAATAACACAAGGTGAGATGAAACACAACAGGCAAATTTGGGGTACTCCTAGGCGATACAAGTCGATATGGATAGTCCGTTGCTGAGTATTTTTGCGAGGGGTGATATTGGATGGTAATGTTGCATCCTGAAAAA
>Ga0075011_10001666_pt1 | contig 11984 bp, 11 predicted proteins | sample TARM_MetaG_T_14_FD_72354 | JGI IMG/M metagenome (GOLD analysis project Ga0075011, IMG submission 72354) | Freshwater microbial communities from Pennsylvania, USA, analyzing microbe dynamics in response to fracking - TARM_MetaG_T_14 | ecosystem: Environmental > Aquatic > Freshwater > River...
ATGATTGACTAATCAGGATATCAAGTTCGGGATAATGAAAAGTTCGGGATAATCTTTCGGCGCACGTACCCTAGCGGGCATAATTAAGGTATTGTAGTGATCTGCCATTTCCGCGTAAGTAGGGTTCAAAACAATTTCCTTTCGTGTATGCTTGGTCACGCCGGTCTTTAAATTATCTGGTACGATAATCTGAGGGGTTCCACCATAGTACTCAAAGGCATGACGATGTAAGTTGATCCACGAAGGTAAATCCATTCGAAGTGACCCTTCAACGTAGAATAGCTGGGAACAGGGCAAGGTAGCGATGAAGACATAGACCTTAATCTTCTCTCCAGTATCAGGATCAGTAAAGAATAATGTGCTGCCGGCCCAGTCGACTTCCATAATTTCACCAGGTTTACGTTTGATTCGCATAGTTGCTTTATGTTTCTTTGAATACGCATGATAGTGTTCAGCGAATGTCCGGTAAGCATACGGCACTTTTCCTACACTCTTGGCTTCTCGAACATACTCATCATGAAGCAGGGTCAATGTCACATTCGGCTTAGCCAAGTCGGTATGGACACGTTCAAAATCCATAATATGACGCCCACTGGCTTCCTGTCTTTTTTCAGGAAACAAAAAGTCCTCCAACCACTTATCCGTCATCTCCTCACTTAACGGCAATTTAACCCCCTTTCTTTCGGCAGTCTTAATCACTTCTGTTACTTTCTGGCGAGAATGCTGGACAACCTTTGCGATATTGCGCAAAGATACATGATCGCCGTGCAGCTCCAGAATCTTACGATAAGGAAACATACAAAAACTCCTCTACACTTTTGTCACGCCTAAGGCGTGCCCATCAAGTATACAGGAGTTCTCAATGATAATGGTAAATAGATCCGCAAAAGGTGGTACAACTCTCCGCAAAGGGTGGTACAAAAGACCGCAGCCCTGGTACATTTCCGATGCAATAATCAATTACTAATTTTTATAACCTTATTATTAAATAATTTGATATAATATGATCGGATATCATTAATTAACTGTTCTTCTATTTTTCTAGTATTAATAACATGTTTAATTATTGTTGATTTATTTCTATAAATATTAATTTCTTCTACACAATCGATATCTCTTTGAACTAATTCATCAATTACAACCTCAGGTGCATACAGATCTCCTAATTCATTATAATTTTCAATCATATTAATTAAGCGGTCCGAAGATAGTTTATAAATATGATTAGAATCTATAATTATTTTAATTTTTTTGTCCAATTAAATTCCTCTCTCAATCCTATATTTTTTTGTATTACTACTCATCTAATAGTTTTGTTGTAAATTCTTTCCTGAATTCATTTTTATATTTTGCGGTATCAGAGTAAAATTTCAAACCTAATAAACGAACATCATCATTCTCCGATAAGATCTCAATATCATCTCGTTCTGATAAAGAAGTCAAAAAGTCTTCTTTCCACTTATCAGTCAGCCGTAAATGATCCCCTTTGGGTTCTAAAAAGACTTGATAAGTGTAGTCTTCGTCTTGTAAATAGAGCAAGAAATCAGGCATAAACCCTCGTACACCGTCTATTTCTACTATTTTTATTTTGCGCTCATTTCTAATTAAGTAAACATCATCATACTTCTTCTTCAATTCGTCAACATAATCATTGATAAAATATATAAATGAATCTTCCAGGTTATTCACTATCGCTTTATCATATATAAACCAATCAAAGTGTCGCATAGATCGTGGTTGTTTGACTTCTGTCATGTCTGATATGTTTGCATTGACCTTATTCATCTCAACATAATAGTTATTAATAAGTTCAGAGAATGCGATCCCTTCAAAAATAGGCGTTCCGCGTTCTTTGGAATAGTTCAGGCGTATCTTTCTTTCAAGATAGTCGAAGAACTGATCAACCATCTTCAGTTTTTCTTTTGGTGATAGATCTTCCAAAGTCATTGAGACGGGCGCAGATATATTCAACGCGGCTTCACCCAAAAAGTTAGGACTATTTAAAAAGTCTTTCATGCTGGATAGAGCGGGCACATAGTTTTTGAAGTTTTCAAACCTAAAAAATGTATTACGCTGAATGGCTTTTTGCTTGTATATAGAATTTATTTTCCAGGACAAAAGATGTGTATCGAAATTAACTTTGGATTTTACAGCTCTACCAAAGTGTTGCTCAATAGCAGGTTGAAAACTAATATCATATGAATCATAAGCGTTATATTTCTCCAACGTGTCAAAGTCATCAGGCGTCGTTTCAACAAGTTTATTGATATAAATCTTACCATGTTTAAAAATTGGGTGTTTTCTAAAGCTCGGTTTTATTTTTGCTTCTAGCCGTTCGTAACTATCCTCTTTCACTTGAATGTTTGCTGCTTCAAGGGACTTATTAAGATTCTTTATATAAGTATTCGTATTAATCGTATGGTAGTGTAATGATTCTAATGCTTTCAGATCAGACCCAATCGCATCAAAACGTCGTGTATACGAACGCTCTCCTTTGTGTTCAAAAGGGAAATATCGTGCACCACGGCCAATAAGCTGTGCTTCACCATCGGTAGTTTTTTTAGTCGTTAACGCCCCCTCACTCACTCGTACAATATCAAAGAGGTTCAAAACATCCCAGCCTTCATTGAGCTTAGCGACAGCAAATATCGTTCTGATTGGATTGTTAGGCTCTTCTAAACTGTTAAGCATGAGTGCATTATCTTCAGAAAGAAAGTCTTTACTGTTTGCATTGATTGTCGTTGCGTCTGTAAAGTCCCATTTGAGATCTTGTAGGACGTGATTCATTTCTTTCGTCTTATAATAATGGAACATTTTACCCCAGATCCCTTGGTTATGCTGGTAGAGTGCATAGCCATGTTCGATCGTGTCTGTTAATTTATCCAGGGTTAGTGATTGAATCATGTTCAGCAATGTTTCGTTAGCCTTTACAGAGGTCGCAATTTTATTTGATTTAAATAAAATAACAGGCTTTATCGATACATTGTTGTCATGAGCTATATATTTCCGGTATTGACTGAGTAAAATAGCATGAAACATTTTACGCTCATCATCTTCGTCAGCGCGCAAAAGCATGACGTTTTTAGAATAGCCATCATTCATAAAGTGTTTTAAATCATATTGGTAAACAATTTTATCACGGTATTTATCAAATAGAGCATCTTTGTTTAAATCGATCGTAGCAGTGAACTCTAAGAGCCTGTTTTCTAGATTTAATGCTAATAATTTGCTTACAGTATTTTCCCAGGTTTTTTCTTCAGCTTCTTTAGTGTTTAGTTTTCGTTTATCGCGTTTAGTTAAAGCGTTGATATGATGCGCTTCATCAGCAAGTAAAACAACTTTATCTTCTTCTAAAGAATCAAAAGTGAGTGAGTTTTCCCTTGGTTCAGTTAGATCCATGTGTAACTTTTGTATAGTCGTTAATTTAAGATAAATTGTGTTTTTGTCTGGTAGTGAAGGGAAAACATCTACAATTTGAATATCAATACTTTCACCATCAATCGTAATCCCTTCCTTAGTGAAAAGGTATTTTGAAGAAGAGACGTTAGTTAAATTGTCAAAAGTCTTCCGTATGATCGCATCTGTATTAACAAAGAAAATAAAGTTCTGGTGATTATGCTGCTTGAATAAATAAAGCATGGCTGCAGCCAACACCAAGGTTTTACCTGAACCCGTAGCCATATGAAATAGTAAATGATTAAAACTCATATCGGCATTATCAGATTCTTGTGCAAATATAAAGTGCTCCAACGCTTCTTGCTGATACGGTCTTAAATCATGACTTAAGTTATCGGTAATATAACTTGGTATTCCTGGTGGATTTTGAAAGAGGTTGAATGAATCAGCTATTTTTTTGTGTAGTAGTTCATCAGCCAATTGATTCGCCTCCTTGACCATAGAAAGAATGATTAAATTGTTTAACTTCATCAGAAATATCGTACTCAGTGTCATCGATTTCTGAATAATTTAGATATAATTGGTTCATGTCTAAAACATCGATCAGAACTTTTTTCTTTTCGTCTAGTGATAGGGCAGAAAAGTCTTCATCTTCTACAGTTACTTTATTTAGTTCAACTTTGAAGTTTAAGTAGGCAGATGACATCATTTCTTTTAATATAGATTCTAATTCTTCTTCAGAGGTGACCTCGTTTAGCTTATCGATATATTTTTGATTGAGACTATCTAATTCAGCATAAACGAAGCTTCCCCCGCCCTGCCAGTTTTCTATTTTTGAAGATTTGGTGTTTTTACCTTTAATCACACTTTGTAGTCGTGATACCACATTATCCTTAATATAATCCATCTGCTCAATTCCAATATACTGGCGATTCATTTTATGAGCTACAGCCGGTGTAGTGCCAGAACCCATAAAGTAATCCATGACTATGTCTTTCTCATTAGAAAAATATGCTATTAAATCATGTATGAGTATTTCTGGTTTTTTCCCACTACCAAAGTTAATTCCGCCTTCGTGTCGAATATTTCCAAAAGATCCAGCTAAATCTACAAATCCTTCAATTGGCTTAGTTTGTTTTGAGTCTGGATTATCTAAAATATCAACGGGTACCCCCTGATAATATTTCCCTTTTGTAGCGCCAATTCGTTTAGGACCAGTAAAAAAGCGATGATTAAATTGGTCTTTACCAATATCCCATACCTTATATAAGACCCCATACCCATCATTTTCATATCTGCCATTCAAATAATCTCTAAAAAAACGGCCAGAAGAATTCCCATCTAATATAGTGCCAGTTGCCCATACTTCTTTTAATCCGTTCTTACTACCCTCAATCTCTTGTATTTCATAATTATCTTGATTATATATCTCAACTTTTTTCCCGCCCAAGATGATAGTTGAATCAGGTTTGTCTGTGGTAATTTTGAATTTGAATTTCTCAAAAGCATAATCTGATGCTTTCAGGTTTGGATTTATTATTGCATTCTCATTTTTTTTATACATAAATAGTTGTTCGATTTCCTTATGGAATATACTGTCCTGTTTAAGAGTTTTATCAGCATAGCGTACCCGAATATACTGAGTATTCAAATACGAGTTTCTACCATATATCTTATCCATTAATACTTTCAAATATGCAGCTTCGTTATCATTTATTTGAACGCATATTATGCCGTCTTCCGAAAGTAATTCTTTTGCAATTTCAAGTCTATTTTTCATAAATGTCAGCCAGGTAGATCGGTTAAATTTATCATTATACTTAAACGAATCACTACCTGTATTATAAGGAGGATCAATATAAATAAATTTTACTTTACCATTATAACGTTCTTTCAATGTATGTAGAGCCAAGAGATTATTACCTTTCATGATCAAATTGTCATTGTCATTGAATTCGGTAATCTTATGTTCTCCATCTTCATCATACTTCTTCATGTTAGTTAACACTTTAGGAGATAACAATGTATCAATTTCTTCTTTTGCAATCACATTATGATAATAGACTTCATTTCTGCCTTCATCTTCATTAGACATACCACCTTCTAGCACACAATCTTTAAAAGGAAAATCCAGGACAATATCTGTATTATAATTTAGATATTTACCATCAGCAGTTAGACCTATTTCATTACGATATTTTGTATAACTGTTTTCCCAATAACTTTTATACCGTAACATTTCGATAAATTCTTCTACTTTAAAGATAGTCATGTCTCCAACTGAAAGAGCATAGGTTTCTTTGATTTTTTTGTTGTTTAATAAAGCAGTAATGATCTTTTCATCATAGTTTCTTAAATCTTCGATCACTTTGTTTTTTAAAAGTGTTTCTTCATCCCAATATTCAGGGAAATCAAAAAGCACCGTTTTGATATTATTTAATAGTGTTGTTTCTATTGCTGAATTCACAGAACATTCTCCTTATTGCGCTTATAAAATGTCATTAAAAAGATTATTAGTAAATATAAAAAATCTAATTTTCCCAATAGTGTATTATTACGTACTACATATTTTTATCATAGCATTTCAAATTGACTGTCGTAGATAGCTTTAAAGGCTTCATTTTGTCTAGTTGTTAGCTTCGTTTGGACATAATTATCTACCAACATATCTACTATGTCATTGTACGTAGCGCTGTTCATAGCCTCCGTCTCTTTCAGAAAAGGTTTTAAAGTATTAATTTTTAAATTTGTACTGGGACTAGTTTTTTGTGTCTTGCTAGCCTTTAACCGGGGGTCTTCTTTAGAAATAGTAGGTTGACTAATTTTTTTGTTACTTGATTTTTCTGAAATTAAGGGTTTCGGTTTTTTTTCAGGTGAATCCATTCGCCCAAAACTATTGCTACCTTTTATTTCCACTTTCTTACTTTGTAATGAGGTATTCTTTTTTTTAATTATAGGTTCAAATTTTGCCATTTTAAACAAAGCTCCTCCCTACTAGTTAGCTGTGAATGCTTCTTGATGATCATCTAGTTCTTCCAAAACATTTAAGAAAACAGCGTGTGCTTTTTTATCCCACATATCAATAGTGCCGTTCATATTGCGGTTCATTTCAATACCCTGTACATCATATACTTTCAAACGTTCTTGATACTTAACAATAGTCTGCAGGACATTATTCCCATATAATTCTTTAGCTTGATCTAGAACTTTGCTATCTACTCTTCCACCTGGTTTTAACATGCAGGGTATTATACCTAATACGTTTAAATCTGCGTCATAGGTATCTACCAGATATTGCATATAGGCTATATATGTTTGCGCTCCGTCCAGAGATAACTCTTGTGTCTGCAGGACGATAATACAGAAATCGGCAGCTAACATGGCGTTATCTGAATAATCACTAATGGTTGGTGGCACGTCTAAGTATATAGAATCATACTTATGCTTTATAGGTTCGATTAAATCTCTTAAATATGTGATCTGTTTTAATTCGTCATCGGGAAAACGTTGAATTAATAATTTACTTAAATTTCTAAAAGCTGTATTTGAAGCAATTAAATCTAAATTTTCCATTACCGGTGTAATCTCATTTTCCAAATTGCCGGTGTTAAAAGCATTTGTTATATTCTTATCTATAGATTCAATACCGCCAGTCTTCGCTAAAACTGAAGTAGCATTTCCTTGAGGATCAAGGTCTATAACTAAAGTTTTTCGATTCTTTTGATAAGCGCTTTCATAAGCCAACATAGTAACTGCTTTAGTTTTTCCAACGCCACCTTTAAAGTTCCCAATTACATAAGTACTGCCCATTATATAAAACCTCCTACGTAGTATACGCTTGTTAACTTACCGATAGTATACTATGTATTTTTTTTATAGTCAACAAACATCATTTCAGTATACTAATAAAATTGTTTAATAAGTATACCAGTATACGAGTATACCAGTATACTCGTAGATGTTACCAGTATACCAGTATACTGGTATACTTTGTTGAGGTTTTAAGCGACTACACTAACAGTTAAAGCTCTATAAAGAAATTTGCTGTCATGAAAATCAAACAGCGCGGTATACTGGTATACCGCGCTGTTTGATAATCACTCTTGAAAGTATACTGGTATACCGATTGAAAAGTATACCAGTATACTTTGGTTTAGTTTATATAAAATTCTTTATTTACAAGTGGTTCTTTATCCAGTAAAGTTCGAATAGATAGAAAAATAAATACATAAAAAGAGACGGAGATATTTGATTCACCAAAATCAAATACCTCAGAAACACATAATCCACACTTATGTGCTCCCGCTCGCCTCTAAGGTTTATAAGTGGTTGGTCGCCACTTATGACTTTTAAATTATGGACGGACTGTGATCCGTTCGAATTATATTTTAGCATAAACAGGCGCGCACTTCAATTCTAGGATGCTCAATTTTCTACTCGAAATAGAGCAAGCACTTTCCTACAGAAGAGGACACATAAACGGAGGTGTCCTCTTTTTTGTGGAAAGGAGCACATATGTCTAATGTAAACAGCCTGTATCGTTGCATATTAAAAAATGGATTACAGCGATACAAATTCAAAAACAGTGAGGACCGACCATCTGATTATCAGGAAAAACCAGGTAAAAAAGGTGTCAGCTTTGTGTTTCGAAACAAAGAACAAATGACTAAAGCGCGAGGGTTTATCGTAACGTCAGAAGAAGCCATTCAAGAGAATAAAGACACATTATCTCATTGGACCCCCAATGTCTACAGCTGGGGAGGCTACGTCGATTCAGAACGAAAACATGTTATGGGCTTCTTCGAAGAAAATTTAATACAGATCAACACCTATGTCATTGATATTGACTGTTCAAAAAAGTGTGTCAGAAGTAATGATATATTATTGGCTGGAATAGATCTGGGTGTTACTCCGACACTTATCATTGAATCTCCAAATGGTTACCAGGCGTATTTTATCTTGGAACAGCCTAGCTTCATTTCGAAGGTTAATGAGTTCAAGTCATTACGAACGAATAAGGCTATTGCACGGTCATTGAAGTTAGCCTTTTCAACCAAAATAGAAGGCGTCGATTTTGGCTGCAATCCTTTCGGTATATTTAGGTTTCCTAATGAGAAGAATATCGTTTTTTACGAGTCGGAGAATGTCTTTAACTTTAAAACGCTTATGAACTGGTCAATGAGAGTGAGTGATGATCACCAACAAGCACAACAAGAGCATTACATGGAACAGTTTAAAATCAGTGACTTCAAACAGACACAAACAAGCTGGTTTAAGAGCTTATTAAACCAAACAGATATCAGAGGCGGAAAAGGTGTTTTAGGACGAAATTCAGCCGTATTCACGGCTTCTTTGGCATGCTATTCATCTGAACTGGATCAAGATGCGTGCGTTGAACTCATGTCGGAATTCAATAATTCTTTGGAGTACCCTTTATCCGAGAGAGAACTAAGAAAAGCAATTCGTTCAGCCTATTCAGGCCGTTATAAGGGAGCTTCAGCGCAATATATTGCCTTGCTGGATGAACAATGGGGAAGTGGCGATACGCGCGCTGAGAGCGCAAATAAAGGCGTCTGGTATAAGTTTGCAAAGCCAAGAAACAAACGTCAAAAAAGTCATTACTCTGAATGGCGCAAAGATTTAATTCAATTAATCGAAAAAAAAGCAACGAAGCAGCAGGGCTTTATTCAAATGACCAGGAAGGAACTAATCAAGGCGTTGGAAATACCAGAATCTAGTTTGAAAGATTTGCTGAGACTGATAAAAGAAGATGATTATGTCACGATGAAAACTAAATCGGGACGAAACGGCTATACACGCTTATGGACGGTTAAGAGTATCGTTTTAAGTCTGCTGAACGAGAGAAAAAATGCGTATTTAAAAGATAAAGAAGCCTTAATAAGCAAAATACCGATGATTCAAGATGTCTTAGGAAAAGCAACAGATCAGGTTGTTAACAAAGAAAAATTAGAGGCACTGATATTAAAAGAAATCGTAAATACATCTTAAAAAATAAATAGGACGAACTGCCTATTACTTATTTCTAGTATACGGAGATCGTTCTTTGACTCCATGTATTTGGTTAATTTTAAATATATTACGGTGATGCTAGTTGCATTTTATACTCACTAGCATTAAAATTAAGATAGTTAGTATAAATCTAGTAGGGGAGGGTTATCGATGATCAGTGAGCGCATGACCGAAGCTTTTGAACAAAAGAATGGGGTTTTAACGTTAGAACAAGCGACGGAATTAGGTTTTTCCAAAGAGTCTGTCCGTAAAGCTTATCGGCGTGGCGATGTTATCAAAGCAGACAGAGGGATTTATTTACTTGATGACAGCTTTGAAGATGATCTGTATATTATGCAGCTGAAATATTCAAAAGGGGTCTACTCCTACGAATCGGCATGCATGCTGCATGGATTAACGACATTTTCTCCTTTCTCGTACATTATGACGTTTCCTAAAGGGTATCACTTAAAAACAAGGGAAGAGCAACATATTGAAGCGCATTTTGCCACACCTAAATTTTATTCCTTAGGAGTCATGGAGTTGCATAGCTGGTTTGGTAATCCACTCAGAGTAACGAATTTAGAGCGAACGATGATCGATATGCTGCGGTCGTCTCAAACGTTGCCTGATATTATCGAGGAAGTTGTCAGTAATTACAGTTGGTCTGAGGAAAAAGATTTAGCACGGCTAGAAGATTATGCACGCTTGTATGGTGTCGAAGAGTTGGTGAAGGAAAGAGGATTGATCGTTAGTGAATGAGGCGAAGATGAAACACCTGGTTAAAACGAAAGCGAAAGAAACGGGTCTACCTGTGCAACAACTCTATGGTTTGTTTGCAATGGAACAACTCTTAATCAAATTAAATGATTCGCCTTATAAAGAGCATCTAATTTTAAAAGGGGGGTATGTCTTATCGACCACGTTGGGGCTCGATAAACGGGCTACACGCGATTTAGATACAACCGTTAGAAATTTGTCTTTGAGCCGTGAAAAAATGGAAGAGATCGCTGAGTTCATTACGCAAACGGGTCAGGACGTGAGTCAGTTTGAACTGATCGGGATAAAAGAAACGCGAGAAGCATTTGCGTATAACGGGTTCGAATTGAAGCTGCGCTATATTAACGGGAACGCGCGCTTTCCGATTTCGATCGATTTTACGACCGGCGAAGATCTCATTGATGTGATGGAGTCGAATGAGATCCCGTCGTTATTTGATCCCAGTGTCCGTCTGAAGTTTCCTCGGTATCCGCTAGAACAAATCATTGCGGATAAATTTTATACAACCCTCGCCTATGGAAAAGAAGGGGACACCAATTCGAGAATGAAAGATCTGTATGATCTTCATGTGTTATCGAACAGTTATGATACGATTAATTATGTGAAAGTTGCGGAGGCGATAAAGAAAACAATGGATCAAAAAAACAATCCGATCGCAACGGACGAATATGACCAGATCCTTCGCTTTTTACAGTCTTCAGATCAGCAGCAAACGACTTGGAAGAACTATCAACGCCTTTACCCCTTTGCACGTGGCATTACTTTTGATGATGTCATTCAGAGTCTTTTTAGTATTGCAGACAAATTAAAAAGTCAATCAAAGAGTTAAAAAGATCTTTGTTGAGATGGATACAGGTAAGTTTACACTAATTAGAAATAGAAAGTGGGAATTAGAATGTATATCAACTATGGTTTGAAGAATGACAAGAAAGGGTGGGTTGCTGCCTGGCATGAAGACGCCACGCAAGCAGGCAACTATGTACTGACCCTTCAAACGTCTACAGGGGCAGTGATACATGCTATTGAAAAGCAATTAAGTGAGGAACAGATCGACGAGTTGATAAGAACGGTCCCGAAGGACAGTACGGGCATTTAGGAATAAACAGATACCTATCGAAAAGCTTTGTTCTATTTGTTTTCAGGAAATTTAGAGATTTACAGCAAAATCGACTCTCTTTATGATTTCAAAAGTCGGTCAATCAAGTTCGATTCTTTTGAAAAAATCGATTTTAGCAATAGTATGAAACATATGATTGAGTTGGGGTTTAACCTGTATAACGGGTATCCTTCCTCAGACCCAACAACTTTATTTAGTGGTTTGGATCACGAGAATTCAAAACTTTGTTTGGAAGCTATTCAAGTCCGCTTTGATTTAGTTTAGCTTCTATTCTCAAAAATAGCCTCTGTAATCAATCTTTAGTTTTCTTTAAGGTCTTTACACCTCAAAAGAAAAAAGTTGCTTAGGAAGGAAAATAGAGCCGTTTATGGCTGAAAGGAAGGTGTAGGAATGGAGATTGCGTTGCTGTTAGAAATAACTGATTTTCAGCAAGCGGTGGTATACAGTCCGCAAACCAAAAAAGACTATTCGGTTGAACTCACTGCCGATCAAGCAGAACTATATCAATCAATGCTAGAAAGCATAGAAAATGACGAAGATGTGTATGTTCATTTTGATAAAAAAAACATGCAGCTAACCTACCTTGACAGCGAATAACCGCCAAAGAGAGGGGAGAACAATGAACTATTCTTATCCAGAAGAGACAAACATTGAGAAAAATCAACTTGATCGTAAACTCTCA
>Ga0075011_10001670_pt1 | contig 11969 bp, 12 predicted proteins | sample TARM_MetaG_T_14_FD_72354 | JGI IMG/M metagenome (GOLD analysis project Ga0075011, IMG submission 72354) | Freshwater microbial communities from Pennsylvania, USA, analyzing microbe dynamics in response to fracking - TARM_MetaG_T_14 | ecosystem: Environmental > Aquatic > Freshwater > River...
TTTTTGTATTAAATAAAGTTTTTTTTCAATATAATTATCAATTACTGATAAATTTTCACTTATTTTTTTTGTACTTCTTTGGGTGGAACAATTGAATACATTCTTTTAAAATCAGTATATCTTAAATTTAGTTGATCATCACATAATCCATATGAAAATCGTTTTGAATAGTTTGTATAGTAACTATTTCTAAATTGATAATGAAAAAACTTTGAACACAAATCTAATTTAGGAGCTAAAACAACATATGCAGGGCTTACGATACCATCAAAATTACTCACTCCAATAGCTCCTTGCCACATTCTCATTTTATTATATACAATATCTCCTTTTTGTACATATTTATATTTTGTTTTATCACTATTTGATGTATCGTTTTTATCAATTTCTGATTGTTTGACTACTCCATTTGTAATTGTAACTGATAATAATTCTTCATTATTTCTTTTTCTTTCTATTCTTTCATTAAAAAGTGCTATATTAGGCAATATTTCCCATGTGTTTGGAATTGTTTTTATATATTCATACCAAGATACATCTTTATAATTATCATATTTCTTCATCATTTGCCCCCTCTTCTAATATCTCCCAATACCCTGTTGTCTTTCCAATCCTTCTTATTATCCCTTCAGTTTTCAATTTATCAATATGTTTCTGTACCGCCGAAGGATTTATTCCTAATTTTTCAGAAAGTCCTCCTCGACTTATTTTTGGATTTTCAATTATATATTTTAAAACCTCTGCTTGCTTTTCAGAAATCTCTGCTTGACCACTTGCTTGACCACTTACTTGACCACTTACTTGACCACTTGCTTGACCACCTTTAAGTTCTATTTGGTCGTTTTCAGTTTCTCCGTCCGATACTCTATGAAATTCCACATCTACAAAATCATTTCTTTCCTGTATAAGCGGTTCTTTTAACCCCGAATTTATGCAAAAAGATTTTATCCTTTTTATACCGCTTCCCCATTGCTCAATATATCCAAGCTCTTTAAAAACTCTTGCAATTACTTTATTTCTTATTTCAGACCTGCCGTTTAAAATATCATCTTCAAGAATATTATTGGGAAATGCACCTGGTGAAACTATATTTACAATATCATCATATACTCCAAGTTTTATATCTCTTCCCATATTTGAATAATCTCTATGTACAAAAGCATTTACAAGTGCTTCTCTTAATGCTTCAAGTGGTATTTCAGGTATATCCTGCCTTTGAAGTCCTTTTATTTCTGCCCTAATATTTATATGATTCAATATGAAATTTTCAGCATTTTTAAGCTGTGAAAAAACATCGCCCTCATACTCTTTTTTATCAAGAAATATATCCATAGTTTTACCCTTAAATCTCGAACATTTAATTTTTACATTTTCATAATAACCAAGTAATATAAGCAATGCTTTAGAAGGATAAAATTTCCCATTCTCATTTTTTATAAGTTTTAAATTTAACATTTTTTCATTATCAAGCTCTTTATTTACTCTTGAAAACTCTCTTTTCAATGCTTCTAAATCAATATTTTCAATATCACTTTCATAATCAGCCTCTTCATCAAAGCTTATATTTCGTTTTTGTCTTTCAAGTTCCAATATATTTTCATATCCTGCTTTTCTGTTTGTTGCCCCAATTCTTATATAAGTTCCGTTATTTTTACCTTCATTCTTTATATAATAAGGTAATAAATTTCCTCTGAATATTTCTATAACAAGAAGAATTTTACCTTCAATATTTGCAGTATAAATTTCAGGTATGATATTGGGATAACAATTATCAAAAATTATAGAAGCTATTTTATCCTGCAAATCAAATATATCTTCATTATCAATTCCAATAATTTCTCTTTTATCATTTACACCAATGATTAATTGACCACCACTCGTATTAGAAAAGGCTATCACTGTTTTTACAATACTGTCGTTTGAAGGAAGTTTTTCTTTAAACTCAAGGATTTTATTTTCGCCTTTTTTTATTTTTTCCAATAATATCATAATTTCACCACCTCTTATAATAGGAACACTGATTTTTATGATTTCGCTGATTTTCACAGATTTTTTTCAGTACTAATCATATAAATCGGCGTCTTTCTGCGTTCCTATTTTTTAATTCTTGTAAAATATCTTTTATTTTATCATAAAGATTACTATATAAATTTAACTCATTATTCACAATATCCCTCCATTATAAAATTCTGCGACAAGCTGTTGCAGATTCTTAATCATTTAAAAACTCCTCCAATAATCCTTCTGTTTCCTCTTGCAGTTTTTCAAGCTCTCCTGCTATCTCTTCAAGGCTTCTCGGCGGTTTATAATTGTAGAAATACCTTGTAAATGATATACTGTAACCCTTTAATGTCTTACTTTCATCAATCCAAGCGTCAGGAACATATTGTAAAACCTCTCTTTCAAAATATTCCTGTATATCTTCATTTAATGGTACATTTTCGCTGTCTCGGAGTTCGCTGTCAGCTTCATATATTATTGTTCCGTCTTTATCTATTTTGTTTATTACAGGTTCTGCCTCTTCATCTTTAAAAGTAATTGAATCATATATAATTTTTAGTTCACTTTTACCTAACTTAATATCATTTTCTTTTAAAAATTCCTCTGTTTCCTGCATAAATTTATTAAAATCATTATATTCTTCACTTCCAAAATGCGTTTGCATTTTTTCTGCTGTTTCCATTAACTGTTTTTGAGTTTCCCAAACTTTCACATCAAATAATTTATTTTTATTTTGCGGTGTAATTTTTATTTCATTCTTATCAAAATGGCTTTCAATCTCTTTTTTATACTCTTTTAATCCTGTATACACTTTTTCGCCAAATTTTTTATATACCCATTTCGCCTCATCAATAATTGCTTTATGAAATCTTAAATTTTCTATCGCTTCATCTGTTATTTTAACTTTCAACCTCAAAGGTCTATCAACTATTATTTTAAAATAACCAAAATCATCATTATTAAAAATTTTAGAAATATTTGTTTCTTCAAAATCAAGATAAATTTTTGTAATCTCTGCTATTTGTGATTTTGTAAGCTCGCAATTTTTATCTCCAAGATTTTTTCTTAATTTCTCATAAATATCTATGGCATTAATAAGCTGTATTTTCCATTTTCTTCTCTCTTCTTTTTTATTTGAAAGAATCCAAATATATGTTGGTATCCCTGTATTATAGAAAATATTTGTTGGAAGTGCAATTATACATTCCAAAAGGTCATTTTCTATAATCATTTTTCTTATTTCACTTTCCCCCTGCCCTGCATCTCCTGTAAAAAGTGCCGAACCATTATGAACAGTTGCTATTCTACTCCCAAATTCTGTATCATTTTTCATTTTTGAAATCATATTCACAAGAAATAGAAGTTGTCCATCTGAAATACTCGGCAAACCAACTTTAAATCTTGGGTCTTTTATATTTTCTTTTCCCTTTTTCCCCCTGTCATCAACAATAGCCTCTTCATCTATTTTCCAAGTTTTCCCATAAGGCGGATTTGAAAGCATAAAGTCAAATTTTTGTCCAATAAATCCATCATTTGATAATGTAGAACCATAATTAATATTTGAGGCTTTTTCTCCCTTTATCAGCATATCTCCTGTACAAATTGCCCAAGTTTCAGGATTTACCTCTTGCCCAAAGAGTGAAAATTTACATTTATTATCAGTTATTCCTAATGCAAAATCTTCTGCTTCCGTAAGCATACCGCCACTACCACAAGCAGGGTCATATATTGTAAATCTTGCTCCCTCTTTAGACTTCAATTTATCTGCAATGGGTTCAAAAATAATATGTGTCATAAGTCTTATAATTTCTCTTGGTGTAAAATGCTCTCCTGCTTCCTCATTATTCTCTTCATTGAATTTTCTTATTAATTCTTCAAATACATATCCCATTCCAAGATTTGTAAGTGCAGGCAATACTTCTCCTTTTGAATTTGTTACTTCATTAGGACTTAGATTAATTGTATTCGCTGTTAATTTTTCAATTAATGCAAAAGTTATCCCTGCCTCTTTCATTGTTTCAAGCTGATTACGGATTTTAAATTTACTTATAATATCTTGAACATTAGGACTAAATCCGTCTAAATATGTTTCAAGGTTACTGTCTATTTTATCAGGGTCAGATAATAATGAGGCAAACGGATTTTTAGAATCTCTTGAACTGTTTTTTGCCATAGTGTATGATGAAGTATTATAAAAAGGGTAGCCTGTTATTTTTTCCAGTCCCGATTTATCATTAATACCTTGTTCATCAAAAAACTTATTTGTTTCAAGTACCTTTTCCTTAGTTTCTTCCAACAATACATCTATTCTTCTTAGAACTGTAAAAGGTAAAATTATATCTCTTATTTTCCTCTTACAAATACATCTCTTAAAACATCATCTGCTATTGACCAAATATAACTTACTATTTGATTATGTACTTTGTGATTCATTATATTGCTCCCTTCTAACTTGTTGTAGATTTATTATAACATAATTTTAATTATCTTTCATCTATTCTTAATAGCCTATAAAAACTGACATAAATAATTATGCATATAGTAAAATATCGTTTTTTATTTTCCCTTCCACATAATATATCCAATTGAAAAAATACTAATTTTTTGATATAGTATTATTAAAATGGTTTTATTTATATTAAAACTAAAATTAACTTAGAAGGAGTACATAATGTTTAGTAAGCAATATTTTGTTTTAGGCTTTGCCATGTTTTCAATGTTTTTTGGTGCAGGAAATCTTATATTCCCAGCATCTTTAGGTTTAATTTCAGGTGAAAATTGGTTTTTTGCCTTAATGGGATTTTTAACAACAGGTGTTGGTTTGACTTTTTTAGGAGTGTTTGCCCTCAGCAAAACAGAAGGTTCAGCCTTTAAATTTGCCGAAAAAGTTTCACCTAAATTTAGCTTTATTTTTAACAGTATTATTATTTTGTCAATAGGTCCTTTACTTGCCTTGCCTCGAACTGGAGCAGTTACTTTTGAAATGTCAGTATTGCCTTTCGCTCCAAATTTTAATCCTTGGATTTTTGGAATTTTTTATTTTGGATTAACAGTTTTCTTAGCTATTAAACCATCAAGTATGTTGGATAAATTAGGAAAACTTCTAACTCCCATGATACTTCTAACTTTAGTCTTAATTATTGGAGTGGGAATTTTTAAGCCCTTTGGAAATATTGTTAATACAGTAAATTTGGAACAAGGAGCTTATATCAAAGGATTTTTTGAAGGCTATCAAACAATGGATGCCTTAGGCTCTATAATCATAGCTGTACTAGTAATAGATATAATCAAAGCTAGAACTAAGGAAAATGAAAGAAACAAAGCATTATTATATACTTCTATTATAGCAGGTATATTAATGGCACTTGTTTATGGTGGTCTTATGTTTCTAGGTGCTAAAAGTGGGAGCTTATATATTGGTGAAAATATAAGCAGAACTCTTCTTTTAACAAATTTAGCTGTTTTAACTCTAGGAAATATGGGACAATTAGTTTTAGCAATTTTAGTTGCCTTTGCTTGTCTGACTACTTCAGTTGGTTTAGTAGCAACAGCAGGTAATTTTTTTAGTAAGCACACAAAATTTACCTATGAAAAAATAGTTGTTGCATCTGCTATTTTTAGCTTATTTGTTGCTAACTTGGGAGTGGATCAAATAGTTAAAATTTCAATCCCCTTACTTGTTTTAATGTATCCTATTTGTATAGTATTAATAATATTAAATTCTTTTTCTAATATATTTAAAAGAAAAGGAACTTATATAGGAGCTGTAATTGGTGCAGGACTAATTAGTATTATTGAGGCTCTCAATGCTTTAGAACTTAAATTTGAATATATTAATAATTTTTATAATGCTATCCCACTTGCTAAAGCAGGATATGCCTTTGTTATTCCAGCAATTATTTTTTCTATATTTTTCACTTTTATTATAAGAGATGAAAATTAAACACCAACTTGACAAAAACCTTGAAATTTGCTAATCTATAATAGATTATAACAAATAATTTCTTTGAGATTAACAGCCCCTTTCGGCTGTTTTTTTAAACCTAAAGTAAGCAAAAGGAAGTGAATAAATGGATTTATTTAGAATCGGTAGAGTATCTGGTACACATCATTTAAAAGGAACTATTAAGGTGACTTCTAACTTTAATGATGTAGATATTCTTATTGGGAATAAAGTGATTTTAACTTTAAAAAATGAACAAAAAAAAGTTTTGACTATCTCTGAAATAAAAAAAATTAATGATAAAATTATTTTGATAGACTTTGAAGAAATAAAGGACAAAACTGAAGCAAGTTCTTTAATTGGTGCTGAAGTTCATGTAAGAAGAGACCTTTTAGGTGATATTAGTGAAGATGAATTTTATGCAGAAGACCTAGTGGGTATGGAGGTTATTAATTCTGACAATACTTCATTAGGCAAGGTAGAAGATATATTAGAAACAGGAGCACATGATGTACTAATAGTAAATGAAGGGGTAGAAGAAGTTATGATTCCTGCTGTTGAATTATATGTTTTGGAAATCAACTTTGAAACTAGAATAATCAGAGTAGATGTTCCTGAAGAACTTATAAATATGAATAAATAAGGAGGATTATTTTGAAAATTAATATATTAACCTTATTTCCAAAAATGTTTGTTGGTTTTACAGGAGAAAGTATAATAAAAAGAGCTATTGAAAATTCAATATTAGAAATTAATATTATTGATATTCGAGATTTTGCCTATGATAAGCATAGACAAGTGGATGATACCCCCTTTGGTGGTGGAGCTGGAATGCTTATGAAAGCCGAACCTATTATTAGAGCTTTGGAAAGTCTGAAAAATAAAGGGACTGTTATTTATACTAGTCCACAGGGAGAAAAATTAAATCAAGAATTATCAAAAGAGCTTTCTACATTGGAAGAAATAACTATAATAGCAGGACATTATGAAGGTATTGATGAAAGAGTAATTGAAAACTATGTAGATAGAGAAATTTCCATAGGAGATTTTGTTCTTACAGGTGGAGAATTACCTGCAATGGTTATTGCTGATTCTTTAATTAGATTATTACCAAGTGTTTTAGGTAATCAAGAAAGTTTTGAGAATGATTCTTTTTATAACGGACTTTTAGACCATCCTCATTACACTAGACCAGCAGAATTTCAAGGCTTAAAAGTTCCAGAAGTTCTTTTAAGTGGTCATCATAAAAATATTGAATTATGGAGAAAAAAAGAAAGTTTAAAGAGAACTTATTTAAGAAGACCTGATTTACTTGAAAATAAAGAGCTTAATAAGGTAGAAGCAAAATTATTAAATGAAATAAAAAAAGAAATACAAAATTTAAATTTGAAAGAGGTAAAAAATGAGAGATAAAATATATTTGGCATTAGTACACTATCCTGTTTATAATAAAAGAGCAGAAGTTGTAGCCACTTCTGTTACAAACTTTGATATACATGATATATCAAGAACTTCAAAAACTTATGATGTTGCAGGATATTATATTGTTACACCAGTAGATGCACAAAAAGAATTAACTAATAGAATTATTGGATATTGGCAAGATGGTGTTGGTGGAGAATATAATAGAGACAGAGAAGAAGCATTTTCTACAACATATATAATTGATAGTATCGCAGACACTATTAATGACATAGAAACAAAAACAGGTAAAAAACCAGTAATAATTACAACATCTGCAAAAACCTTCCCTAATTCAATTTCTTACAATAATTTATCAGAAAAAATGATTAATGATGATGAGGTATATCTTTTATTATTTGGAACAGGTTGGGGATTAACAGATGAAATTATGGATATGTCTACACATATATTAGAACCAATTAGAGGTAAAGCTAGATATAATCACTTATCTGTGCGTTCTGCAGTATCTATTATTCTAGATAGATTACTAGGAGAAAATTAGTATAATTAACAAGGGGTAGAAGTTATGGTGGAATTAGAAAAAAGTATAAAAACAGGTTTATCTTTGGGAATCACCATTCTAATTGGTAATTTGTTAAATATAGACTCTTTATTTTTTGCAGGAATTGCTGCTGTAATATGCTCTCAAGTAAAAAATATAGAAAGTATAAAAGTTGGGATTGGAAGACTCTATGGAACTTTTATAGGTGCTTCCTTTGGAATTTTATTTTATGAATTTTTTCCAGCAAATACTTTGGTTTTAGCCTTAGGTTGTACTTTAATAGTCTTTATTACTCAGAAATTTTTAAAAATGAGCCAATCAAATATTGCCTGTGTTGTTTTTCTTGCGATTATGCTTAATTTAGAAGGTAAGAAAGATGCAGATTACTACGCTCTTCATAGAATTTTTGATACCTCATTAGGAGTAATAGTTTCTATAATCGTTTCTCATATTAAAATATTTAAGCATATACATAAGTAAACTAGAAAGGTAGAGGTGAATTATTTATGCCAAAAAGAAATTCATTGAATAAAGAAGAAATCTTTTTTTCTTTTTCATTAATTTTAATACTTTTATTAGTTTTTAGTGGTTTTTTTCAGAAAAATTTTAATATTTTTGGTATATTTTTATCACAATTTTTTTTAATCCTTCTACCTACATTATTTTTAATATTTTTTTTTAATCTTAATTTTAATATTTTAAAATTAAAAAAAACAAACTTTAGATTTTATACAGGAGCTATTTCTTTATGGCTCCTATGTTTTATTGGAGTTTTATTATATTCTATTATACAGATTTTTCTTTTCCCTAGTTCACTAAGTTCTTTAGAAGGTTTAAGCACACTATTATCAAAGGCTAAAACTTATGAAATTGTCTTATATCTTTCTTTAGCACCAGCTATATGTGAAGAGATTTTTTTTAGGGGTTTTATATATGGAAATTTAGAAAAAATTACCACTAATAAAAATGCTATAATTATTAGTAGTTTGCTATTTGGTATTTTTCATATATATCCAGCAAAAATTATAACAACTGCATTATTAGGAATAAGTTTTTCTTATATAGTATATCTTAGTAAATCTATATACCCAGCAATTTTAATGCATTTTATCAACAATCTTTTTACAATATACCTAAGCAAAAGACAAGATTTATTTATTAAACCATATTTTTCTTGGATTTTTATTTTAATGGTATTAATAGCTATAAAATTTTATAATAACATGAAAATATATGAAAAAAAGGGGAATAAATAATCCCCTTTAAAAACCTATTTTACTTCTTTTGAAATTAAAATAATAGAACTTCTATCCATTACTAAATATCTTTTTGTTTTTACTTCTACCTCTTCTAACAAGAAATCTTCACCATTTTCCAAATAAGTATCAACTACTCTATACCATTTTTTCCCTTGTATTTTTGGTAATTCAAAATGCAAAGGCTCCCAATGTGAGTTTAATGCAACATATATATCATTATCGCTTGGTGTATTTCTATCTAAAAAGTCTTGCCCACTCATCATAAATGCTAAAGTTGTTGAGTGTTCTGACCAATCTGGTTTGCCAACATCAATTCCATGCCAAGTAATATCAGCTATACCATTCCCACTCAAATCTTTATCAGTAAAGAAATGAGGTCTTTTTAAAGAATGATGTTTTTTTCTAAAGTTTATCATATTTTTGAAAAAATCAAAAATATCAGGGAATTTTTCTTTTCTGCTCCAGTCTACCCAATTTAATTCATTGTCTTGACAATAAGCATTATTATTTCCTCTTTGAGTTCTAGCTATTTCATCACCCATTAAAAGCATTGGAACACCTTGACTTATCATTAAAAGTAATACAAAATTTTTCATTTGTCTTTTTCTTAATTTAATAATTTCAGGGTCTCTAGTTTCTCCTTCACTACCATGGTTCCAAGAGTGATTATCATTAGCACCATCTCTATTATTTTCTCCGTTTCTATAATTATGTTTTTCATTATAACTTACTAAATCCCACAAAGTAAAGCCATCATGTGCTGTTACAAAGTTTATACTGTGATATGGTTTTCTATCAAATTTTCCGAATAAATCAGGAGAGCCTACAATTCTAGTGGCAAGGTCTGAAACTAACCCCTTATCACCTTTTACAAATCTTCTAACTGTATCTCTATATTTACCATTCCATTCAGCCCATCCCACAGGAAATTCTCCTACGTAATAACCGCCTGCAGCATCCCAGCCTTCTGCAATTAACTTACTACCACTTAATATAGGGTCATCTGCCAAATCTTTTAATAGGCTCAAATCACCTACCCAATTTCCCTTTGAATCACGCCCTAATATAGCAGCCAAATCAAATCTAAAGCCATCTACATGCATTTCCGTTACCCAGTAACGCAAGCTATCTGTAATTAATTCTTTTACAACAAAATGACTACAGTTGAAAGTGTTTCCAGTTCCAGAATAGTTGCTATAATATCTTTTATTTTTTTCTAATAAATAATAAACTGAATTGTCAAAACCTTTAAAATTTATAGTTGGTCCATTTTCATTTCCTTCTCCAGTATGATTATATACAACATCAAGAATTACTTCTATTCCCTCTTTATGTAGTGCTTTTACAAAATCTTTAAATTGGAAAACTTGGTCTCCAATTCTCATTCCAACACTAATATCTCCTTTTATATAATTTCCAGTAGGGGCAAAGAAACCAATAGTATTGTATCCCCAAACATTAGTTAGAAGTTCACCAGTTACAGGGTCTGTATTAATAAGTTCATTTTTATTAAATTCAAATATTGGTAATAATTCTACAGCAGTTATTCCAAGCTCTTTAAGATGATTTATTTTTTCAATAACCCCATCATAAGAACCTCTATTTTTTACTTTGGAATTTTTATTCATAGTAAAAAGACTAACGTGCATTTCATAAATAATAGTATCTTTTAAAGGTATTCTAGGATGCCTATCCCCTTCCCAATTATATTTACTATCATCAATAATAACACCCTTAACAAATTTAGAAGAATCTAAATCAGAGAAGCTCATATCATCTTTTTCTCCTTTTTTATACGCATAAAGAGCATTGTCATCTAAATTAAAAACACCCGAAATAGCTTTGGCATATGGGTCAATTAACAATTTATTTGAGTTAAATCTATGACCTTTTTCAGGTATATAAGGACCACTCACTTTATAACCATAGTACATCCCCTCTTTTGCACCTTCTACAAAAATATGCCAAACATCTCCAGTTTTATTTATAGTAGGGTCTAAATCAAATTTTATAAGAGGTTCGTTATCATAAAAATGTTCAAACAATTCTAAACTAACCTTACATGCATGGCGAGAAAAAACACCAAAGTTTATTCCTCCATCATAGATATTAGCTCCATATTTGGGTTTCCCTTTACAAACTTTAAAACTATTTTTCATAATTCCTCCTAGTTTTTTGAAATAATAAGTGTATTGTTGCTTCTACCTTCGATTTTACAAATATCACCTATTTCCAGTTTATCTTCAGATTTTGCAGTCCAAATCTCTGAAAAAACTTTTACTCTATATTCTTTTTCATTTATTTTTTCTTGGACAATTGCTGTTTTTCCTATGTAAGCATTAATGTTACTTTTTAATTCATGCTTTGGTTGAAACAATTTTAATTTTTTTATAAAATAATAAATTACTGCTGTACTTAAAGAAATCCCTATCAAACTTAAGCTTATACTTTCTGTAAAATAGTATACTACAGAATTTAAAAAGAAGGCTAAACCTAAAGTAAAGAAAAAAAATATTCCAGGTGTTAATACCTCAACAATCATTAAAAAAATTCCTATAAAAACAAAATAAAGCATAAAATCATCCTCCTAAATATATATACCAAAAAAAATTAATTTCCCTTCTAAAATATTAGCATAATTTCTTTAATAAATACAAGATAAAAAAAATTCTGTATAAAAAAATTTATTTCCAAAGAGATTAAGTTTACTTTTAGCACTTTATGTGCTATTATTAATATAAACTTACTTAAAAATTATTGAATTATTTTATTACCCTTATAGTTATTTAAAAATCTATAT
>Ga0075011_10001671_pt1 | contig 11967 bp, 14 predicted proteins | sample TARM_MetaG_T_14_FD_72354 | JGI IMG/M metagenome (GOLD analysis project Ga0075011, IMG submission 72354) | Freshwater microbial communities from Pennsylvania, USA, analyzing microbe dynamics in response to fracking - TARM_MetaG_T_14 | ecosystem: Environmental > Aquatic > Freshwater > River...
CATGATGCTTTATCATGTCGCGATTAGTTGGCTTCTTTGGTCATCCCTGTGAAGAGATGATTGAATAAAACAATGACGAAAGCGACAACTAATGAATTAAGAAAACCGCCCATGCTGATAGTGGTTACAAAATGATCGGCAATCATGATCATCCAGGCATTTACAATCAAACTGAATAGACCCAGGGTGAGCAGACTGAGCGGTAGTGTTATAAGTAGCAGAATTGGCTTTAATAATAAATTTAGGCTAAGCAGTACTAATCCCATGATCAGCAGTGCCGAAATGTTGTCGATATGGATGCTCTGAAAAACGAGTGACAACAAGTAGATCGTCGCGATAATCGATAGATATTTCATAAATAGTTTTGTCATTGTTTCCTCCCAAACCGTTTATCCGATTCTAATCAAAACCTGGACCTTGTCGGTGGTAACATCGATAAGATCGTAGGGATCGTTGTCGTTTAATGACCGCAGCAGGATAATGACAGCAACAACGAGCTCCTTCACCAAATGAACTGAGACCCGCGAGGATGGATTCGGAGCCGATCTCTTTGGGCTAAAAAAGCAGGCGATGATCAGAAGGTCCATAAAACAGTCCAGTAATTCTTCAAAGATATAAAGTGGGATGGGAAAGGGAATTGTTATGAACCGTTTGTCCTCAATCTGAAGCCGGATCCATAAGCTGTGAAATCCCTTAATCGACATAGACCCGTACCTTTATCATGGTCTGGTTGCTTTCATCCCAGGCTTCCACATCAACGATATTCGGTTCCTCCAAGGTGCCACTGATCACTTCTTCAACGATTTTGGCAAAATCGATGCCGGACAGATCGATGCCCTTGGACGCCATCTCTCTTTTGGCATCGGGGGGAAGCACCGCCGTCATTCGGTCGGCAATTTCACCGATGGTGGTCAGCAGACGGATTGGGATATTGATATTGACATTGACAGTATTATTATCCGAGGTCACTTTAACCTTAAAAAAGGTGTAGCCGTGTTTGGTGGGTTCAACGGCGGTAATGGTGGCCACTTCGTTAGTCATCGTCAGAGCGTCTAGGAGTTCCATGCCTTCGGCAGCCGTAATCTGTCCATTTTCGATCATTTCCAATATTTTTTGTTGTTCGTTCATTGTTTTATCTCCCTTTTTTATAAATTTTTGATGCGTTCGGTTGCTTCTTTTGAGGTGATTTCGCCGTTTGATAGCTGATCCAGGATTTCATTTCGGGTGGCTGCTTTATTTTCATTTTCCTTAATCAGCTCCTTTGATGGTACCTCATAGCCCAGACCTCTAATGACTGCATCCAGTTTACCGCGAACGGTCGGATAAGAAATTCCCAGTTCTTTTTCGACATCCTTGATATTCCCGCGACATTTGATGAATATTTTGATAAATTCAAGTTCCTCGTCCGGCAGACGGCAGAATTCACACGGCTCAAAACTACCTTCAATGGTGGTACTACACTTAGAACAGCTGAGTTTGGTTATGGAAAGTTTTTCACCACAGATGGGGCATCTGCCCGGAGCTTTGTACTTCATTTTTTTCACCATTCCTATGTTTATTTGATTATAATATACTACTAAGAATTAAATATGTCAATATAAAAATTAAAATAATTAATATAATGATTGATTATATTAATAAAACCATGCTTTTGTTGAGAGCTATAAAAAGATAGCGCTGATAAACAGAACATCACCCAGTCGCCGCAAAGCCAATAATCGATGAAGTGATATTGACTAATATATTTAATTCTGCTAATATAACTAGATAATAGGATAAAGTCAGAAATCAGACAATGAAAGTCAACCTGGTGGGGTTGGCTTTTTTTGCGTGATTGACCGACATGTGCTGTAAAGTGAAAATACTAGATAGTGAACGCATGCGTTTTTTCAAAATATAATACTAGGAGTAAGGCGGATGAAGGATATTACAGATTATTTATGGATTGTTATCTCAGCGATGATTGTATTTCTAATGCAGCCAGGTTTTATGGCATTAGAAACCGGACTAACTCGCGCAAAGAACTCCATCAATGTTGCGATTAAGAATATGTCGGATTTTATTCTATCCGTTGCAGCTTTTTGGTTTATTGGTTTTGGGTTGATGTTTGGTGAATCTTTTCATGGGATTGTTGGAAGCAGTGATTTTTTTGTAAATTTTGGACAAGATGATTGGAAGGCTGCCTTTTTTCTTTTTCAGGCGGTGTTTGCCGGAACGGCTGCAACCATTGATTCTGGCGCGGTTGCAGAAAGAGCGAAATTTAGCACCTATTTATTGATGTCGTTGATTACGTCAGCCTTTATTTATCCAATTTTTGGTCATTGGGCCTGGGGTGGTTATTTCTATGCGGGTAATGCCGGGTGGCTGGAGCAACTCGGATTTCTTGACTTTGCTGGATCGACGGTTGTTCACTCCATTGGTGCCTGGGTAGGACTGTCCGGCGTGATCATTATTGGTCCACGATTGGGGAGGTTTGCCAAAGATGGCAAGGCAAACAAGATAAGAGGACATAACCTTGTTTTTGCATACTTTGGTGTTTTTATTCTGTTTTTCGCCTGGTTTGGGTTTAATGCTGGAAGTACGTTAACAGCGACCACAAAAATCGCAGGCATTGTTGCCAATACATTGATATCGGCTTCTTTTGGCGGGCTTACCGGCTTGTTCGTCAGTTGGAAATTCAGTGAAAACAAACTTCCTGAACCGGAAAGTATCATCAATGGTATTCTTGGAGGATTAGTGGGAATAACGGCGGGCTGTTATTATGTGAGTGAAGTTGGAGCCCTGGTTATCGGAATTGTTTCGGGTCTAATTGTTTATGCTGGGACATTACTGTTAGAAAGGCTTAGGCTCGATGATGTGGTTGGCGCAATACCGGTACACGGATTTGCTGGTGTTTGGGGAACAGTCGCTACCGGGATTTTTATTCAGGAAAATTTTTTGCTTGAATTGGGGATGACCCGTTTTAATCAGATCATGATACAAACACTGGGCGCGTCTGTTGCATTTGCCTGGAGCTTTGGCGTATCATTTGTTTTGATGTCGATTATCAATAAATGCTTTGCCATGCGCGTATCATCAAGCTATGAGGAAATTGGTCTCAATATTGCCGAGCATGGTGCCAGTACCAGTATTTTTGAACTTTCAAATTCGGTTCGCAATATCATCGAGAATAAGAATTTTAAGAATGCAGAGAAAATTGAAGTCGAATTCGGAACTGAAATTGGCGAATTAACAGACTATTTCAATAGTATGGTCGATGATTTAAAAGAAAAAGAAGAAATGGCCGAAGAAGCATTAAAATCACTGCATCATATGGCGGTGACGGATGGATTGACGAAAATTTTAAACCGAAAAAGTGTAACCGATGCGTTAGAAAAAGAAATCAACATTGCCATCAACTATGAGAAAAAACTATCGATATTATTGTTCGATATTGATTTTTTTAAGAAAGTCAATGATCAATTCGGGCATTTAGCAGGGGATCAGGTATTGGTTGATATCGCAAAAAATATCCGAAATACCATCAGAAAAACAGACTATTTCGGGCGGTATGGTGGCGAGGAATTTCTTGTCATTATGCCTAAAACTGATGTGGAGACAGCATATCTCTTTGCAAACATGATCAGAGAAAAGGTTGAAAAGATGATCTGGGATTTTAACAAGGATTATACCATCACGGTTAGCGGTGGGGTTGTCGAAAATCAAGGAGAAGATTTAAATAGAATGATTAACCGAGCCGATTCGCTGCTTTATTGCGCCAAAGAAGAGGGTCGAAATAAAATTTTAAAACAACTGATGTGATAGTGTATAATGAATGACAAAGACGCTTCGAGATGAAATTTGGTTTGTTATATTTAGAAGAGTGTTATCCCGAGAGGGAGCTTGCAAGAAACGATGAGATGGAGGTTCCACCAGCGGAGTGGCTGATGTCAATTTTAATAAAGTGAAGGAGCCAATTAGATGAAAACGATCAAGATACAAAAAATATTTCAAAAGGTGACGGCTGCATCAAATATTTGCGAGGGCACATTATTAATTGAAAACAGCTCTGGAGATTTTTCCTTTTGCAAGGAGTATAACCGAAATATCGACACCCCGATGTTGATGGCAAGTGTTACTAAGCTGTTTACGACAACTGGTATTTTGGCATTGTTACAAGAAGGTAGGATTTCGCTTGACGATAAAATAATGAAGTATCTGGGTGAGAACATCATTAAAGGTCTTCATCTATTTAAGGGGCAGGATTATTCGAGTGATCTTACTATAGCACACTTGCTTTTTCAAACTAGCGGCCTACCTGACTTCTATTTAGACGGCCGTGGCGCTATTTTTTCAAGGGTAAAGCAGGGTGATTTTTCGTATGTTTTTGATGATGAACTTTGCTGGATAAAATCGATGAAGCCGATGTTTGCACCGGCTACCAAAAATAAAGCTTATTATACCGATGCCAACTTTGATTTGCTGGGAAAAATAATTGAAGCGGTTAATGGTTCGACATTACAACAAGCCTATCAAAAATATATTTTTACACCACTTGACTTAAAACATTCCTATCTGGCATCCGGACAAGAAGATTTTGTGCCCCATACATACTATAAAAATGAAAAGTTGGAGCGACCGTGCTTTATTCGCAGTTGTTATGCCTCCGGCGGCGGCGTAACGACTGCGAGAGAACTGATGGTATTTCTTAAGGCATTTTATGGTGGTTTGCTGTTTGATAAAGCGATGAGCACGGATCTTAGTGTCAGCAATCGGATTCAGATGTCTTTCTATCCGATTCGTTATGCCGGTGGATATATGAAGGTTTATGCTTCCTATCCATTTGGCAGTAAGGTTACGCTAATTGGACATTGCGGGTCAACCGGGTCATTTGCATTTTTTTGCCCAGAAAAGGACTTGTATTTTGCGGGAGATCTGCCGCAAATCGCTTCTGCCGGGGGAGGCGTAAGACTGGCAATGCGATGCGCACTGGCAATTTAAAAAAAGAAAAAATCGGAGCCAATCATAGATGAAGAAAATTATTCAGATTGTAAAAGAGATCCAGAAATCAGGCAGTTTGTAAGAGAATGGGAAGAAGAAGCAAAAGAATTGTTCTTCGGATCCCAAGAACAATGGGAGAAGTATTTCAACAGATAGCTTTATGCCATTGGAAATCGAACAATACGTTTAAAATTATTAAAGAACATGCGGGTTAAGTTTTAATCACTTACTTGATATATATCTTACCAGGAGGTAAAAGCTTGAAAGCTTTAATAATCTATAAATCGAAAACCGGCTTTACCCAAAAGTATGCAGAATGGATTCAAGAAGCAACAAAGTTTGATATTATCAGTTATGAAAATATTTTAGAAGCAACGCTTCTTACATATGAGTTAATTATTTTTGGAAGTCGCATACATGCGGGGAAAATTGACGGATTAAAAAAGATCAAAGAGATGCTTTTGGATAATGAGAGACCACAATTAGTGGTATTCGCAACAGGAGGTACGCCGATAGAAGCAGAAGAGGTTATTGAGTCAATCTGGAAGGCAAGTTTTACTGCGGAGGAGTTAAGTACCATTCCACATTTTTATATGCCAGCAGGACTCAATTATCAAAAGATGGGTATGGGTGATAAGTTAATTATGAAAACGCTGGCGAAAATATTGAAAAATACAAATAATAAAAATTCAGTCGAAGCTGGTTGTGAACAGGCAATTGGACAATCATATGATATCGCAGCTCAAGAATACATTTCACCATTATTGAAATATTTAGAAACACATCAGTAATTTGGGCGTATTTTAAGACGCCCAGGCATAACCCGAGAATAACAAGACCTGCCCCGGTGTCATCATCGGGGCAGGTAACGGTTTTAAGTCTTCAAGAAATCGAGCACTTGTTGATTAAAGACCTTATCTTCGAAGGCGCCATGGCCAAGGCCCTTGCATAGGAATAGCCTGCTACTTGAAATTTTAGTGGCCATTTCTTCGCTGGCTTTTTTTCCAACCACTAAATCGCAATCACCACCGATAATAAGGGTAGGACTTGTGATTTGCTCAAGTGCTTTATAGGCATTGTGACTTAGGCATGCTCTGGCCTGAATGATAAATCGATCAAAAGACTTCGGTTTGCCGAATTTTGTTAGAATCGGGTAAAAAGGTTTAAACTTTTTTGCCTTATCCTCCGGGTATGTCTTTTCGATGGAGCTGATAAACAGGCTCTTATAATCATCATTCGTCGCCATCGTGATCCAACTATTAACAACCGCTTCCATGGTAGTGTTTGGCCGTGCAGCAGAAACACCAATGACAAGTTTATCGACACTTTGAGGATAGTCAATGGCCAGATATTGCGAAATCATTCCACCTTGAGAGAGTCCCATCACATGGGCGTTTTGGATGTTTAATTTAGCCATTGCGGTGTTAAGATCGGTTGCCATGTCTCGGGTGGAGTATCCTTTTTCGATGTGATTTTTACGACTAAAGAAATATACCCGATAATCTTTAGCATAGCCTTTATACATTAGTGCGAGCGCTAGCGCAGTGCCCTTAACGGTCTTTAAGCCATCGCCAAGGCCGGGGATAATCACTAAGTTTTTTTTGCCCTTCCCAAAAGAAACATAGTCCATATCGGTATTTCCGATTTTTACGTTACTGCTTATTGCATGATAAAACATAATCGCCTCCATTAATTAGCTATGCCATTTTTTACGATATTCAGGTAATGTATTAGCTCTTCTAAATAAACATCTTTCAACACACTGACATCATCAAATGAATCAATTTTTTGGTTGAACTCTTGATTAAAACCTTCAATAACCCACTTGATGATCTTTATGTCTTTCTGTGAGTTTAGCCCGTTGGTGAGATGATCCGAAAGAAGGCTATCATATAGCGATTCTGCAGAGGCGTTATATCGATTGATCGTTTTTTTAAAAATCGGGGAATGATCATCAATAAAGGCTCTTTTTATCAATTGGTACTTCTCGGGATTGCGGATATGCCAATTAAATTCAATCGCTGCATAGCCAATAACAAGCTCAAACAGATCACCTTTTAAGTTTGACATGTCCGTCGTAGTTTCTGCAACTAAATCGGCGATAACCGAGTCTAAAATAAAAAAGTACAGATCTTCTTTATTCTTAAAATATTTAAATAGACTGCCTTTGCTAATGCCGGCAAATTTAATGATACGATTTGTTGAAGCAGTGTCGTAAGGATGCTTCGAAAACTCGTTTAATCCGGCATCAAAAATAAGGGCTTTCTTGGTGATATCAAGTTCATAAAATAGTCGTTCGGGCATGTAATCCTCCCAAAAAGTGATTTAAATAAAACAAATACCTCGATGACCACATGGTCACTAAGGTTATTGTAATAATATTTCGATGATTTGTCAAGGAAATCTTATCTGATCGAATCGTTATGCTAAAAAATGTCATCAAAGCAATGATAAAGATCAATGGCTTTTTTTCAGTTACTGCCTATAGCAAGATGTTTTTTCGGCTTGAAACACATCGGGTTATATGGTAATCTGAGAAAAAAGGATTATGGGAGGCTTACTGTTGCTAAAAAGGGGCGGCGGTAGTTGTCTTTATAAATTTTGAAAGGGGTAACAAATTGTGCCAAATGTTGAAGAAAAACTTGCCAAGTCATTAACAGCAGAGGATACAGAACTAATTCCATATCTACCCTATCTATTGCAGGATTTATGGGAATTAGGCTCATCACCAAATGATATTATTGACATGATTTCAAATGATATAAAGGTTTCAGAAAAAACGAAGGTGTTGGATTTAGCTTGCGGTAAAGGAGCCGTCAGTGTTCAGCTAGCCAAGGCTTTTGGCTGTCTAACTTGGGGCATTGACATCATTCCAGAGTTTATTGATTTTGCAGATAAAAAAGCTTGCGAATACGGTGTTGAGAATATATGCCAATTTAAGGTGGGCGACATCAATGAGGCGATAAAGGTCGAAGTGGATTATGATATTGTAATACTTGGTGCTGTCGGTGATGTGTTGGGAAACCCGGCTGAGACACTAGAGAAATTAAAAAGCACCGTAAAAGAAGGGGGTTACATCTTTATTGATGATGCTTATGGGGACAACACTTCTGATGGCGGATATTTTACAAGAGATACGTGGCTGGGCTTCTTTCAAAATGCAGGGCTGAAGCTGCTTAATGAACGATTTAACGAAGCGGATGAATTGGAAAACTTGAATAACGAACAACAGTCATCGATAGAAATGAGAGCAGATCAGCTAAAAGAATCGTATCCGGATAAGACGGATCTGTTTGAAAGTTATATAAGAAGCCAGCAAGCTGAATGTGATGCCTTAGAAAACGAAATATCCGGAGTCACGATGCTTTTGCAAAAAATATAACAATGATGGCGTAACAATTTTCCAAGCTGTGATCAGAGCTGATCACATCTTGATTAAAGACAAATGAAAAGCCCAGATTTATATCAGAATAAAAGACGACGGTTATGGCTTAAGGCGCAAGAAAAACGGTTAATGGAGCTACTTCATAACCTGCTGATTTGGCGTTTGCTTATCAAGATGCGTCAAAATATGGTTTCGTAATTGCGTTGAAGCTAAAGTTCCGGTAATATGGCCCTTATCGATGACGCTGATGCTTTCCTGAGAATAACATTGTTTTTGTCGATTGAACTCGATAATCTGATCGAAGCGTGCTAATAAAGGAAACACATTTTCAGTCTTAACACGTTTAAAGGCTGTTTCAAAATTGAGAATATTTTTAATGCGATCAGGATTTTCTCTTACCAAATCTCCGGCTAGCTTTTTGTAGCAGGAAGTTAGAAACAATTCATCTAGTGCTGCTCCAGCAAAGATGGGGAGATAAACCTGTGCACTATTGTAATAACTGCGGTGTAGATTAGTAACCCAACCACCTAAACTGATGCCGGCGACGAGTACCTTGCCACAGCCTTGCCGTTTAAAATTCTGCACCAGCATTTCGATCAACTTAACAGACACCGACAGCATTGCAGTAAAATAAGATAATTCGCCAATCTTTTCTAAATAAAATTTCATGCCGCTATTATGAAAAGGCGCTCTTAGGTTGATTATATTAGCTGCAAAGAGATCTTGCCTGGCTAAAATAATCGATTTAAAGGTGTTTTTGCTGGCAAAACCATAATCAAACGGGTGCTCATTATTGCCATGGTGATAAATAATAGTAGGATACTCTGAGCCAAGCCACTTGACAACATGGAAAGCTGGGTCAGCCCTACCCACGAGTGAGGTTGCTGCGATTTCATAAACACCTTCACTCTTAATCTCAGGCAAAGTCATCGTGATATGCTTAAGTTGTTCACCAAAATCAGGACTGTCGACACTTTCTCTAAACCACTTTTTGTTTTTTAACAGCATCGCGGTAACTGTTACGCTATACCAGTCTAAAAATGCATCCATTATTTCAACCCTTTCTATTGATTAATTATTTACGGGTGCTAGCCCATCTTTTATTAACTTCATTAACTCTTCTACAATCATCGGTAAATCAAGTTTTTTGATACGATTAATATTTTGCGGATGATAAATATCTCCGAAATAGTCGACTCCAGCTTTAGCAGCGGCATACTTGGCGAATTCAGTTGCTAAAGTGTTCAGAAAAAAAACCATTAGTTCAAGATTGACGTCTTCTCGAAGCTGTTGTCTTTTTACTGCAGTCTTTAGCAATTGCAACAAATATTGACCACTAAGCGCTTTCATCTTTTCCAGACTTTTATCAACCAGTGGCCCATTTAGCGCGTGATAAAGCAGTTTACTATGTAAAGGGTTGCATAAATCAAACTCAGAACCCTTGATCATTAGTTGAGTAAACCCTTCAAAGAAATCATCAAATTTTGTGTTCGGCTCACAATTTTTTAAAAATTCCAGTTTCACTTGAGCAGAGATTTCGATCAGGTACAAATACAGATCGACTTTATCGTCAAAGTATTGATAAAGACTTCCCTTTGATATCTTAGATTTTTTAATAATCGTATTAACGGATGCTTCATTAAAAGAATGGGTCGAAAATTCTTCTAGTGCAAACATTTCTATGGTTTTTCTTTTTTTTACATCCAGATTAAAAAAAGTTTGCTTTGGCAGTGTTATCACCTCCAATATGACTAGGTGGTCACATGATAACATGACCACATGGTCATGTCAAGTATTTACGCGTTATTGTAGAAGTTTCTAAAAATAGGAGAGGCCTGTACTGATGAAGATGTTAGTCAAATTCCAGAGGAGCTATTGACACGAAATGAAATGTATGCGATAATATGACCAATAGTCATGTGACTTTTGGTCATGATGCGTTAAGGAGAGAACCCGATGCCTAAAGATACATTTTTTAACCTGCCAAATGAAAAGCGACAAAAGATTATTGCCGCCGCTATTGATCAATTTTCAAAATTGCATTATAGCAATGTCACCATTGATCGAATCGTTCGGGCAGCCGAAATTCCCAAAGGAAGCTTCTATCAGTATTTTGAGAACAAAGATGATTTGTATATTTACTTATTTACTGAGGTTGGTGATACAAAGTTAGAGATCTTTGAGAGCATTAAAAAAAGGATCCCATTGATCAGTTTTAAAGAATACATGATGGAATATATTATGGCGCTAAAAAAATTGGAACTTTCAAACGATCAAATGGCGCGTTTGAAACGGGAATTTCTCAGTCAGTGTCCACAACACATTAAAAAGGAAATTTTGAAAATAGAGATGCCAAAATCCTTGCAAGTCTTTAAAGGGGTCATTGATGCCTATATTGAAAAAAAAGAATTTCGTAAGGATTTAAACAGCAAAACAGCGGCCTATGTAACCGTAATCAGTATCAGTAATTTAGAGTTTTATGACTATCATGAGGATGAGGATATAATAACCGTTTTAACGGGAATTATCGATTTTCTTGTTGAAAGTATGCATTGAGACCAACGTCTATGATGCTCCTATTCAATGAAGAAGGGGCTTGTTCTAAAAACTTAAAATGAAAGCAGGGAAGAATCATGAGCTTAACACTAACGAACGACAAAAAAATAACGGAACAATTAGATTATTACGAAATTGACAACAGCATCAAACTATACACACGAATCATTTCCACTCAAAAGCCGGGGAAAACGGCGATTTATATCCATGGCGGCGGTTCAGGCGGAAACCATACCATGCTTCTGAGACCCTCTAAGTGGCTAATCGAACAAGGTTTTTTTACAACGGTCATTTTGCCTGACCGGCGAGGGGAAGGCTTAAGTAGTCCGCTTACGCAAAAACTTACAATAAAAGATCACGCCGAAGATATGAAAGCGTTGCTCGATAAGATAGACCACAATGAAAAAATTACGGCCATTGGGATATCCTATGGTGGGCCAATAGCAATTGAATTAGCTGGTTTAGATGAAAGAGTGGATGAGGTGATTTTAATGGCTTCATCACCTTCATTAAAGAGCGTGAAGGGGATTCAGGGATTCTTATATCGGACAAATCTATTGGAGCAGATTACCAGGAGCTTTTACAAAAAAAATCTGGGCAAGCTTGCGGCGGAATATCCAGACTTCGAAAAGGTTTATGATTTAAAAAATAGTAGCGAGCTGACGAAATACTTTGTTAACGCTATCAACCACACTGACAAAAAAATGCTGACGAGCATGATGCTGCAAAATGCATCCACACTTGATCAAAATAATAGTGCAATTTCGAGTGATATTAAGCTTGAGATCCCGATCTTCCAAATAATTGGAAGTAAAGACGAGATATGGGAAACTAATATTGCCGAGTACAAGGATCGGCTGACAAATATTAAGCATTGTATTATCGAGGGTGAAAAGCACAAAGGGGTTATCCTAAATGCGCACTTATTTTACGAAGGCTTAAAAAGTATCTACCCCAAAAGAGCCAGTGACCGAGGAACGAAAGAATGGGTGTAGCGATACTCTTAATAGCTGTTTTTGTTGAAATTGCACTTGCGACATTCTGTA
>Ga0075011_10001672_pt1 | contig 11967 bp, 9 predicted proteins | sample TARM_MetaG_T_14_FD_72354 | JGI IMG/M metagenome (GOLD analysis project Ga0075011, IMG submission 72354) | Freshwater microbial communities from Pennsylvania, USA, analyzing microbe dynamics in response to fracking - TARM_MetaG_T_14 | ecosystem: Environmental > Aquatic > Freshwater > River...
GAGGCCGAAGGTGCGGATATTCTCGGGCGTGGGGCCGATGAAGACGATCCCTTCCGCCGCGCAGGCATCTGCAAATTCGACGTTTTCAGCCAGGAAGCCATAGCCGGGGTGGATCGCCCCGGCGCCGGTCTGCCTCGCTGCCGCGATGATCGCGGGAATGTTGAGATAGCTCTCGGTGGCGCGGGCGCCCCCGATGCACACGGCCTCGTCGGCCATGGCGACATGGAGCGATCCCTCGTCGGCCTCGGAATAGACCGCGACCGAGCGCAGCCCCATGGTCTTGAGCGTGCGGATGATCCGGGTGGCAATCGCGCCCCGGTTGGCGATGAGGACGGTATCGAAGCTCATGCGGTCACGATCATGCGAACGGGGGTGGGGTTGAAGGCGTTGCACGGATTGTTGATCTGGGGGCAGTTGGAGACCACCACGATCACGTCCATCTCGGCCTTCAGGTCGACCGTGAGGCCCGGCGCGGAAATGCCGTCGACGATGCCCAGCGAACCATCGGCTTCGACCGGCACGTTCATGAAGAAGTTGATGTTCGAGACGATGTCGCGCTTGCCGCGCCCTTCCAGAAGGTTGGCTTCGAGGAAGTTTTCGACACAGGCATGTTGCGACTTTGTGTGATGACCATAGCGCAAGGTATTGGATTCACACGAGCAAGCGCCGCCGATGGTGTCGTGATATTCTACCGCGCTGCCCGCGATGGTCATCAGCGGGCGGCCTTCGTTCGACATCAGCACGGTGCCCTTGCGCAGGAACAGGTTGCCCTGCGCCGCCACGGTATCCTGCGCGCTGTAGCGTTCGGCATCATCAGCCGCCGAATAGATCAGGAAGTCGACCGCCTGGTTGCCTTCAAGGTCGACGATGCGCAGCGTCTGCCCGGCGGCGACATGGTGAAGCCAGGGCGCGCGGGCAGGCACCACTTCGTCGTGGACCACGGCGCCCGAAAGACCGGCAAGATGAATATCTGCGTTCATGAAAATGGCCCCTACCTTTTCAGCGGCGGAAGTAGTCTTCGACATTGAGGAAGGCGCGCAGGCCTTCGGGCGTCGCGTTGCGCACGGGATCGTCCTGCCCGGTCACGGCCCCGCGCCATGCGGTGGCGCGCAGCGGGGTCACGGTATAGGCGGGGCGCGGATCGAGGACGTGGGGCACGTTGGCGATCACCACGATCACGTCCATCTCCGCGCGCAGCACCACTTCGCGGCCCGGTTCATAAGGGCCGACCAGCGGGGTGATCGTGCCGTCGGTTTCGATCCGGGTGCCCTTGAACAGGTTGATGCACGGGTGCACGTCGCGGCGACCCAGCCCATGCTTGGCCGCGCCCAGCAGAAAACGGTCCCGGCCATTGGGAAAGGCGCCGCTGTTGCGCCCTTCGCCATATTTGGCGAGGTTGGTGGCCGCGTTCGAGGTGCCCGCAAAACAGTCGTGGGTGGCAGCGCCATCTTCGACCAGGCTCATCAGCACGCGGCCCATGTCCGAAAGCAGGAGCTTGCCCGCGCCCAGATAGGCGTTCCACTGGACCTTGACGGTATCGGCCACGTTGAGGCGCTCGGTCGGCATGGCCGCGTTGAACACCTGAAGACCGGCGCAGGCATCGCCCTTGACGTCGATCAGGCGCAGGCGGGTGCCGCGCGCAAGGACGCGGGTGGCATAGCCCCCTGCCGCGATGGTTTCCTCCCAGACGAGATCTTCGGTAGCCACGCCCTCGGGCAGGTCGGTGGCGACCGGGGGCAGCACGGGCATCGATTCCACCACGGTGCCCCCCATGGCGCGGGCATGATCGCGCGCGGCCAGCGGGTTGGCCAGCGGGCTGCCGGTGGGGTTTGCAGCGGGAGTTTGGGTGAGCGTGTCGGTCATGCAGCCGCTCCATCAGAGGCGTCCTTGGCCGCATCCTGAACATAGATGGGCGGCAGCAAGGCGGTGGTGGTGACAAGTTCGAGTTGCTGGACGCCGCGCACACGGCGCAGGGCGTCGGAAAGATCCTTGAGGCGGACAGCCGGGCCCTGCACGAGCAGGACTTCGAGCGACTGGTCGTCTTCCAGAAACACATGCTGGGACGAGATCACTTCGATCAGGTAGTCGGCCTGGGTCTGCGCGAGCTGGTGGCGGACCCGTCCGCGATCACCGCGATAGACGAGGGTGATCGTGCCTGCGAGCATCTCGTCGGGGCGGGTGAGCGCCTCGTGCTCGGCCAGGGCATGGCGGATCAGTTCGGCAATCAGCTGCGAGCGCGAGGGAAGCTGGCGCTCCTCGACCATCATGTCGAGCTTGCGGAAGAGGTCCGCGGGCAGGCTCATGCTGAGCCTGGCAAGGCTGGCAGGTTCGCTGCTCATCGTCGGGTCCTTTCTTAGTGCGCTACGGCTTGGGGGTGGGCCTGTTCGGGGACAGGCTCCTTTTCGGGCGCGGCATCTTCGGCCTCATCTCGCTGGCGCAAGGGCAGGTCGTAGACCACCTTGGCGCCAAAGCGGTGGGGGGCGTGGGGATCGTGGCGCACCTTGTCGATGGCCAGCACGCGGGTTCCGAGCGAGAACGCCTCGCGCAAGTCGTGGGTGACCATCATGATGGTCAGCCCGTGCTCGCGCCACAGGCGGCGCACGAGGGCGTGCATGTCGGCCCTGATGCCCGGATCGAGCGCGCCGAAGGGCTCGTCGAGCAGGAGGATGCGCGGGCGCTTGATCAGCGCCTGGGCAAAGGCGAGGCGCTGCTGCATGCCCCCTGAGAGTTCCGCCGGATACTGGTCGAGGCTGTGGCCAAGGCCCACCGCTTCGAGCATCGCGACCGCTTCCTCGCGGGCGGCGCGGCGGGCCGAGCCGAACAGGCGTGCGGTGAGCGGCGCCTTGGCGCATTCGATGCCGAACATCGTGTTCTGAAGCGCGGTCAGGTGCGGAAACACCGAATAGCGCTGGAACACAACGCCCCGGTCAGGCCCGCATTCGCTGGCCAGAGGGGCACCATCGAGCAGGATGCGCCCGCGCGAGGGGGCCTGCTGGCCGAGCACGAGCCGCAAAAGGCTGCTCTTGCCCGCGCCCGAAGGGCCCACGATGGAAACGATCGACTTCTCGGCAATGTCGAGGTTGATCTTTTCGAGGATGATCCGGTCGCCGAATTCGACCCAGATGTCGCGGAAGGAGAGGAGCGCGGTCAATGGCTTGCTCCATGGGCCCAGGGGAAGAGACGCTTGCTGGCCTGATCGAGCGCCACGTCCATGACGATGGCCAGAAGCGCGATCCAGGCCACGTAAGGGATGATCACGTCCATCGAGAGGTAGCGGCGGACCAGAAAGATGCGATAGCCAAGCCCGGTGTCCGAAGCGATCGCCTCGGCCGAGATCAGGAAGACCCAGGCCGGGCCCAGCGCCAGACGCACCGCCTGGAGCAGCCGCGGCATGGCCTGGGGCAGGGCAACGCGGATCATGATCTGCCAACTGCTCGCGCCCAAGGTCTGGGCCTTGATGATCTGCTCGCGCGGGAGTGCGGCGACATGGTCGGTGATGTCGCGGATCATGACCGGGGCGATGCCCACCACGATCAGCGCCACTTTGGCCGTCTCGCCAAGCCCGAGCGCGATGAACAGGATCGGCAGCAGCGCGATCGGCGGGATCACCGCGATGCCCGTCACCAGCGGCCCGAACGTGGCGCGCACCGGCGGCAGCACGCCCAGCACGAGGCCAACCAGCAGGGCCATGATCGTGGCAATGCCCAGCCCCATGCCCAGACGTTCGAGGCTGGCGAGGGTATCGGTCCAGAACAGGAACGTACCCGACAGCGGATCGCGCTGCGCGACGAGTGCGGCCATGCCCTGGATCATCGCGCCGGGCAGCGGCAGGATCTTGTCCGAAGGATTGGCGGCATGACGCTGGGCCGCCATGATCAGGTAGCCGATCACCAGGATCAGGATCGGAATGGCCCCGGCGACCAGACGGTCGTTGCGGCGCATGTTACGGTTGACCCACCGCATGGTGCGTGTTCCCTCGATCAGACTTGCGGACAAACTTGGCCCCGAAAGGGCGGCTCAGAGCTTCCCGTCAGCCGCCATTTTCATGAAGCTGTCATCGAAGCGCAGCGTGACATGCTGTGCATCGCCCAGCGTCTTGCCTCCCGGAAAGCTCATGCCGACCGCGTCCGCCGACGAGGCGCCCTTGAACAGCCCCTTCGAGAAGCTGAAATCGCGCACGCGGGTCATCGTGGTGACCAGCGAGGGCGAGCCGGTGGCGGCAACCGCTGCCTTGGGATCGTCGTAGAGGAAGGTCGTCTTGAGCTGGTTGTCGAAGACCTCGGGCGTGGTGCCGGCCAGCTTGGCCATGGCGGCGCGCGCGGCCTTGCCTTGCGCATCCTGACGCTTCATCAGGGCCATGGTTTCATACCAGATGCCCGCCAGCGCCTTGCCCAGATCGGGATTGGCCTTGAGCGTGGCGGTGTCGACCGTCAGCAGATCGAGGATCTCGCCGGGCACCTGGGCCGAGCTGAACACCTGGTTGACCCCTTGCTGGCCCCGCATGACCGAAAGCTGCGGGTTCCAGGCGACAGCGGCCTGCGCATCGGGGCTGGAGAACGCGCCCACGATGTCGGCGTCCGACGTATTCACCGTCTTGACATCGCTGAGCGAAAGGCCCGCCGTGCCCAGCGCCCGTGCCAGAAGATAGTGCGAGACCGACAGCTCGACGAGGTAGACCTGCTTGCCCTTGAGCGCCGCAATCGAATTGGCGCCCTTGAGCAGCACGCCGTCGTTGCCGTTTGAATAGTCGCCCATGATGATCGCGCTGGTGTCCTTGCCGGCAGCAGCCGGAATGGTCAGCGCGTCCATGTTGGTGACGGTCACGCCGTCAAACTTGCCGGCGTTGAACTGGTTCACCGATTCAACATAGTCGTTCACCTGAACGATGTTGATCTTGATGTGGTACTTGTCGGCCCATTTCTTGACGATACCGGTCTGCTGGGCATAGGGCCAGGGCATCCAGCCGGCATAGATCGACCAGCCGATGTTGAATTCGGTCTTCTTCTGGGCCTGTCCGGCGGGAGCCGGCGAGCAGCCTGCCAGCATTGCGGTTCCGGCCAGCATGCCTGCCATCAGGGCAACCTTGCCCGCCTCACCGATCTTCTTGATCATGATTCGCTCCCTGTTCGCAACCGCACCATCGCTGCAATGCGCCTCCTTGTCCATGCAAAAATATTACAAGTTCTGCATTTGGTAATAATAATGCATCTGCAACAGGAGAGCGCCCGCGCCACGCCGGAAAGACGCCGCCTTGTGATCACTGATGGTGGGTTTTCTGGTCGCAAGTCCGCGCCTGACGCAGGCATGCTGCGGGGCGGCATCTTGCCGTTCTGCTATCGATGGTGCGGCCGGATCGCGAATCAAGCAAGGGGCTTTTGACGGCGCGCGCGAGGGCTTCCTGTGGCAATCCTGCATCGCGTGGGGCGCGGGCGTTGGCTCTGTCCGGCCCCTGTTTCAGGCAAAAAATGCCTGTTTTTCGCGCCGCACCCACTCGGGCGTCATACTGAATGGCTCATGAATTATTACGCTTGACCAATTATGTAATATCGGTACCGTGGTGGGTGTCGATGATCAGGGCGACACCAAAACACGAATGAGGAATCCGGCGCAGATGGCCCGTCGCAAGGCGGGGCATCTCGGGCGGAACAAAGTAGAGTTTGACGCAATAACGATGATGCGAACAGTGCGTGATGCACTTTTGCAAACGGGTACTTGCGCCTTTCTCTCGGGATATTTGCTCCTGACTTGACGGAGCAGGTCGTGTCCAGGTGTCGAACGGCAGATCAAAAGGGGGCTGCCGGCCTTTCGGACAAAGCGCGCAGACGTGTCTGCGTACTGGAATGCAATTGACTGGCGAGGTTCGCAAAGAGCCCGCCCTGACCCGACTGGGCGGGCCCGTGTGAAAACAAAGAGGATGTCTTCGGCAACTGGCTTTTCGAGCGAGGCGAGGGCTGACGTGACCAAACGAACTTTCCGTACCACACTCTATTGCGCGACCATGATGATGGGCTGCGCTTCCGTCCCGGCTTTGGCCCAGACCGCTCCCGATGCTGGCGCTCCCGACGCGAGCGCCGCCGATCCGGGCGGGGAGGGCAACGCCATCGTCGTGACGGCCACCCGCCGCGCCACCACCCTGATGGACACGCCGATCAACATCAGCGCGATCAGTCCGTCCGAACTGGCCCGCCAGCGCATCGACGACGTCAAGGGGCTGGCCGCCTTCACGCCGGGCATGACGGTGGTCGACACCGGGCCGGGGTCGAGCGGTAACATCGTTCTGCGCGGCGTCAATTCGAGCGATTCTTCGGTGAATGGCGCCAATGCCAACTCGGCGGTGGGTGTCTACCTGGGTGAAGTGCCGCTCTACGTCGACTTCAAGCTGCTCGACATTGATCACGTCGAAGTTCTTCAGGGGCCGCAGGGCACCCTCTATGGCCTCGGCACGCTGGCCGGTGCGGTGCGCTACATGCCCAGCCGCCCCGATGCCGAGCACTATTCGGTCGATCTCCACGGGCGCTGGTTCGGGGAATCGCACAGCCGTTCGGCGGGGGTGAATGCCGATGGCACGGTGAACATCCCGATCATCAAGGACCACATCGCGCTGCGCAGCACGGTGGGCTATTATGACAATCCGGGCTTCATCGATTACAACTACCTGCTGCGCCAGCCGGGCGTGTCCGACCCGCAGCCCGGCCGCAGCGCCACGGGCGAGGGCGCCTCGTTCGGCACGCCCGCCCAGCAGGCCGCCAATTTCTATTCCAAGAAGGACGTGAACTACGAACACACCTTCACCACGCGCAACCAGTTGCTGCTTGAGGTAAATCCCGACCTCAAGGCCTACTTCACTTGGGCGCACCAGATCACCAAGACCGGCGGCGCGCAGGCCAATGGCGCGGGCGTGATGGGCACTGGCCGCTACGAGGCACCGTGGCGCTATCTGGAACCCACCAGCCGCAAGTCGGACCTCTATTCGGCCGAAGTCTTCGCCAACCTTGGCCACGTGGCGCAGCTGGTTTCGACCACTGCCTTCACCACGCAGACCAACCACACCCAGCGCGACAACACCGACCTCCTGCTCGACCTCGACTATGGCTATGAAGCCTTCCCCGAGTTCTCGTCGTACAACCGCTCGACGGTCAAGTATCACCAGTTCAACGAGGAACTGCGCCTGGTCTCGACCCATGGCGGGCCGTTCAGCTGGGTGCTCGGCGGCTTCTACAACAACATGCGCTATGGCTCGCAGTATCGCGAATATGTGCCCGGCTATGCCGACTGGGCCGGTATTTACCGTCCCGACAATCTGGAATACATGTCGTTCGTCAACACCCGCATGAAGGAAAAGGCGGTCTACGGCGAAGGTACGTTCCACATCACCAAGGCCTGGCAGGTCACCGGCGGCATCCGCTACTATTCGTACAACGCCTTTGCCGAAGGCGGCACCGACACGCCGCTGTTGTCCGGTGGCCAGCGTCGCACGCCCTATCCGCTGGTCGTGTTCGATCCGAGCCGTATCCGCAGCGGCTCGACCGGCTACAACGGTGTGGTGTGGAAGGCCAACACCTCGTACAAGTTCAGCCCGAACCTGATGGCCTACTTTACCTACAGCACCGGCTATCGCCCCGGCAACGTGAACCGCGTGGCGCCTTGCGTGCTGCCGCTTCCGCCCGGCCAGAACGTCTGCGCCATGCCCAACGAAATGTCCTACACCCCGGACAAGACCCGCAACGCAGAACTGGGTATTCGCGGCTCGCTGTTCAACAAGCGCCTCGACTTCACCCTGAGCGGGTATCACATCAACTGGGACGATCTTCAGATCCAGAGCACGACCGTCAACGGTGCGGTGGGCATTACCGTCAACGCGGGCAAGGCCATTTCGCAGGGCATCGACTTCTCGGCCCAGTTCAAGGTCACGGATCGTCTCGCCCTGCGCGGCAACTATTCGTATACCGACGCGCATCTGACCGAGGATTCTCCCAACCTCGTCGTCAGCCAGGGCGTCCCCTATGATGCCTTCTCCGGCGACCGCCTGCCCGGTTCAACCAGGAACTCGGGCGCGGTGGGGGCGACCTACACCTATCCGCTGGCCAATGGCCACGACGTCGAGGCAAGCTGGACGACGGTCTTTACCGGCGACATCTACTCGCGCGTGGGCTTGCGCGGCAATGGCGAGGTCATGCCCGCCTACAACACCAGCCGCGCGTCGCTCACCTACCATGGCGGCACGTTCGACGTGAGCGTCTATGCCGACAACATCTTCGACAAGTACGCAGTCACGGCCGTCGAGAACGACAAGTCCTCGTACAACCAGGTCCGCACCGATGTCGTCGAGCGTTACTATGCCTATGGCGTGCTGACGCCGCGCCGGGTCGGCATCGACCTGCGCTTCCACTACAAGTAAGCAACCGCGTGCACCGGCCCGTTGCCTCCTGTCGGTCTGCTTCTGCCCTCGGGCAGGGGCAGGCCGGGGGTGACGGGGCCGGTTTTTTCATGCCCCGCGCGCGCGATGGCCGCGCTTTTCGACAATCAGCCCGCTTTTCGGAGCCCGCTTTCAGGCGCTCCGATCCCGGCGTGAACACGCGACGGGCGCGGATAATAGAGAACGAAGTGTCATGAAACAGCGTCTCATTGGGTTGATCCCGCCTGCCACCCTGCTCGCCGTCGTCCTGTTCTGGGGCTATGCACCCCGGTCGGTGGTCGACAACCCGTGGACGCTCACGATCCTTTCGACCGTGGTCTCGGCCTTCATCCTGGGCCTCGAATGGCTGTTCGAGCGCCACGCGGGCTGGCGCATGAACTGGCGGGAATTTGCCACCGACGTCTTCTATGTCGTGCTGGGCACCATCGTGATCTCGCGCGCGACCGAATTCTTTGCCGAAGCGCCGCTCAAGGCGGCCAAGGCCCATCTGGGGCTGGCAACGCCCTGGCTCGAACACTTGCCGTTTCTGGCCCAGGTCGGCATCATTTTCGCGCTGTTCGAGTTTGGCCAGTACTGGATGCATCGCGGCATGCACAACTGGACCCCGCTGTGGCTGACCCATGCCCCCCATCACCACATCACCCAGCTCAACGCCCTCAAGGGCTATGTCGGCAATCCGCTCGAACTGTTCCTGATCAGCCTGGGGATTATCGCCCTGCTCGATTTCACACCGGCAGCGATCCTGTGTGCGGCGAGTGTCGGTCAGGTCGTCTCGGGCTTTGCCCATGCCAATGTGCGCGCCGATCCGCCCCCGTTCTATTCCTTCTTCCTCACCACCATCCGCCATCACAGCCTGCACCATTCGACCGACTATGAAAGCACCCGGTGCAACTATGCCAACAGCCTGATCCTGATCGACCGGGTGTTCGGCACGTTCCGCGATGGCGAGGCGACCGTGGTGGGTCAGGACGACTTGCGCCGTCTGTCGATCCGCGAGCAGTTCCTGTTCCCGTTCGTTCCTGTTATCGAGGCCATGCGCAAGCGCCGCCACCACGTCTGACAGGATCCGCGTTCTGACCTCTCTTTCGCCTTCGATCGCGCCCCCTGCGTCCCGCTCCGTCGCCGCGCGTGAGGCGCTTGCGCGGGGCGATCTGGGGGCAACCGCCCGGCTTGCCGCCGCGCTTGTCGCCCGGCCCGAGACTGCCGCCGAGGGGCATTTCCTGATGGCCATGGCGCAGGCGGGGCAGGGGGCGATCGGTCCGGCGCTGGCCGAACTGGCACAGGCCATCGCACTGGCCCCGCGCGGTGAATATCGCGCCCAACTCGCCCGGCTCCAGATCCTCACCCGTCAGGACGGCGCTGCCGCGCAGACACTGGCCGATGCCGAAACCGACCTGCCCGATGACGCGCTCAGCCGCGATACCATGGGCTGCGTCTATGCCCGGCTCGGCGATCATGCCGCCTCGCTGCCCCACTTTGCCTTTGCCGTCGAAACCGCGCCCGAGGTGAGCGACTATCGCTACAATCTGGCCGCAGCCCTCGGGTTTCTGGGGAAAGTGGACGAAGCCGAAGAGGTGATCGAGGCGCTGCTGGCGCGTGTTCCGGGCGATGCGCGCGCGCATCACCTGCTCGCCGGTCTGCGCAAGGTGAGCCCGCAGGGCAACCATGTCGCCCGCCTTGGGCAGGTTCTGGGGCAGGCGCGCGATCCGCGTGATCGCCTGCTGCTTGGCTATGCGCTGGCCAAGGAGCAGGACGATCTGGGCGAAGGCGGGGCAGCCATGGCGCAACTGCTCGCCACCAATGGTGAATATCGTGCGCGCCTGCCTTATGATTTCGCCACGGTCGATGCCGCCAATTTCGATGCGATCGAGGCGGTCTGGCCGCGTCTTGCGGCCCGGTCTGTCACCGGCGCTTCGGACGAGGCGCCGATTTTCGTGATCGGCATGCCGCGCACGGGGACCACGCTGGTCGACCGCATCCTGTCCTCGCACCCGCAGGTCGAAAGCGCGGGGGAGCTTCAGGCCATGCCGCTGGCGGTCAAGCGCGCGGCGGGTACGCGCTCGCGTACCGTGCTCGACCCTGAAACCATTGCGTCGGCGGCATCGGCAGACCTTGCCGCGATCGGGCACGACTATCTGGTCCGCGCCCGCCATCATCGGCGGCGCGAGGGCGCGCGCTTCATCGATAAGTTTCCTGGCAATTTCCAGTATGCGGGCTTCATCGCGCAGGCCCTGCCACAGGCGCGGATCGTCTGCCTGCGCCGCCATCCGATGGACACGGTGCTGTCCAACTTCCGCAATCTCTTTGCGATTTCCTCGCGCTACTACGACTACAGCTACGACCTGATCGACATCGCGCGCTATTACGCCCGCTTCCACCGCCTCATGGCCTTCTGGCAGGCAGCCTTGCCGGGCCGCATCCTCGAAGTTTCCTACGAGGCCCTCGTCGCCGATCAGGAAGGGGAGAGCCGCCGCCTGCTGGCCCATTGCGGGCTGGAGTGGGACGCGGCCTGCCTCGATTTCCACCGCAACGCTGCCCCGGTCTCGACCCCGAGCGCCGCGCAAGTGCGCCGCCCGATCTACCGCGACGCGCTCGCCCGCTGGAAACGCCACGAAGAGGCGCTGGCCCCTGTCGCGGCGTTCTTTGCTGCCGAGGGTATCGCCGTCGATTGAGCCTGTTCAGGGGCATGCCCTTTGACAGGGCCAAATCTGGCTAGCGATAGCGCTCCACGGCGGTCAACGGCAGGAAGGCCGGGGCGCCATGCCCGGCATAGACCTGTTCGAGCAGCCAGGTGCGTTCGTCGTCGGCCTCGCTGGCGGGAATGTCCTTGCTCCAGTGGCGCATGGCCGCGTTCCAGCGGTAGCCGCGCGCCTTGAGGCGGTCCTTGCTCTCGAACGGGGCGTCGATGGCATTGACGCGGAAGCTGTCCTGTGTCGAGGCTTCGAGCAGATGCGAAAGGACGGTGCGCCCGTCGTCGAGGTCATGGGCCATCAGGTAGAGCACGGCCAGAATGTCGTTCTGCGCGCGGTGCCCTTCGTAGAACCACCCGCATTGCGAGACGAGATGGGCCAGCGCCCGCCCGTCGAAACCGAGCGCCAGCCAGTCCACTTCGGCCATCGTGCAGGCCCAGGCCTTGCCCGCAGCGGCAGGCAGGCGCCTGTCGACGAAGGGGCGGTCGAACCGGGCATTGTGGGCCACGACCAGATCGGCGCTGGCCAGAAGGTCGAGCGCGGCAGGCTCGTCGATGGCCTGATCCTTGAGCACCTCGTCGGTCAGCCCGGTCAGTGCGGTGATCCGGGGATCGAGCGGAACGCCCGGATCCTCGCGCCAGACGCGCGGCGCGCCCACTTGCACGATATGGCCCGCATCGTCGTAGCGGAAGCGCTGGATGGCCAGTTCGATGATCCGGTCTGTCTCGGCGTCGAGCCCGGTCGTCTCGACATCGAGAACAACCCCCACGCGCAGCGCGGCATCCTCGCGCGGGCGATGGAACTGGTGAACGGGGCGCAGGCGGCGCAGCACGCGGTAGTCCTCGCTCTGGGCCAGAAAGC
>Ga0075011_10001673_pt1 | contig 11964 bp, 9 predicted proteins | sample TARM_MetaG_T_14_FD_72354 | JGI IMG/M metagenome (GOLD analysis project Ga0075011, IMG submission 72354) | Freshwater microbial communities from Pennsylvania, USA, analyzing microbe dynamics in response to fracking - TARM_MetaG_T_14 | ecosystem: Environmental > Aquatic > Freshwater > River...
CGCTCCGCGATCCGGAGCGCTGGCGTTTACGCGGTCCAGAAAGAGGACTTCTTCGCCGTGCGGGTGCGGAGTGCGCGTGGCCTGGGGGATGCTCGCGCCGACCATGGCCTTGGCCAATTCTTCGGCGGACGTCGCTTTCGTCGAAGTTTCGAGGACCACGCGGCCGTGGCGCAGGACCACGCAGCGGTCGCTGGCGGCCATGACCTCGCGCAACTTGTGGGTGATGAAGATGACGGACACGCCCTGGTTCACCAGTTCGCGCAGGGTGGCGAAGAGGTGGTCGCTCTCCTGGGGGGTGAGCACGGCTGTGGGTTCGTCGAGAATGAGGATGCGCGCGTCGCGATACAGCACCTTCAGGATCTCGACCCGTTGCCGCTCGCCCACGGACAGTCCTCGCACCATGGCAAAGGGGTCCACGCGGAGCTGGAAGCGCGCCATGAGCGAGCCCAGCTTGGCCAGGGCGCGGGCCGAGTTGCGGCGGAAACCCCACAGGGGCTCGGTGCCGAGCATGATGTTTTCGAGCACGGTCATGTTCCCGGCCAGGGTGAAGTGCTGGTGGACCATGCCCACGCCAGCGGTGAGGGCGGCGCGGGGCGATCCTGGTGGCAGGGCCTCGCCCTGCACTTCCACGGTCCCGCTGTCAGCCACATAATGCCCGAAGAGGATGGACATGAGCGTGGTCTTGCCTGCGCCGTTCTCGCCCAGAAGCGCCAGCATCTCACCGGCGTTCAAGGTCAGGGAGATGTCGTCGTTGGCCGCAAGGGGGCCGAAATGTTTGGTGATGCCGCAAAGTCGCAGCACGGGTGTGTTGGACATGGTTGACCAGAAAAAAGGGGCCGGAGGGTTCCGGCCCCTAAAGGATCAGAAGGTGGATTTGGGTTCGTCGTCGTTGATCTCGATGACCACGGTCCCGGCCAGGATGGCGGCCTCGGTCTCGGCGACCTTGGCTTTCACGTCGGCCGCGATCTTGTCCTCGAACTCGTAGTACGGGGCCAGGGACGCCCCGCCCTTGGCCATCATGGTCCACTCGCGGTAGTCCTCGGCGGCGAAGGTTCCGGCCTTGACCCGCGCAATGGCGTGGTTCAGGGCCTCTTCCATGTGCCACAGGGCGGAGGTCACGACCACATCTTGACCGTTTTCTTCCTTGTTCATGTCGTTGACGTTGCCGAAAGCGACGATGCCCTTCTCGCGGGCCGCGTCGACCACGCCGGAGCGCTCGGCATAAAGGACATCAACGCCGGCCTCGACCTGGGCGTAGGCGAATTCCTTGGCTTTCGGCGGGTCATACCAGGAGCCGATGAAGGAGACCTTGAACTCCACGGCCGGGTTGGTAGCCTTGGCACCGGCCATGAAGGCGTGGAAGAGGCGGTTGACTTCGCCGATGGGATAGCCGCCGACCATGCCGATTTTGTTCGTCTTGGTCATGGAACCGGCGATCATGCCCATGAGGTAGCAGGGCTCGTGGATGTAGTTGTCGAACACGGAGAGGTTGTTGCCGTCGGGACCGAAGGTGTCGCCCATGAGGTAGGCGATCTGCGGGTAGTCCGCGGCCACCTTGCGCACGTCGCGGGAGATGCCGAAGGCCTCGCCGACGACGAGCTGCACGCCAGCTTCGGAGTATTCGCGCAGGACGCGGATGTAGTCGGTGTTGGAGACCTTTTCGCTCCACACGTATTCGATTTCTCCGGCTGCTTCGGCCTTTAAAAGGGCCTTGTGCAGGGTGGCGTCCCACTTCTGCTGGATGGGCTGGGTGTAGATGCCGGCGACCTTGATTTTTTCGGCCATGGCGGCGGTGCCCAGGAAGAGGGCCAGGCCGAGCACGGCCAGGAACAGGGTACGTTTCATGATGTCCTCGTGTTTCAAAGTTGGTTGGGAATGAGCCGGACATGTTGAAGCACCATGCGTGCCAGCCGAAGCCGGCAGCCGCGGCGCGCGGAATTTGCGACCCGCCCGGTCTAGAGACCGGGCTTTGTGTCATACGGCTGATGCCCAATCAGACCAATTTTGTCCATAAAAAAGGAGCGCGCTTGCGGCCCTCCATCCCCATGATTGACGCACGGGCGCTGTTGTGGAGCGGCTCGGCAGGGATTTTTATGACAATATTGGCAAGAGATTGGACGAAAATGAAAAGGAGGACAGATAAAGCGTATGGCGGTGAGTCATGACAGAAACCGGTCACCACGGGAGAAAGGCTCTGCTGTGGGTGTCAAAACAGGTCCTTTGCGCAGAGCACCCGCTACTTGCCTGGCCTATACTTTTCCAAGTAACGGGGAGACTTGCCGGCAGGATTGTCTCCCGGCTTCCAGCATAAGAGGAACGAAATGAAGCCTTTAGGTTTTGGTAAGTTGATTTTTCCGGGACTGGTACTCCTTGTCTTGTGGTCGAGCTCACTGCTCGCTGCGGACCAAGCCTCCGTGCGCGAGATGATCGGGCAAATGCTGCTGGTCGGCTTTCGCGGGACTTCCGTCGGCAGCGACTCGCCGATCCTAAAGGACATCCGGGAGCACAATCTGGGTGGCGTGATCCTCTTTGACCGCGACGTGCAATTGCAGGCCCCGGAGCGCAACATCCAGAGCCCTGAACAGGTTCGGGCCCTGACCGCGAGCCTGCAGGCAAACGCCAAAACCCCACTTTTCATTGCCGTGGATCAGGAAGGCGGCCGGGTGAGGCGATTCCGGGAGGAACGGGGCTTTGCGCCGAGCCCTTCGGCCAAGGCCATGGGGCAGGGCGGTTCAGACCAGACCCGGCTTGAAGGCGAGCGGACCGGAAAGCTGCTGGCGGACCTTGGCGTAAACCTCAATTTTGCCCCTGTGGCGGATGTGGACGTCAACCCGCAGAGTCCTGCCATCGGCGCTCTGGAACGCAGCTTTTCCGCTGATCCGGACATCGTCGCCCTGCATGCTCATGCGTATTGCCAGGGTCTGCTGAGTCAGGGCGTGCTGCCCTGCCTCAAGCATTTTCCCGGACACGGCAGCGCCACGGTGGATTCGCACCTCGGTCTGACCGACATATCCAAGACCTGGACCCCGGCGGAGCTGCGCCCTTACGAGATGCTGATTCCGCTCGGGGCCAGCCCCCTGATCATGACCGGGCACCTTTTTTTGAAACGGTTCGACGAAGCGCATCCGAGCACCCTCTCCAGCGCTGTGCTGACGGGACTGCTACGGCAGCGTCTGGGCTTTGATGGCGTCATCGTCTCCGACGACATGCAGATGCGGGCCATCACCGGCCATTACGGTCTGGAAGAAGCGCTTGTTTTGGCGGTGGAGGCGGGAGTGGACATTTTGGTGTTCGGCAACAACCTGGACTACGATCCCGAGATCGTGTCCAAGGCCATCGGCATCCTGGTCAAGGCCGTGCAGGAGGGCCGACTTTCGCGAGAGCGGATCGAAGCATCCCATGGACGCATCCTGGCCGCCAAGCAGCAGCTTTACACCCGCTTCGCCCTGGCGCGGCAGCAAAGTCCGCACTTGCGGGATGAGGTGTCGCTGCCGTAGCGTCGGGCATGGAATCATTCATACTGCACCCCACTCTTGCCGCGGACTGCCACGTACTGGGGAGATGGCGGGAACTTCGGCTCCTGCTGCACAGGGACGCCCATGTACGCTGGTTCATCCTGGTCCCGGAAAGCGCCGCCGGCGAATGGCATGAATTGCCCGTACCTCTGCGCGATCAGCTTCTGACCGCATCGTCGATGCTGGGCACCATGCTCAAGAACGACGAAGGCTGCGACAAGGTCAACATTGCGGCCATCGGCAACATGGTGCCGCAGTTCCATTTTCATGTCATCGGCCGCTGGAAGACGGATCCCTACTGGCCGGGAGTGGTCTGGGGGCGCTCTGTCCCGGACCAGATATACGAGATTGGTGAGGTGCGGAGGCTTAAGGCTCGGACTCTGGCGTGTCTGCCAGTCTGCAAGGGGGGCTGAGTGGCGTCTCCCACATACATGGACAGCCCAGCCAGCCATGGCGGGAAGCGTCCGATCCCGGCCTGGAGGGCCTGGGTGCAGGCCGCTCGCCTGCCGTCGCAGATGTATATCTTCTGGCCCCTGCTCCTGGGACAGGCCTTGGCCATGGGCGCGGGCTTTTCCTGGGAAATCGTCCTTGTCTGCCACTTCTACGGATTGGCCAGCCAGCTCTATATCGTCTTTGCCAACGACGTGGCGGACATGGCCACGGACCGCAGGAATTTTACATTCACCCTGTTCTCGGGAGGCTCCAGAGTCCTCGTGGAGGGACTCCTTTCGCGAAGACAGCTGGCTCGGGCGGCCCTTTTCTGCGCGCTGCTCTCGGCGCTGGCTGGGGTTTTTCTGGGAATTCGCCATCACAATTGGTTGCCCCTGCCGTTTATTCTCTTCGGACTGGGACTATTGTGGGCGTATAGTTACCCGCCTCTGCGCCTGTCCTATCGCGGCGGCGGGGAGTACCTGCAGATGGGCGGCGTCGGTCTCGTGTTGCCCATGATTGGATTCAGCGCTCACGCCGGAAACTTTACCGGGCTGCCCTGGGCGTTTATGCCGCTCATGCTCGTTCTGTCCCTGGCTTGCGCCATGGCCACGGCCCTGCCCGACGAACCGTCCGACCGGGTCGACGGCAAGCGCACCCATGCCGTGCGATTTGGCGTTGCGGCCAGTCAGCGTTCCATCCTGCGGCTGAACGTCCTGGCCCTGGTCTGGCTCGTGCTAGCGCCGCTTCCGGGCGCGGCTCTCGCTTCGCGGTTCGTGTTGGCTCTGGCGTGCGCCGGGCTTTGGCTGACCTGCTTGCGCCTAGTTGCGGCGCGGCCTGGAGAGCGCGGCATGCTCCATTTCGTGACGGCTCAGGTGGCCTTTTGCCTTGCGCCCATGGTCGGCCTGACCGTCCTGTTGCTCGTTTCCTGACCCTTCAGACCTGCGGTTCGATCATGACCTCGCCCCGGATCCGCCCATGTCCCTTTCACCATGACGGTGCATGCCCGTGGCGAATCGCGACCAGTGTCGCGGGCAGGTATCCAGTTCGCCGATTGTTGTTGCAAGACCGTAACACCTCGGCTATTTCGCCTTGAAATCTTTTCTTCGGGTCATGTCTTTCACGGATGCAGGCTGCATCTGAGTGATTTTGGCACCGCACCGAACGGATGGATCGTCTTTTCCCGAATACGGATCATCAGTCCTTGAACTTACTTTCGTAAACGCTGTAACACCGAAGAGTCGACGACATGCGCGCCGTTCTTGTAAAAACTATTTTTGCCGTTGCGGTGATCCTTGTGCTGCTCTCAGTTATCGGATTCGTGTTCGAGCAGGAACTCGAACTGTTCGCCCAATGGATCGCAGACCGGCTTGGTTTTACAGGGCTGTGCGCCATCCTGCTCGTCACGGACACCGTGGTCACCCCGTTTCCGCCCGACGTGCTGCTTATTGTCATCGCCAAGAGCGCCTTTGCGCAGGGCTGGCTTTTCTATGTAGGCATTCTTGGGCTGGTTTCCGCTTGGGCGGGGATGCAGGGCTGGGCCATCGGTCGTTGGCTCGGGCATCGGCCCTTTTTCCGCCGTCTGTTCGGCGAATTCAAGTGTGAAAACGCGGACAGGGTCAAAAAATACGGTCTGTGGGCCGTGTTGGCCGGGGCGATCACCCCCATGCCCTTCTCCGTGACATGCTGGAGCGCGGGCGTCCTGGGCCTTGGGTTCTGGCCGGTGCTTGCAGGCTGTCTTTTTCGCATTCCACGCTTCTACCTCTATTACGGCATCATCGTGACCGGCGTATCACTCTTCAACGGGAAGATTTGAGTTCTTCCCGTTCCCAATCAATCCCTGAGCCAGTAGAAGGACAGAGCCGGTATAAAGATCTGTCCGTCTTCCACCGGCACGTTTTCACCGGTACAGAGATCCTTCATGCCGCCGTGGTTGAAGAATCCGTGCGGCTCGAGCGTATCGAGGGGAAGCGCTTGCGTTTCGACGTTGAAGTTGCAGATGACAAGCACCCGGCTGCGGCAGTTTTCCGGGTCCGTGCGGTAGAAAACCAGCAGGTTCGGGTTCTCGACCAGCAGCAGAGTGCGGTTGTCGAAGTCCGCGAAAGCCGGGAGTTCCTTGCGCAGGGCGATCAGTTTTTTGAGCGCGACGAAGATTCGCTGCTCAATGGTGCCGTTTTGGTGGCGTTTTTCGGCCTTGTCCCAGTCGAAGCGCGAGCGATGCACCCAGCGTGAGTCATGCTGCGTGGACGGGTCGGAGAGAAATTCCAGATTGTTCAGCGTGCCGATGGCGTCGCCGTAATACATGAGAGGCAAACCACCGAAGGAAAGGATGACATTGTGCAGCAGGACGATACTCTTGATGGCGGAGTCGATAGCTTCCTCGTCCTGGGATTCAAGCGCCGATTCCAAGCCTACCAAGGAGGCCAGCGATCCTGAGATGCGCGCATCGCCGGTCTTCACATTCGTGCCGAACGGCATGCCCCTGGCCGGAGATGCGGGGAATCGGCCGGTGAAATAATCCACCAGAAAGGCCCGGTGCAGGTTCGGGTCGTACCCGGCAAGTTCCACGTCCCGGTCATCGAAGCCGAGCCCTATGTCGTCGTGGCAGCGCACATAGTTGAGCCAGGTTGCCCGCTCCAGTTTTTCCGGCATGTTCTTCACGCCCAGATTGAGCAGGTTCGCGTTCTTGGTGGCCACGGCGTCCCAGAGCAGGGCCATGAGGGCGGCGTTGTAGGCGATTTCGCACTCCTTGGAATCGATGGCGTCTTCACCGAAATATTTGGCGATTTCGCTGGGCGCGACAATGGCCTCGGCGATAAAGAGCACCCCAGGCGCGGTGACCTGGCAACAATCCTTCATCAGCCGCAGCAGCAGATGGGCCTCGCGCTCGTTCTGGCAGGTGCTGCCGATTTTTTTCCACAGGAAAGCCACGGCGTCCAGGCGCAGGATATCCGCGCCCTTGTTTGCCCAGAAGAGGATGATATCGAGCATCTCGATGAGCACCGCCGGATTGCGGTAGTTCAGATCCCACTGGTAGTTGTTGAAAACCGTCATGACCCATTTGCCCATGGCTTCGTCCCAGGTGAAGTTGCCGGGGGCGTTGACGGGAAATATCTCGGGCATGCCCTCTTCGTAGGCATCGGGGATATCCCGGTCATCGAAAACATAATAATAATCCTGGTATTTTTCTTCACCACGGCGCGCTCGTTTCGCCCACTCGTGTTCATCGGATGTGTGGTTGACCACAACGTCGAGGACCAGAAGCATCTCGCGGCTCCTGAGCGTGGCCGCCAGATCCTCCACGTCCTTTATGCTGCCGTACCTGGAGTCGATCTTGCGAAAGTCGCGCACGGCGTAGCCGCCGTCGTTGTTGTCCGGCGGACAGTCGAGGATGGGCATGACGTGCAGCATGTTGATGCCCAATTCCTGAAGATAGGGGAGTTTTTCGCGCAGGCCCTGCAGGTTGCCCGCGAAGCGGTCGCAGTACAGGGCCATGGCCACCCATTTCTGGCTCAGGAACCAGTTGTAATGGACTTCGCGCGCCAGGTCGGACTTGCGCAGTACCGGAGCTCTTTCCATGTACCGCAGGGCAAGGGTTTCGACCAGACGGACCATCTGCTGCTTGAAGTCGGGCCGGTCTCCGTAGAGCAGTTTGAAGAGGGAATAGATGGCGTAGAAGTTGGCACCCAGGCGGGTGTAGAAATGGCGCAGGCGATACTTGCCGATCTCCGGCCTCAATCCCGCCAGGATTTCATTCAACAGGGCGTGGGAAGCTTGTTCGTACATGCTATTCGTCCTTATGTGGTTCAAATTCCCGCAGCCACGCATCGGCCTCGGGCCAGAAATGCGCGACTCCTTCCAGAATTCCGGCGCTGTAGTTTCCGTTCATGCCGAGATACCCGCCCTTGGCAATGTACAGCGTTTCGGGTTTGGCGTGTGCCGTTTGCGTCTTGATTTCGGGGGCTGCGTTGGCCACCAGCACCGCCGGGATATCGCTCAAGAGGACGTCCAGGTCGTTGCCGCTGTCACCCGCGAAGAGCGTGTTGTGCACGGAAAAGTTGTGCCGCTGCATCAGGAACCGGATGGCGTTCAGCTTGCCGGCGTTTTGCGGCAGCACATCGAGCAAGCCGATGCCTGCCAGCTCGTCGATGCTTGTGATCAGGTTGACGCGCATGCCTTCGCGCGCGAGGCGTTCGCGGATCAGGCTGGTCAGAGTGCGAAAGTCCGCGTTCAGATGAACGTAATAACTGAGCTTGAAGGGGGCCTGCTTCTCCTTTTCCTGCAGCCGCAGTTCTAAAAAGCCGCGCAGCAGCTTTCTGAGACCCTCGGAGTTCATGCCGCGCCAGTCCGGCGCGATATGCTCCTCCCACATTCTCCAGGGACGCCAGCCTTGGGCACAGACCTCATGGATGCTCGCGCCGACGTCGGCGATGGCGAAGTCCGGGCTGGGGAGGTCAAACTCGGCGATGGCGCTTTCGATCAAGGCGCGGTGGCGACCGGTCACGTAGGCCAGAGAGAGCTCCTCCCGCGCCGCCAATTGGCGGAAGAGTCTTGGGGCCGGCGTGCAGAGGGGGTTCGGGCCGTTGGGGATGAGGGTTCTGTCGAGATCGGTGCAGAGCAGGTATCGCTTCACGAGGTCTCGTCCTCCCGGGCAGGAAATCCGTAGTGTGCCATGGCGTCGAGGATGCCCGCCGCAAAGGATGCCTCGGAAAAGTGGATACCCTCGATGTTGGCGAGATCGGACAGCTCCGAGATGTGTCGGTTGTCCACCACCGTGCCCAGGGTATTGCCGCGCAGCATGTCGGCGTCGGCCCCGGTCACCCCGGCGACCAGGGTGTTTTCCAGCGGGAAATCGAGCTGTTCCGAGCACCAGCGCAGGGCCAGGCCTTTTGAGGCCCTGAGCGGCAGCACGTCCAGGTATTGACCGAAGGAGACAAGCACGTTCACGGCCTGTTCGTTGTGCTGGAGCAGCTGGCGGACCTGCTGTCCGCTGATCACGCTGGTGTCGATATAGTAACTGATCTTGAAAGGGCTCTGATGAAGTTTGGGTTGCAGAGTGAGGCCTGGGATTTCGCGCAGGGTCTCGCGCACCGCGCGCGGGTCCCAGAGGTGATTGATGTGGCGTTCCCAGATGCTGTCCTGGGTCAGGCTCGGGGCGTAGTGGATTTCCGTGCCCTGACCCGAGATCAGCACGTCGGGCTGCGGAATCCTGTGTTTACGCAGAGTGGCCAGGGCGTTGTCCAGGCGGCGTCCGGTGGCGATGCCGAACAGGATTGTCTTGCGGTGGGCGTGCAGGGTCTGCATGAGCCTCGCAAGGGAGTGTTCTTCACCGACGAGGCTGAGGTCTAATTCGGCGAAGAGCGCCTGCTTGCGAGCGATGCCTCGACGTCTCAGGGGGGTCATACGGACCAGCGGCTCGGTTTTTTCGACCAGCGGGCGCACGACTTCGAGATATTTTTCCACGTGTGCGGGCCAGGAATAATGTCGGCGCACCCCGGCTAGTCCGTTTCTGACGAAGGCGCGCCACTGTTTTCTGTCGGTCAGGGTCTGCAGGATCGCATCGGCCATGGCTTCTTTGTCCAGCGGATCGACCAGGACGCCGTTGCGGCAGTTTCTGACGATGTCGATTGGCCCGCCGTCCTCAGTGGCCACAATGGGCAACCCGCAGGCGGCGGCTTCGAGCAGGGTCAGGCCGAAGGGCTCGGTCAGAGCCGGGTTGACGAAGACGCCGCGCGAAGCGGCGGCGAGGCGGAAGAGCGTGGCCACTTCCTCGGGCTTGTGATGTTTGGGGTAGGCGACCTTGCCGTACAGATCGTGTCGGTCCACGGCGAGCAGGATGTCGCTGAGCACGTTTCTGGCGCCGTCGTCCATGTCCTGGATGTCGTCGCGGTTGCCGGCCACGATGACCAGATTGGCTGCTTGCTGCAGGTCCGGGGATTCTCCGTAGGCGTCGATGAGGGTCACGATGTTCTTTTTCGGATCCGGGCGCGAGAGCGCCAGTACCATGGGCTTGGCGGGCCGATGCAGAAAACGCTTGAGCTCCCTGGCAATGGGGCTCCCTTTTTCACTCTCGCGGGGCGGGTGAAAACAGCTCAAATCCGTACCCGGCGGAATGACGCGCATGCAGTCGGGCTGGTAGAAATCGTAGAGCCCGTACTGCTCCTCGATCTCCTGGTCCGTGCTGGTGATGATGCGCTCGGCAGCGCTGAGCGTGATCTCTTCCGCCTCGATGCGGCGCGACATCCTGTAGGTGTCCTCGATCTGGCTGCGGGAGATGCCACTGGCCAGCAGACGCAGGCGTTTGCTGCGTCCAAGGGAGTGGCCCGTGTGTACCAATGGAATGCCGAGCTGGTGCGAAAGGCGGGCTCCGACGTACCCGGCGTCGGCGTAATGGCTGTGCAGGATGTCGGGCATGCGATCCTGGCTCTTGAGAAACGTGAAAACGTTGTCGGAAAAATTGTCCAGACTGTCCCACAGCAGTTCCTTGCGCAGATACTTCTCTTCGCCGCATTCGATGCGCACAATGCTTGCCTTGTCCGAGAGGGGCTCGATCACCTGTGCGTAATCCGGGCTGACCGTGTCGTCGACGACCCTGCGGGTCAGCAGGATCGCTTTTTCAACATTCGGGCGTTCGCCAAGGGCGCGAGTCAGCTCGACCACGTATTTGACCTGTCCTCCGGTGTCCGCGTCGCGGCCCAGTTCCAGATCGTGGCCACGCACAAGGCCGTGAATGCTCAGGAGCACGATGAACAATGGTTTTTTGGCGGCTCGTCTGCCTGTCTTCACAGTTTCCACTCCTTGAAAAAAGGCTGGTAGAAATCCTGGTTCTCCGGGACAGCCCCGCGAATTTCGCAAATGGCAGCGGCAAAGGCGCTTGCCCGCTTCAGGGCGACGGCTACTGGCCAGGACAAAGACATGCCGAGCATGCATGCTGCGGCAAATGCGTCGCCTGCGCCCACCGTGTCCAGGACATGCAGGGATCGGCTTTCAGGCGCTGCACTCGAGAAAGCGCCGCCTTGGTCGACCTGCCAGGACCCTTCAGCACCGCAGGTAACGATCACTCGCTCGATCCCGAACATGCTCTTCAGCGCTACGGCTTGCTCCTGCGGGGAGGACTCGCGCACTGCGAACATGGTGCCCAGGGTGCGCAATTCCTCATCGTTCAGCTTCACGATGTCCGCCTGTTCCAGCGAAAAACGCACCGTGCGCTCGTCATACCATGGTTCGCGCAGGTTGATGTCCAGAAAGCGCGGAGCCTGGGTGTTTTGAAGCACTTGCGTCAGCGCCTGCCGAGAGTCGGGGTGGCGCTGGCTTAAAGTGCCGAAATAGACCATCCTTGGCGTTGCAGCCATCGTCGCTGCGGCTGCGCTGGCCGGGTCAATGAAGTCGTAGGCCTGATGGGGCAGGATTTCGAAATGGTGCCCGGCGTCTTCAATATGCACCAGCACGCGCCCGGTAGGATGCTTTTTATCGAGCTGCACACCGGTGGTTTTCATGCCCCACGCGTTCATGCCGTCAAGCATCCGGGCCCCCAGCGTATCGTCGCCCAGCCGGGAGACAAGAAGGGGATTTTGCCCGAAAGCAGCCAAGTGGCGAGCAACGTTGAACGGCGCGCCGCCGGGGACAATGCGATCCGAAAAGATGTCCGCCAGCATTTCACCGAAGAGGAGCGTGGCAGGCGTCCGGGCCTCTGGGGCGGGAGTGCGTCCCGGAGTGGTTTGTTCTGAGTTCATCATGTGCCTGTCTTTTGATAATATTCGAGTATGTGACTATTTTTAAGGATATTTTTCTTATTCAGCAGTCATTTTATATTGGATTTTATCCATACTTGAAATTTATTGCTTGCTATGAACAACCCGTTCTAATTTTATCTTTATGGTGATTACAAAATGATTTTTTCGAGATGTGTGACGAGCGGATCGATAAAAAAACTGATGCGATTTTTTTAGTTACATTATTAATTTGATCGGTGTCAATAAATTGGAAAATATCGAAATTTCGTTCAAGAAGAGAAAGAATC
>Ga0075011_10001675_pt1 | contig 11956 bp, 15 predicted proteins | sample TARM_MetaG_T_14_FD_72354 | JGI IMG/M metagenome (GOLD analysis project Ga0075011, IMG submission 72354) | Freshwater microbial communities from Pennsylvania, USA, analyzing microbe dynamics in response to fracking - TARM_MetaG_T_14 | ecosystem: Environmental > Aquatic > Freshwater > River...
ATCATTCGATGCGATATATTCTAAAGTGCTTTTTGAAGCTTTTTGTTCGCCTTCAATCAAATTGGTTAAATGGTATTTTTTCCCGTGAACTTGCGCTTCGTTCAAATATTTTTGAAGGTTAATAAACTCTTTTTTGGCATTTGCAAGAGACTGTTCATTGTCCTGCATGGTAAAAGCGCGAACATCGTAACGAATTTGATTGGCTGATGCAAAAATCTTACTCGCTATTTCGACTTCGGGAGCATAAACCTCTGCAAGTTTTGCGGAATCTTGAGAAGCATTACGCATATTGACAATAGCCAAAATACCTAACGCCAACGTAATGAACAATAAAATACCGAATCCGATAGAAATTCTTTTGCCCAATGTCATAGTCTTATTCATCCCCTATCCTTTTATAGTGCTACGCAGTTTTACTTAATGCTTGTACGACACCCAATTCGTCTTCGCCGAAAAGAGCTACTAAATCCAAAATCATAATGACTTTGTTTTTCTGTTTTGCCATATTTTTAATAAATTTCGTATCCACGTTGGCTCCAAATTCCGGAGGCAACGAGATATTTTCATCGTCTACGTTCACGACTTCTTCAACCTTGTCGACGATAAAACCTATGTTCTTTCCGTCGATCGTAATGATCACGATAGAGGTATACATGTGAGGTTCGATTTCGGGCATATCAAATTTGATACGCATATCCACGACAGGAATAATATTTCCGCGAAGATTCATAACGCCTTTAATAAAATGCGGCGTTTTCGGTACAGGAGTCGTTTTCATCATCGCGATGATCTCTTTTACGTCAAAAATATTGACACCGTATATTTCATCTTGCAAATAAAACGTCAGAAACCGATTGGCGGTTAATCCGACTCCTTTAGCATTCTTCTCTTCCATTTTACAGTCCTAATACCATCGTAATCGCTTTGATGAGCTTATCGTCGCTAAAAGGCTTTACCATCCACCCCGTCACCCCGATAGCCTTACCGCGAGCCTTCATGTCCGGAGAACTTTCCGTCGTCAAGATGAGAATAGGTCTGTTTTTAAATTTATCATGGGATTTAAGTTCGGCCGCAAGATCAAGTCCGCTCATTTGCGCCATATTAATATCACTAATTAAAAGATCGTAATCTTCTCTGCCGCTTAAAAGGGCGTCAAGCAGTTCCGCGGGATTGAGGTACGTCGCAAACTGAATCGTTCCTCGCCCGATCATCTCTTCAAGAGCCATCTGTGCCGTTGCAAGAATCGTTTTAGAATCATCTACTAAAATGACTTTTTTACCCACACTATCTCCTTTAATTACCACGAGTTTTGTGCTCTATGGTAATAGCAATCTTCGTTAATATAGCTTAAAGAATATTAAAGAAGTGTTAAAAATATCGGGAAAATACGTACGCTAATCCATTATGGAACTTCTTTTGCTTTTTAAGGTAAAAAGGAGAGATTATGCAACTTCGTTTGACGCCGCATTGTATTTGTATTTACCTCTCAAAAACTTCGTCGCATTATGAAACCGTGATGCATACGCTCAATCAAACTTTCGGACAACCTTTTTGGATCAAAGAGACACTCATTAATATTGCTTTGCATCATGAATTAGAGCGACGAAAAGCATTTTTAATCTCTTTATATCGCCATTGCGCTTTAGCTTCAAAGACGCACAACGCACTTTTTTTACAAAAACTGATCGCTTTTTGCGCCAAACCGATCAAACTGATTATTACACACGAAACAACAAGCACCTCTTTAGAAAACATCGAAACTCGGACGGATCCTTATCGCTTGCTTCGAGCCAATAAATACGAGAGTTTTCACTCGATTCGCCGTAAATACCTCCGCTTGGCAAAAGCCTATCATCCCGATACGCTTCAAACGAATGACGACGCCTTGCGCCAAACAACGACACTCAAGTTTCGTCAAATACAAGAAGCCTACGAAGTCATTAAAGCAGAAAAAAAGAGACAAACCGCCGCATAAAAATCTTTTTTAAGGTTTGATTGGTACAATACTCTTCTTAATTTTCTTCCCGATCCGAAACGGGGTGTTAGCTCAGCTGGGAGAGCGCAACGCTGGCAGCGTTGAGGTCAGGGGTTCGATCCCCCTACACTCCACCATTCCCTTATGTACACTCTTTTATAACGATAACGCCTTAATGAAAATCGTTAAACGATTTTTGTATCCAACAGCCATTCCCTTGCCAACTCAACGGTTTCGAAATAGGCCATTTGAGGTTTGCTAATCAACACTTTCGTGAGGGAGATAGAGAGTTTTTCAAGTTTACTTTGTCCGACGATTGCTACTTTTTGCATTTCGGGGTGTTTTCCGAAACCGCGTAAAAGATCATGCCAAATCACGCCCGTTTCAATGGTTTCTAATGCTCGTACGTCCATTAAAAGCAAGGTAGAAGGTTTGTCGTAAGAGGCAAGAAGCGCATCCAAGCGCGATTCGAACCTTTCGACCTCTTCATGCGTTAAAACGCCCGAAAGGCTCATCGATGCGTAAACTTCCTGAAAGTTAAGCGCGTTGACGCAAGGTTCTTTAGAAGCCAAAGGCTCTTTTTTCGTTTTGGAAGGTTGATACAAGAAATGATGCCAAAGCGAAAAACCCACTAACGCGGCACCCGCACCGACATGTAAGTTTTTCATCGTTTTCGAGTTCATCGCAAACGATGTGGCGACAACCGCAACCATTGAGGCGGTCATACCGATTTTTGCGACCTCTTTTTTGGTTTCAAGATCCCATTGAACGCGAAATGGACTTGGCTCTTTTTTTATCGAATTTTCGTTTTGCATTTTTTCCCGTTTCATACGTTAACGCCAACGTTAAAACAGCGGCAACTCCAAGAATCAGAGGCATGGACAACTCCTTTAATGATAAAAGTTATCACAATTGTAAACCTTCGCTTCTAAGAATCGGCTGAAACGCGACGTTTGATTTTTTGCATCGAATTTAACAACAATCCAATCGTCGTACCGTTATGTAAAATAGCCGTTGCAATCGGGCTTAAAAGCCCCGTTGCGGCTCCGGCCAAGATTACGCTGTTAATCCCTACGGTTGCGTTAAAATTGGCGTGAATACGCTCCATCGTCTTGTTGGCTAAAATCTTTGCTTCGACAACCGCTTCGATATCGTCTTTTAACAAACTAATATCTGCCGTCGCTTTAGCAATATCCGCACCTTTATACATACTAATACCTACATGTGCGTTCATCAACGCCGGTGCATCGTTGATGCCGTCTCCGACAAACGCAACCGTTTTTCCGCTTTGCTTCAAAGACTCTACGATGCGCGATTTATCGGTCGGCATCAGTTTGGCGTAAACCGTATCGATACCGAGTTCCTGCGCCAAGACATCGGCTTTTTCCTGCACGTCTCCGGTCAGCATAACCAGCTCTTTTGCGCCTAAACGACGCAACATGGCTAAAGCATTTTTGGCATTTTCGCGTACGCGATCCATCATACCGATCGTCCCCAATAATTTTTTATCGTAGGCGATATACAGTAAAATCTTACCGTCTTGCATGCATCGATCGATCATCGCTTGATGCCCCTCAAAAGAGACCTGTTCGTCGTCTTCTAAAAAGTGTCGACTGCCGATAATGACCTCTTTGCCGTTAATTTGCGTTTTAACGCCGTGCGCGACGATAAACTCGACCTCTTCGTGGTGCATATGCACAAAACCGCGCTCTTTTGCCGCTTTGACGACCGCTTCGGCTACGGGATGAAAATAGTGTTCTTCCGCGCTGGCGGTCAGGTTTAAAATCGCCTCTTCGCTCCATTGCGGACTAAAAGAGTGAATGCCTACGACTTCCAACTCGCCGCGCGTCAGCGTTCCCGTTTTGTCAAAAACAAACGTGTCGACATGTGAAAGCTGTTCCAACGCTTTGGCACCTTTAATCAAAACGCCCTCGCGTCCGGCAATTGAGAGCGAATTTTTAAACGCGACGGGGGTCGCTAATTTTAAAGCACACGAATAATCCGCCTGCAAAACGGCGGCGACGCTTGCCATATCGCGACGAATCGCATACGAAAGTCCCGCAAGTCCCAAGGTAATCGGTACGAGTTTATCCGCTAAGCGCGTCGCTTTAAGACCGATGGCCGATTTTTCGTCCAACGAACTTTTAATATAATGTTTAATACGCTCCGTCGCCGTATCGCTTCCGACATGTTCGGCCCATATGCGAATGCGTCCCGCTTCGACGACCGTTCCGGAAATAACGCGATGTCCGCGCTCTTTGCGAACGGGTTCGGCTTCTCCCGTCATCGAAACTTGATTGATCGAGGCGGTTCCGTCCACGATATGTCCGTCCACGGGAACCGTATCGCCTGCTCCGACGATGACGATATCGCCTATTTTAATCTGCTCGGTCGGTAAACGTTTTTGCGTCACGTTTCCCTCAACCTCGACCTCTACCCACGCCTCTTCGACATTGGGCTTAGCCAGCTCTTTGATCAAATCGTCGCTTTTTTGAACCATACTCTCTTCGATGTATTCGCCGATTTCAAGCATGACGTTGGTACCGTTTGCCGCACTGTAATCGCCGCGCGCCAAAGAGACGCTTACCGCCATGGCTTCAAGAACTTTCGAGGTTAAGCCTTCGCTAAAAAGCTCTTGAACTCCTTTTTGCAAAAGCGGCAGGCTCGCCAAAGCACTAATAGCCAACTTCAGATTGGGCTGGGGAATGAACGGCTGAAACAATAACGCACTGCTAGCACGCGCAATGCCCCGCATACTCGGCGGCTCTTGCGTATCGTGAAAACATGCGTTCAATTCGGTATCGCAAACCCTATACGCGTCAAGGTTGAAACGCAAAAGCCGCTCTTTGATCTGCGCCGCATCGACAGGTTCTTCAAACATCAGAATTAACGAACCGAGTTTTGCGTTCATACGAACGGTTTTTGCCTCTAGCTCCGTTTTAAGGGCATGCGTCAACTCGTACGAATCAAGCCCTCGAAAATCAGGCGATACAAACCGTAAGCGGCGGGTACTTTGATGCGCTAAACTCAAAGATTGCATCGTCGTTACGACTCGTTTGCGGCTAACTCCGCTTTCGCGTCTTCATAACGCTCTTTCATCTCCTCGATACCCGCTTGAAACGCTTGCGTACCTTTGGCAACGGTTTTAAAAAGTGCTTTTTGCGCACTTTCGTTGGTTAAGAGATAAGCACCCAATGCACCCACAAGCGCACCGACGATAAAATGTTTGGTATCAAACGTCCCGAGCAAAGAATCGGGTAAAAGCGTATTGGTTTTGCTCTCTTTTGCGATATAAGGGTTATTGGAAAGGGATGGCTTATCCATAAAATTATTCTCCTTTGAGTGGTGTAGGTAACGCTTCGTTTGCGTTCAAGCTTTTTTCATACAGTTTTTCGACGCCGTAAATACCGGCAACACCTAAAGAGACGGCCGTCAAGACGCCTAAATAGCTATTGCGACCGACGTAATTAGACGCCGCAATCGCGCTAGCGGTTACGATACCGCCTTGAAGCGTCAGCTTAAGCGTATTTTTTAAAGCTTGTTCTTTGCTCATTTTTTCTTGGCGATAGCGGTTGTAATTAAGCGTTCCCGAGACCATGCCCGCTGAAAGCGCACCGCTGAGCGCATGTCCGACCACGCTTCGTTCTTCTCCCGTATCAATCGTCATTGTGCTTCCTCTTTTACCTCTAATTTTTCACTCTTTTTCGACTTGATACACTCGATCGTTCCGTCCACGCTCTTTTTCACGTCTTCGGCAAGCTCTTTGGCTTTATCGACGCCGCTTTTGAGCGTATGTTTAATTGCTTTGCGATTTCCCAACGTATACACGACTGCCGCACCGGCGGCGACTCCTACGATAAACGGTAACATGGCTTACTCCTTTATGGTTTTATCTTCGTTTTTTTGCGTCATTGCACCCAATACACCCGCACCGACCGCTCCGATTAGCGCACCTGCGATAAACGAGAGATTGGTGTTGCTTAAAAGTTTTAACATCTCTTCTTGGCTCATCTGTCCGTTTGCCATCTTGGTTGCCAAAGTGCTCCACTCGTTCACATGTTCGCTTAATTTTTCCATCGAAGCAAGCGTCGCCTCGTCGTTGAACGTCGTTTTGGCAGTTTGCGTTGCGTTCTCTTGGTGTTGAAGGTGACTCGAAAATGCGGGTAAATGATGATTGTACGATGCGGCTTGCAAACGGTAAAAAACTTCTTGTACGTCGGGATAATGTTGCGTATACGAAAGCAAAGTGTCATACACGGCAATGTTGGCGATTTCCGCTTCAACGCCTAAAGCATAAGCTTCTTGAAGCGTTTGAGGTGCCTGAGTCATCCCTTGCCAGCGATTTTCGATCGGCGTAATTTGATGGGCGGCAAAAAGTTCAAGCAAGGCATTTTGATGCCGTTTTTCCGCTTCAACGATAGACGCAAACGGCGGTTTTGCACCGAACGTTTCGATCACGTACATGTACGTTTCATACGCGCGGTATTCATCGTCCAATGCCGTTTTTAAGGCTTGATCGAGAATGGGTTCGGATGAGCGCGGATCGATGCCTAAAGGTTCTAGAGTTGCGGTTTCTTCGATTGATTTCATCTTAGACAAACTCCTTTGATAGCTTTGTTAATACGGCGATAATTTCCTCTAAATTCTCGCCTTTGACCAGATTGCTCCAGAGATGATCGGGGAAAAGAGTAGGATCGTACTCGATCGTGATGGAACCTACGATTTTATTGATTTTGAGGCTTTTGATACCCTCGATTTTTTGAGGTAACGCCTCGATATCTTCGATGCGAACCGTTTCGCCGTGCGACCTAATTTTTGGATCGACACGTACGCGAAGACGTCCTTTAATCTGATGAACGATCGAAAAATAACGACCTAATTCGACAAGTTTTTCAGCGGTAATTTCCATTCGTTGATCCTTTTGATTGCATTCTAAAAATTTATAACTGAAGTCAAACTTAACATTTTTTAAGAATTATTATCATTGTTCCATGCAATCCGCGACGAATTTGCCATGATGCCGACCGTATGGGCGATATGCATCGCACCGGCAAGCACCGGCGGTAACGCTCCGACCGCGGCAAACGCCACACTTACTAAATTGGTTCCCGTACCGATCCAATAATTTTGGTTGATGACGCGCAGGCTCTCTTTGGAAAGATCAAAAAGATGTAAAATCGCATCGGGACTGCTATCGGTAACCGCAATATTGGAAACTTCGATCGCCGCTTCGCTTCCTCCGCTCGCAAACGAAATTGCAACGTCGGCTTTACTCATCGCCAACGTATCGTTAATGCCATCACCTACCATAACGACGTTGGCATATCGCGTTTTTAGAGCTTCAACGACGTCGGCTTTTTCTTCGGGCATCACGTTAGCATGCACTTCGTCAAACCCGTATGTACGCCCAAACGCGCGCGCAACCGTCTCTTCGTCGCCGCTTAAAAGCACCAGATGTTTAACGCCCCGTTTACGAAGCCCTTGAAGCATCGCAAGCGTTCCCGCCCTTACCGTATGTTCTAAGCTCAAAAAGCCCAACAATCGGCTTCCGCGTGCAACATACACGACGCTATACCCCTCTAAAAACGCTTGCGAACTTTGTACATGTAAGGATGAAATATCCACGCCGTTTTGCGCCATCCATTTCGCGTTTCCGACTGCAATATCGCCGGCGTGATCTTTGAGTCGTACGCCAAGACCCGCAAAAATGTCGCTCGGATTGTCTTCGTGACATGTAAAGCCTGCCAATGCTGCGGCTTTCGTGATCGCGATGCCGATAGGATGGCTATTGTGGTGTTCGGCAAGGGCGGCGGTACATAAAAGGTCATGCGCTAAAATGCCTTCCGCGCAGATACTCTGAACGAGTTTCGGCTCGCCCGTGGTCAACGTGCCCGTTTTGTCGAAACAAAAGACTTCGCTTTGAGAGACGGCTTCCAAATAGGCACCGCCTTTAATCAAAACACCTTTTTTCGCCCCTTTTGCGATACCCGCACTGATCGCGGTACTCGCGGCAAGTATCGTCGCGCACGGGCAGGACATCACGATCATAACCGAAAATGCGCGTAGCCATGAACCGGTGAGTAAAAAAGTGGCTCCGGTTAAAAACGTGCCTAACGTAAGTAACCGTGCCGCAAGCCGATCGGCGGCGACTTCGCTCGGCGACTTTTGCGCCAACGACGCTTCGACTTTGGCGATCATACGCGCCAAATAGGTCTGCTCGCCCGTCGCGCTCACGCGAATATAAATGCGTCCGCTTTGCATTAAGGTATTGGCGTAAACCGTCTCGTTTAACGTCTTAAATGCCGGCTCACTCCGTCCGTTAATCGCCGATTCGTCGATTTCGGCACTTCCTTCTACGATCATGCCGTCAACCGCAATTCTCTCGCCGCTTCTTGCTACGACGGTATCACCCTCACGGATATCGGAAACATCGGTTTCCACTTCAATCTCATCGACGAGCACGTACGCTTTTTTAATCCCAAGCGCCATCAGTTCGTGAATCTGTTTTTTAGAACGCTCCGCCGTATACTCTTCCAACAACATTCCGCCGCGCAAAATAAAGACAATTTCAAATGCCGCCGTCGCTTCGCCTCCTGCGATCGCCCCTAAAAGCGCGATTGCCATAAACGAATGCAAACTAAAACGTCCGGCTTTAAAATCCGCATACGCTTCTTGTAATAAAGGAATTGCCGCCGCCAATGCCACCAATGCGGTTAAGGGCAGAGGCAACGCGAAAGCGCTTGCGCCGAAAAACGTTTCGGAAACAAACAGATAAAGCGCATAGCCGCAAAGCGCAACAAAACTCCAGATTTTGGATCGCCATGATTGAGGAGAATTGATTTTAGATTCGCAGGCGCTACACGAAGCGCACGAAGGACAATAGAGTGCGGCGGGGGAGGAAACGTGAGGCATTAGCGTAGCGGTTTCAAAGCGTTTTTGCAAAAGATCGATAATCGTTTGAAGCGTCGTTTTCAGCGGATCGAAGTAAACGACTAACGAAGCACAGGCGCGATTGACGCGAAACGAATCGACATGTAAACCTAACAAAGCTTCAAACGCCTTTTCATCTAAGTGCTTAAACGCGCCGTATTTAAAACGCGCACGTCCCGCAACGGAACTTTTAAGTATCATTTCATTCATGGTGACACCTTTCGCATATACCGTACAAAACCATCGTATGGTGAATGCCTGTAAAATGATGGTGTGCAAGAATCGCTTCTTGCTCGGTTTCAATCACCGAATCGTAAAAAGGAATAATCCGTCCGCACTTCACGCACACCAAATGATCGTGATGAAAGGTGTGTTTTAAACGATACCGTTTGGTTTTTTTCGGAAACGTGACGACAACGCTTGCTAGGTCCAACATCTCCAACAATAAAAGCTGTTTATACACCGTCGCAAGCGAAACGCCGATGCGATGTTCATTTTTTAAAAGCGTTTGAATCTCTTCGACACTCAGATGCTTTTGGGTCTTAAAAAGCACTTTCAAAAGCATCTCTCTCTGATCGGAATGGCGCAATTTAACGCTACATGTCATCTTTTGAAAACGCTTGAAAAAAGCCTCAAACGTTAACGAGGCGTTTTCATCTTCGTTAACGTTTAAAAGGTGCTCTTGCATATTAGAAGGTGTATTGAACGAGTGCTTTAAACGCGTTATAGCTGTCGGATTTTGCGTCGTTGTCGACATTGACATAAATCAAAGAGGCTTCGAGATTTTTGATAATCTCATAACCGACGCTAAGGTCCAACTCTTTTTCTTTCAAGCTCAAACCCGCATCGTCGTATTTGGTTTGCGCGTAAAGAGCGGAGAGTTTGACGCCTTCGATCTCGTATTCCGCACGCATATAAGGGGTTCTAGCATTGTCATCAAAAATATGGTTACCGTCTTCCAAAGGCATTTGATCGCCGGCTTCGCCTAACCCGCCTAGACCGTCTTTATCGACTTTCACGTAACCAAGTGCAAGCAACGCTCCGGCGAACTCAAATCCCTGTTCGGCTTGCATAAACGAACCGTCTTTAACGTTCACTTCCACCATAGCGCCCGATCCGTCGTCTTCTTCGGTGGTCGCGTCGCTGTTAATTTTCGCATAATGAAGCATCGTCGTCGTCTTCAATGCATCGCTTGGCTCAAGGCTTAACACGGCTTTCATACCGTAAGCACCGAAGAGATTTTCGCCGTAATAGACGTAAGGATTCAACTCCAATGCTTCGATCGGCGTGTATTTGACTTCTAACATGTAAAGACCGTCGTCTTCATTGACCTTTCCAAATTTTTCGGAAACTTCGTCAAAGCCTACGACCGCATATTTACGCGCCCAAGCCATCGTAACGACGAGATTTTCGAGAGCACTTAGTTCAACGCTCGCACCTTCGATATAATCGGTCAACCAATTAAAATCGACCGCTTGACGTCCGAAGACGACTTTCCCCATCCCTTCGTGTTCGATTTTGATAAACGCTTCGGAAAGCACGGCATTGTCTTCAATCGCGCCCTCGGCTTTATAGTCGCCGTCCTCTTTTTCGCCGATTTTGGCACTGCCGAATCCACGTACGCCTAAACTAACGCCGTACAACGGAGCCGTTTCAAATCCGATTTCCGTAAAACCGTTGGAAAACCCGCTATCTTTCGTTCCGCCTTGATGGTTAGAATATTGCCCGTAAACTCCGACACTTGCCGATATTTCGCCTTGACTTAACGCCTCTTCCAAATTGCCCGCATCCGCCGCAAAACCTAGCGTACCGCCTAAAACCAACGCACCGACGATACGTGAATAGGTATACTTCATCTCTGTTCCTTTATCTTGATAATTGTTATCGTATAATAGACAAAAGGAACTTAATTTCTTATAATATGATTCTTACTATCAAAAAACTCATTTAGTCCTAAAGAATTTTGAACTTTATTTCTAACGCTTAAAGACAAAAAAAGATGCAGTGCGATTCTTATTCTTACATGTAGAAAGCACACGCATAAAAGCGTGTGCCGTTTCAAGAGGCTTAGGCTAAGGTTGCGCGGTACATCCACAACTGTTTTTCAAGTTCGGCAATCTTATCGTCCGCCATAGTCATCGTCGTCGTATCACGTACTTCTTCGGCTAGCGTAGAAAGCTTTTTCCATTGGGCGAGCATTCCTTCAAGTATTTTAGCAATGTTTTCGATCACCTCTTTGACCTCGAAGGATTTTTTCGTCTCTTCTTTGAGCGTCGTTTTCGCCATAATTTCGGAAATACTGACTAAAGGCGCACCGCCTAATTGCAAAATGCGTTCTGCCGTCTCATCGAAGATTTCAGACATGGCGTCGTATAATTTTTCGGTTGCTTCGTGAACCGCAAAAAACTGTAAGCCTTTAACGTTCCAATGGTAATTGTGAATCGTGACATAAAGCACGTGGCTGTCTGCTTGAATCTCTTGTAAGTGTTGAATGACTTTTGACATCGGATACTCCTTATATAGATTTATGATAGTGAAATTATAGCTATTATCTATTAAACAATAATAATTATTAATTGATAATTTAATTTTTAATTTTTTGTGTAAGACCAAGCCTTGATGCGACTTGGAATAAGTCCTAAAACCAGTGCGATACCGACGACGCTCGCATAAAAGTACCCCATAGCTTCCAAACCGCTCCAAGCCAAAGTATTACCGAGAGAAAAAATCACAGACGCCGATACGATACCGAGCGTTATCGGGAAAAAAGTGGCAAAGAACATCCATCGGTAACTATCGGATTGCATTTTGACTACGATCATCGTCGCAATGCACGGCGGCGTTAAAATCATAAAAATTAAAATCGCTACGGCATTGAGCGACGAATAGCCGCCGTTATCGACCATGGCGTCTTCAGCACGCACGGAGCTCGCTTTTGGATTTTCATATAAAGAACCCAGCGTTGCCACAGCACTCTCACGCGCGGCAAACGAACTTAAAAAGGCGACGTTGATTTTCCAATCAAATCCGGCATAACGCGTCAACGGCTCG
>Ga0075011_10001676_pt1 | contig 11954 bp, 22 predicted proteins | sample TARM_MetaG_T_14_FD_72354 | JGI IMG/M metagenome (GOLD analysis project Ga0075011, IMG submission 72354) | Freshwater microbial communities from Pennsylvania, USA, analyzing microbe dynamics in response to fracking - TARM_MetaG_T_14 | ecosystem: Environmental > Aquatic > Freshwater > River...
AAAAACCTTGAAGCCTACGAGTTTGATCTACGCCGTGTGAAAAAAGCCATTGCCGTTTACAAGCGACACAATAACCGTTAAATCACCGTTTAAACGCTATTTAAACATGGCTGAAAAAGATAAGATAAAGCTCCAACGAGCTAAAACCCCTAATGATTTGCTAAAGATGAAGTTTGAAACGATCCAATTTGAACCCGGTCCATTTTATGACCTACTTGGCCACCCTGAAAAGCGTGGTGTATGGTTGGTTTGGGGACAAAGTCAAAACGGTAAGACTTCATTTATTATGCAGCTTATGAAAGAATTATCCAAGCACGGTAAGGTTATATTCGACTCAATAGAAGAGAGTTATGGGCAAACGTTGCAAAACACCATTATTAGAGAGGGCTTGCAAAATCACAAAAACATATTGTTTCTGCGCAAAGAATCAATGGAAGATTTGAGTGTTCGTTTATCCATGCGCAGAAGCCCTGATTTTGTGCTGATTGACTCCTTTCAATATACCGGATTTTCCTTTAAGGAATACAAGCGCTTTACCGAAAAACATGCCGATAAGCTGATAATATTTACTTCCCAAGCAGACGGGAAGTTGCCTAAAGGTCGCACGGCCGATTCTGTGCGATATGATGTTGATCAGAAATTATTTGTCCGTGGATTTCGTGCCATTTCACTAGGTCGTTTCAAAGGTCCAACGTGCCGCTATACGATTTACGAAAAAGGAGAAAAAGAGTTTTACGGAGATGAAAAAACAAACGAAAATGAAAAACAGATTACAATTTGAAGACGCGCTATTGGCGCTCATTGCAACGGCTATCATGCTGTTTGGTTTATGTGTGTTTGAATTGATAATTATAACAATTTTACTTATTAAATAAAATGAAAAAGTTGATAACAATCGCTTGCTGCCTATTCAGCTTGTCGGCACAAGCTCAAAGGATATACTTTGTTAACCGTGATTGGCAGGATGTGAAATCGCCTATCATCAAGGTTGATTTTAATGGCAAAGAACGGATTTTTATGGTTGATTCAGGCAGTGACATTTCCGTGTTAGATGAATCTTGCAAAATGCCTGACAGCAAGCTGATGGAGTCGGCAGGCACAAAGGTTGCAACCATCAACGGCAATGTAGTGAATAATACTCATGCATACAAGGATAAGGTACTTGGGCGTAACGTGGTGTTTTTCACTAAGGATCTTAGCTACATCAATGCGATGTATGCTGCTAGTGGGATTAAGGTGTATGGTATACTTGGCGCAGACTGGTTGCTTGGCCGTAAGGTTGTGGTTGACTATGGTAGTCGGGTTTTGGTAGTTGGAAATTGACGTAAAACTAGATAGATATGAGCAATAAAGGACTAGAAAGAATGCAAATCCTTATGAATGAAATTAGGGCATGGTCTGATTTGCAATTCGACAACGGTATTTTTAGACCTTCAAGGTCGTTAGCTATAAGCAAACATCTACAAAGGGAGGCAAAGGAGCTTACAGTAGCGCTTGAAAAATATGGCGAATCAGGATGTTATGCGCCTGTTATGGAAGAATTAGCGGATGTATTGATATTACTCCTAGACGTCGCGACACATACTGGTAATGACGTTGATGCATTGGTAACAGCCGCAAACAACAAGCTGCAAATAAATAAAAAAAGGAAATGGGGAGAGCCTGATACAGAAGGTGTTATTGAGCATATTGATAATGATGATTAACGTAAAATTAGATGAAATGAAAAATTGGAAATATGAAAAAGTACCCGAACCATTTAATACGGTTGAGGGACGAAATTTTAAAGTCTATGAGGACACTGAAAATAAGTTCCCTATCTGCTCATTACCATGCTCAACAGCTGAAACGCAGTCAGTACAGTTGATTGATAAGCAAAAACGGAACGCGCGTATAATTGCAGCAGCTCCGGAGATATTGGATGCTTTGATTTTGATGTACGAACAATTTAAAGATTCCATCGGGAATAACGAAAACGCTTATGATGCAATAGCTGTCAAGAAGGCACAGAAAGCAATTAATAAAGCATTAGGAATTAACGAATAATTAACCACAGATGAACAAAACCAATAAAACCAATTACGCTCGCTTTTACAGCCTCCTCAAGCAGATGCCTGGAGCTGGAACGATGGATGCAAAATCGTTGAAAGAAGACTTAGTTTGGCAGTTTACCAACCTACGAACACAGTCGCTTAAAGAGATGAGAGATAGCGAGTACAATAACATGTGTGCGCATATGCAGCAACTGGTTGACAAGCATAACGCTAAGATTAAGAAGCCTTTGTCTGAACAAGAACGTGCGATTAAAGCCGCTAGGAGTGCCGTTTTGAAGCGGCTACAACAAATGGGCATTGATACAACCGACTTCGCTAAGGTTGATCAGTTTTGCATGATAAATAAGATTGCCGGCAAGCTATTTCGGCATCTTACACTCGATGAGCTGAAAGGCTTGATCCCGAAGCTAGAAGCCATGATGGCTAAAGGTTACGGCAAGAATAATACCAACTTCCCTATCTGCCTTAATTAATAATGGAAACCGAAATTAATAACGTGCGTGCCGAAATTGAGGCACGCATGAACAGAAAGAAAGAGCTGATCGAAAGACTAAATCGCATTGCTCGTAATATTGACAGAATAGCAGACAAGCTCTACAATCCGTCTGATTACACAGGTAGTGAGTATAACGATCTGTACGACAAGTATAAAGAATTGGATATACTTTATACCAACCTCGAAAATCAAATCAAAATAGAATTTCCTCACAAAGACATGCCGCAGACTTTAGAGGAGATTCGACAGAATAATAATTTATTGAATATTTAAAAAAAATCAATTATGAAAGAGTTATCTAACGATGAGCGAAAAAAAATCGCTGAGCAGTACTTAGCCGAACAGGCTAAGGAGGCTAAGAAAAAAGAAGCTGAAAAGGCCGGTTACGAAAAGAAGCGTGACAAGTTTGTAACATCCAATTTTGCTAAGCTCCAAAAGCTAAGCAAGCAAATGCTTGATTTGAAAAATAAAATATTCGAGGAAGCTGATGAGATCATTCAGCTTAAGAATGAAATGTTCAAGGTTAAGGATGGTCGTAGAAGTGACACGTTTACCACGCCTGATGGCGGCATAAGCATCAAAATAGGTAATCGTGTGTACGAGGGTTGGGATGATCAGGCAGAGATTGGCATCGAAAAGGTTAAGCAGTACCTTACATCACTATCCAGGGATGAAGAGACGGCTATACTCGTTGACACGGTGATGGGTTTGCTTGCGCGTGATCGTAAGGGAACTCTAAAAGCAAGCAAGGTACTCGAGCTGCAACGCATTGCAACCAAAATCAAAGATCCTCTATTCCTGGAGGGTATAAAAATGATTGCAGATGCTTATAGGCCTAATCCGTCATGCCTCTTTATCGAGGTTGTATACAAGGATGAGCACGGCACTAAACGTTCACTGCCTCTCTCAATGTCGGCAATGGATATACGTGAGAATGTCAAGTGAATATGTTTACGGACCAACTGGCGGCGGTTGGTCTGTATTTCGCCTCAAACGAAGCCCTTCCGGGCGACTGATAAAAAGAAAACAAATGAAAAAATTTAGCGGTGACAATGCCCGTCAGTTAGCGGCCGATCATCGCAATAAACTCGAAAAAAGATATGGAAAATCAAGAAAGTAAAAAACCGAATAAGATTAAGATGTTTACCGCTATCGTACAGATGCGGTTAAACAAGATGAAACCTTTATCCTTTACCGTGGTTGTCGTTGACCAGGATAACTTAAGCCGGTTGCAGCTTATGGCTGAATGTCAGCATCAAGTAAAGGATCTGCTGATAAACAGCAAGGCGAGGCCTGACCTTGCGCAATATGCAAACGATGCTACCTATATAGTAACATCATTGCTTGAAATACGTCACGATATGATTATAACAACAAAAAAAGATTAATTATGAAAAGTTTATTTATTTGCAAAGTTCGCTACGAAAAAACGATGGAAAACGGTATGAACAAAAAAGTGACAGAGCCTTACATCGTAGATGCACTAAGTTTTACCGAAGCTGAAGCGCGCATTATTGAGGAGATGAAACCGTTTATAACGGGTGAGTTTACCGTCTCTGACATTAGCCGTGCTCATATATCAGAGCTGGTGCCATCACCGGATGGAAATGACGATCGTTGGTACAAGTGCAAGGTAATGTTTGTCACTTTAGACGAAAAATCGGGTGCCGAAAAACGAACGGCCACTTATATGTACGTACAGGCAGCAACGAGCGATATCGCTATGAAACGCTTACATGAACAAATGAAAGAAACAATGGCCGACTACGTGCTTGTTTCCGTGTCAGAGACACCGATTATGGACGTCTTTTTATACGTGCCTAGCAATGAGTAGAGATAGAAAGCCACAGGGTTGCGGTGACCGCCGCAACCCTACCAGTCAGCGAGTGAAATACCTCAATATATCAGTTGCCATCTGCCGTAACTGTAACGGCACCGGCAAGATTGAATATTATGCTGAGAAAGATTTCAGAGAAGAAAACCCAATAACCGAAACATGCAAGTTGTGCAACGGCACCGGCCGTGTAACGTTACAGGGAAAACAAGTAGTAAACATCAAACCATTCGAGTTATGAGTATAGCATTAATCGTTTTTGTCATCGTAATCATAGCATTGATAGTGATATGCTATGCCGCCGCCGCTTTTTCCTATTATAATAAGGAAGTCAAAAAAGAAATGAAGCCTGTTAAGCTATATTTAGCAGGTCCTATAACGGGCGTATCGGAAGCAAAAGCCAAATTTGAGTGGGCAAAAACCTGCTTAGAGCGTTACGGATATATCGTTGTTACACCATTCGAGAATGGTTTGCCCGATGATGCGAAGTACGAAGATCACCTTAAAGCTGACTTTAAACTGATAGATCAATGCGACGCAATTGCGCTAATGCCTGGTTGGGGTGATAGTTTAGGATGTATGCGCGAAATTAGACATTGTTATGATGTGAATAAAAAGACGGCTTACTTGTTAGACTTTCAAGGCTTGTATTGGTGTGTTTGGAAGTATATTCATCTTGATAACATGCTGTCATCTATTTTTAGATTAGAAAAAAACCATGAGTTTGTTCTAATCAGAGAGAATAATAATAGAGGTATCTATTTCCTTTTATCTGTATATATATCAATGATAAAGGATCGAACTAAATATGCCGATGTTATTCAATAAATATATTGTGCAGATAGAAGATAAGCGCTTAGCTGAGCTTATCTTATACTGGAACTACTTCGACAAGCCGTGTAACTTATTGTTTATGAAGCCAAAAACAGAGGGATTAGCAGCCGTAAAAGTAACGGTTGATACTCCGGAGGCTGCCGATTTTCTGTTGCATGCGAAAAATAAAATCAATTTTAAATTGTTTAATGATGAAAAATCTTAAGAATGAAAACGATATTGAATGCTAAAGAAGAAGCTTTTATGGAAGCTCTTGCTATACTGATGGAAGAGCATAACGTTTTAATCAGTGCGGCTGAAGGTTGCGTCGGTTTTTGCGTTGATTGTAATATTGATCACATTATAATGTTACCTCAAGATGAAGTGTTTTCAGGCAATGAAATATTTGATTTTATCAGTGAAAATACTTAAGTAAATAACCGTATGAAACAAAACAAATCACCACCGCACCACTTCACCTCATAGAGTAAAAAACAGGTGAGTAGAAGCACCTAACGTTAACAAATGTGTAATAGCCCTGATTATTTCAGGGCTATTTTTATGTAATATATAAATAGTGTTAATTACCAAAAGATTTATTGATATTGTATTTGATAGCATTTATAAAAGGCTTATCTTTGACACATCCAATTAATACTAACAATTATAAAACAGGTGGCAACTGTACAATTCAGCTTATTATTATGAAAACTTACGAAGTATCTTACTCGGGAAATTCTAGCAGATTTGATGGTTTTACAAGCATGGTAAATGCTGAAAGTAAAAGAGAGGCTGTTGAAGCCGTTTATCAATCAGTATTAGACGAAAATTATTTTCCGCAGGAAGATGGAACAATCCAAGATTGCACAGGTTATGAGATTGCAGATGCCACTGATACTTATATTGAGTATGATGGCGGATATTTCAGCGCTGAATTAGTCTTAGAAAAAGTTCAGATATCACACGATGTAGATGGTTATCCTAATGCTACAATAAGCGAAAACTACGAGTCTTGGTTTGTGGATCTAGGACTTGGACTTGGAGAAGCTGAATATTATAAGGCTGATTGGACGCTTGAAGCGGCTATTGAAGATCAAATAAATATAGGTATAGAATAGAATGACAGATAACCCAAGACTGCGCATAGGCTCTCGTATACGAGAGCTGCGCAAAGAAAAAGGATACAGCACACGTAAACTTGCAGAGTTAGCAGAGATAACCGGTGCCAACGTAGTCAACATTGAGAATGGAAAGTATAGCGTAGGCTTAGACGTGTTAAGCCGCATCTGCAAAGCACTTGAAGCAGATATAAAAATAGAAAAGGCAGCCGAATAAGCTGCCTTTTTTTTATGGTCTACCAAGAAATTCAACAATTGCATCGTGTTGTAAGGGTGTTAATGCGCGTTGGCGTGGCTGATAATGTAATAGTTGTAGTTTGTCTGTTAGTTCCTGATTAAGGTTTATCCATTTTTTAAGTTGTGTTACGGCACTTCTTGCGGTTGATCTTGGGAAATACTGTTGAGCTAAGTCGCTTACATAGATTGCTTTCATTCTTTTTATGTGATTTATAGGGTTAAAAAAACAGTTCGTAGTAAACAATAGCTTACTACGAACTAATTAGTCTGTTATTACATAGTAATTGATGCTTTACTTAGTGATTATCCGTTGGGATCATCATCATCATCACCGGGGATAACCGGAACATCGGGATCAATAACAGGCTCTGTGCTGCCCGATACTGATTTGGTTAATACTCGCGTGAAACTTTGTGCGCTTGCGTTGGTCAACTCCTTAACAAGCGTACCCGGGCGAAATTGGATCGTTGTCTTTTTGATGTTCGCCTGGGTAAACTCTTTTTTGGTTGCTGCGCCTGTGCTGCGAACCTGAATTTGAAACGTGCCTAAGGTCTCTAACTTGACTATTCTGCCGTTGCTCATGTGCTTTTTCATTTGCTTGATCAGCGCACGAATAACGTTCAGCACGTCACCATCCGTGAGCGATGTTGCATAAGCTACATCTTCAGCTATTTCATTGATTTCAACCGTTCCGGTAGCTTGCGCCTTGGCGAAGTATTTCTTTTCTTCGGTCGGTTTTTGAGGATTGCGCATAAGCGCTAATGAGTAATGTATTGCCATACTTGTTTTTTTGTTAATAAATACTTTATCTGTGTGATCACGTTGCAAATATGGCATAGTTGAGCCTATTGGCGTGGTAAATATAATAATAAGCCGTCAATTTTGCATATTTCTGTCTCTTTTTTTATATTTGTGCAACCAACCCGAACGATTTATGAAACGAGCTGATTTACTTAAAAAAAGAGACCTGAAGTTAGTAGAGACGTTTTACCAACTTTATGACGTAAAGAGATTGCGAATAGATGATGTTCTCAAAGAATTATCTAACAAATTCTTTATCACGGAAAACACGGTGTTCCGGATTATTTTCCGCAATAAAGACAATCAGGCATATTATGATATGATTAAGAATAAAAGTTAAGTCTCAGGCGAATATTCAGGGAATGGCATTTCAGGCGGCACCACGTCAGGAATGCCATTTTCTATTGTAATATCCTGATTAGTCATAGTCTCTTCGTTAAACAACCGTTCAGCGCTATAATCATGTATTTCACACTCAAAGGTTATGCGGTAAAGATTACCTGCACCGCCGCTGTCTTCACGCTTCATATCCGTTTTGCGCATGGCTGAAAAAGTCGTTCCAGGCTTGCCGTGGAAGATGGCGTTAAGTTTGGTTAGCACATCGAGGTAGTCTAATGCGTTATCCTGCATGATGGCACCCATGTAGGTGTCGCTGAACGTCTCGTAGAAGAGATGTAAATCAATCTGCGTAGTGAGATGTTGCACCAGGGCACCGGTGTCGTTAGCCTCTATCACATTAAATTCAACGAAGACAGCCGGACAGTCGAACGGCAATTCTTCGGTCAGGTAATTAACCTGCTCGTGCCACAAATCTATATGCTTAATAATCGGTTGGTCGTTATCATCAAGCAACTTGTCTATTATTCGCTGACCTATTTCTTTGTAAACCTCTTTCCAATAAACCATATTTTTTTTTATTTAAAACGTTTATCAATTTCGTTTAGTACCCATGAGTCAAGGTTGCGCAGTAACGTTTGACTCTCACCCATAAACTGCCGTTTTGGTATCTTTATCCGGCTGCCAACTCGCTTCATTGCCAACCCCTTAAAATACAACGCACGTGTGTTCATGGATATGCTGGCTTTGCTGCGGCTCATTTCCCCACTTTTGCGCCTCCCTACTTTTCCGCTATACTTGTAAAACATCGCCCAAAAAAAACGCTTCATCTTGGCGGTGACAACAATCTCACCGCCATTGTTGTGCAGGCTTGCGTATGGTGCAATGCCATCCGTGTAGAACTCAACGTCTAGGTTCTTGCTGGTGGCCTTGATGCTTCTTTTCAATGTGCCCGACTTCACCAATATGGAGCCACCGCTTGTTTCAAGCGTACGCTTAGGCCACGCTTGTAGGCTGTTATCAAGAAAGCCTTGCCGGTTGAAATTTTGCACAAAGAAGTTAACACCCTCAACCTTAGCATATGCATGCGCATCTTTAACAAGGCTGCGCAATAGCTTTCCAAATTCCTTTATATCCTGTTCGGGGTCTGTGCTCATAGCTTTTCGAGTATAGTATCGTTATACTGTTTAAACGCTGTTTTAACAACGTTTTTGCCTTTGATAAACACAAGTGTTAAGCCGTCTGTCTGCTCATTGGGTTTGATGCTTTGGATCGCATTGTGCAGCTTGGCTTTGTCAATCTCTTCGTTCAGGTTGAGCACAACATAACTACATTCGTTGGAAATAGCATCGTTTACGGCATTGCGCACATTAGCAGGCTTGTCGATGTTACGCTGCAAGCCGGGCTTTTTCGCAATTTCATAATCTTGTTGCAACACATCCTTAGCGTTAATCAATGGTTTGATTCTAACCTTTAAGTCTAGTTCGGCCGATAGCTTACGAGCGTTGTCGAGCAACACCGGTAAGCGTTTGCTGTCTGCAAAGTCACTGATCATGACGGTTGACTTCTTGTCACGGCTGTATGGTGCAAAAGCTTTTTGCAGCTCAATGCTGTTATTTACCTTAGCCAAATCTTTAGACGGTATGGAGAAATAAGGATGTTTCTCAACAAACACCTCACCCGTTTTGCCTACATTGTTCGCAAACCTGTAATCAATGTCAATCTGAGGCGTGCCGGCTGTTTCGGTTTCGGCTGTAGGTTCTACATGGCAGCGGCAACGAAATCCGTTTGGCGGGTAGTTGATGTTCCAAAACGCATCATCTACGGGCTTAATGGTGCCGTCAAGTCCGGCATGTTCAGGCCTTGTGTTTTGGTCGTTAACAGCCACATATTTCAGGTTGGGAAAAAGGTTCTTGGTTTGTTCGTAACCGCCCCATTTTTCGGCCATCTGTGCGCTACCTACTGCCGTGTCATTTTCGGCCGATAACCAATTTTCATTGTAGTTTTCGTTGACTTTTAAGGCCTGTGTACGAAACTCGGTAAACGGCCGTTTCTCGCCTTTTTCGTTGACCAGCAAGCCGCTTAACTCGCGCAGTTGTTGATAGCTCTTTGCGCCTGAAAAACGATACAGATTCTCGCGAATAGTCTGTGCGGTTGTGCGGTTTGCCGCATCCGCATCGGTGAAGCTATCACCCCAACCGTCGGCAGCGGCTTTGCGCAGCTCTTTATAGGTTTCATTGAATAAGTCTATGTCTATGCTTCCGGCTTCTACACCGTTGTCATACACTGACTGCATTACACGCTCAAATATATTGCCGAAAGCCGATGCTGTTAAGGCGCTTACAGCATCAACTTTTTTTTTTACCGTTGCCGTTGGAGCAGGTGCCGCTTGCTTGGCTGAAACAATCGGTAAACCTGTCTTAGCCTTGATTTCTTCAGGATCAAAATCGAATAGCCCGCCTAGCTTGGTGATTGCATCAATGTAAGTTGCCACATTCATTTTTTCGGCATTATCCCACTGCAAGGTTTTACCCTCTAAGACACGATAGACAGGCGACAACTTAACCAAACGTGGCAAAATTTCGGTGTTAAAGTAATAGCCAAACATCATCTTGTCGGCATTGTGTCGCTTCTCTTCAACCCGCTCATGCACCTGAGCCGTGCCTACGTAGGCCTCTTCCGTCGTGGTACCGGTTTGCCCCAAGATTCTGCGACTAATCTGCATATCACCACGTTGCAACAACGGGTTAAAGGCATTGCTGCCGGAGCTGGCCATTTCCTTTCCGATTTCTATTTTTTCATCACCTTGCAGCACACCGAAATGATTACTGCTAAACATCGACAACATGTCAAACAGCTCATCACGTCGCTTCACGTCCAGGCGGCTAGTAGTAGCGAATATAGGCGGTATGCCATATTTTTCCACGTAACTTAACCAACTGCCTAATCCTAACTTCTTAGCCAGGATAATAATCGCCAATTCGTTGAGCATACCCAACGACCAATCGTTGCCAAACTGCACAAAGTAATTAGCCAAAGCCCCTTCTTTATAGGATAAGCCCGTAGTGTCACCGTCTCTGTTTAAGATGATACCTTTAGGTGCCACGAAGTTACATTGCGGGTACTCTTCAATCTCTTTCAGCTCCATGTTATCCGGTCGAAGCTCACTCATGCGCACAAGCGTTGGACCTTGCAGCAAGCACTTGATATATAGCTTTTTCAAGTCTTGCATCCAAGGACGTTCAAGCAGCAAGGTAGCGGCTTCATCTTCCTTTCCGTTTTTATCCACGATGATGCAGCTTGCTTGCTGCAAGGCTAATGCACGGTTATCGAATGTCGTTTGCAGGTGGTCATCCAAATAAAGAGACTCATACACACGGTACAAAGCGCTACGACTGGGGTTGTCAGGATCGGTGGCACCTGCCACACCCATTATCCAGTCTTTAATCTCTTTCTCACGGTAAGAAATGGCTTGCCGCTCATAGCCTCCATCTGTGGCACTTCGTTGATAATACTCATTAAAGATGGTGTTATTTGCCACACTTTTTACGATGTTTTGCTCTACCTCTTTTGATAAGCCGCCGTTGCGTGTTGCTAATTTCAACAAGTTGTTGATTAGCTTATGTTGCCAGTTGATTTTAGACATAGTTTTCAGTTTTTTTAGAGTTGCCCCACATTAATTTCTCTGTTCCGTCTTCGTTGGTCACAATTGGTAAGTCTATCAATGTCATCTTACCATCTGCTACACGTTGCAGCAAGCTGTAAGCCTGATCTTCGAGGTCGGAATAATCGGCAGGCACTTTGCGCGCTGCATTCCTGCGCACGGCGGCATAGGTCACCAGCTTGGCGATAATCTCAACCAACAACGGGTTACGCATAACTGTCTCGCCATCGAATATTTCATCAATTTTATACAGGCCGAACAGGTAGGCTTTAACCTTGCCAATGGCATTAGCTTCTAGCTCATCAAGCATTTCGGTTTGGCCTTGTATGCTTGACGTTAACATATCATCTCTTATGATATTCTTGAGGTCGGTGTCATTAATGTATATCATAGTTACCAAGTATATTTACGTTTCATTTTTCCAAGTGAATAGGGTAAAGAGTTTTTGTTGTCTTTAGTGTCTTCGGGGCTGTCGGTGTACATCTCCAGCTTAACAATTGCTTGCTGATCTGCGTCAGGTGAATCATCGTGTTCGGTCATACCAGGCTCAACCGCTAGCAATTGATTTTTACCTACATGATAGTCGGGGCTAGCCTTTAAC
>Ga0075011_10001677_pt1 | contig 11954 bp, 25 predicted proteins | sample TARM_MetaG_T_14_FD_72354 | JGI IMG/M metagenome (GOLD analysis project Ga0075011, IMG submission 72354) | Freshwater microbial communities from Pennsylvania, USA, analyzing microbe dynamics in response to fracking - TARM_MetaG_T_14 | ecosystem: Environmental > Aquatic > Freshwater > River...
GTCAATTATCGTCGAGACTACTGTGATTATAAATAGGGTGACAAGAAATACAAGCAACACAATGCCCATAAAGTTTAAAAAGAAATCAAGATTCAAAAATTCCATCTTTAGAGCGTTAACTGTCTCTGCGAGTCCATACTCTCTATATGCAGATAGGATAATCTTTGGCGAAAGCCCCATCTCGTGAAACGCATAGTAAATGGTATAACAAAATGAAAATAAAAGCAGAACTATCTTTATATTTTTTGAGCGTTTTTTCTTCTTTTCCGTATATTCTTCCCGAAGAGTTTCCATATTTTTCGGTTTCTCTGCAATCTGTTTATCCTCTTTGAGCTCATTGAGCTCCTTTTTCTCAATAGTCGCTAAACATCCTCCGTCATTACTACTGCTTTTTCTCGCCATAACTCCACACTCCATACTTTAATTATCTCAAATACTCCAATGCTCTGCATAAAGCTAAAAGTGGAGTATTTCTACTCCACCCGTTACAGTCTACCCACTAGCCTCTTCTATATCTCAACTTTTTCCGTATTGCTTCCCAAACATCCCTACTTCCTCGTTCTGTAAATGGGATGCCTATACTGATAAGCATACTATGTACTATATTTCCCTCACTCGTAATCCAGTATGTACTCGTTTCTCTACTTATCTCTAGCTTCCCACGCTCTCTGAATTTCTCTTCAATTCTATCTCTCACCCCAGGCCACCCACACATCTCTTTCTCACTCTTACCTAGAATCTGTGCCTTTATAAGCATTCTCTGTAAATCACTAGGAGCCTTCATTTCCTTTCTCAATAGTAGATCATTGGCACTCAATCCGTCTAAATTCACATTCTGAAAACTGGACTTATACCCAGTTCCACGAAGCTGCCTATCTATCCACTTCAATATGTAACCACTCCCTATTACTCTGTCCTCTTCCTTAAATGCCCTGGCCCACTTCTCCCCACCTGCATTATAATACCCATTCGTTAAGAAATACTCATTCGTTATGTTAGCCTCTAAATTGGCAAAGACGCTATCCTTTAATCTTATACTCTTGCTACTTAGAATCTTCCTATTATCAAACTTCCTAATTTCCCCACTGTCCAATACTACTTCTGTGTACTCATTCGTATAGCTTAACTCATATCCCCTAACACATTTCCGATACGAAAAACTTGTCATCATATGTTTTTATTCATATTAAACAGATTTTTACTGCGACACGACTTATGACTTCGTCTTGTGTCTTGCTGATTCATTGAGTCCGATTTTGCCGAAGCTACTTTCGTTTGTTACAACTCTCCACAGCCTTAAATTCCGCAGTATCGTTGCGTACATATCTAAGTTTTCTTTTAATTGAAATTTCTTAGATTGGATAATTTGCTAAATTGATTGCTGCATTCAAATCTCTATCCATTTTTAAACCACAGTCACATAAATATGTTCTATCTGATAGTTTTAAATTCTTATTGATTTGACCACAACATGAACAAGTTTTTGATGATGGGAACCATTTATCCGCTTCTACAAACTCAATGCCATACTTATCACTCTTGTATTGAATCTGGCGTTTGAATTCGTATAGTTTTTGTTGTGCAATAGCTTTAGATAAATGTCGATTCTTCATCATACCTTTGATGCTTAGAGCCTCCATTACAATACGAGAAGGTTTGGTTTTCACAATCTCATTTGACGCTTGGTGTAAATGGTTGTCTCTAATATCATTTAGTTTCTTATGAATATCACGAAGTTTAGCGTTTTGTTTCTGAATGTTTTTCATCTCATTTAATGGTTTGCTATATATAGGTCGACGATTACTTGCATAGGATTTAATATTAGCTTCAATTTTACGAGATAATTTTTTCTGCTCTCGCTTTAATCGTTTTTCTAACTGTCTTACACGCTTCGTCTTATTGATATTTTTATAGAATTTACCATCAGATACAACAGCTAATTCTTTTATACCAACATCAATTCCTATTTTCTCACCAGTTAATTCTACTTTCTCTCGGCTAACTTCATAACCAATAGATAGAAACCAATTTTTACCATCAAATGAAATTCTAGGGTTAGAATACTTTTTACCATTTTTTATTTTTGGTAGAGGTTGATATGTTCTTACAAATCCTATCTTTTCACCTCGAAACCCACCATCTACACGCTTTAACGATTCATAATTTACATAAAAACTAGGTTTTGTTTTGTGTCTGCTTTTAAATTTCGGTTTAGACGCAACTCCCTTAAGCCATCTGTCTCTAGCCAATGAAGCATCTTTTACTGCTTGCTTCATTACATTGCTACCAACTTCCTTTAACCAAGCATGAGTTGTTTTCTTGAGATTATTGTTAATATTCTTGCGAACATTCATCTCATGAATACTTTTCTTCTCTTGCTTGCCTTCAAGAAATTCTTGGTAATGACGCTCGCTCTCATCTAAAAAATGGTTATACGCCCATCTTGCCGTTCCAGCAGATTTCCAAAACAATTCTTCTTGCTCTTTTGTTGTATTAAGCTTTATCTTTCTTGATACAATCATTGTTTTTCACCTCGTCTATCAAGCGTTTAGTTTTCTTAGAACGCTGTCCATATAATCTATTTGCGAAAACGGTAATTATCTGAATCAAATCATCAGTTAACTCTTCTTCTTTAGATTTCTCTTCATGGTCAACTATTTCTATTTCAACTCCATTAACCTCACATAAATACTCTATTAATTCATATCCAAATCTTATCAGCCTATCTTTGTATAAGATGACAATCTTTGATATCTCGTGATTATTTATCATATTGATTAATTGTTTCAAACCTTTTTTCTTATAATTAATTCCAGATCCAATATCTCGAATGATATCGAACTCGTAACCTTTTGCTATCATATAAGTTTTAAGGTTTGAAACTTGCGTTTCTAAATCGTCTTTTTGACTTGGTGTACTAACACGACAGTACCCTACGACAATCTTATTATCGTTTTTAACATTTTGAAACTCAATCAACTGATCCGATGAATAATACCTTGTACCACCATCAGATACTCTCGCTGGCTTTAATTTATTCTCTCTATCCATTTTTCTGACAGTAGAAGTGCTTACGCCAGCTTTTTTAGCAAATTTACCAATAGACATTAAGTCCATATGTCTCACCTCCATGATAATATTATACCATGGAGTAAAATCTGTGTAAATACAAATAATACATATAATACAAATTTTTCTCATTCACTACCAAACGCAACTCTGATAGCAGTCTTTCTCTCACGAGTAGACCTCTAACACTTTCATGTTAGCGTAGACTATATCTTCATCTTACATTTGTAAGAGCTACATTTTTCTTCCGCCATAAGCTTGCGGTTTTACTCTCCCTCAAGGAGATAGTCGTTGAACGTTCCTCATATCTTCCGACTTAGAGGATTCGCTGCTAAAGATCCATTATTAAAACACTTAGCGCCTACGTTTCCCTATGCTATAAGGGCACTGATAGATTTTTTTCAGCATATGTCATCTCAACTGTTGTTTCTGCTTTCGCACCATCATTATCTGATTTCTCGATAATTGTGGTCGTTGAGCTTTAGGAATTAAAAGCAATTAACGTAGAGTCTGCACCAATCACTTGATACAGAGGGTATTCAGTTAAAATTCTATTTTAAGTATAGATTATTCTATATTTTTATAGATTTAACGTAACTGTTTCGTTACCCATCATCCATCTGCAACTCTCTATATCTGGGTATCTTTAGCTTCCCCATTCTATCAGCTCTCCCTTATAATAAACATTTCTCTTAAAATGATCCCATAGCTCTTCCGCGCTATTCTTAGTCAACGGAAATGCCTGCCGTAGTCTTATTGTAGGGGTAACACTCCCATTTAATTATCTCGAATACTCAAATGCTCCATATAAAGCTAAAAGGTGGAGTATTTCTACTCCACCAGTTACATTCTATCTACTATACAATTCATGAGATACGCAGTAGCCTCAGCATCATAAACAGCCCTGTGGGCATTATTAAGATTAATACCTAACCCACTACACAGCGTCCCTAATTTATAATTCTCGGATCTGATGTATCTCTTACTTAATTCTAGTGTGCACACTACTTTATTAAATGCCATTAATCCCATCTGGCTGAAGTAATGGGATAGGAACGTTCCCCAGTCAAATTTAGCGTTATGAGCTACAACAACATCATTTCCAATGAACTCATATAGTCTTGGTATTACTACATCTGCTGTAGGCATACCCTGAACCATACTATCATTTATACCCGTAATTCTTGTGATATGCTCCGGTATTGGAAGTTCTGGGTCAATCAGCTGAGATAACCTATCTACAATGACTCCATCCCGCACTCTCACAGCTCCAACTTCAATGATTCTATTCCCTTTTAAAGGACTAAACCCTGTGGTCTCAATATCCACAACTACATAATTCTTTTCCATCATTCTTCCCCTTCTTCTGGTGGCTCAGGCAGATACATCCAATGCGTAAATTCCTTCGCTCTCACATACTCTAAATTTCCAGTCCCTAAATCCTGCTGAACATACACGCCCTCTTCTTCTGCTACGATGCTGAGTCCTTTGCCCCTCAACATATTAATCAACCGCATCTCAGGATTTTCCCCCTCACCCAACATAAACCGCTCAATCACTTCTCCGACCTTAAAATACTTTCCAATAGTGTACACCTCAAACTCTTTAGAGTAGAGTAATACCTCATTAGTGTATTCTGGTTGAATCTCGCTGAATCTATTCCACTTCATTTTTTCCCCTCCACAGCTTATTAACCAAAATATAAAGAGGCACTTTATGATGCCTCTTTATCTTAAAAGTAATGAATCTACAGCTCTCTTTATCTCCACATCTGTACATGAACTATCCATATAATTTATAGTGGAACTGACTTTGCACACCACAGTCTTGCCATTCTGAATCTCTGCTATCCGTATTTCCTTTCTTACTGAAAACCCGTCAAAACTTTGCACTACAAATACATCTAAAGTTGCCCTATCCAATGCATTTCTAGCTCCATTCTTAAACTCTGCTATAGCTTTTCTCACTATTGAGTCTTCTGGCTCGTATAATACTCTACTAGTATCCGACACTATGAACTGCTTAGTTACTCTTAATTCTCCAATAAGTATCTCTGAATACTCTGCAGCCTTAGGGTCTACATCTCTCATACGCTGGTATAGTCTTAATCTTAAGTCCATCCTATCTCCAATCTGTCCAGAAACAACCAGACCCTACCCCACAATTCCTACTCCGTACTACTCCGTCCTCTAACTTCTCTTCCCAGTAGTACTCTGGCTCGTCCTTTCTTCCGAAGTATCCCTCAGAGGAGTACTTACCTTTCTTTGTAGTGTACCATCCATACCCTTTAGGTGCATTTGGAAACTGCTTAAAATTCTGCATCATTACCATATTCCTAACCTCATTGCTACACTCTGCAGATACTTAGCATCGTGAAATACCAATGGGTCTCTTTTTCCTAACCTGTAATACATGATATTTGAAACCATCATAGCCCTCATTTGCATTGGCTTTATGTTCTTTACTCTAACAGGCCTTAATGGCATATGAAAATAACCATTTCTCAATACACAATAAGTCCCTACTGCCTGATTAAACCCGTAATTATTAGGATTCGATAAGAAAGCACTCTTACTCCTTCTTTTATATGCGTTATGTCTCCACACGACTACCCCACCTCTCTATCTTTTTAATTTCCTTACTTTCCTTTTCAAGTTCATATGTAGGCCCACATTCCTACCATACCCCAAGCTCTTGAGCTATCTTCTTGGCGTAGTCTTTATCTCCTTCAATTCTCCAATCTATCTTACCTGTCCTATTGAAATGTACATAGCTTACTGCTTGCCCCATCTCATGCTCTTTCATGTCCCGCATCCTCAAACCCTCGAAGGGCTTCACAAACCCGAACAAACCCTTCTTACAAAAATTACCTACTTTTGAATTATACTTGTACCCACGAATCTCCATACTTTCTCTTCCTTCTTCACTTACAGTACTAATACGAACAGCACTAAAGTAATAACTACAGACGCATTGAATATCTTCTCCTCGCTAACTGTACCTGTTCTATAATACATCTTGGGAAAATACCCAGACTTCACAACTCCCCCACCTTCAAAAGTTATGTACTTTCTCAAAGGATAGGTCCACGCAATTCCTTGCCTGCTGAAACTATCTTGTAAAATATGAACATAGTATCCTAACGTAAAAGCCAAGATGTATAAAGATTGAAACCTCATAGCCACTGCATATAGTAGAAGTACTGCCCAAATCGTATGGGTTATTGTCCTATGCGGTATCGCTTTACTTATCTTAGGTACGTACCTTCCTAGAATGGATTTTTCAGAATCTATGTCAGGCCCCACAGTACCCAATGTATACGCTATTCCCACATAAAACGCAATCTGAGAAGATCTGGCAAACTCACTCATTGTAATAGCCAACACTGCCAAAAATAACACCATACAAACTTTCCTTACTGTCTTATTCTTATCGAATAACATTAATCCAAAGGCAGTGAAACCTACAGCCGCCATCAAATATCCTGCCTTAGAAACTCTACTCAACTCTTCCATGGCTATCATTAAATTTGGTTTGCTCACAGGTACATGCATTAACGTACTCACTAACCCAGTGGCTATAACTCCATGAAAAATTGTCTGCCCATTTATAACGTGTGTTCTTCCTAACATACCACTATCTCCCCTTCTCTACCCTACTCGAATACATAGAATTCCCCAAATCAGTGAGCTTAACTCCTCTTGTACCTAATATATCCTTAATTAATTCAAAGGCAGCTAATACAAACCTATCCGAATGTACTACTACAATTTCCTTTATATCCCCACTAAGAGCCCCCATCAACACTCTCCTAAACTCCTCCCTTTCAAAATCCATTCCATCCCCAACCTCACAAACTACCTGAAATTCTACTTCCCCTCTACCCTCGAAATACTTCTTCAAGGCCTCTTTCTGTGCTTCTAATAGCTCCTTCTGCTCTCTAAAATTAATTCTACAGTATGCCACTACTTTTCCATTGCTCTCTAGCATATATCTCTTGTACTGCTCTTCTGTATAATATCTCCGTCCAGTAGGTGTCCTAAAAGCCTTCAATACGCCATCCTTATCCCAAGCCTGCAAGGTCTTCACATGCACACCCAACAGCTCCGCAAATTCTCCAACTTTGTAAGTCTTCATCTCTTCTTCTCCCTTATTAACTCATTATTACTACTATTTAATTACATTCTATCACATTAACTCACACTTGTACATACTTTTATACAAAAAAAGAGAAAGATTTTACTCTTTCTCTCCCTTTTCTCTAATACCCTATGAAATCTAAGAAGCTAAACAGAATCTTCTGCACTTCATCTTTCTCTATCACTTTTCCAGTAGTGATATCCACATATACGTCAACGTCCTCACCAGCCTCATTTCGAGCCCTTCCAGTTCCCCTATCTATATCTACATAAGTTAATTTAGCATTCGTATCCAGTAGCTCATTCATGTTTAAATCCGCTACCACTATAAACCCGGGTTCCCCATTGGCTCTTCTCTCACTTAATTTCAAAACCACTACTACTTCTTCCCCCTCTTGATCATTTCTAGATGCTGAGCGATATTCATTCTGATCAGCTTTCTATAATCATGAAAGCCATATAAACCACAGCTGAAAAACTCATGGGCTTCTATAATCACCGTATCTCCACAGCTTGTTACTCCTAAATCCAATGTATAAGCTCTTGGAGAACTCTCATAACTCTCAATCATTTCATCTACTATATTGTAATCAGGCTGAACTTTAAAATTACCTGCATAGCTTCTCATGTCTAGGAGTTCCCCATCCATTATGAACCCACGCCACTCGCTCTCCAATTCTACAACTTCCGAAATTAAATACTCTCCCTCTGGAATATCCTTTTTATCCACAATATCTGTGAACCCCTTGAACTCCCTCAGACTTTTAACAAAGACTTTCTCACCCTCTGGCACCTCTTCTCTATCCCTGTATAGCTTCCGCTTCAAAAATCTATCTGTCTGAAGTTCCTTTGGTATATTTATAGGCATTATCCCAGTTATTCCATAGTTCCTCTTATAATAATCCAGTACAAATTCAATGGAACCCACTGGAATACCCGAATCTCCAAATCTCTTAGTGAAGCTATTCTCCACATCTGATAACGCACACTCATGAAGATTCTCCATATTCAACCAATTAATCCAACTAGTTGCCTCTAACATATGAAATGAAAAGTCATGCAGTACTCTTCCATTTTTACTCTCTAAAATAAATAATGCCATACCTAATTCACATGGGTCACTACAAACCCGGCCCCTCTTATTCCATTTACCATCTGCTTCCTAAACTGTGGATTCTCTAACCGAATCTTCTTCTGCTTACTATACCAATCTCCGATGTACTGCTTCTTATAATAAAAGCTACATAACATATCTTGCCCCTCTAGCCTCATGGTGACTGTGTAATTTCCTTTCCGAATCTCCGCTCCCCAGTCCTTCACACTCTTCAATTCTTCAATTGCCCTCGTAATGTCGCTCTTTTTTACTCTAGGCTTCTCCACTAAACTCCCCTCCAGTTTACTCTCCCAGTATAATAGCCATTTCGTAGTTTATCTCATATCCACCCAATTCCTCAGACTGTTCCGCACACCACTGTTCGAGCAGTTCTTGAAGTCTTTCAATGTCTGTTGGGTAAATTAGGTGCATCCTTTCTTCCAATCCTTTTCTCTCTAACGCTTCTTCTACGATCTCTTTAGCATCCATCTCCAGTACTATCGGCTTCGTAGCCCATACATATATTGGTTGTGGAATCTCACACTCCATGCAATACTCCACAAGGTCTCTCATCTCCATAAAGAATCCATTGTCTCTCCCATAACCTCCCCAATAAAACCACTGATGTTCCCTCAGATTAATCTCGCTAAACGCCAGCTTCTCAGCTCTCTCAAATCGAATCTCTTCCTCATATTCCTCTTGCACATCTAAACAGGCCATTTTTACACCACCCTGCTCTTCTCACACTCTGGGCAGATGGCTTTCTCTTTGCAGCCTCCCCACCCTTTACGCATGAAATATCCCGCCACACTAACGTTCCCTTTGTACATATCCTCAGTCAACTTCACTGTTTCCTCATTTCCACAAATGTCACACACCGCTACAAACTCTTCTACTCTTCTTACTCTCATCAATCAGCTTCCCCCAAACTTCTTTATTTTTAACTCTAATAGCTACATGCCTACCCCAAAGCCTAAATAAATAGGGAATTGGATATACTATTTTCTATCCAATTCCCTCAAATTCTTGTATAAACTTGCCAATGCTATCTCAGCTAGCCTCTTTCTTCTCTTGTATATGTCATTATGCTCTCCCGGCTTATTCCCGAATCCTGAATCCAACACCACTATGGCATCTGTTCTCATTTTCTCTAGCCATCCTATGGTCTCTAATATATCTTCTCTAGTCGCTTTTTCTCTCTCCAATCCCTACACTCCTACATCTTGCTCAGCAGCTGACCCATTACCTTATCCAGCTTCCGAAGCGCCTCTGCTGTCTCTTGCACTCTCTTTAAATCTCCACGCTCTCCAGCAGCTTTCATCTCCTGATTAAAGAATATCGAACGTGCTGCTAGCTGATAATATACAAATTCCAACTCATCCTTCTCTACATCTAGCTCAACTCTCATTGTTCTCTCCTCCCTGCCCTCTAAACAGTGGTTTGAAAGCCTTGCAGGGCTCGCAGTAGGTAGTAGTAAATAGTAGTAGTTTTTTCATGGATGCACCTCCTCGTGGATGTTGCCGATGATTTCGCATCCATCTTTCCAGATAACATTAAATTGCGTTGATGGGCCGTTTTCCGTTAAATGCTTTGGGTTATACGCCATATAGATTCCATTTTGAAAAACAGGAGTATACTCATTAGCCCACCTGTCAACCACGATACCCCCCTCAAAAATCTTCTTACCGTTTTTATCTTTTAATCCTGTGTATTGGCCGACGGTTTCAGGAACTACTTTATGAGGCAACATTTCTTTATGGGGATACTGTTCATATACTCTTTCTTCTTCAAAGTTTGTTAATACTAAAATATATTTTTCATTGCAATAGTCAACTGGCAATCCATACACCCATTTACCATCTTTAATTCGTTTACCCCTGAATAATATTTCTCTCATGGTGTTTCCTCCCAATTTATTTTTTGTCCACAATAGTGGCAATATCGTTGTTGTTCTTCCCATACTTGATTGCAAACAGTACAATGAATCCAACTCGAATTATCATGTAATACTTCATAATCCGGTTTCTTCGCCACCTGCTTTTCGAGTGATTCTATGGCTACCCTAATTGTGGATGTGTTGAATTCATAATTTGTCCATTCACCATCACTCTCCAAGTGGAATGGAGATAATGATTCCTCTAACTCACTAATTGCGTCAAGATATTCTTCTCTCATTATTCTCCACTCCAATCAATTCTCTGGCCACAGTAAGGGCAGTAGTCGCCGTCATGACCTTTGAAGTCAATCACACTCCCGCACCCGGCACACAATAAATCAAACTCGCCGTCTATTTCTAACTTCATCGGGTCTTGTTTGTTCATTGCTTCTATCGCAATTCCAAAACTCTCGATGTCTTCCTCTGATGCAATGTCCGGGAAATTCATAAAAACACGTACAACATTTCTGATAGCATCGTCAATTTTCATTTAGCCCTCCCAGTTTATTTTTTGTCCGCAGTTCGGGCAGTAATTAGGATGGTCATAGAATGCTGATAAAAATTCACCGCAACCAAAACACCCATCATTAAATCCATCCGGTTTTTCCGGTATTTGCTTGTCGATACACTCCCATGTCATTTCAATCTCTTCGTCAGTCAAGCGTTCACACACCTCTATTACTTGCCGGATTATCAACAAACCTTCTTTATTCATCAATCTCACTCCAATCAATTCGCTGTCCGCAGCCTGGACAGTAATCATAATCGCTTTCTATTTCTTCATCACAAGCCCCGCAGACATTCCAATACAACCGCCCAAAAGCATCGGGTAATTCCTTGACATTCGGCTTCTTCGGTATCTGCTTTTCAACTAAAGGCCTTATTGCCTCATAAACTTCTCGACTGGTGTGTACAGATTCTCCACATCCTGTAAGTATAAATTTAATCGTATCAACCGATTGCAATGTATTCATTAGTTTTTCCAATGTCATTCCTCATACCCCCAATCAACCCTGTTACCGCAGTACTGACAATATACACTTGCGGTTCTGGTGCTGATTACCTTTTCGCAGCCTCCGCACTTACCGATGCTTTTGAATGCGTTCAATCTTTCTGGCTTCTTCGGAACCTGCTTTTCTAGGGCATCTTCTAACTCATGCCAAACTTGATTGCTTTTTATGATTGTGTCTTCATCTGACAATCCTTGCTTTCTTCCATATGAGAAATTAGGGACAATGTTTAAAATGTAATTAATATCTTCTGGTTTCATCTTAACCCCTCCCTTGCATGTAATCTAAGATCACTGGATACTCTCTTTTCACAGCCCTGAAAACCATCCCATATGATTTCGATGTTTCCAGTTCTATACGGTTTTCGCACAGGAAATCATACACTTCTTTCAGTCTGCTTTGGAATGTTGAGCCATGCTCATATTCTGGATTGACAAAGCTGTCATGCACCTGTTCAACGCACTCTTCAAAATCCTCTTGGACCATCCCATTCCCATAGTCTTCAAACAGTCCAGACCTGTGAAACTCTCCCGCAAGAAACTCGCACTCTCTGTGAGATTTCCAACGGTACACATCGTCATATTTCAGCGTGGAAACCTTGTAAAATTCCCCTTTCTCGATATCACCTAAGCAATAATCACATTCATGTTTCTTGTTCGCTTTTCTATACTCTTCGCGTATTACTTCAACCATGGTTTACCTCCTTA
>Ga0075011_10001678_pt1 | contig 11951 bp, 10 predicted proteins | sample TARM_MetaG_T_14_FD_72354 | JGI IMG/M metagenome (GOLD analysis project Ga0075011, IMG submission 72354) | Freshwater microbial communities from Pennsylvania, USA, analyzing microbe dynamics in response to fracking - TARM_MetaG_T_14 | ecosystem: Environmental > Aquatic > Freshwater > River...
TTCTTCTACCTTGCTCATCTCACAAGTGTGTAAAATTAAATTTCTAAGCCCCTTTTCATATTCATAAAGATGATGATTAAAAACGTCCATAATTCCTCCTATAACTAATTACTTAGTTCTTCTAAAGTTTGTCTAAGTCCAGTAATTCCACTTGAATGAACTTTTATCATTTTAATTCCATGCTTTTTACAAATTTTACAACTTTCTAAAGACAGTTTATGACTAACTGTATTAGTAAATAATATACATGCATCTACATTTTTAATTTTTTTATCAAATTGTGGACACTTTTGATTAAATAATTTACACTTAAAATTACAATCTTTTGCTATATCAAGATATTCTCTTTCTATCCCTTTGACGCCTCCAATAATAGCTACTGATGTCATTTTACTCCTCCTTTAAAGCACAAAAAAACGACAATTTTTAAAAGAGAAGAGTAGTTGCCTACTCAAACTCTTTCTTTATTTGTTCAACCCAGTGACTCACTCTTTCATCTGTTTTATCATCTTGACTAATATCTATGACTAAACCTAAGAATTTTCCGTCTTCTTCCCCTAAACTAGCAGAATAATCATAAGTGTCTGTGTCTACTTGTCCAACAAAAGTAGCACCTTTTATTTCCTTTTTAATTAAACCAATTGCATCAACAAAAGTGTCAGAAAAGCTTGCTCCATCTCCAGTACCTATAAAACTTACTTTTTTACCTGTAAAGTCATAATCAGATAAACTATTAATTTGATTTGCCCAGTCATCTTGTAATTCTCCTAAACCCCAAGTAGAGCAAGCGAAAATTAAATTGTCATATTCTTTTACTGTATCTAAGCCTTCGTTTACATTAATAGATGGACACCCTAAAGCCTCTGCCACTTGATTAGCTATGCTTTCTGTAGTTCCTGTTGTACTTCCGTAAAAAATTGCAGTTTTTTTCATTTTGACCTCCTGTTTTTTATTTGGTAAAAATTTTTGATATACAAAATAAAAAGTAAAAATTTTATTAGTGTAATCAACTTAATATAAGGATAATATAAAAATTAATATTTGTCAAGTAAAAAACTTTGAGAATCAAAATTAATTTTTAAATGTAAAATAAAAATGTATTTTTCTTAGGAAAATTAACTATTAATTAACATTGACATTTTCTATCTTTATATATACAATAAGGATATAAAAATTAAAGGAGTTATGTAATGCAAAACAAATCAAAGGGTATATTATACATGATAATTTCAGCACTCGCTTTTACTTTTATGGGAGTAGCAGTTAGGCTATCAGGAGATATTCCTATTTTTGAGAAAGTTTTTTTCAGAAATTTTGTCAGTTTTTTTATTGCCCTATATATTATTTATAAGTCAAAGGGAACTATATTTGGTAAGAAAAAAAATAGAATGTTGCTAAATATTAGGTCTTTTTTAGGATTATCAGGTGTTATTTTAAATTTTTATGCTATTGGGAAATTACCCTTAGCAGATTCTAATATGTTAAATAAATTGTCACCATTTTTTGTAACTCTATTTGCTTATTTCTTTCTAAAAGAAAAACTTACTAAAGTTCAAATTTTTTCATTATTTTCAGCATTTATTGCTTCTTTATTAGTTATTAAACCAGAATTTTCTATGAATATGTTACCAGGTTTAGCAGGACTTTTGAGTGCAATTACAGCGGGAGCAGCTTATACAGTTATTAGAAGTTTAAGCAAGGATGAAGAACCTTCTACCATTGTGTTTTATTTTTCCTTTATTTCTATAATTGTTATGTTTCCTTTAATGCTTATGAATTTTATTGTGCCAACACCAGTACAATTATTTTGGCTTTTAGGGACAGGATTCTTTGCTTCCATAGGACAATTTATGGTTACAATGGCTTACAAATATGCACCTGCAGGAGAAGTTTCTGTATATAATTATTCAAGTATAGTTTTTTCTATTGTTGTTGGATATATCATTTGGGCAGAAATTCCTGACTTTTATAGTTTGCTTGGTGGTGGCTTAATTATATTAATCGCTTTTATCTTGTTTTATTTTAATAAAAATAGTAAATAGTTATATTCAGGGGATGACTTAAATTGGAAAAAAAAAGAAAGAAAATTATGCAGTTGAGTGTAATATTTATCTTGGCATTTATAGGTGGATATATTAACGTTATTAGTTTATTAACTAATTATAGATATTCTGTAAGCCATTTAACAGGAAATGCCAGTAAAATGGCAGAAGCTTATTTTTTGAATGATATTGGTAAAATCAAAGAATATGTTTATTTATTATTAAGTTTCTTATTGGGAGCTATGACCAGTGGTTATGCAATAGGAAACTGTGATTTTAAATTTAAAAAAAAATATGGTTATATGCTAATGTATAATTCTTTTTTACTTTTTATTGCAAAATCCTTTTTAGAATTGGAAATTTACTTTGGAATTTTAATGGTAGCTTATACTTGTGGTTTACAAAATAGCCTTATTATAAAGTTTAACGGAGCTTTAGTTCGTACTACTCATTTAACTGGAACAATAACAGATTTGGGAGCAAATATTGGTAATTTTTTAAGAACTAAGTATTTGGATACTTGGAGATTTTTATTAAATAATATATTAATATTTGGATTTATCTTAGGCGGTTTTATTGCGATAGATGCATTTTCCATATACAAAATTAATAGCTTAAATTTTGTTGCATATCTATATTTTGTAATGGGAAGTACTTATAATATAATAAAGTCTTATGATGAGTGGAAAGGGAAAATAAAAAATAGAGATAAATAAAAATGAGGGGGAAACCTTATTTTTATTTTAAAACCAATTAAAAAGAACAGGCTAATATAATGCCTGTTCTGCACTATTCCCTAATTATCCAATACAAATTTCTCTATTGCTTCTGCTACCCCATCATCTAAGTTAGAAGCTACAAGTGCATCACCTAAGGGAATAAGCTCTTTATCCACATTGGCTACCCATACACCAAGACCTGCATATTCTATCATACTAAGGTCATTATGGGCATTTCCCACTGCCATAACTTCTTCTTGTTTTATTCCCAGTTGTTTTACTAATCTATCTAATGTCTGTCCCTTATCAATTCCCTGTGGCATTACTTCCAAGAAAAAAGGCTTTGAAATAGCCACACTTTTATCTGTTTTTATTGCTTTTAATTTTTTTTCAACTTCCTTTAAGTAACTAGGTTCTTCTAACATAATACATTTAATAGCTCCTGTTGTCATATAATCTTTAAAAGAAATTACTTTATTGTGTTTCATTTTTGTAATATTTGCTTCTACATCTATATATTCACTAGAATCTTCACTAATAATTTCATTATTATGATAAGTTAAAATTTGAACCTTATGTTCTCTACTAAAATTATACAAATCATGTATTTCTTCCATAGTTAAAGCTTGTTCAAATATAAGTTTATTGTCCTTGCAAGATATTATTTCCCCACCGTTATATGAAATAATATATGATTCAAATTTATCCATTTGAAGTTCCTTGGCATATTCTACCATAGCACCTGTAGGTCTTCCAGAAGCCAAAACTACATAGACTCCATTTTCCTGTGCTCTTAAAATTGCTTTTTTATTTCTTTCTGAAATTTTATGCTCATTACAAAGTAAAGTATCATCCATATCTAAAACTATCATCTTGTACATCTAAAATCTATCTCCCTACTTTTATTAATTTTTATTTTAAAGTTACATTTCATTTCAAAGAAAAAACTAGCCAAAGCTAGTTTTTATCTTCATTACTGTCTTTTTCTTCTTCTTCTAAAACAATATCTACATGTGTTCCTTTATTTTTTTCTAAAGTAAGTTTGTCAGAAGCAATAAGTTCTTCTACCTTAGCTATTTTCTCATCCTTATCACTAGTATCTATAAAACCAACTTGTCCTGTTTGGTCATGAACAATTTTTTCTAGTTCTTCACCAGTAATAGTTTCATATTCAAGTAAAGCACTAGCTATTCTATGTAAGGCATCCATATTCTCTGAAATAAGTTTTTTAGTATCTTCATAAGCTTCATCTAAAATCTTTCTTATTTCATTGTCTAATTCTCTACCTGTTTCTTGGCTATAGAAAGTATGGTTTTTATAGTAATCTCCATCTCTTGTTGCGTCATAAAGCACTTTACCTGCTCCAGCCATTCCTAATCTAGTTACCATGTGAATTGCTGTTGCTGTTGCTTGCATTATATCTCCACTAGCTCCACTAGATATATCGTCAAATATTAATTCTTCAGAAACTCTTCCACCATAAGCTACTCTTATGTTTGCAAGCATTTCATTTTTCATATGCAACATTTTTTCTTCAGTAGGTATTTGCATTAAATATCCACCTGCTCCACCTCTAGGTATAATTGTTACCTTATATGCAGGTATTGTATGGTCAAGTAAGACATTTACCAAGGCATGTCCAGCTTCATGGTATGCTATTGTTTTCTTTTCTTTTTCATGTATAACCTTTGATTTTTTAGCAGGTCCGTAAGCTACTTTTTCTGTTGCTTCTTCTATATCTGCCATCGTTATGATTTTTCTTCCTGCTCTAGCTGCCATTATTGCAGCTTCATTTAACATATTTGCAAGGTCTGCCCCTACAAAACCAGCTGTTTTTCTAGCTATTCTTTTAATATCTACATTTTTACCTAATTTTTTACCTCTTATATGGACATTTAATATAGCTTCTCTACCAATTATATCTGGAGCATCAACAGTAACCTGCCTATCAAATCTACCTGGTCTCATAAGAGCTTTATCAAGTATTTCATCTCTATTGGTAGCAGCGATTACTATGATTGTTTCATCATTTCCAAAACCATCCATTTCAACAAGTAATTGATTAAGAGTTTGTTCTCTTTCATCATTTCCTCCACCTTGTCCACTACCTCTTTTTCTACCTACAGCATCTATTTCATCTATAAATACTATACAAGGTGCAGCTTTTCTAGCTTTTCCAAATAAATCTCTTACTCTTGAAGCACCTACCCCTACAAACATTTCCACAAATTCTGAACCTGAAATAGAGAAGAATGGAACCCCAGCTTCTCCAGCAACTGCTTTAGCTAGTAAAGTTTTTCCTGTTCCTGGAAGTCCTTTTAATAAAACTCCCTTTGGTATTCTAGCCCCAATTTCTTGGAACATTCTAGGCTCTTTCAAAAACTGAACTATCTCTAATAATTCTAGTTTTGCTTCATCAGCTCCAGCAACGTCATTAAATGTAACTTTTTCGCCACCTTCACCACCTTCTTTTGCCTTAGATTTACCCATATTAAAAATTTGTGGTCCACCGCCACCACCACTGCTACCTTTATTCATTCTGTTTAACATAAAAATCCAAACAAAAATCAAAAGTAACATAGGGAACCATGAAACTAAGATACTAACTAAGAACGGTAATTTATCTGCTTCTAAAGACCTTAATACAATTTCTTTGTTTTCAATTGCACTCATTATTTTTTCATCTTCAGATATTCTATTAGTAATCATTTTTGTTTTATAATTTATTTGACCTTCCAAAGTGCTTTCAGCATATAAATAGCCTTCTTTTTCCTCTATACGAGCAAAATTACCAGCTTCTAACTTTTCTATAAAGTGAGTATAAGTTACATCTTCATAACGCTTAGGTGCTGTATCACTAAACATGTTAGGCAAAGATATAATTAATATAACTAAGAAAATAAGTAAAATTATATTCTTAAAATTAATACTTATTTTAGTATTTTTAACTCCTTTTTGATTAGGTTTTTCTTCTTTTGAACGACCTCTAGAAAGTATTTTTTTTACTTCTTTCTTTTTTTCTTCTTGCTCATCTAATTCTTCTTCATTTTCCAATTCTTTGCTTTTTCCTTCTTCTTGTTTCTTTTTTTCTTCTATTTCTTTTTCTAACTCTAAATTCTTTTCTTCTATTTCTTTTTCTAACTCTAAATTCTTTTCTTCTTTTTCTTTCAAGTCTTCTGTTTCTTTATTTTCAATATCATTATTTTTTTTCTTATCTTCATCTTGATTATGAAAATCTTTATTGTCCATCATTAGACTCTACCTCCTTGACTTTTAGTAATAGTATTTTTTTTGTATTCTTATCTACTTTAAATAAGTTTGTTCCTCTTAGATTACCTACTAAAATTATCTCGTTTCCAGATAGTATTATAGGCATAATATCTCTTTTTTCTTTAGGTATTTTTTCGTCAATAAAAAATTTTTTTAGTTTTTTATGTGTTGTCATTCCAAAGGGGATAAATTTATCTCCATTTTCTTTTGTTCTTATAAAAAAATTATTATTTAATTTATCATAATCAAAATTAAAAGTATTGTTTTCTAATTTAAAACTACTTACTATTTCACTTTGAATTTCATAACCATTATACCTTATTTTATTATTTATTTCTAATAATATTTTATTTTTTCTAGTATCTTCTACCTTTTTTTCTTTTATATAAATAAAATCATATTCTTTTACGAGTGTATAGTTGTCGTTTAAATTTATTTCCTTTGTTCCACCAGTAAAAATAATTTTATCAATATTATCAAATTTTGTTCGATTCATCTGAATTTCATATTTTTTTAAAAATTCTTTATAAACACGTTTTCTTATAAAAGAATCATATTTTTTCAAAATAGTTAAGTCTAGTTTATTTCCTATACTTAATTCTTCTATTTGATTTTGTATATATAAATTGAAATCATTCACTTCTTCTATCAAATAATTAATATTAGTAAGAAAATTTGGATTAAATTCTTTTTCAATATATGGAATTAAATCCAACCTAATTTTATTTCTTGTATATAATTTTTCAAAATTACTCTCATCTATTCTAAATTTATAATTATTTTCTTCTAAAAAATGCAGAATCTCATATTTTTTTTTACACATAAGAGGTCTGATTATTTTATCACGTTTTATAGGGATTGAATTTAAACCCTCTAAACTTGTACCTCTCATTAATCTAAATAAAAAAGTCTCAACATTATCATCTAAATTATGACCTAAAGCAATCTTATCATATGAATGCTTTTCAACTAATTCATAAAAAAAATCATAACGTATTTTTCTTCCTGCTTCTTCTAAACCTATACTATTTTCTTTTGCATAGGCATTTACATCAATTTTTTTTATATGAGCATCTACATTGAATTCTTTAGCCAAATCTCTAACAAAGTCTTCATCAGTATCAGCATTTACTCCTCTCAAAGAATGATTTACATGAGCAACTGCTATTGTTAAAGAATATTCCTTTTTCAAAGTTTGTAAAATATGAAATAATGCTATTGAATCAGGTCCACCTGATAAGGCAAGTAATATTTTATCATTTTTTTCGATTAAATTCTTTTCTTTTATAAAAAAATGTACTTCTTCAAGCAATAAAAACTCCTTTCAAAATTATATTTTTTTTATTTCAATACCTGTATAAAAATATTTTAAAATTTCATGGTATTTTTTACCTTTTTTAGCCATTCCATTAGCTGACCATTGTGGCATGCCAAGTCCATGTCCTGAACCATGCCCACTAAAATAAATACTGTTACCATTATCCTTAATATTTAACAGAGTACTAAAAATTTTTGTATAACCTAAACGCCTTCTCAATTCATTACCTGTTATTTTTATAGTTTTAGAACCTATAACTTTAACATATTTAGCTCTACCATCTACTCTATCACTAACTTCAATTTTACTAACATTAAATCCAAAAATATTACTTAGTTCTTTTTTACTAATAGAAAAATTCCAATTTTGTCTAGGAGATTCGTCTCCATTACCTTTGTCATTAACTGCTCTTATATAAGGTAATGGTGTTCCACTTGTCCACACGTCTTCATTATTGGCAGTTCTACCACCACTAGTAGAGTGGAAAAGAGCATTGATTGCCAAGCCGTTGTAAAGCATAATTTCATTAGCTGTTTCATTAACTAATTCGGTTATTTTTGAGTGTTCTCTATCATAGCCTAAGTATACTTGAGAATCTACTGTATCTAGCATATCACAATAAGTATATTTCTTATTTAGTAATGAATGATACATATATGTTCTGGCTGCTACTGCCTGTGCTTTAATGGCTTCTTCATGGAAACTAAGCCCAATTTCTGAAGGAACAACGCTATAAAGATATTCTTCTGCCCTAACTAAATTTATAGGTAAAATCATATTGTTCCTATATTCTAGCACAAATTCCCCTCTATATCTAGAGTAATTTTTTCCATCTTTACTAAAATTTAGCAAAGTAAAAATATCCACTTTTTTTATTTCTACTTTATTATACGATTTATTATTATAGCTAATTCCATCTCTAGTGTAAATCAAATGACTAATAGAGCCTTCTGTTTTTATATTTTCTACTCCATCAAAAATCAAACTATATCTTCCATTTTCAGAATTAACAAAAATTTCTTTTCCTTGCAATCTAGTTATACCTATTTTTAATTCTGGTCCAAATATTTCAAGAGAATATTCATTGGCAAAAGCAAAAAAATTCGCATAAGAAAAAATAATTATTGTTAAAATTAATTTCATATTTTTATTTCCTCCACTAAAGTTTTACCTGTATATTCAAAAAATAGTTTTAATTCTCTAAGTTTTCCTGTAAAAATATCGTAAGTGAATAATTCTAGTTCACAATTTTTGTATTTTTCTCTAAGACTTCTACCTTCTACCTTTAATGCTAAGTTATGATATAAGTCCTTATCTATATTTCTTTCTAGCCAATAAGTTTGATGCTTAGGTTTTTCCATAAAGATATAGTCATATTTTAATACTTGAGTAAAAATTTCTAAATTAGGAAATTTCTTATAAAGGTAGAAGTCATATAAAAAATTGAATATTGCTAAAGGTTTATGACCTAGACCCATATAATTATTATTCCTATAGTATAAAGCAAGTTCCTCATAAAAGTCAAAGGGTCTTTTATAAAAATTATTTATTATATATTTTGTGCTTTCTTTGAATTTTTCAGAATTATAATAATAATCTAATATTTGCTCAAAGTCTTTTAATTTTAATATTTCTTCATAGGAAATAAAGGCATTTTCCAAAATTTCATAAGGAGGGAAAGAAAGATATTTATAATTATACTTCTCTATTTCCTTGGATATTTGAGTTCCTTCTAGTATTTTTAAAAACCCTAACTGAATCATTTCTGGTTTTAATTCATGCACATAGTCAAAACTATCCTTAAAAGTATTATAATCTTCGTGAGGTAAGCCTGCGATAAGGTCTAAATGAAGATGTATATTATCTTTTATGCTTAGCACATTTTTTTTGAGTTTTTCCAAGTGGTTTTTTCTATTAATAAGTTCCATAGTCAAAGGATTTATTGTTTGTACCCCTATTTCAAATTGAAAATAACCATTTGGTACTTTTTTCAAAAATTCTATCGCTTCATCATCAAATAAATCAGCAGATATTTCAAAATGAAAAGTCAAATTTTCTCTATATTCTTCAAGTAAAAATTTCCAGATTTTCATATATCTATCCTTATGTAGATTATAAGTTCTATCAACAAATTTTACAAGAGATACTCCTGCATCAATGAATGTTTTCAAATCTTTTTCTACCTTTTCATTGGAAAAATATCTAACATTCTTATCTAGTGATGACATGCAATAAGAGCATTTAAAAGGGCAACCTCTTGAACTTTCATAGTATAAAATTTTACCTTTTTCTTTTAATTCTTCATCTGTATAAGGAAATGGGATTTTATCTAAATCACATAGAGGTTTTCTTTCTCCAGTACTTATAATTTTTTTATTTTCTCTATAAACAATTCCCTCTATATCAGCAAGATTTTCTTTGGTAAATAATTCCAAAGCAGTCTCTTCACCTTCACCTTGTATTATTATATCTATATCCTTATTTTCTTCCATTAGCTCTATACTTTTATAGGATACTTCAGGACCACCTAAAATAATTTGAGTATCTGCCTTTATTTTTTTAAATTCTTTTATTAATTTAAATACATATTCTTTGTTCCAAATATAAGTTGAAATTAAAATTTTATCAGCATCATAACGAAAAATATCACTTATAATTTCTCCAATACTATTATTTATTGTTCTTTCTAATAAATCAATTTTTACATCACTATATTTTTCCACATAATTCTTTATATATCTAATGGCAAGATTTGTATGTACAAATTTACTATTTATGCCTAAAATCAAATTTTTTTTCATAACATTCCTTTCTTTTTAGTAAAATAAAGCGACCTAGCGAGGTCGCTTAAATTAAAATGCTTTTTGATAAATCATAAGGTTTTCGTTTTTATATTTTCTATATTCAAATTGGTCACTAATTCCATTTAAAGTTTCTGAATGTCCCAATATAAAAAATCCACCTGGATTTAGCTGTGTATAAAATTTATCAACAATTTCTTTTTGAACTTCCTTTGGAAAATATATAAATACATTCCTACAGAATATAACATCCATTTTTGGCATTGAAGTGAACGGGTCTTTTAAGTTAAATCTTTTAAATTCTACTAACTTTTTTAAATTATCAGATATTTCTATAATACCGTCCTCTTTATGCTCTTTATAGAATTTAGTATACTTACTTTCAATACCTTTTACATCTTTTATATCATATTTTCCTAATTTTGCAATATCCAAAACTTTTTGGTTTAAGTCTGTTCCCAATATTTTTATTGATTTTGAACTTAATTCTGGCATTGCAGATAAAACCATAGCAATTGTATAAGCTTCTTTTCCCATAGAAGCTGCTGCACTCCATATATTTAATGTGCCAGTCTTTTTATGTTCAAGTATTTCTGGTATAACCATTCCTTCCAAAGCCTTAAACTGCTTGTCATGTCTAAAAAATGATGTTTCATTAGTTGTTACTTCATCAAAAAATTTTATTACTTCTGGGTTATTCATAGGTTTATTTTTTATTAATTCAAAATATTCCACATATGATTCTAAATTTAAATCTCTAAGTCTCCTTCTAATTCTATTTTGTAAAATAGTTTTCTTATTTATAGTATAATTAATACCACTTCTTTCAAAAATATAATCACTATATAATTTGAATTCGCTATCGCTTAACTCTAATCTTAGCACCATCATCGCCTCTTTCCTCTCTCCTTTTAGCTTTTATATGTTCTTCGTAATTTTTACTAAAGTAATGTCTACCATTTTCTTGTAAAACAAAATAATAATACTCTGTCTCTTGTGGATTATAACTTGCTTCCATAGCACTTCTACCTGGATTAGATATTGGACTTGGGGGTAAATCATTTATTCTATAAGTATTATATACTGAATCTATCTTTAAATCTTCATAAGTAATATAATCTTTTTCATAATTAAATAAATATGCTATTGTTGCACAAGATTGTAGTCGCATATTTCTATTTAATCTATTGTAAAAAACTGATGAAATTATATCCATTTCTTCTTGGTGACCAGCTTCTTTTTCTATTATAGAAGCCATTATAAGTTTTTTATAAAATTCTTCTTTATCCTCATAATCTTGTGGGGGATATTTTTCAAGAAACCTATTTAAGAATTTATCAACAACATATTTAGGGTTTTCATTCTTAAAAAAATAATAAGTATCAGGGAAGAAATAACCTTCAAAATTATTTTCTGGAACAAGATAATAAAAATCCTTTTTAGCATTCAAGGCTTTTTCAAATTCAAAACGTTTGACTACTCCCATTTTCTCCAATTTTTCAGCAATTTTGTTTATAGTAAAACCTTCTGGAATAGTTACCTTAACATAATCAATTTTGCCTTTTTTTAATTTTTCTAAAATTTCCACAAAGGAATTTGTTCCATCAAAAAAATAATTACCTGCTTCTACCTTTAAATGTCGATTAAACTTAATATAAAGTCTTTGGTATATGTTGGGATTTATTCCAATTTTTTTTAAGGCATTATATAAACTTTCACCTTTTTCAACAGAAAATTCTTTGTTTAAAATATATTTTTTACTATAATTATTTTGACAGTAAAGAAAAATATTAGAGAATAC
>Ga0075011_10001679_pt1 | contig 11951 bp, 12 predicted proteins | sample TARM_MetaG_T_14_FD_72354 | JGI IMG/M metagenome (GOLD analysis project Ga0075011, IMG submission 72354) | Freshwater microbial communities from Pennsylvania, USA, analyzing microbe dynamics in response to fracking - TARM_MetaG_T_14 | ecosystem: Environmental > Aquatic > Freshwater > River...
AAGGAAGCTACTCTCCAAGGCTTCTCCATCTTTACATGTAAACCTTACGTAAGTTTTTTAATCAACAATTTCTCTATATCAATTATCGATCAAATGCACATTAAAGATTGAAATAGATAAAAAATGAGTGAGGTTGACTTATCAAAACTAAAAACTTGATTTGGATATAGTTTTTTTAGGAAGATTGCCATTTAAGACTTCGTTCAATGTCAAGGTATGCCCATTAATACTATTTCCTTCACGATAAAAAAGTAGCTTTTTATTAAATTCATAGATATTGGTAGAAAAGCCAAATAGTTTATCAACGCCATACCATTCATCACCAGTAGCGTATTTGACAGTGTACTCGCCTAATGGAACTTTCAAGTTAATGGGAGCATTCTTTCTTATAAATAACGTGAAAATGAGATTTTCTTTAGTATCGTAAAACTTAAAAAAACAATTTTTGTCCGATGATGCAACAATCCCTAAAGGGGCAAGAAGTTCTTTATCTGTAAAAACTTGCATTTGCCCATTACTAGGTAAAGGCAAAACTTCTTCTTTGTTGAGATTGGTACTTTTTCCAGAAGAAAAATGAGGATGAGATAGGCTAAAAGCTAAGATAATTGCTCCAATAGCTAAAAAATAATATTTTAAAGGATTGTTAGAGGATTTGTATTTTTGATTTAAAAATCCATGTGAAGATTGTTTCTTTCTGTTTTGAATTTCTTGTTGAAATTTATAAGTATCCCTCATTGACATCATAAAATTCCCATGTTAATTTTTCATATCTCCAAAATAGCACTCACATCATCGTCTAAAAATTCGACGATGCTCTCATAATTCTCTCGCAATATCGTAGCGATAGCATCCACTTTACAATTTCCAAGTTTAATCCAGATAATTTTCGGGGGAATTCCTCGGTAAATTGCCAAGTCGTTAAAATCAGAATCTTTCGTGACGATGGCAAAACCGTGGATTTTTGCATATCGCCACACTTCCAAGTCGGTGGACTCATCAAGGTTTTTAAGCATTACATGTAAAGAGTTAGGAAAGATGTCCGCTATTTTGGGCAAGACTCGATGGGAGATGTTATTGTCAAAAAGAAGTTTATGCACTGAGTTTTGCACTAAGTGTTTTATGCTCTCTATCGGCGGCATAGGCAAGAGCGGCTAAAATGTCTTCTTTGGTCAGTTTGGGGAAGTCTTCTAAAATCTCATCGTAACTCATGCCCTCTGCAAGCATAGAGAGAATGTCGTAAACCGTAATACGTAGATTTCTAATGCAAGGTTTACCGCTTCTTTTCGATGATTTGATGGTAACTGTGGTGCTCATCATTTGCCTCCTCTCAATCTTTATTGAAGCTTATTTTAGCATATTTTTCAAAGCTTTTTCTTCGTTACATGTAAAGAAATTAAGAGGTAAAACATTTGAGAAAGCCTCTCTCAAGGCTTCCCCATCTTTACATGTAAACCTTACGCAGGTTTTTTAATCAACAATTTTTCAGTATCAGATGCCGCGTCATCGGTTAGATGCAAGTTAAAGTTCTCTTGCAAGAAGGCGAAGATGTCGTCATTGACAAATTGTGGTGGTTTTGGTCCGAGGTAGATGTTTTTAATGCCAAGGCTAAAGAGTCCTAGAAGGATCAAAACCGCTTTTTGCTCCATCCAACTCAAAACGATAGAAACGGGAAGATCATGTACCGTTACGCCAAGTGCGCCAGCAAGGGCTAGAGCGATGTGAACGGCACCATTGCTGTCGTTGCATTGACCAAGGTCGAGGTAGCGAGGAATACCTGTATCTGCAACGGTTCCAAAGTCGATGTCGTTAAATCTAAATTTACCGCAACTTGATGTCAAAATCACACAGTCATTGGGTAAACTCTCTGCCATTTTTCGGTAGTATTCGCCGCCACTTCCTGGGGCGTCACATCCTGCGATAACGAAGAACTGGCTGATTTTACCTGCTTGAACGGCTTCTAAGATTTGAGGTGCAAGACCAAGGATAGTTTTATAGTGGTGACCCGTTACGAGTGTCTCATCACTGTCAAAACCTGTGACATCAGGAAGTGCTAATGTTTGAGCGATGACTTCGCTAAAGTCGTTGTTTTGGATTTTTTTGCCCTCTTTGATGCCTACAATGTCGTACGTATAGAGTCTATCGACATAGGTTGAGTTTGATTTTGGAGGAACGATACAGTTGGTATTCACGATGATGGTTCCGCCCCATTGCTCGAAGAGTTTGGTTTGGTCAAACCATGATTTACCGATGTTACCTTTAAGGTGCGCGTATTTTCTAAGTTCTGGGTAACCGTGCGCTGGGATCATCTCAGAGTGGGTGTAGATGTTGATGCCTTTTCCCTCTGTTTGTTTGAGAAGCTCTAAAAGCATGTCAAGGTTGTGACCGCTGACCAAGATCGCTTTGCCCTCAGCCTTGTTTTGAGAGATGCGAACAGGCGTTGGAATACCAAGGTGAGAGGTGTGTGCTTCGCTTAAGATGTCCATCATTTTAACACCCGCAGAGCCGATTTTCATCAGTTGAGCGATGTGATCGTCAAAGTTGAAGTTCACGTTGGTAAGGGTGAAGTAAAGGGTTTGAGCGATGACGTCATCGACTTCTTTGGTGTCTGCACCAAATTCATTCGCGTGTGTTCGGTACGCACTAAGACCCTTAAGACCATAGATCATGATGTCTTGAAGTTTCGCCAAGTTGGCATCTTTGCCGCACGTTCCAGCCTCTTGACCTTTAGAACCACAGCCACCGATGGCACTCATAGAGCATTGATCACATAACATGTTTAAAGACATTTTTTATCCTCTTTCAAAAATTTCCAGCATCTTATCAAGAGGAGAGAGGGAAGTCATTGATTGATCTCAATCAAGACTTTTGAGGAATTATTGTTCGATGACGCCGCCGAAACGCCTTTCGGTATGTTGGTATTCCGAAACGACGGTTTCGAGCTCTCCGACCGAAAAGTCCGGCCAGAGCGTTTTACTGAAAAAAAGCTCCGCATACGCCGCTTGCCACAATAAAAAATTTGAAAGCCTGCAATCGCCGCCCGTGCGAATGAGCAGATCCACAGGTGGCATACCTGCCGTATCCAAGCATGCTTCAAGGCTCTCTTTGCTCACGTCGCTTCTTACATGTAAGAGTTTGGAAACGGCTCGAACGATCTCGTCTTGCGCACCGTAATTAATCGCCAAAACTTGCGTCAAGCCCGTACAATGCGCGGTTTTCTCTTTAGCGTAGGCAATCTCTTTTTGTAACGTCGCAGAAAATCGGCTCATATCGCCGATGACGTCGAAACGGATATTGTGTTCTAAAAGCGTGGGAATTTCACTGTGCAAATACTTGGAGAGTAGCTTCATCAAAATACCGACTTCCGCCTTGGGGCGATTCCAGTTTTCGGTGCTAAATGCGTAGAGGGTAAGGTATTTGATGCCCATTTTTGCGGCATATTTGGTAATTTCGCGAACCTTTTTAGCCCCTTCTTTATGCCCAAACGAACGCTCTTTCCCCTGACGCTTCGCCCATCTTCCGTTACCGTCCATGATAATCGCTAAATGCACTAAATCATTCATTTTTTTTACTTCTTTTTACCCAAAATGATAAGCGCCATTCTATCTTTTTTCTCTTTAGCCCACCTTGACAAATCTTGCCACTTTGACTAAAATTACGCCATCGCTACTTTTTAGATTTCTCACAAAGTAGTCTCATAAAAATCGACTCAAGCAACTCTATTTTTGGGCATCTACCCTACCAGAGACTCTAGCTTCATGAACGATCAAACTAACAACAAAGAAGGCACAATGAGCGGAACGACTCCCTCCCAAGCGACGACGCAACCCCAACCTTGCGCAAATCAGGCGCCAACCAACGGACAAGCAAAACCGACGTACTATAACAAATCACGCACCCACGTTCCCGTTGACGGTTATAAAATCGAAAGCTTACGCACCACGCCTTTAGAAAAACTTCTTGAAATTGCCACCGAACTGGGCATCGAAAATCCCAATGAACTCAAACGCCAAGATTTAATGTTCGAGATTTTAAAATCTCAAGTCAACCAAGGCGGATTTATTCTTTTTACGGGAATTTTAGAGATCGCAGGCGAGGGATACGGCTTTTTGCGTGCGATGGACGCCAACTTTTCCGATAGCGCAAACGACGCTTACGTCAGCAGTACGCAAGTTAAAAAATTTGCCCTCCGAACGGGCGACATCGTTACCGGACAAGTCAGACCGCCCAAAGATCAAGAGCGTTACTACGCGCTTTTAAAAATCGAAGCGATCAACTATCTCCCGATGACGGAGAGCAAAAAACGTCCTCTTTTTGAAAACCTCACACCGCTTTACCCCACCGAAAAAATCAAACTCGAATACGATCCGATGAAAATTACCGGACGCGTACTCGATCTTTTTACGCCGATCGGCAAAGGTCAGCGCGGCCTGATCGTCGCCCCTCCTAGAAGCGGTAAAACCGAACTGATGAAAGAGCTCGCACACGGTATCGCACGCAACCATCCCGAGTCCGAACTCATCGTTTTACTCGTCGACGAGCGTCCCGAAGAGGTCACCGATATGCAACGTTGCGTTCAAGGCGAAGTCTATAGCTCAACGTTCGATATGCCCGCCTCCAATCACGTACGCGTCGCTAACCTCGTCATCGAAAAAGCCAAACGCCGCGTCGAGATGGGTAAAGACGTTATCATCTTGCTTGACTCGATCACCAGACTTGCTCGCGCATACAACACCGTCACGCCTTCCAGCGGTAAAGTTTTGAGCGGCGGCGTTGACGCCAATGCCCTTCACAAACCCAAACGCTTTTTCGGCGCGGCAAGAAACATCGAAGACGGCGGCAGTTTGACTATTATCTCCACCGCGCTGATCGAAACGGGAAGCCGCATGGACGAAGTTATCTTTGAAGAGTTCAAAGGTACGGGTAACAGCGAGATCGTCTTAGATCGCAATATTTCCGATCGTCGTATCTATCCGGCGATTAACATTATGAAATCGGGAACGCGTAAAGAAGAGCTTCTGTTAAGCCCCGACACGCTTCAAAAAGTATGGGCGCTTCGCAGTGCGATCAACCAAATGGACGACGTGGAAGCCCTCAAATTCCTTTACGCCAAGATGCTCAAAACCAAAGACAACGAAGAGCTTTTATCGATCATGAATGAATAATTTTTTACAAAGGTAGCGTCGTGTCACAAGTACTTGCCCTCAAATATCGTCCCTCTTCGTTTGACAAGTTGATCGGCCAAGAAGCGATCGCACAGACGCTCTCTTTAGCCCTCAATCAAGACAGGCTTTCGCACGCCTACCTTTTCTCGGGACTTCGCGGAAGCGGTAAAACCTCGACCGCGCGCATTTTTGCCAAAGCCTTGGTGTGCGAAAACGGTCCGACTTCGACGCCGTGCGAAACCTGCGAACACTGCCTCAGCGCGAACGAAAACCGTCACATCGACATTATTGAAATGGACGCGGCTTCTAACCGCGGTATCGACGACATACGCGAGCTCATCGAAAGCACCAAGTACAAACCCTCAAGCGCACGTTTCAAGATTTTCATCATCGATGAAGTTCACATGTTAACCACGCAAGCGTTTAACGCACTCTTAAAAACCTTGGAAGAGCCCCCAAGTTACGTCAAATTTATTTTGGCGACGACCGATCCTTTAAAACTCCCCGCAACGATCTTATCGCGCGTGCAACACTTTCGCTTTAAGCAAATCAAACAAAGCGACGTCGTCAATCACCTCTGCCACATTCTCAACCTTGAAAACATCGAGTACGAAAAAGAGGCTTTAGAGATGATTTCACGTGCCGGAAACGGTTCGTTGCGCGATACATTGACGCTGCTCGATCAAGCGATTATCTTTTCGAAAGGCTACATTACGCCCGAAAACGTGGCTTCGATGCTCGGACTTTTAGATCCCAAACAACTCGACATCCTGTTTACGGCGATTTTAAACCGTAACAAACTCGAACTCTTGGCAATGATTAAAGAGTTGGAGAGCTATGAGTGCGAAGTGGTTCTCGATGAGTTGATCGCCTATTTAAAAAACGCTTTTTTCGAGCAAGATCGACGCTTTTCGACCCTTTTGTACGAACGTTTTTTCAAAATTCTGAGCGAAGCTAAAAGCCTTCTTTATATCAACGCCGACAACGGTTTCGTGCTTTCCTTGGTGTTGTTTAAAATGGTCGAGGCTACCAACATTAAAACCATCGAAGAGATGATCGATTCGTTGGAAAAAGAGAAGTTTCGTTTGCCCGCCGCTACGACGGAATCATTGGAGCAGCATGAAGAAGTAGTACCTCTTAAAGAGACTCCAAAAGAGACAGAGCCTACCAGCGTTCAAGATCACGGCGTTACCGATGCACAACTGTATGCGCGTTTATGCGAAAAACTACTCGATCGCAACGTCGAACTCGGCGAATGTTTTCAAAAACATATTCGTTTCGAGCGTTTTCAAGATCACGTCTTAACGCTCAATTCCAGCGCTAAAGACGAATCCGCAAAAATTTTAAAACACAACTCGGCAATTATCCGACATTTCGTCCAAGACGTTTTCGGCTTTGAAAGCCAAATCAAAATCGTTAAAACCGATGCTCCCGCAACGCAAATTGCCGCACCCGCACCTTTGGCGCATGAACCCTCGGCGATGCTCGAAGATTTGCCTTTGGAAGACGACAGCAACTATTCGATGATCGAAAATACGACGTTTGAAGGTGCGCCGCAAAGCGAAAGTTGTGCAACGGGAGCGATGATGAGCATGCAAAAAGAGTTAGATGCTACGGAGATTTTAAATACGCCGTTCGTACAAAAAGCGACCGATCTTTTTGTGGCGCAAAAAATTCAAATTCGTCAAAAAGTTTAACCATGGAAAAAATACTTATCATCAACACGGGCGGAACGTTTAACAAACGCTACAATCCGCTCAAAGGCGAGCTCGAAGTTCCCAAAGACGGTGTCGCACCCGAAGCGATTTTACGCTACTGCTACAATACCGCTTACGAACTCGTCAACATCATTCATAAAGACAGCCTCGAGATGAACGATGAGGATCGAGCTTTACTGCTTCAAACCGTCCAAGCCTCTTCCCATCGCAAAGTCATTATCCTTCACGGTACCGACACGATGGACGTCAGCGCGGCTTTTCTTGCCTTACATGTCAAAGATAAAATCGTAACGTTGACCGGAGCGATGGTTCCTTTTCACATCGATACCGTCGAAGCAACCGCTAATTTTGCGATGGTTTTAGGCGATATCATGCGCAATAATCAAGCGGGAATTTACATCGGTATGCACGGTCGCGTCGCACCCTATAATCTGCTTTATAAAAATCGACAAAAAGGTATTTTCGAGCCCGTTTGTTAAAGGGCTCTGATCTCTTGAGTTTTTTGAAATATAAAATGGCTCATCACGATCACGTAGTAAGGATAGATTAACACGCCGAATACCGGAATCAACGTTAAAGCGAAGCACACCAAAGAGATTCCGCGCATCGAAGCGGCATAACGACCTTTCAAGCGTAAATACTCCTCTTTTGAATTTAATAACGACGCTACGTCAAGAACCAAAAGTTTATGAAACATGTAAAAAACGGGAACGAGCAGGATAAAATTAAAAACGGGGATCAACGCCAGAGGCAACAAAAGGATCAACAAAATTCCCGTAATCAAAAGCGTTTTGGCGACAAATCCCAAATACGAAAATAACGCCATGGCTCTCATGTGAACGTTCGGGTAGTAGGTCTTCCCGATCTCTTGGATAAAGTACCCCGCGAACAATCCGACGATAATAGAATAAACCATCAAAAACAGATAGTACACCACTAACATCGACGTGATAAAGAAAAGAATGCCGACGACGGTTTTCGCGATAACAAAAAGCGAAATAAGGCTAAAAAGCCACGTCTGTTCGAAATTTCCCTCAAAGCCTTGAAGCCACTCGCCGAGCCAAACGCTTAACGCGCCGATACCCCCAAAACTCAACCAAATCATTGCGATGAAAAAAAGAAGGGTTAAGACAAACGAGAGAAGCGACACAAGAAGAACCCTTGGAGAAAGCGTATCTCCAAGAGCCAACGTAAAACTGTTTAAGAGCGAACGTTGCGGTTGCATCGTTTTATTGGATCGCCTGATCGTTAACGCTTAAAACGCCTTTTTTAAAGGCAATATCGTACACGAAAAAATCACCCTCTGCTTTACCTAGCGCAAAATCCGAAGGCGCGGTTAGGTTCAGAGCTTCCAACGTCGTACGGTCGTCTTTATGCAACTTAAACTTAGCACTCACGTCCAAAAGTGTCACGGCGGAGAGAGGGTTGCTATTGGCGTCAAAGTCGTTTTGAGGAATTTGCAACGTCGAAGTGAGCGTCACGTCTTTAAGGGCAAGAACGCCGCGCATATTTTTAAGTCCGACGTTAAAGTCCAATTTTAGCCCGTGACGGATCAATTCGCTCACGTCGCCGGCTAAAGCCTGCTCACCGCCGCCTTGGGGTGCTAGCATCAGCCGATTGTAATCGTTTTGAAGCTTTTTAATCGTCGCGGCATCGACGCCTTTTAAGGCAAGCGTCGCATTGAGCGTTTCCAGCGAAACCGACTCTGCGTTGGAAGCAGCGTTCAGCCCGTTTAAAGCGTATTCGGCTTTGGCGTTCCATTGCTTGTTGCTTTCTTCCGCACTGCTCATAATTTTCATCCCTCCAAGCGACATGTTAAACGTGCTATAAGGCTCTTTGACCGAGAGAAGGTAACTGCCCAACGAGAAGTCGCCTTTGTTATTGAGATCGTCTTTATAATCAAACGTATAGCGAAGATTTTCTAAACGACTTTGCAACGTCAAATCGGATGCATTCACGCCGAATAGTTGTTTTTGAATACCCAAAACCCCTTGCATGACGCCGGCGCGTTCATGAAGCGTCAACGCATTGCCGGAGGTGTCGATTTGCAACGTTCCCTCTTTCATCGCCAACTCTTCTTTGATGTCTTTCATTGCAAACGATTTGAGACGTTCGTCGCTTCCAAAAATCATCGTAAACGCCAACGCGCCTTTATCGACGATCGGATTGAGCACTTTGGCAACGTCCGGATTTTGAGACAAAGACGTTTGAGCCGAACGAGGCAATTTCGCTAAGGCTAAAGAGACGGTTACGTCGCTTGGCAAAAGATGCGAACAAACGACTTCGCCTTTAAAACTCAAACCGTCCAGTACCTCGCGCATATCCGCATCGTCTTCTTGCGTCAAACCTTGCGCCAAAATAGCGTATTGCGGATTTTTCGCAACCAACGTGTCGAGTATAACATCACGCACTTTAGCGGCATCGTCGATTTCAAGAGTGAACGTACGCGTACCGTTTACGTAACCGCTTTTTGAGAGCATCTCCTGTTTAAAACCGTGTCCTTCGAGAAAGCGTTTTGTCTCATCGAGCTTTGCGTCCACGCGCGAAGAGATGTAAAGAGGCGTTAGCGCGAGTGCCGCGATGACGACGCCTCCGCCGATAAGGTATTTTGTACTCGACATAGAGTGCCTTTATTTAGGATTTATAACCTATCACGTAATAGGTATTTTTGTTAGGAACTTTTTCCACCGTAATTTTGTACTTAGCCGACCATTTCAAGATCATATCGTTGACTTCTTCGATCATTTCGCTACTGGGCGCTTCGTTTTTAATTTTAAAATAATCTTTGTTGCTGGAAAATGCTACAAAACCGTGGTATGCCTTAAGTGCGTCATGCAGAGCAATGAGGTGTTTTTCAACGTTTTCAAATCCTACGGTATGAGCGATGACGCGATCCAATTGCGCTTCGGTACTTGGGGTTAACCCGTATCCAAGTTGCGTTAAAATAGCCTGTTTATGCATCGTTTCTCCTTATAAATTGGGTTGTTTTTTATCTTTATCACGCCTTTAGAGCTAAGCTCTAAAAGCTACGCTAACGCTGAGTTCTCTTCGGCAGAGTGCCCAGCGCACCTTCGGTGCTTTTACTTTTTGCAAAATGGATTGAGCAACACGTCATTGGCGTTTTTGTGCGATTAGCACGTCTTCGATTACTTTGGAAATATCGCCGTCGAGAATGTTGTTGACTTGCGAATAAGCGATATTGCTTCGATTGTCTTTAACTTGTTGGTAAGGCGCTAAAACATAACTGCGAATCTGATGTCCCCAACCGATTTCGCTCTTTTCGATGCCGTCTTTTTCGGCTTGTTGTTTTTCAAGTTCCAACTCGTATAAACGCGATTTGAGCATTTTCATCGCCGATGCGCGGTTTTTATGCTGTGAACGATCGTTCTGACACTGTACGACGATACCGGTGGGAAGGTGGGTAATACGAATCGCACTGTCGGTTTTATTGACATGTTGACCTCCCGCACCGCCGGAGCGATAGGTATCGACTTTCAAATCTTTTTCGTCGATGACGATGTCGATATCGTCGTCCACTTCGGGAGAAACCATCACCGAGCTAAACGACGTGTGGCGTTTGGCGTTCGCGTCAAAAGGGCTAATACGCACCAAACGATGAATGCCGTTTTCAACTTTGAGGTAGCCGTAAGCGTTTTCTCCGCGGATAATAAAACTCACGTCCTTAATGCCCGCTTCTTCACCCTCTTGGTAGTCTAAGACTTCGACTTTAAAGCCGCATCGCTCCGCCCAGCGCAAGTACATACGGTACAAAATACTCGCCCAGTCTTGGCTTTCCGTTCCGCCCGCACCCGGATGAATCGAGATAATGGCGTCGTTACCGTCGTTCTCGCCGCTTAACATCATGGCGATTTCAAGATCGGTAATGTGCGTTTCCAAATGCTCCGCATCTTTAAAAAGCTCTTCGATCGTTGCCTCGTCATTTTCCGCGTTCGCCATTTCGTACAAATCGCCCGCATCGTCTACGACGGTTTTGGCTTTTGTATAACGATCCAGTAAGGAGTTTAACGCGCGTTTTTCTTTTTGAATTTCGCCCGCTTTTTTGGCGTCGTTCCAAAATTCGGGATCGTGTTCAATCGCATCTATTTCGTCGAGGCGTGTTTGAATTTCGTTTGGTTTAATGATCTGCGCGATATTATCGACTTTTGTGGTCAATTTTTTGAGCAGTTCCGTATACTCGTAATTATCCAAATACCTTCCTTTTGCTATAATACGCTCTTTCAAAGAGACTTCTCAAACCTCTAACGCCCCATCGACGTCTTGGATCGTTAAAGAAGTCTATTATTTTACTCAAAAGTGCCTAAAATGAAAATAGTACATACCTTAAGCGAGCTCATTGCCGCGCGTGCCGAACTTCAAGGTTCGGTAGGACTGGTTCCGACGATGGGAGCGCTGCACAACGGACATCTCTCTCTCCTTCAACAATCAACGGCGCAAAATGACCGTACGATCGTTTCGATTTTCGTCAATCCGACGCAATTTTTACCCGGAGAAGACCTCGACAAATATCCTAGAAAACCCGAAGCCGATATTAAAATTTGCGAATTGGCGGGTGTCGACGTGCTTTTTATGCCCCGACCCGAGGAGATGTACGCGACGATCGAACCTACGATTCACGCCCCTAGCTCCAAAGCCTACATTTTGGAAGGATTGGCACGTCCGGGACACTTTGACGGCGTTTTGCGCGTCGTTTTAAAATTGTTCAACCTGACCAAGCCGACGCGGGCGTATTTCGGGAAAAAGGATGCTCAACAACTCTATCTCATTCAAAATATGATCACATGCCTCTTTTTGGACATCACGATCGTTCCGTGCGAAATTATCCGCGAAGACGACGGATTGGCGCTTTCAAGCCGTAACGCCTATTTAAATCCCGAAGAACGCCGCGAAGCTTTAAAACTGTGCGAGTCGCTCAAAAGCGCAACCTATTTGGTGATGAAGGGCGAGCGCGACATTTCCGTGATTCAAGCCGCGATGCTTCAAGCCTTAAAGCCTTTACATGTCGAATATGCGGTTATTTTAAACCGCGATTTTGATACAATACCTACATTAC
>Ga0075011_10001680_pt1 | contig 11950 bp, 11 predicted proteins | sample TARM_MetaG_T_14_FD_72354 | JGI IMG/M metagenome (GOLD analysis project Ga0075011, IMG submission 72354) | Freshwater microbial communities from Pennsylvania, USA, analyzing microbe dynamics in response to fracking - TARM_MetaG_T_14 | ecosystem: Environmental > Aquatic > Freshwater > River...
ATTCAAAATATCTATATTATTTATGGATTAAAAGAAATTATTATGTATTTACAAAATCATAAAAAAAACAAATCAAAACTTCTTGCCATATCATTTGGTGCTTTGGTATATGTAATATCACCAGTTATACCTTTTGTATATGGTTCTATTAGTAGTTTTGAAATTTTTAAAAAGAAGCATTAGGAGGAAATCATGGCAAAAATACAAGTAATATTAACAGATAATGTTCAAGGACAAGGTAAAAAAGGAGAAATAGTTACTGTATCTGAAGGATATGCATCAAACTTCTTATTAAAACAAAATAAAGGAATAATTGCTACTCCAGAAGAACTAAAAAAACTTGAAAATAAAAAAGCTAAAAAAGAAAAAGAAGAAGAACTAAAAAAAGAAAAAGCCTTGGAAGAAAAAAAATTATTAGAATCAAAGGCAATTACACTATCTGTTAAGGTAGGAAATAACGGAAAGATATTTGGTGCAATAACTGCAAAAGAAATTGTAAGTGAAATTGAAAATGTTTTTTCTTTAAAAGTAGATAAAAAGAAAGTAAATGCTAACTTTAAAACTACTGGAGAAAATATTGCAGAAGTGAAATTACATTCAGAAGTTAAGGCAGATGTTAAAGTTATAATTATTGGGCAATAGTTTAACTACTGCCTTTTATTATTCTACTGAATAGTAATTAGTTATGCGAGGAGTGAAATAAATGGAAATAGATAAATTGAAAACATTTCCCTATAGTATTGAGGCTGAACGCTCAGTTTTAGGTGGTCTGTTTTTAAAATCAAATATTATCTTGGAAATAATTGAAATCTTAGGTATAGGAGATTTTTATAAATTAGCACATCAATATATATTTGAATCAATGATAGATTGTTATAATGAAGGTATAAATATAGACCCTGTTATTATAATGGATAAATTAAAAAAGAAAAATAAATTTTCTGAAATAGGTGGAGAAGATATTTTATATGATATAATCGCCTCTGTTCCAACTGCTGCTAATATAACTAGCTATGCTAAAATTGTTAAAGAAAAATCACTACTTAGAAGCCTTATGAATATAGGTTCACAAATTGTTGAGATGGCTCAAGAGGGCTATGAAGAAGCAGATGAAATATTAGATAAGGCAGAATCACTTATATTTAAAATAAGTGATAAAAGAGAGAGTAAAGACATTGTGAGTTTAGGAGAGCTTGTTGCTCCTGAATTAGATAGACTAGAAAAAGTAGTTAAAAACAGTGGAATTTCCACAGGTATTAGTTCTGGATTTAGAACTTTTGACAATATGACCAGTGGTTTTCATGACTCTGATTTAGTTATTTTAGCAGCAAGACCTTCAATGGGGAAAACCGCTTTTGCTCTTAATTTAGCTCTAAATGCAGGATTAAAACAAGATAAAGGTGTTTTAGTATTCAGTTTAGAAATGAGTAGTTCTCAAATTTTCCAAAGATTTTTAGCAATCGAATCTAAAATTGGAATTGGTAAATTAAGAAATGGTTTTATCGATGGGGAAGAATGGGGAAAACTAGGTATAACAACTGGTAAACTTGCAAAAGCACAAATACATATAGCTGATGTTCCAAATGTTACAGTATTAGAAATTAGAGCTATCTCTAGAAGATTAAAAGCTATTGGAAAACTAGATATGATACTTGTAGATTATTTGCAATTAATACGTGGTTCATCTACTAAGGGAGATAATAGACAACAAGAAGTCAGTGATATTTCTAGAGCACTTAAAGGAATTGCAAGGGAATTAAATGTTCCTGTTATTGCACTCTCACAATTATCAAGAGCACCAGAGCAAAGAGCAGATAGAAGACCAATGCTTAGTGACCTTAGAGATTCAGGAGCAATAGAACAGGATGCAGATATGGTTATGTTCTTGTATAGAGATGAATATTATAATGAAGATAGTGAGTTCAAAGGCATTGCCGAAGTAATAATTGGTAAACAAAGAAATGGACCAGTTGGTTCAATTAAATTAGCCTTCAAAAATGATATAAACTTATTTGCAGATTATACAGATGAGATACCATAGAAAGAATTTTCATTAAATAAAATAAGGATTTATTTTTAGGGGCAGGTTGAAAAGCAGTTAAAAATTATTAGTTAAAAATTAATAATTTTTGAAAACAAGGGAAATTCCCATATTTACCCAAATGATAAAACAACAATTTATTAATCACGTAAACAGGACAAATACAGGGTTTATAAATATCAATTAAAATTTATGATAATTCAAAAAAAGGGCACATGCAATGTGCCCCTACCATAAATATGTTATTGGAATGTTGCTAATAAACAAAATGTGCCCCTACATAACTATATTATTGAATTGATATTAAAACCTCGCCCCTTCAAACAATTACATTGCTTTATAAAAAAATATAAAATTTACATTTCAAAAAATTATTTTCCACAACATTTTTTAAATTTTTTATTAGACCCGCAAAAACACAAACTGTTTCTTCCTAATTTTTTAATATTATTTAAATCACTAGTTTCCAATTGAGAATGATAATACCATCTGTTATTTGATTTCTTAAACAAACTTTTTTCATGATGTGTATAAATAATAGCATTTTGTTTGTATTTAGCTATAAATTCTACAGTCCCCTCTAAAGAATCATTGTTTATTTCACCGATATTCAATATCTCTAGTCCTAACCATTTTGAATTTAAAGACCAATTTTTAATGTCTTCTTTTGATATTTCTTTCCTTGTATCTATATGATGTGAATCATAAATATAGTCAATATCTCCTATGACAAAAGCTGAATATCTAGCTTTCATAAGTTCTACAGGTGTATTAGGAAAACTTTTGTTTTTAATAAACAAATAACAACATTCTTTAAATTCTAAACTATTACCACAATAACACACAATTCTCTCCTTATATTTGTTTTAAATTTTTATCTATTATACCATATTTTTTTTTGAAATTCTTGACTTTATGAATAATTAAAACTATACTATAATAGGAGAAAAAAAGGAGGAGAATATATGAAAAAAATTAGTTTGTTTATGCTTGTTTTATCTTTGTTAATATTAAACATCGCTTGTAACAAAGAAACAAAAGAAGAAAGTATTTTGAAAGTTGGAATGGAATTAAAATGGCCACCATTTGAAACAATTGACAATAATGGAAATGCTGTGGGAATAAGTGTTGATATGGCAGAAGAACTAGGTAAGTTTCTAGGGAAAAAAGTAGAAATTATAGATACCCCTTTTGGTTCACTTATACCAGCTTTGGAAACTAATAAGATTGATATAATTATCGCCTCTATGTCTATTACAGAAGAAAGGGCTAAGAAAATTAATTTTTCAGACCCATATTTCTATTTTTCCTTGGTAACTTTAGTAAATAAAGAATCTAATATTAATAACAAAAAGGAGCTTTTTGAAAGAGAAGGATTAAGATTTGTAGGTCCTAAAAGCTTTGTAGCCTTGAGTATCCCCGCAGAAAAGGCAAATAAACCAATACTAAGAGAATTTGATGATAAAAGTAGTGCTGTTTTGGAAGTGGTACAAGGAAAGGCTGATGCCTTTATAGTTGACCCTATTTCAGCAAGTGAATTTAACCAAATTTATCCAAATCAAACAGATATAATATGGGAGCCTATAATGCAATCTCCAATTGGTATGGGAGTTAGAAAAACTGATACTGAATTATTAAATAAACTAAATGATTTTATAAAAAATCTTGAAAATAATGGAGTATATGAAAAACTTGCAGAAAAATATAATAACATAATAAATGATAGCCTACCTGGTAAAACATTGGAGTTTTATATTGAAAGTATTTAATAATAAGATAATTGGGGCTTTTAATTTTTTATTAGCCCTTTTAGTTTTTTTAGCATTTATTATATTTATTATCTCTAGAATTCCTGCAAGTAATTTTAGTTTTAGTTTTTTAGCACCTTACAAGCAATTTATAATAAGTGGATTTTTGAATACCATACTTATTAGTATATTAACTTTATTTATAAGCCTTTTTATTGGTTTTATAATTTATCTTATGGTTGATAATAAAATACCCTATATAAGATATTTCATTAAATATTTTGCTTTGATTTTCAATGAAATTATTTTTGGTTCTCCTCTGTTGGTTTTTATACTAATAGTGTATTATTTTATTGGGACTGCATTTAACTATGAAAATAGATTTGTATTAGGACTCAGTGCAATTAGCCTTTATATGGCTCCTTATATGACAAATCTTTTTAAGGGAGCGATTTCTTCCATTGGAGAAGAACAGCATTTAGCGTCAAAAGTCTTTGGCTTTAATTCTTTTCAAAAATATAGATATATAATTTTACCCCAAATATCTAAGATAATTTTACCACCTTTAGCAGGTAATTTAAGTTTTATAGTAAAAGGCAGTGCACTAATTAATGTTATAGGATATAGAGAACTTTTTTATGCTATTGCCACTGCACAAAGTAGAACATATGCCTTTACAGAAGGGTATATTTTAATGTTACTTTTATATTTACTGATTACAATACCATTAATAAGGCTTACTGCTTATTTAGAAAGGAAAGTTTCTTTATGAATTTACAAATTGAAAACTTATCAAAATCTTATGATAAAGCTGTCTTAAAAAATATAAACTTAAAAATAGAAAATCATAATATTATTGCAATAATCGGACCTAGTGGTGGTGGTAAATCTACTTTTCTTAGATTGATTGCTGGGATAGAAGAAGCACAAGAAGGTCGAATTATTATAAATAATATCCAATTATCAAAAGAGAATATTAAAGAGTATCATAAAAAAATAGGTTTTGTTTTTCAAAGCCATTCTCTTTTTCCACATTTAACAGTTATCAAAAATATTACCTTAATTTTGGAAAAAATTCATAAAATACCTTCTAATATAGCTTTAGAGCGAAGTAAATTACTTTTAGAAAAATTTGGACTGATAGAACATATGGATAAGAAACCCAAACATTTAAGTGGAGGTCAAGCCCAAAGAGTGAGTATAGTTAGAAGCCTTGCTATCGACCCAGACATTTTATTTTTTGATGAACCTACAAGTTCCCTTGACCCTGTTCTTAGCTATGAAGTTTTGGAAAGTATATTGAAACTTAAAGAAGAAAAAAAAGATTTTATTATAGTTAGTCATGAAATAGGCTTTGCTCGAGAGGTCGCAGACTATATTTTATTTATAGACAAAGGTTATATTATTGAACAAGGTAGTAAAGAAATTTTAGACAATCCTCAAAGTCCAGAATTAAGAGAATTTCTTTCTAAGGTTTTTTCATGGTCCTCTAAAAATTAGAGGTATTCAAATTTCACTTAAAATATGCTAAAATATTTATTAAGATAAGGTTGATTTTATAAAAGGAGCATAACAATGAAACTATATAAATTTAGAGGTGGTACTAATCCTCCTCATAGAAAAAATCAAACAAGATATCAGAATATAGAAAAAATGCCTCATGTTCCTTATGTTTATATTCCTATAAATAAAGATGTTAAAAGAACTGTTAAAATAGGTGAATATGTAAAAGTTGGGCAAGTTATTGCTTATGATGAAAATGAGTGCTATATTCATAGTTCAGTAAGTGGAGAAATAATTGATATAGAAAAATTAAAATTAGCTAATGGTCAAGAAGAAAAAGTTATTAAGATAAAAAATGATATGAGTGATACTTGGGAATTAAACAAAAAAAATCTTGACTACAAAAAATTAAGTAAAAAAGATTTTATTGAATTAATAAAAAAAGCCGGTATTTTAGGTATGGGTGGAGCTATGTTTCCTACCTTTAAAAAATTAGATATTTTAGACAAATATAAGATTGATTTATTAATCATAAATGGTGCTGAATGTGAACCTTATTTAAATTCTGATAACAGACTTATACAGGAAAATCCAAAGGAAATAATAGAAGGCATAAAAATTGTTAGAGACATATTAAATATAAAAAGATGTATTATTGGGATAGAAGACAATAAAAAAGAAGCTATTTTTTCTATAAAGAAAACTTTGAAAGCACAAGATAATATAGAAATAGCTACTTTAAAAACAATTTATCCTCAAGGTGGAGAAAGACAACTTATAAAAACTATTACAAACAAAGAAATTGCCAAAGATAGATTTCCTTTTGAAGAAGGAATTATTATGCTAAATGTAGCTACTGTTGAAGCTATTTATGATGCTGTTATTAATGGAAAAGCTTTGGTTGAAAGAGTTGTTACTGTAGCAGGTTCTTGTGTAGAAGAAGGTAAAAATTTTAAAGTTAAAATTGGTACTCCTTTAGAAGATATTTTAAATATGGTAAAGTATGATAAAAATAAACTAGATAGGATTATTATAGGTGGTCCTATGACAGGTTTTGCACAAGAAAACTTAAAAACTCCTATTTTAAAAGGTCATGGTGGGATTTTATTATTAAATGATAAAGAAATGAGGAAAGACACTATAACAGCTTGTATTTATTGTGGTAGTTGTGTCAGACGTTGTCCTGCCGGTCTTGTTCCTTTAGAATTTGACCGTTTAGTTGAATTAGAAGAATATAGTCAACTTCAAGATTTTGATATACAGCACTGTATAGAATGTGGAATTTGTAGTTTTACTTGTCCAAGTAGTAGACCAATTCTTGAAGGGATTCGCTTAGGAAAACAGATATTGAAGGAGAAAAAATATAATGAATAAAAAATTTAAAGTAGCCTCTCCTCCTCACTTGAGAAGGAGGACTACAACAAGTATTGTAATGATAGATGTTATAATTTCCCTTCTACCTGCAATCTTTATGTCTATTAAATATTTTGGGTTAGAAGTGGCTTTCCTTATAATTGCCTGTATTCTTTCAGCAGGAATAAGCCAATTCTTATTTGAAAGAATTTTTAATAAAAAAAGTGAATTATGGGATTATAGCTTTGCTGTAACAGGAATTCTATTAGCTCTAATATTACCTCATACTTGTCCACCTTGGGTTGCTAGTATAGGAAGTGCCTTTGCTATTATCTTTGGTAAATGTATTTATGGAGGTCTTGGAAAGAATATATTCAATCCTGCATTAGTAGGAAGAATTTTTTTAATGATAAGTTTCCCTCAGTATGTGTTAAATTATAGAGCTTATGATGGTGGAGCTGGAGCAACACTTCTACCTCTTATGAAATATAGAGGAGTGGAAAATATTTATACTACTTTTGGCTCAAAGGGTAATTTTTTTAGAAGCTTGTTAACTGGACAAGATATTTATGGCTCTATGGGTGAAGTATCTGTTATTGCTATATTAATTGGACTAATTTATTTAAAATTAAAAGGGCATGTAAAACTATATATTCCTTTTAGTATAATAAGTTCTGTATTTATACTAAGCTATTTCTTAGGTTATAATCCTTATATTTATACACTTTCTGGCGGGTTAATTTTTGCCAGCGTATATATTGCTACAGATATGGTAAGCAGTCCGTATACAAAATCTGGTTCTATTATATACTCTATTGTAATTGCTTTGTTAGTAATTCTAATTAGAAGTAAGACATCACATCCAAAGGGAACTGCATATGCTATATTATTTGCCAATATTTTTGTACCATTTATCAATAAATATACTAAACCAAAAGTGTTTGGAAAGGGATATAGAATGAAAGAAATAAGAGTTGCTATCATAGCTTTATTAATTAGTGTTATTTCAATAAGTGCTATATTTAGAATAGATAAATTAATTGAAATAGACAGGAAAGAAAAATATGAACTTTATAAAGAAAATTTAATGCTATCTTTAGTAGCTGATGCGAAAAAACTAGGAAAAGATGAAGAAACAATTATATATAACAGGTTTTTATTTAGACCAATTTATGGTGGAAATAATGAGCTTATAGCTTATGTTGTAGAAAGTGAAGCTAAGGGTTATAGCCAAGATATAGTTAAATTCTTTCTTGCTATTGACTTAGAAGGTAGAAGTATAGGGTATCATGTTTTAGAACATAGCGAGACAAATGGCTTAGGTAGTCGAATAAGTAATAAAGAATGGCAAAATGTTTTTATTGGTTTAACAAAAGAATCTAAATTTAATATTGAAAAAGATGCTTTTGTAGGTGCTACCTATACATTCTCTAATATGCACCGAGTTATAATATCTATATTAAGAGCATATGAAGAAGGTAAATCAAATAATAAAAAAGATAATATAGAAGTAGATTATAAGTCTGGAGCTACTGAAGTTATTTATATAGGAGAGGTCGATACAGAGGCTGGTGCTAGTGACTCAAGCTATGGAGATGTTAATACGCAAGAAGATAGTATTGATAGCGACAGTGATAGTGAAGCCGGAGCTACAGATGGTAATTGGACTTTTTTTAGAAAAGAGGATAAATCATGGGTTTAAAATCTTTTTTTATCATAATGGCTATTTTTTATAGTAAGGATTCAATTACAGCTTTTGTATTTTTTTTAATCTTACTAATTTTGGGTGTACTTTGTATTTGTTTTAAAAAAATATTTTTACAAAGAAATGAATATTTTGTTTTTACTATTTTGTTTTTTTCTATTATTTCTGTAATACTTTCACTGGGAATTGCTATGTATTTTCCAATTTGGCATAAAACCAATAAAACATTAATTTTCATATTGCCTTTATTGCCTATTGCACTTTTGGAATATGAAAATTTAGAAAAAAAATATATATTAAATAAGTTTGCATTTTTTTTAAGAGGTTTAGTTATATTATCTCTATTTAAAGAACTTATTTCTTACGGAACTATTTTTAATATACAAGTTATCAAAAATTATGAAGGGATTTTATTTTTTGATACATTTTCAGGAACACTAATATTAATTGCTTGCGGTTTAATTATTTATGAAAGGTTAGGTGATAGATTTGCTAATAAATGGAATTAATACAATCTTAGCCAACTTGCTCTTAAATAATTTTATATATAATTACTTTATAGCTAGTGATTTTTTTTATGAAAGTGATGAAGAAAAAAGTAAAGAAGTAACTATTAATTTCTTTTATTTTTTAATATTAACTTATATTTTAAATTTTATTAGCCTAAAATTTGGAAAAGAATATATTAGAATAGACGAAGCAAAATATTTAATAGGAGTTTTAAATACTATTTTGGTGACTTTATTTATTGGTAAATTCAGGAAATTAGAAGGTAGAAGAATCTATTATGGTACTTCTATATTTTTAATAAATTTAATTAATCCCATTAATTTTGAAAACATATTAGTTTCTAGCCTTAATATAATTATAATTCCATTATTTATTTATATAAACCTTATATTTTTATGTCCTCTGTTTAACAAACTAAAAATAGAAAGTAAAAAAGCTTTAGTTAGCTATAGAGTTATTTTTATTATAACTATTGCATTAATCTCATTAATTTTTAAAGCTTTTATAGGCTGGTATAAATAAAAAGGAAATTTAAAAAAATATTGTATATAAACTAAAGGAGGTAGATATTATGACTCAACAAATAGCACCTATTAAAGAAAATTTACCTGAGGATATTATCATTTTACCAATAGTTACTAGACCAATTTTCCCTAATTTAATGTTTCCTATAACTTTTTCTGGAATAAAATATTTGGAATCTATTAAATTAGCCTATGAAAATGAAAATCGTTTAATAGGTCTTGTTTTAATTGATGAAAAGAATGAAGAAGATATATTTAAATCTAATTTAATGGAAATAGGTACAATAGTTAGAATACACAATATTAGCCAAATTTCAGGTAATACCATACAAGTAATCGTACAAGGAGTAAAGCGTTTTAATAAATTAAATGAAATTAATGAAAAAAACTATATTAGATGGTCTATTGAATATTATGAAGAACCTGATAGTAGCCAAGATGATGAATTAAAAGCTTATATGCTTGGAATAATGAATTCTGTTAAAGAACTATTTAAATACAACCCCATGTTACAAGAAGAACTTAAATTGCTTATGTCTCAAGTTTCCTATGATAAGCCTGGAATACTTATGGATTTAATTGCTTCTACCTTAAAAATAGAAAATAAATATCTTCAAGAACTATTAGAAGCATATGATTTGAAAGTTAGAAGTAGAAAGTTATTAACCTTATTAAAAAAAGAATTGGAAATAACTCATTTGCAAAATAAGATACAAAAAGATATAGAAGATAAAGTTTCAAAACAGCAAAAAGAATTTTTTTTAAGAGAACAATTAAAAGCCATAAAAAAAGAGCTTGGTATAGAAAAAGATGACAAAACTACTGAACTTGACAAAATAAATGAAAGAATTTCGGAACTTGAATTAAGTAAAGAAGCAAAAAAAGTCCTAAATGAACAAATGGAAAAATTAAATTTACTTGATTCTAATTCACCAGAATTTCATGTTACTAGGTCATATATTCAAGTCCTTACTAGTTTACCTTGGGGAATTTATTCTGAAGATAATCTAGATATTAAAAAAGCAAGAAAGATATTAGATAGAGACCATTATGGCTTAGATGATGTAAAGCAAGTAATTCTTGAATTTATAAGCACAATTATAAAGAAAAAAAATGTAGGTGGCTCTATTTTATGTTTGGTAGGACCTCCAGGAGTTGGTAAAACTTCCATAGGTAAATCTATTGCCAGTGCTCTAAATCGTAAATTTTTCCGTTTTTCAGTAGGGGGAATGAGAGATGAAGCTGAAATAAAAGGACATAGAAGAACTTACATAGGAGCTATGCCAGGGAAAATAATTGATAGCTTAAAAAGAACTGGGACTGCTAACCCTGTTATAATGTTGGATGAAATTGATAAAATAGGAAAAAGTTTTCAAGGAGACCCTGCCTCTGCATTATTAGAGGTTTTAGATCCTGAACAAAACAATGATTTTTTAGACCATTACTTAGATGTTAGATTTGATTTATCAAAAATACTTTTTGTAACTACTGCCAATCAAAGAGACACTATACCGCAACCTTTGTTAGATAGAATGGAAGTTATTCAATTACCAGGATATATTTTAGAAGAAAAACTAGAAATATCCAAAAGATATTTGATACCTCATCAAATGGAAGCACATGGCTTAAATAAAGATGAAATTAGTATTAGCCCTCAAGCCTTAAAACTTATTATAGATAAATATGCTAGAGAAGCTGGAGTAAGAAATTTGGAAAAGCAAATCAAAAAAATCATGAGAAATACTACATTGAAATTAGCAGAAAACGAAGCGAAAAGCGTTAAAATCAATGTGAAAAATTTAAGTGATTTATTAGGGAAAGAAATATTTTCAACTGAGGAATTATATAAAAAATTAATTCCAGGAATTACTTTAGGTTTAGCATGGACTTCTATGGGAGGAACTACTTTATATATTGAGGCTCAAGGCATTAAAGGTAGAGGGAAAGGTTTTAAACAAACAGGTCAATTAGGTAGCGTCATGCAAGAGTCTACAGAAATTGCCTATTCTTATATACAAGCTAAATTATGCGAAAATGAAAAACATTGTAAATTTTTTAATGATACCTTTATTCATCTACATGTTCCTGCAGGAGCAGTACCTAAGGATGGTCCTAGTGCTGGAATAACAATTGCTTTAGCACTTTATTCTTTAGCAACTAATAAGCTAATAAAAAATAAATTAGCTATGACAGGAGAGCTTACTCTTACTGGGAAAGTTTTACCAATTGGAGGATTAAGAGAGAAAGTTATTGCTGCAAGAAGAGTTGGAGTTTATGAACTTATTGTTCCAAAGGATAATAAAGGTGATTTTGATAGACTTCCTGAATATATAAAAGAAGGAATTACAGTACATTTTGCCAATTACTTTGATGATGTCTTGAATTATGCTTTTTAATTAAAAAATTAGAGAATCTAGGTATATATTGCTTAGATTCTTTTTATGTATGACATACTAAATTAATTTTATTTCTTTAATATATTGTTTATTTTGTCGATAATTAACTAAGGTCTACTAAATCACAATTTTTTAATATTTGTATTTAAGCCCAAAACATTCAAAAATAC
>Ga0075011_10001681_pt1 | contig 11949 bp, 7 predicted proteins | sample TARM_MetaG_T_14_FD_72354 | JGI IMG/M metagenome (GOLD analysis project Ga0075011, IMG submission 72354) | Freshwater microbial communities from Pennsylvania, USA, analyzing microbe dynamics in response to fracking - TARM_MetaG_T_14 | ecosystem: Environmental > Aquatic > Freshwater > River...
TTAATAGGATATAAAATGCGCGCAGAGTATATCACAATCTGTCAAGACTGATACCCCTGCGAGCGTCTGCTCAAAAAAATAATTAATCCCTTGCTATATAAAGCCCTACCGTGCCAGCAAAGCTTACTGTTTACAAAACATAGCTAGGCTATGTTCGACAGTGTTTTGCTTACCACCATAGAACCATTTTAGATAGTTTAGGTTTTCATACTGCTGATGATCGTGAAATATAGGCGATTCCGACCCAAGACGCGAGCAAATTAAAAATTATTTTCTTAAGGGTCTGTTAACGTCAAAAACTCAACAGCCCCTAATCTCACTTGTAGAGAATATAACCATTATACCCGAACCGCTGTAAATTGTAGATGGGTATTAATTACAGCTCATCGAATGCTTCAATAGCGTCTGATAGCTTCTTAACCCCATGTATCTGCATTCCGGCAATGCCACCTTTGGGCATGTTCGTCGCTGGGACTATCGCCTTAGTAAAGCCATGTTTGAATGCTTCGTTCAATCGCTCCTGTCCGCTTGGTACCGGGCGAATTTCACCCGCAAGACCAACTTCACCAAAAATCACCACATCTTTTGGTAGCGGCTTATCGCGAAAGCTCGATAGTAATGCCATGAGTAATGCTAAATCAGCACTGGTTTCGGTTACCTTAACACCACCCACGACATTAACAAACACGTCTTGATCCGCCATTTGTAATCCACCGTGCTTATGTAATACCGCAAGAAGTAAAGACAGCCGGTTCTGCTCCAACCCTACCGCCACACGCCGTGGGTTTGCCAATTGTGAATAATCCACCAGCGCCTGAATTTCGACTAATAATGGTCGGGTCCCTTCCCATACCACCATCACCGAACTTCCTGAGGTTTCCTCTTCACCACGTGATAAGAAAATAGCCGACGGGTTATTCACTTCACGCAGCCCCTGCCCGGTCATGGCGAAAACACCCAGTTCATTCACAGCACCAAAACGGTTTTTATGACTGCGCAGTGTTCTAAAGCGAGTATCTGTACTGCCATCTAAAAGCACGGAACAGTCAATGATATGCTCCAGTACTTTCGGCCCTGCCAGGGTGCCATCTTTGGTCACATGGCCGACAATAAAAACGGAAACATTATTCTGCTTTGCATAGCGTGTTAATGCTGTCGCCGACTCACGAACCTGAGCCACACTGCCTGGGGACGACTGTACATCAGCAACATGCATCACTTGAATTGAGTCAATCACCATAATTCGTGGCTGCTCTTTTTCAGCGACCTGGCAGATTTTATCAACATTGGTTTCAGACAACATTTTGAGGTGTTGTTTCGGTAAACCGAGGCGTGAAGCTCGCATTGCCACTTGCTGCAAAGACTCTTCCCCTGTGACATACAGAGTCGGCATTTGCGATGACAACAGGCACATGGTTTGCAGTAGCAATGTTGATTTACCGGCTCCGGGATTACCACCAATCAAAATCGCTGCACCAGGAACAATACCGCCTCCCAAAACACGATCCAGCTCTTTAAAGCCACTGGTAAAACGTGGAACTTCCTGTAAATCAATTTCTGCCAGAGTCTGAACCGTTGATTCTGTAGCGCCTCCAGCATATCCGCTTAAGCGTTCATTACGAGCCACCTGAGGCGACGCCGCAAGGCGAACTTCTGAAATCGTATTCCATGCACCACACGCATTACACTGACCTTGCCAGCGGGGGAAATCTGCACCGCAATCATTACAAACATAGGCGCGCTTAGCTTTTGCCATGATTCCTCATATTGATTTATGTTGTGACTAATATGCTCTTGTCAGTGTCTTATACTTGAAACAAATACAAAAGCGGGTAAATTCTAAAGTAACCAGTTTCTATGTCGATATAACAGAGAAGACTACTCTAACAGAAAATTATGCAGCAATCTGAAATTCTCTCCCTCGCTGAACGGCTAATTCCCGCATATCACTCAGCCGACTTCGAGCAACTACTCAATAAGTTGACAGACGGTCAGCCTCCGTCGGTCAAGCTGTTGGTAAAGATGGAGTTAAACCGGGTAATGGCACCTTGTACCAAAAGTATTGACCTCAGAGGTCGGGTACAGGGTGAATGCAGAGAATACGAATTAGAAGGCCGCAAACACTGGTTAGATGATGTTGCTTTTAATACTTACCATAAAGCGGTAAAAAAGTTTGGTGGCTATACCGAAGGGGTATGGGAAAACTTAATCAATACCCGCAATAACTACCGAGTAATGAAACAACAGGGGACGCTAAAGTCTGCCAACGCTTCTGTCTCGGATGGAACGTTTGAAGTCGAACCAATCAAATTAGGCTACGATTTAAAGCGTTTGGAAAATAGGTTAAGAATTTCAACTCAGGTTAAAATCCACCTTCCAAGTAACGATCATGTTATACACGGATTAAGTATTGATCTCTCTTCTTCCGGAGCAAAGTTTAAAGTTCCTTCTGCGTTTAATTATAAGCTGGGCGAAACTGTTCTGGTTCAGTTCACTGAGCTGAGTAAACACAGCAAAATAGCTGGCGTTGATAAACCGCTCGAGTATCGAATTCTGGGTGTTGACGAATCTTACGATAATGATGCCATTAAATATCTTAGGGCTCTGAGACTCTCTGATACTGATGTGATAAAACGAGTGATCGACGAATCATTGAAGAATGAAAGTCAAAAGGCCCGTCACGATAACCAGGATAAAATTATCCGTGCACGCACACGTGGTTATGAGCATACCTTCCTGAAACATACCTGTGGATTACCGCTATTCTTTAGCGGCAATGAACTCAAGCTAGCCTTACTGACTGAGAATAATCACCCGCTTTGGCAGTACTGGCATGACGAGCGTAATCAGCAATCTCTGGGTAGTCTGTTCAATCAATCTCGCATGGAGATTTTGACGAAGCCGGGTGTTCGTGGCAGCAACAATGTTTTGTATGCGTTTAAACATGAACATCAGGAAAAATCTTTCTTTTTCTCTATGATGATGCCAGAAGCCAGCAGTGAACAGAGAAAACTGTTCTGGCATATCGGAGCAAGAAAAGAGAGCTGGAAAGCATTTCGACTTTCCGTGTTCGAACTTTCTGACCAGGAACGTCAACAACTCGCAACGCACTCAAGCGAATTGGCCAATCAGTCAACTCAATTAACACATTGCGGTGTGTTACAGGAAATCAGTGACTTCAGCTCAGGCAAAGACTATTTATTAGTTGATAAGCCGCAATTGCCAACCAGCGACCTCAATGTATTTCGTCATTCACGTAAAGTTATCGGTGCACCAACCGGCATTTACTTTGATGCACGCTCCCGCCGCAAAGAGCCACGTTATAGTTTAAAAACACCGATACACCTAATACAAGATGAAACGATTGTTGCAGAAGGCACAACCGTCGACATTTCCAAGCGAGGCTTATATCTGGTGCTCAACTCACCTGTAAAATTAAAAGCCGGGGAAATGATTCATATCGATTATCAGGAATTAAAGCTCTATGCCAAGGAGCTTCCTCTGGACAGAGTTCCTTATCAAGTCATTCGTATTAGCCCGGAAGGGCAACGCATTCATTTAATGATCGATGAAACTGCCCACACGATGAAAACCATCGCTTTCTTCAATAGCATCATTGAAAGCAACCCCGATGTTATAAAACCGAAAGAAGAAGTCTTACCGAGTCAGGATCTGCTTGAAGGACTGCATAACATACTGCTCGACAAAGTTGTCAGTGCACCCGTATTTGTTGAAAAACACGGGCCAAGCCTGCGCCCTAAAGTGATTGGCGTTAACTACCCGCTTCCCCCACATCTGGCATTACTGGCTAAATTAGGGCAGGAAGGTCAAGTTTCATTGGAACCTATTTTTAAAGGCCACACCAATACTCTTATCGCAACACCAATGAAAAGGATTGATGGTGCCGAGCCTCAATATAATGAGGTTTATATTTCAGCGATTAAGTTCGGCACCCGAATACAGTCTGTCGAAACTAACTTACTCATGGATTTCGAAAATACCCGAGAGCGAATAGAGTTTATTCAGAAGGCTCAGAATATGGGCGAAATTTATGTGTTGCGAATTTGCAGTTCGCCTATTTTTGATCCGATGACAACACTTTTACGCAAAGATCTGGATGAGCTCGCACACATCAGTGCACATCAAACAAAATCTCTGGAAAAAGAAATTACGTCATTGGCCGGATACAGCGAAATTGTCGATATAACAGAAGAAGTTTTAATTCGTTTAGAGTTAACCCGCTAAAAAAAAGCCACCGCACATGGCGGTGGCTTTGAATAACTCATGACAATTTACTCTTTACCTACTGTCACTTTTACTTCGTCTTGTTCTTGCTGTGCATCGCGTACATCTTTATAAATTCGCCCCATTTCAATAAAGGCGTAACGATGTTCAACGTATTCATACACATTAAACGATATTGCCAGTTTATACAGAGAAACCGCGTGGGCATAATCACCCTGAAGCTGATAACGCTTACCTAAATAGAAATAAGATTCCGTTAAGCGCTGGGCTAATAAATTGTTGTCACGGGTATTAGAAAGAACAATTTTAAATAACTGCTCTTCTGAAATGTCGTCCAGCGTCAATGCGACTAACAACCAACCCCATTCATCATTATGCGCTTGAAAAGATTCTCTCAACTCTGACGTTGCCAGCTCAGGATCAATATCCATCTTAATGATATAACGCCACAAAGCTCTAAACGGATCTTGCGGGTTATCCTGATAATGTTGTTCAATTTCTTCTGCGGCCAACTCGGTTCGATCACCGTAATACAGTGCAACAGCCCGGTTACGCATGGCATATTCATTAGAAGAATCCAATTCTAGCGTTGAGTCAAAAGCATCATAGGCTGCGTCATACTCCCCAGTTTCCGTGTAATAAACCCCTAACAGATTAAAAATATCCGGCTGAGCTGGATTGAATGACAGTGACTGAGTAAAGTCCAGTCGGGCTAAATCACGTAAACCAACACTGTCATAAGCATTACCACGTTCATAAAACATTTTCGCTCTGACATCATCACTTAAATCAGGACGCTGAAGTAACTGCGTCAAACGGGCGATTTGCACCTCTTGCTGAACACTCGCCTGCAGAGGAATAGCCATTGGAGGGTAAACCCATTTTGCCGCCTGCTCATCATCGGAATAATTACTCGCACATCCTGCTAATAACATTAAAGCTGCGCTGACAGTTGCGGTTTTAAACCATTTCACAAATAGATACTCCTGTATGCTCGTCATAATAAAAAAGGGAGCGAATGACGCTCCCTTTATAACACGCTTTATGATGAAAATGCGAAAACAGTTCGCATCTTCACAACGGCTTGTTTTACTCAGCCGCTGGAGCGTCAGATGCCGACGCTTCTTCAGCAGGCTTTTCTACCGCTTCTTTCATGCTTAGACGAACACGGCCCTGACGGTCGATTTCAAGTACTTTAACCTGAACCTCTTGACCTTCAGCCAGATAGTCAGAAACTTTTTCTACACGCTTATCAGCGATTTGAGAAATGTGAACTAAACCATCTTTACCAGGAAGAACCGTTACAAACGCACCAAAGTCAGCTAAACGAGCAACTTTACCAGTGTAAATCTTACCCACTTCAACTTCTGCAGTGATTTGCTCAATACGGCTGATTGCATCTTGAGCCTGCTCACCAGACGTTGCAGCAATCTTGATTGTCCCGTCATCTTCAATTTCGATCGTCGTACCGGTTTCTTCAGTCAACTGACGAATCACAGCGCCACCTTTACCGATAACGTCTTTGATCTTCTCTGCGCTGATCTTCATTGTGTGGATACGTGGAGCAAATTGAGAAATATCGTCACGAGCACCAGAGATAGCTTCATCCATTACAGAAAGGATGTGCTTACGAGCACCTTGCGCTTGGTTAAGTGCAATTTGCATGATCTCTTTAGTGATACCTTCGATCTTGATATCCATCTGTAGAGCTGTGATACCTGTGTTAGTACCCGCTACTTTAAAGTCCATGTCACCAAGGTGGTCTTCATCACCAAGGATGTCAGAAAGAACAACGAAGTCGTCACCTTCTTTAACCAGACCCATTGCGATACCCGCAACAGAAGACTTAATTGGCACGCCAGCGTCCATAAGAGCTAGAGAAGTACCACATACAGAAGCCATTGAAGAAGAACCGTTTGATTCAGTGATTTCTGAAACAACACGTACTGTGTACGGGAATTCTTCTGGAGAAGGCATTACTGCAGCAATACCGCGCTTAGCCAGTTTACCGTGGCCGATTTCACGACGCTTAGGAGAACCTACAAAACCAGTTTCACCTACACAGTATGGAGGGAAGTTGTAGTGTAGCAGGAAGTAGTCTTTTCTCTCACCCGTTAGCTCATCGATGATTTGCGCATCACGCTGAGTACCAAGAGTCGCCGTTACCATTGCCTGAGTTTCACCACGGGTGAACAACGCAGAACCGTGTGTACGAGGAAGAACACCAGTGCGCACGTCTAACGCACGAACCATGTCTTTTTCACGGCCATCGATACGTGGGTTACCCGCAATAATGCTACGACGTACAACGACTTTCTCTAGATCGTGGAAGATAGTGTGAACTTCTTTCAGATTCAACTCTTCATCTTCAGCAAGAAGCTTCTCGTTAACCTCTGCACTGATTTCATGGATACGGTCATAGCGCGCCATTTTCTCAGTGATTTGGTAAGCTTCAACAAGTTTTGCTTCAGCTAGCTCAGCAATTTTTGCTTTAAGCTCTGTGTTTTCAGCTGGAGCTGTCCAATCCCAAGCTGGAGTTGCTACTTCCGCAGCAAACTCGTTGATTGCTTTGATAACAGTTTGTTGTTGGTCGTGACCATAAACAACCGCAGATAGCATTTCTTCTTCAGTCAGGTTGTCAGCTTCAGATTCAACCATCAGTACCGCTGATTCAGTACCTGCAACAACAAGATCCAACTTAGAAGTCGCAAGCTCAGTGTTGCTTGGATTAAGTACTAACTGACCATCAATGTGACCAACACGTGCTGCACCGATAGGGCCGTTGAACGGGATACCAGAAATAGCAAGCGCTGCAGAAGTACCAATCATGGTTACGATGTCAGGTTGTACATCCGGGTTAACAGAAACAACGGTAGCGATAACCTGAACTTCGTTTTTGAATGAATCCGGGAATAGTGGACGAATCGGACGGTCGATCAGACGAGCAGTCAGAGTCTCACCTTCTGAAGGACGGCCTTCACGCTTGAAGAAGCCACCCGGAATTTTACCCGCAGCGTAGGTACGCTCTTGGTAGTTAACGGTTAGAGGGAAGAAGTCTTGACCTTCTACCGCTTCTTTTTTACCAACAACAGAAACGAATACTGAGGTGTCATCCATAGTAACCATAACTGCAGCTGTTGCTTGGCGTGCGATTACACCTGTTTCAAGCGTAACCGTGTGGTTGCCGTACTGAAAAGTTTTAACAACTGGTTTTTCGAACATGTAATTATCCTTGGTCTGAGCTAATACTCAGATTAAATAAATGAATCTCACACATTACGAATCGCGACTAGTAAAAACGTGCTTTATTTCGAAGTACTGAACCCGAAAACCGCGAGAAAACACGCTTTGAATAGCCGCGACCGTTTGGTCGACGTGGTTGACTGTAATGTAGTGAGTTTGAACGCCTAATCCTATCAAAGGATTTCGACGCGCATAGTATATACCCGCTGGCGGCAAGATGCTAATTTCAGGAAGGAATTGGAAAGATTTTCTCCTCCCCTTTTTAAGGGAAGGCCGGGAGGGGTTGCTTCCACGGAGTTACCCCCTCTAACTCCCCCTTGAAATGAGTAAGGTTTGGTCAATTTAGCTTTATTGTTCAAGGGGGAGGACCAAGAGCGGTTCATAGCATGATGATTTGGCTCTTTTGATTTTAGTCCTCCTCCTTAGAAAGTGTGAGGACTAAACAGCAGACACAAAAAAGGGGCTAAAAGCCCCTTTTTCTTCAAACCTGCTTTGGCAGACGCTGATTAGCGACGTAGGCCTAGGCGTTTGATTAGGTCGTGGTAACGATCCAGATCTTTACCTTTTAGGTAGTCTAGAAGCTTACGACGGCTAGAAACCATGCGTAGAAGACCACGACGGCTGTGGTGATCGCCTTTATGCGCTTTGAAGTGACCTTGAAGGTGGTTGATAGAAGCTGTAAGTAGAGCTACCTGAACTTCTGGTGAACCAGTGTCGCCTTCAGTACGTGCGTATTCTGCAACGATTGCTGCTTTAGTTTCTGCATTCAGAGACATAATTCTCTCCTAAAGAGTTAAGTTTATATTTGTGCCAGCCAATCTCTGATTCAGCCGACACGAGAAGCGTGGATTATAGGGAATAACCTTTACCCACACAAGATCTATTTCCAAAGATTACTTCGGATATACTACGAGTCTTTTCGGCGCTATCTTACCGTCATCGTTCATTTCCGCAACGCCAAGAAACAAACGCTCTTCGCCACCGGTCATACGAACGACACCTTCAGTTGGTGCGCCAAACACCTGAACCGGTTGCCCGTGCTGAACCATATCAACCAGCTCTGGAACAAGGTTCACTTCTGGTAGATCCTGTACTGCGGTATCCATGGGTAACAGCAACGCATCCAATACATCGTAAGGCGATTGCTCATCACGGTGCGCCTGCTCAACCAACTCGTTAAGCTGCTCTAGCGTGACCATTTTCTCATACGGATATTTAGCAACACCGGTACGTCGTAACATGGTGACATGCGCACCACAGCCCAGCATTTCGCCTAAATCGTCAACGATAGTACGAATGTATGTGCCTTTTGAGCAGTGCACTTCCATCTCAACTTCATCGTTTTCAAAACGATGCAGAACAATATCGTAAACGGTAATTTTACGCGCTTCACGAGGGACTTCGATGCCCTGACGAGCATATTCATACAAAGGCCTCCCCTGGTATTTCAACGCAGAAAACATTGAAGGAACCTGGTCGGTTTCTCCTCTGAACGTTTCAATGCAACGAAGTAAGTTTTCACGCTCGACATTCACTTCACGAGTTTCAACCACATCACCATCAGAATCCGATGTATCAGTACGCTCACCCAGCTTTGCAATCACGCGGTAGCGTTTATCAGAATCAAGCAGGAACTGTGAAAACTTGGTTGCTTCACCTAAACAAACGGGCAACATTCCCGTCGCCAGAGGATCCAGCGCACCGGTATGTCCGGCTTTTTCAGCGAAGAAAAGGCGTTTAACTTTTTGCAGAGTATCGTTCGATGAGATGCCGGTTGGTTTATCAATCAACACCACACCATTAATCGGACGACCTTTACGACGTCGAGCCATTACTCTTCGTCCTCACGACCTGAATCTTTCTGTCTCTTCTTATCTGAGCTCACCACTTCAGAAACAAGGTTCGACATACGCATACCTTCAACTAAGGTGCTGTCGTAATGGAAACGAATTTCTGGCGTTAAACGCAGACGAATACGCTTACCAAGCATCATACGAATATGTGCTTCATGCTCACGTAACGCTTTAAGGCAAGATTCCGGTGTCTGTTCACCTACACAGAGGAAAGTAACAAATACTTTTGCATAAGCAAGGTCACGGGAAACTTCTACATCAGAAATGGTGACCATTCCTAAACGAGAGTCACGAACTTCGCGCTGAACGATCATCGCAAGTTCTTTTTGTAATTGCTGTGCCACACGCTGGGTACGGCTAAATTCTTTTGGCATAATTTTCTCACTAATAGAAAGAATGGGGGAATGGTTAACCCACTCCCCCATGGCGTATTCAACAACCGAACATTGCCGTTAATACTATTTCAATTGATCACCATGGGTGGTGAATCAATTTTAGCGAATTAATCGATGGTACGTTTAATTTCGACTGTTTCGAATACTTCGATTTGGTCGCCTACGCGAACGTCGTTGTAGTTCTTAACGCCGATACCACACTCATAACCACTCTTAACTTCTTGCATGTCGTCTTTAAAGCGACGTAGTGACTCAAGCTCACCTTCGTAAATAACAACGTTATCACGCAGTACGCGGATTGGGTTATTACGCTTGATAAGACCTTCAGTAACCATACAACCTGCAATTGCGCCCAGTTTTGGTGACTTAAATACGTCACGAACTTCAGCAAGACCAATGATCTCTTGCTTGAACTCAGGAGCAAGCATACCGCTCATTGCTGCTTTCACTTCGTCAATCAATTGGTAAATGATTGAGTAGTAACGTAGATCGATACTTTCAGTCTCAACAGCACGACGTGCTGATGCATCTGCACGAACGTTAAAGCCAACAACGATAGCGTTTGAAGCTGCTGCCAGTACCACGTCTGTTTCAGTAATACCACCGACACCAGAACCAACGATGTTTACTTTCACTTCATCAGTAGACAGTTTCACCAATGAGTCAGCAATTGCTTCAACAGAACCTTGTACGTCAGCTTTCAGTACAATGTTAAGTTCAGAAACATCACCAGCGGTCATGTTAGAGAACATGTTCTCTAGTTTAGATTTCTGCTGACGTGCTAGTTTCACTTCACGGAATTTACCTTGACGGTAGTTAGCCACTTCACGCGCTTTACGCTCATCACGTACAACAGTCGCTTCATCACCGGCCGCAGGTACACCAGAAAGACCTAGGATCTCAACCGGAATAGAAGGACCAGCTTGGCTGACTTCTTGACCAACTTCATCACGCATTGCGCGGACGCGACCATATTCCTGACCACAAAGAACGATATCACCTTTATTCAATGTACCAGACTGGACAAGAACAGTTGCAACCGGACCACGACCTTTATCAAGGCGAGATTCGATAACAACACCAGAAGCCATACCATCTTTAACCGCAGTCAGTTCGAGAACTTCAGCCTGAAGAAGGATAGATTCAAGTAGGGAATCAACGTTAGTACCCTGTTTTGCAGAGATATGAACGAAGATATTCTCACCGCCCCACTCTTCAGGAATAACATCGTATTGAGCAAGCTCATTCTTAACGTTATCCGGGTTTGCGTCTTCTTTATCGATCTTGTTTACCGCGATAATCAGAGGCACACCTGCCGCTTTCGCGTGCTGGATTGCTTCCACAGTCTGAGGCATCACACCATCATCTGCTGCAACAACAAGAACAACGATATCTGTCGCTTGAGCACCACGAGCACGCATAGACGTAAACGCTGCGTGTCCCGGTGTATCAAGGAAAGTAATCATGCCATTTTCAGTTTCAACGTGGTATGCACCGATGTGCTGAGTAATACCACCGGCTTCACCAGAAGCAACGTGTGTGCGACGAATGTAGTCAAGTGTTGATGTCTTACCGTGGTCAACGTGACCCATGATAGTAACAACTGGCGCACGTGCGACTTTTTCAAACTCATTGTCACGATCTTGCATAACCGCTTCTTCAAGTTCGTTTTCTTTACGAAGAACCACTTTATGACCCATTTCTTCAGCGACTAGTTGTGCTGTTTCCTGGTCAATCACCTGGTTAATCGTCGCCATCGCACCCATCTTCATCATCACTTTGATGACTTCAGTACCTTTCACTGACATCTTGCTTGCCAGTTCAGAAACAACGATAGTTTCGCCAATAACAACATCTGATTTCGCAACAACAGCGCTCTTATCAAAACCATGCTGCATGGATGATGGCTTAGCGATTCTGCCTTTACGACCTTTACCGCCACGATTCGAGTTACGCTCTTGCTTATCGTCACGCTTAGACATTTTTGTCTTTTTCGCTTTGGTAGAAGAACGGCGATGGCCGCCTTCTTCACGACGGTCTGCTTCATCTTCGGCCGCACGAGCGTAGCTCGAAGTGGTCACGTGGTAATCTGTATTCTCTTCCATACTACCCTTTTTCTCTTCTTCTGCAGACCAACGCTCTTTATTCTGTTCAGCCAATTCACGAGCTTTTTCAAGCTGACGAAGACTCTCTTCTTCAGCTTTACGCTTAGC
>Ga0075011_10001683_pt1 | contig 11941 bp, 8 predicted proteins | sample TARM_MetaG_T_14_FD_72354 | JGI IMG/M metagenome (GOLD analysis project Ga0075011, IMG submission 72354) | Freshwater microbial communities from Pennsylvania, USA, analyzing microbe dynamics in response to fracking - TARM_MetaG_T_14 | ecosystem: Environmental > Aquatic > Freshwater > River...
TTTAACATATTTTTGAGCACTTTTCTTTCACCCAATGGGTGAAAGCTGAATTTCGAAGGAACGCATATTTATCAAGGCTTTGATTATGCTTTTTGAAGTACTGACGTAGAATCTAGGTGATTATTCATTTGTACACGAGGAATTGAGACATACCTATAGTGAAAATATGGGTCGTAAAGCCGTAGAACCTATAGTTTTGTTTAAGTATCTGATGCTCAAAGTCATTTATGAACTGTCAGATGTAGACGTAGTTAAGCGCTCTAAAACGGACTTGGCCTTTAAATTTTTCTTGGATATGGCTCCAGAGGAAGAAGTTATAGACCCCAGTCTACTGACCAAATTCAGGAAACTTAGATTAAAGGATGAGAAACTGCTTAATCAATTGCTGGCCAGAACGATTATCCTGGCCAAGGAGAAGGATCTTCTGAAAAACCATACTCTCATAGTTGATTCGACCCATACGAAATCAAGGTACAACAAAAAGTCTGCAAGGACCATATTGCTTGAACAAGCGAAAAAGGTCAGGAGGCAACTGTATGAAATAGATGAGAACCTAAGAGATAAACTACCTACAAAGCCAACTAACTCTGGAGTTCTCGAGGATACAATTGCCTATTGCGAAAAATTGGTCGAGTTCGTTGAGAAGAAGGATGAGTTTCAATATGCGCAAAAGCTCATGGAGCAGAAGAATCTGTTGAAGGAATTCACCCAAGATCATAACGAGGCATTGAAAGAATCATATGACGAAGATGCCCGTGTAGGACATAAATCATACGATGAATCATTTTTTGGTTACAAGACACATATAGGCATGACCCCTGAAAGAATAATAGCAGTGGCTCATGTAACCTCTGGTGAAAAGAATGATGGTAAACAGCTGAAAGATTTGATAAGAATTTCGGAGGAAAATGGCTATGAAGTAGATGAAATAATTGGTGATGCTGCTTATTCAGAAAGGGAAAACATAGAGTATGCAAAAGAAAATGATATTATATTGATTTCAAAATTGAACAGAGCCATAACTCATTCCAACAAAAAAAGTAAAATCGGATTTGAATTCAACAAAGATGCAAACACATACCAATGTCCAGGTGGACACCTGAGCATCAAGAAAGTGAACAAAAGACCAAGGCAAAATGCCGTTGATGGAAAAGGTGATGTTGAAACATACTTTTTTGACATAGAGAAATGTAGGGAATGCAGTCTTAAAAAAGGCTGCTACAAGGACGGGGCAAATACCAAGTCACATTCAATTTCACTAAAGTCAAATACCCACCTTGAATATATGGCCTTTCAGGAAACAGATTTTTTCAAGGAAAGAGCCAAGGAGCGGTACAAAATTGAAGCAAAGAACAGCGAACTTAAACATAGCCATGGATTTGAAGTTGCATCAGGTTCAGGCCTTTTTGGCATGCGCTTACAATCCGCTGTAACAATGTTCACGGTAAATCTTAAGAGGATACTGAAACTACTTGATGAAAAAGAAGCATAAAAAAGACAGGATTCCATAGGTAAAAAACCTAAAATGGAATTCTGTCTTTTATTTTTTACTTATCACACTGAATAGCACTGTTTAAAGTATACTTTTTCAGTGGCCTCCCAAAATGATTTGCTTTTTATTCGCCACTGCGAACCCCGAAGGGCGATTTGAATAAATTTTTATTTGAACTTATGATGTAATCTCATATGGGAATCAAATGAGATTACCATAATTATACCAATATCAAATGGAGGTGTCAATATGATAAAGGGAGATTATTATCTTGGATTGGATATTGGAACCAATTCAGTAGGTTGGGCAGTGACTGATGAGAATTATAATCTTGTAAGAGCCAAGGGTAAGGACTTGTGGGGTGTTAGACTTTTTGAAGAGGCAAGTACAGCTGAAGATAGGAGAAGCCACAGAACATCAAGAAGGAGAACTGACAGAAAAAGGGCTAGGTTGCAGCTATTGAGGGAGATATTTGAAGAAGAGGTTGAAAAAATTGACAAGGGTTTCTTCAATAGGATGGATGAAAGCAAGTACTGGCTCCAGGATAAGAAGACTGAAGGTAAGTACGCGCTATTTAATGATGGAGATTTCACAGATAAGGATTATTTCAATGATTATCCTACGATATTTCACCTTAGAAAAGCACTTATGGAAGGAAACACAAGTGGTGATATTAGGCTATATTTTCTCGCGATAAATCAGATGATGAAGAGAAGGGGACACTTTCTGTTTGAAGGACAGAAGTTCAGCAATGTACCTGATGTAGAGGGAGTTCTTGATGATTTGCACAGAGTATTGACCGAAAGTCCATTTGATTTGGATATAGACGAAGACTTTATTCAGGAGTTCAGGGATATCATTGAAGAATTCGACTTAAAAAAGACAGAGAAGAACAACATGTTCAAGAAGCTGATAAATGATCTTAATTTGGAAAAGGTCCAGATCAAGCAATTGACAGCAATAACCAGGCTTGTTGTGAGTGGAAAGGCTCCCTTATCTGATATATTTAACAATCCTTCCCTAAAGGAAGAGGAGGTAAAGGATGTTGAATTTGATGGTGATAAGTTTGAGGAAAAGGGAGATGAAATTGAGGAAATCTTAGGTGGAGATTTTGAATTGATTCAGATTCTGAAAAGGGTGTATGATTATTCAAAGCTAAAGGAAGTTCTTTCAGATTATACATCGATTTCACAAGCACAGGTTGCCAAATACCAAAAGCATGCAGTAGATCTAGTAAAGCTCAAGAAACTTATCAGGAAATATGATGATAAGAATAAGACATCATACAAGGAAGTATTTGTGAAGACAGACCAGAAATGTAATTATGTGAACTATGTTGGAAGTACGAATAAGAACGGACGTAAAATATCAGTGAAGAAGTGTACTTCTGAGGATTTCTTGAAGTATTTGGGAAAGAAGCTTAAGTCTATTTGCGATTCCGAAGATCCAAGTTATTTACATATTGCCAATGATATTGAGAAGGGTATATTTTTGCCTAAGCAAATAGTCAGCACAAATGGTGTTATACCATACCAGGTTCACCATTACGAGCTTCAAGCTATTCTGGGAAATATGGTCCTGGATCATCCTGAATTCCTTAAGGAGGATGAGGATGGAATAAAACTTGTCGACAAGATAGATAAATTATTTAGATTCAGGATACCTTATTATGTTGGTCCCCTAAACCCTGCTCACAAAGGAGAAGTGGGAGCAAACTCATGGATTATCAAGAGGGAAGGATATGAAGATGTTCAGGTTAGGCCATGGAATTTTGATAAGGTTGTTGACGCCCAAGCCTGCGAGGAAGAGTTCATAAAACGACTGACAAATCAGTGTACGTATCTGCCAGATCAAAAAGTGCTCCCCAAGGAGTCCATTCTGTACTCGGAGTACATGGTTTTCAATGAACTGAATAATCTAAAGATAAATGGAGTAAAGCCATCGGGAGCACTCAAAGAAAAAATCTTTGAGGAATTATTCTGTAGATACAAGACTGTGAAACAGAAAAAATTAAGGTCATGGCTTATTGCCAATAACTATGCAGACAGGGATGTATTACTTGGTGGATTTGATGATGACTTTAAGTCCTCCATGAAATCTCTTATTGAAATGAGATCCATTCTGGGGGATGATTTCGATAGAGAAATGGCTGAAACTATTATTGAGTGGATTACAATCCATGCAGGAAATGCTGATGTAATAAAGGGAAAAATCAAGAAAGTATTCCCGAGCCTAGACGATGATAAGTGTAAGAAATTATCTGTATTGAAATATAAGGATTGGGGTAGATTTTCAAGAAAGTTTCTGATGAGTTTTGAAGGTGCTGATATTGAAACAGGAGAGGTTGGGACTATTATCCACTTCCTACGGGAGAAGGATGATAACCTTATGCAACTGTTGAGCAAAAGATACACTTTCGAGGAAGAGCTGTTCAGATACAAATCTAAATTTCTCAAGGATGGGGTTTCATATGATATGTTGGATGATCTTTATGTTTCTCCAGCTGTAAGGAAGATGATATGGCAGGTCATTTCCATAACAGAGGAATTGCGTAAGGTGGTGGGAAGTGATCCGAAGCGGATTTTCATAGAGATGGCAAGAGGCAAGGAAGACAGGCCTGAAAGGAAGGAGTCAAGGAAGAACCAACTTATAGAGCTGTACAAAAGCATAAAGAAAGAGTCGAGAGACTGGGTTGGGGAAATTGACTCCAAGGATCATGCGGATTTCAGAAATGAGAGATTGTTTCTATACTATACCCAGATGGGAAAATGTATGTACTCAGGAGAGACAATAGACCTTGCTCAACTAGATGATAAGAATCTTTATGATGTTGACCATATCATTCCAAGATCCTTAAAGAAGGATGATTCTGCACTTAATAATAAGGTTTTAGTTAAGAGGGATCTGAATCAGCATGTCAAGAAGAACTATTACCCTGTACCCGAGCAATTTCGAAGGTCCCAGTCAGGACTTTGGAAAATGCTGTTGGACAAGAAGTTCATAACAAAAACCAAATATGAACGTCTGATAAGAAATATTCCACTAAGCGATGAGGAACTAGCGGAATTCATAGAGAGACAATTGGTTGAGACAAGACAAACCACAAAGGTTGTTGCGGATATCTTTAAACAGGCATATAAGGAATCAAGGATAGTGTACGTCAAATCAAGACTTGTATCGGAGTTCAGGCAGGATTTTGACTTGCTTAAACTTAGGGATATCAACGACCTTCACCATGCTCATGATGCATATCTAAACATAGTTGTAGGAAATGGATACTACACTAAGTTTACAGGTAATGCACTTCAGTTTGTCAAGAAAAACAGAGGGAACTATTCTTTGAACAAGCTTTTTAAAGGGGAGATAAAAGGACCTGGAGGGAAAACTGTTTGGGATGTTGCTACTGGATTGAAGATTGTAAGGAAAAATTTGGACAAGCCATCGGTTTTATTTACAAGAGAAGCATATGAGGGCAAAGGAGAACTTTTCAATGCAACCATAGTAGGCAAGGATGAAATAAAAACAGGAACAGATTATCTCCCACTAAAAAAGGATAGCAGACTAGAGGATATTGCCAAATATGGGGCATACAAGTCGATTTCTGGAGCATACTTTTTCATTGTGGAGCATCAGGTTAGGAAGGATAGAATCATGACAATAGAATATGTACCTGTCTACCTGAAGGAGAGCATAAGAAACAATAGGAATGCTTTGACGGAATACTGTAAAGAAAATCTTGGGCTGAAGGATCCTAAGATCTTAGTAGACAAAGTTTTAATGAAAAATTTAGTACAAATAAATGGATTCAGGTATACACTAAATGGTAGGACTGGGAAACAAATAAAATTACAGCCAGCTCATCAACCTTTTTGGAGACAACAGGAAGTAGATAAACTCAAAATGGTTTTGGGAGCACTTGATAAGAGTGAAAAGTTTGGTAGAGACCTTTGCGAGGATATTGAAGATGACCTTATGATATATCTTTTCAATAAAATTCAGGATAAGTTGAAGAAAATCCCTTATAAGAATAGAATCAATATTCCTGAGAACATTCTTGAGTACAGTGTTGAATCATCAAAGTTAAGCAAGATGGAAAAGTGCAAACTGGTAAAGGAAATGTTGAATTTGGTTAAACCTACCTTACAACCGATGGATAGCAAGATGATTGGTGGAGCAGTTAAGTCTGGCGTTACCTTGACGTCTAAAACTATAAGTAATACTGAGGAGTTTAAATTAATACATCAATCCATAACAGGAATCTATGAGAAGGAGGTGAAGATTATCTAGCCATGGGATGGAGAACGGTTGTAGTATCAGGAAGGGCAAAGTTGGATTTAAAGATGAACCATCTTGTAGTCAGGAAGGATAGTATCGTAAAGATACATATCAAGGAAATTTATATACTCATCATTGAATCTACAACAGTTTCAATGACTATGGCATTGCTGTCTGAACTTTCAAGAGAAAAGGTGAAGGTCATTTTCTGTGATGAAAAACATAATCCCTTCGGAGAGATTACAAGCTATTACAACAAACACAATACTTCATTGATGGTTAAAAATCAGATAGCTTGGAAACCGAATTTCAAGGTCGGTGCATGGACTGAGATTGTAAGGAACAAGATTGAGAATCAGGCTATGCTACTTGAGAAAAATGGTTTTGAGGAGTCACTGATGTTAAGAGGTTATTTGGAGGAACTGAAGCAAGGGGATTCAACAAATAGGGAAGGGCATGCTGCAAAAGTTTATTTCAATGCTCTTTTCGGGATGGATTTTTCCAGAGGAATGGAGAATTCAGTAAACGCAGCATTGAACTTTGGGTATTCAGTTATCCTATCAGCATTCAATAGGGAAGTTTGCTGCAATGGGTATATTACACAATTGGGTATATTTCATGATAATCAGTTTAACCAGTATAATCTTTCAAGTGACCTGATGGAGCCCTTTAGGCCGTTTGTAGATGAAAAAGTAGTTGAACTTGGACCAATAGAATTTGGAAAGGAGGAAAAGCTCGCAATCCTCGAACTGATGGAAGAGCAGATTGTTGTTGGGGACAGATTATGCAGTTTGCAGAATGCCATTGAAATATACTCCAGGAGTATTTTTGATGCAATAGAGGAAGAAAATCTGAGTTTGATAAAGAGGGTGTGCTATGAGCTATAGGTATATGAGAGTAGTTGTTCTTTTTGATCTGCCTGTTGAAACACTTGAAGAAAAAAAGGAATACAGGACCTTTAGAAGGTTTCTCTTGAAGGACGGATTTGTTATGATGCAGCAATCCGTATATACAAAGCTCGCATTGAACCAGACAGCTGCAGCTGCAGTAAAGCTTAGGGTGAAAAAGAACAAACCCAAGTTTGGAATTGTACAAATGATCTCACTTACCGAAAAACAGTTTTCATCAATGGAAGCTTTAGTTGGAGAGGTTGATTCTGGGACCATCGACTCAGATAGGAGAGTGATTGTTTTATGAGACTTGCCTACGAATTACTGGAGTCCACGGAGAAACTCGATGTAGGAAAAATTTGTTGCATTACAATAGAGAACTCATATGAATTTAAAAGAGTATTGGACTCATTACAGAATGCTGAGGACAGGGTAAGCTTCTACAAGGATAATGAACCCCTAAAGCCCAAGGAATATATTTTTATAGAAAACATCCTGTCCATGGACTTAAATGAGAGGAAAGTTATTGGTAAAGTTTACAAATATCTGGAAGAGTTAATGTTGGAAGAGGATTTTTTAATTAGGACCAATAATCTCAGCTCAATAATAGGAGAATACTTGGAGGATCTGATATTCGAATCGGATTTTCCACTTGTGATTCAGGAGGATTTTGACAGACAGAACCTTCTGAAGGCCATGGGTTTGAATGTTATTAATGAGTCAGAAACCTTTGTTGAGAAGATTATTGATTATTTCGAACTAGTGTTAAGGTTCAGCGATTACAAATTAATTGTCTTTGCGAATCTGCTGGCTTATTTGGATGAGGTTGAGTTGGATCAACTTATAAGATTTGCTGAGATAAATGGGTTGTCGCTGGTTACAATTGAAAGGATAAGGACAAATAATACGTTTATAGACCAAGCAAATCATATTTTATTTGATAAAGATCTTTGTAGAGTGATATAATTGGCTTAACCATGTGGGATACCGCCTGTGATGGAGCGATTCTCTCTCAAGAATTTGAGGTTTGAGAATGATGTAATTTCATATGGGAATCAAGCCAGAAACATCTCAGTCCTGACGAGCACAGAGTTTGAGAATGATGTAATTTCATATGGGAATCAAGCATATATCCATTAATTTCATACAAATCACCTGTTTGAGAATGATGTAATTTCATATGGGAATCAAGCTTGACCTTAATCTCTGTTGTCAACATATCCGTTTGAGAATGATGTAATTTCATATGGGAATCAAGCGATTGGCATCTTCTTGTTGTACCGGTAGTTGGTTTGAGAATGATGTAATTTCATATGGGAATCAAGCCGGGCATTATAGAAACAATCCGGCTCAGTTGTTTGAGAATGATGTAATTTCATATGGGAATCAAGCTGCTCCGAGTTCGACGTCGGCGTCTGATACGTTTGAGAATGATGTAATTTCATATGGGAATCAAGCAAAAGGCTTGTGTATCTATGGTATCTATGGGTTTGAGAATGATGTAATTTCATATGGGAATCAAGCCTTGAAGGATTTTATCTCTTCAACTTCCTTGTTTGAGAATGATGTAATTTCATATGGGAATCAAGCAAAAAGTTATAAAAATAATTATAAAACTATGTTTGAGAATGATGTAATTTCATATGGGAATCAAGCAGATATTCTCACGGAAGTCACACTATGGACGTTTGAGAATGATGTAATTTCATATGGGAATCAAGCAATAGCAGAACTTAATGGTTATGGCATGAAGTTTGAGAATGATGTAATTTCATATGGGAATCAAGCGTGGAGAGGTTGGAAACCTTCACACATTAGGTTTGAGAATGATGTAATTTCATATGGGAATCAAGCTCTGTGAAAAACAACTGGCCCTCTGTGTTGGTTTGAGAATGATGTAATTTCATATGGGAATCAAGCCATGCTTTCAAGACTTGAAGAAGGTGGCAAGGTTTGAGAATGATGTAATTTCATATGGGAATCAAGCCATTGAATACTTCAACACAAATTCAGACCTGTTTGAGAATGATGTAATTTCATATGGGAATCAAGCTTATCAACTCGGTTATACCTTTGTGCAGTAGTTTGAGAATGATGTAATTTCATATGGGAATCAAGCGAAGCAAGGGTCCAGAAAACAGTTACTTGGTTTGAGAATGATGTAATTTCATATGGGAATCAAGCTTCTTTTAGGAGATGATGGAGTTACAAACAGTTTGAGAATGATGTAATTTCATATGGGAATCAAGCTTACAAAAGCAAGATAGAAACAATAGAGGTGTTTGAGAATGATGTAATTTCATATGGGAATCAAGCTAACAAGTAACATATACCATGTATAACAAGGTTTGAGAATGATGTAATTTCATATGGGAATCAAGCACAGGGGAGACGATACAAAAGGCACAGGCTGTTTGAGAATGATGTAATTTCATATGGGAATCAAGGCCACCCAATCAATAGCTCCTACATCTTTATGTTTGAGAATGCTGTAATTTCATATGGGAATCAAGCTGAAGAGATCCTCGAAAGGTATCTCGATGGGTTTGAGAATGATGTAATTTCATATGGGAAAGTATCGTTGGTAGCATTATTATAACAGGAGAGATCCTGTTATTTTTTTCATCATATTTTCATCACAGAAATACCTTATAATTGTGTTATAAGACGGTTATGCCCTTGTTTTGGGTATAACGGAGATAGAGGAGAGATTGCCATGGGAAATATACTTGTTGCTGATGATGAGATGAAAATGAGAAGGCTGATCAGGGAATACCTTGTATCTGAAGGCTTTACTTGCTATGAGGCTGAAAATGGAAGGGATGCCTTGGATAAGTTCTCGGAAAGGGACTACCAAGCTGTGCTGCTTGATGTTATGATGCCTCAGGTGGATGGCTGGACAGTATTGAGGGAGATCAGGAAGGAATCATCCGTACCGGTTATAATGCTGACAGCCAGAGGTGAGGAGTATGACAGGCTATTTGGCTTTGAGCTGGGTGTTGATGACTATATGGTCAAACCCTTCAGCCCAAGGGAGCTAATGGCCAGACTTAAGGCTGTAATCAGGAGAAACAGCAAGGATTCAGAGGAGGAGCCCAAGATATTCCAGGTAGAGGGAATCAAGGTTGATTTTGAGGGGCATACAGTATACATGGATGGGGAAGCTGTTAAAATGACCCCAAAGGAGTATGATCTTTTGGTGTATCTGGTGGAGAACAGGAACCGTGCTCTTACCAGACAGCAGATCCTGGATGGAGTATGGGGAATTGACTTCTTTGGAGAGGACAGGACGGTGGATACACACATCAAGATGCTGAGGGAGAGGCTCAAGCCCTACAAGCACCTGATTGATACAGTTTGGGGAGTTGGATATAAACTGGATACAGGGGAGAAGAAATGATGAGGAAGATATCCCACAAGCTGATTTTGGGAATGCTTCTTGTGACCATATTATCCGTGGGGATACTTTGGGTCTATCAGAGGGTTTTTCTGGAAAGCAGCTATATGAACAGCCGGGTGGATATACTTAAGGCGACAACCGAACAACTGAGCGAGCTATACAAGGAGGATTCCGATTCCTTTGCCGATAGTGCAGGAAATGTTTTTATGGATAGAAACATCGCTACTGAGGTCAGCACCCTTGACGGAAGGATTCTCTATTCAACGGGTAATACAATGGGAAGGGGCCAGGCAGCTGGGTTCAGGGTGCTTAGAGGTGAATATCTTGATGAGCTTCTCAGGGACGGAGAAGCCACCACCACAACTGTTCACCAAAGGCAGAGCACTGAGCTTTTCACCTACTCAAAGCTACTGAAGGATGGTGAAACTGTGATCACAACCAGTCTTCCCATAGAACCAATAAATGAAACTGTTGAGATATTGGAAAGACAGCTATTGATAATATCTGCAATACTTGTGGTTGTGTCCATACTGATAGGAACATTTTTCTCGAGATTTTTCCTCAGGCCCATAAAGAAGCTGAACAAATCCGTCAATGCTTTGGCTGCCGGTGATATGGAGGCAAGGGTTGATGTGGAGGCAAGGGATGAAATCGGAGAGCTTGCGGCAAACTTCAATAAGATGGCGGATGAGCTTTGCAAGGTGGACAGGTTGAGGAAGGATCTTGTGGCAAATGTTTCCCATGAGCTGAGAACACCCCTGGGACTTATTAGAGGCTATGCTGAAATGAGCAAAGATATTCACAGGGATAATTCGGAGAGCAGGGAGGAGAATCTGGACATAATAATCGAGGAATCAGAGAGACTTGGACAGATGGTTGATGACATTCTTGACCTATCAAGAATACAGTCAGGTAACATTGAACTTTGGCATGAGGAGGTTGACATGGTTGACCTTGCCCAGGCTTCAGCCCTTAAGTATTCAGTGGCAGCCCAGCAGAAGGGTATAGAGATTAAGGTCATTTCACAAAAGGAAGTCCATAATGTATGGGTTGACAGGAGAAGACTGGAGCAGGTATTCCACAACTTCATATCCAATGCCCTGAATCACACGGGAAGTGGTGGGAATATAACCATTGAGATTTTTGAAAAGGATGATTTTCTGGAGATTCATGTGAAGGATACTGGAAGAGGTATCCACCCTGACCAGATTGAAAATATATGGGACAGATACTACAAGGTAAACGGAAGCAACAGGGATACAGGAGGTTCCGGAATCGGGCTTTCCATAGCCAAAAGCATTTTCCAGGCCCATAAGATTGATTTTGGTGTAAACAGTACACTTGGACAGGGTTCAGATTTCTTTTTCAGGATTCCAATAAACAAATAAAATTTACATCTATTCATCATATTTTCATCACAACTTTTCTCTATACTTAAAACATAGAAAGAAATAAAGAAAAGGAGTGTTGAAAAATGAAAAAAACAATTTTGGTTTTGGCAGTGGCAGTAATGGTATTTGGTACAATGAGTGTGGCTTTTGCAGATGCAAGCTGGGGGCCGTTGGCAATACTGGAGGGGCTTACCGACAAAACACAGGCAGAAATCTATGAGATGAGAGAAGAGGGTGAGACCCTTGGAGATGTGGCAAAGGACCTAGGCGTATATGATGATTTCAGAGCTGAAGCTCTTACACAAAAGAAAGCAATGCTTCAAGAGATGCTAGAAGCTGGTGAGATTACTGAGGCTGAAGCAGAAAGAGTACTTACAGCTTTTGAAAGCTGTGATGGAACTCAACAACAGGTCCTACAGGGCGAGGGTCTATTCGGTCAAAGAGCCGGCAATGGTCAAGGCAATGGGCTTAAAGCCATGGACGGAGAAGGATT